>Ga0187781_10000399_pt1 | contig 30909 bp, 26 predicted proteins | sample 0715_SJ02_MP02_2_FD_132447 | JGI IMG/M metagenome (GOLD analysis project Ga0187781, IMG submission 132447) | Tropical peat soil microbial communities from peatlands in Department of Meta, Colombia - 0715_SJ02_MP02_20_MG | ecosystem: Environmental > Terrestrial > Soil > Wetlands > Peat | place... | reverse complement strand
CCTTTCCCACACCAGGATGCTGCGGCCCTCGCGGCCGTCGGTGAAGTTTCTGGCGAGCGCAGACGTGATGGTGAGCGTGTTGTCGTCGAGCTTGTAGAAACGCACCTGATCGGTGCCGGTCCAATTTTGATTCCAGGAAATGTCGACGTGATGAACGACTTTCTCCGCGTCAAATGTGTAAGTGCCGGCATAGGAAATCATGGTGCTGAACAGCTTGATGCGCTCTTCGGTGGTCGGCACGACGTCGCCCGGCGCGGCGCGATTGTCCCAGGTGATGATCGCATACATGCGGCCGTCGGCCGCGTAGCTGAGATAGCCTTTCGGATGTTCGCCGCGCTCGTTATAGCGCTCGCCGGTCGCCGCCACTTCGCGCACGCGGAGCATGTCCCGGAGAAGTGGAAGCCGGTTTTCCGAAAAGGACATGCGACAAAACAAAAATCTAGGGCACATCCCGATCCAATTGAATCGGAATGTGCCCTAGGATTTCAGCTTCCAGGTGCCAATGAGCGGATTGTCGGCGGAGCGCGCCGCCGTGGCGGGCAGGATCAGAAACAAAGCAAAAAGGCCACCGACGATTCTATTCATCTCGAGCCTCTCTCGTTTTGCCGGATGAGACTATCCCTCGCCGATCTCGCGCAAAATCTCGTCCGTGTGTTCGCCGAGCCGCGGCGACGGATATTCGGCCGCCATCGGTTCGCCGTCGAGCGTGATCGGCGTGCGCACGCCGGGAATCTTGCCGTCTGCCGCGGCCGCGCTCGGCCGCTCGATGCGCATGCCGCGATGCACCACCTGCGGATCGGAAAAGACCTGCGCCAGATCGTTGATCGGGCCTGCCGGCACGCCGGCCGCTTCGAGCTTGTCCAGAAGCTCGTCGCGCGGCAGGCGCGCGGTGAGCGCACAGAGGCGGCCGATCAGTTCGGCGCGGTGCGCGAGCCGCGATTTGTTGTCGATGTATTTTTCCTGCTTGGCGAGCTCGGGTTCGCCCAGCACGGCGCACAGCTTGGCGAACTGGCCGTCGTTGCCCGACGCGATGATGATATGCCCGTCGGCGACCGGAAACACCTGATACGGCGTGATGTTGGGATGCGCATTGCCCATGCGGTGCGGGACCTTGCCGGAGACGAGATAATTGAGCGCCTGGTTGGAGAGCACGCCGACGGTAGTGTCGACGAGCGCCGTATCGACATAGCCGCCGCGGCCGGTCTTCTCCCGCCGCGCCAGCGCCGCCAGGATGCCGACCGCCGAATAGACGCCGGTGAAAATATCCGACACCGGCACGCCGGCGCGCATCGGCTCGCCGTCGGGATTGCCGGTGAGGTCCATCATCCCGGCCATGCCTTGCGCCATGAGATCGTAGCCGGGGCGCTGTGCATAAGGCCCGGTCTGGCCGAAGCCGGTGACCGAGCAATAGATCAGCCGCGGGTTGTCCGGCGCCAGGCTCTTGTAGTCGAGGCCGAATTTGGCGAGCCCGCCGACCTTGAAATTCTCGATCAGCACGTCCGAGCGCGCGGCGAGCTTGCGCACGATGCGGCGTCCTTCCTCGCTCTCGAAATCGAGCTCGATCGACCGCTTGCCGCGGTTGGTGGCGTGAAAATAGGCGGCGCCGAGATGGCCACCGCCAGCGCCCTCGACGAAGGGCGGCCCCCAGCCGCGGGTATCGTCGCCGGCGCCCTTGCGCTCGACCTTGATCACGTCGGCGCCGAGGTCGGCGAGGATTTGCCCGGCCCAGGGCCCGGCCAGGATGCGGGCAAGTTCCAACACGCGCAGACCGGCCAATGGACCCGGCATGAACAACTCCTTAGGCGCACACGGCGATCAACCGGCGTGGCGTACCACACGCCACCATTGACCGAGCGCGGCGTAGCACACGCGCCGCCCAACTTCAGCTCGCGCCGGCGGTCTTTCGCCAGCGCGTCCGGGGCCGGATGAGCAGCGCGGTATATCATGCGCTGCGGCATGGTCGAGGGATTTGGCCGGCGGCTTGCATGTTCACGCCTGAACCGGGCGGGCACGCGATCCCCAAGCGCTCTCTCGGGACTTGGCGAGGCCGGAACTCGGCGTTGGGGAAGCGAGCATGCTCAATCAAACACCTAGGGGTAGAAGACGATTACCGCTACTGCTTTAGCCAACTTGTCATCTTTCGCGGCGATCATTAGGTGCTTTAATCAGAGGAAACGGTTTGGTCGATGGTTGCGGTGAATACGTCGTTCTTCGGTGAGATGCTGCAGAGTATCGCTGACCGCAGCCGCGCCTTGATCTCGCGCCGCACCCCGGCGCGCGGCCGTTCCGACGGTATCGTCGAGCTCTGCGAGGCGCTGTTGTCGGGCCGCGGCGAGGCCTCGGGCGTCGCGCTCGCCAACGAAATTCTCGACGAGTATGCCGACCTCACGACCGGGCCGCGCATCGCCTTTTTCGAGACGCTGGCGCGCACCTTCGGCCACGATCCCGCGCGCATCGATGCGGCGATCGCCGCTTGGCGCGCGTCCCCGTCCGCCGACACCGCCGTCGAACTGCACCGCGTGAGCGAGCCGCGGCGGCTGGAATTGTTTCGCCGGCTCAACCTTGCCCCCGGCGGCACGGCCGCGCTGGTGCGCATGCGCGAGCAGCTTCTTGCCGCCTTGGATCACCGCGACGATCTCGCCGTCGTCGACAGGGATTTCGTTCATCTGTTCTCCTCCTGGTTCAACCGGGGGTTCCTCGTGCTGCGCCGCATCGATTGGGCGACGCCCGCCGCGATCCTGGAAAAGATCATCCGCTACGAGGCGGTGCATGAAATTCGCGACTGGGAGGATTTGCGCCGGCGTGTCGATCCGCCCGACCGCCGCTGCTATGCCTTCTTTCATCCGGCGCTGGTCGACGAGCCCCTGATTTTCGTCGAGGTGGCGCTGACCCGCGAGATTCCGGGCGCGATCGCGCCGATCCTGTCCGACAAGCGCGAGCCGGTCGAGCCGCCGCGGGCGACCACCGCCGTGTTCTATTCCATCACCAATTGCCAGCGCGGGCTCGCCGGCGTGACCTTCGGCCACTTCCTGATCAAGCAGGTGGTGGAGGAAGTGAGCCGCGAACTGCCGCGCATCTCGAATTTCGTTACGCTGTCGCCGGCGCCGAATTTCGCCGCTTGGCTCAATCGCGAGCGCAGCAACGAAGCTTCGCTCGCACTCGACGAAGACGACCGCGAGGCGCTTTCAGCACTGGCGCAGCCGGATTGGTGGCGCGATCCGGCGGTTGCCGCCGCGGTTCGCGAGCCATTCTTGCGCGCGGCCGCATGGTACTATCTGCGCGCGCGCAATGGCCGCGGCATGCCGGCCGACTCCGTCGCGCGCTTCCATCTCGGCAATGGCGCCCGCCTCGAGCGGCTCGACTGGCTTGGCGACACATCGAGCCGTGCGTTGCAGCAGTCCTACGGTCTGATGGTCAATTACCTCTACGATCTCGATTACATCGAGCAGAACCACGAGGCTTACGCGCAGCAGCACGCGATCGTCGCCGCGAGTTCCGTGAGCCGGCTTGTGCGCGCGCCGATGCGCGAAGTGGTGCCGATTTCGGGATAGTTTTTTGATTGTCATTCCGGGGCGCGGGCTCTTGCCCGCGAGCCCGGAATCCATAACCACAGGTCAGCGAATATGGATTCCGGGCTCCTCGCTTTCGCTCGGCCCGGAATGACGCAGTTCGTTCGGCCCCGCAATGACGTGAGTGAGCTAGTCATGCCCGACCTTCTCGGCGTTCTGGAAACCGCGCTCTATGTCGATGCCTTCGAGCGCGCCTGCCCGTTCTACGAACAGGTGCTCGGGCTCAACAGCATCTACCGCGATGCGCGGCTGTGCGCGTATGACGTCGGCGGCCGCGGCGTGCTGCTGCTCTTCCTGCGCGGCGGCTCGCTCGAGCCTTCGCATCTGCCCGGCGGCACCGTGCCACCGCATGATGGTCACGGCCCGATTCATATCGCCTTCTCGGTTGGCCCCGAAACCTTGCCGGATTGGGAAGCCCGTCTTGCCGAGGCCCGCGTTGCCATCGAGAGCCGGGTCAAATGGCCGCGCGGCGGCGAAAGCATTTATTTCCGCGATCCCGACGGTCACGTGCTCGAACTGGCGACGCCGGGATTATGGCCGGGGTATTAAGTGACTGGCGTGTCCCGGACTCGACGCAGCGCGTGAGCGATGCGTCGCAGATCCGGGATCGTTACGAACTCGGCGTCGGTAACGATCCCGGGTCTGCAGCGCACCACTGTCGTGCTGCGCTGTGCCCGGGAAACGTTGGCAAGCTACGACCGCCCGTACACCGGAACGATCCCGCCGCGGGTGACGCGATTCTCCGGCGAGGCGAGAAACATAATGGTGGCGGCCACTTCCGCGACCTTGGGCCAGAGATCGTAATTCGCCTTCGGCATGGCGGCGCGATTGGCCGGCGTGTCCATGATCGAGGGGGCGACCGCGTTGACCAGGATGCCGTCCTTGGCGACCTCTTCGGCCAAGGCTGCGGTCAGCGCGGCGACGGCGGCCTTGCTCGCCGCATAGGCGACCATGCCGGCGCCGCTGCGCCATTCGAGCGCCGGCCGCGCGGCGACGTTGACGATGCGGCCGCCAGTGCCGGTCATCGCGCCGACGGCGGCGCGGCAGCACAGGAGGCACGTCATCAGGTTCATGTCGATCTGCTGGCGCACGGTCGCGATGCTCGCCTCGCGCAGCGGCCCTGCCGCAAAACCGCCGGCCAGATGGATCGATGCCCACAGCGGCCCGACCGACTGGTAGAGCCGCGCGATCGCCGCCTCGTCGGCAAGGTTGCCGGTAACGCTGAGCTTCACCTGCTTGTGCTCGCGCAACGCAAAGCGCTGCGCTTCCGCCTCGTTGAAGCAGGGAATATGGCAGATGGCGCCGGCCGCGATCAGCGCCTCGACGACGGCGGTGCCGAGCGCGCCGGCGCCGCCGGTAATCACGACGTGACGATCGCGAAAGTCCACGAGCGATAGCTCTCCTTAAGCAGAGCGAAGACTCCCTGAGGCATTATTCTACGCCGCCGGCTTGAAGTGTCACCTGCCGTTGGGAAGAGTGAATTTAGGATTGCCGACGCACCGTTGCCACAACGCGGTTCCCAAGAGTTCGGATCAAGAGTTCGGATCAAGAGTTCGGATCATGGCCGATTTCGATCTCGCTATCATCGGCGGTGGCATCAACGGCGCCGGCATCGCGCGCGACGCCGCTGGACGCGGGCTCAAGGTGTTGCTCGTCGAGCAGAGCGATCTCGCTTCCGGCACGTCGTCGGCCTCGTCGAAGCTGATCCATGGCGGCTTGCGCTATCTCGAACACGGCGCGCTGCGGCTCGTTCGCGCTGCGCTCAGCGAGCGCGAGGTGCTGCTGAAGATGGCACCGCACCTGATCAGGCCGCTTCGCTTCGTGTTGCCGCTCGATGCGCGCTATCGCTCGCCGGCCATGCTCAGGCTCGGCCTTTTCCTCTACGACATGATCGGACACCGCGCGATTTTGCCGGGCACGCGCAGCGTCGATCTCACGATCGATGCGACCGGCGTGCCGCTGCGGCGGCATTTTCATCGCGGCTTCGAATATTCCGATTGTTTTGCCGACGATGCGCGGCTCGTGGTCCTCAACGCCGTCGATGCCGCGGAACGCGGCGCCGCGATCCGCACGCGCACACGCTGCGTGCGCGCCGAGCGCGGCGGCGACACCTGGCGGCTCATTCTCAATGCGCGCGGCGCCCGCGAAGCGGTGACCGCGCGCGTTCTCGTCAATGCGGCGGGCGCCTGGGTCGACACGGTCGCCGAAATGGTCTTGCGGCAAAAACCGTCCGGCCGGGTACGGCTTGATAAGGGCAGTCACATCGTCGTGCCGCGGCTCTACGATCACGATCGCGCCTACATTTTGCAGGCGGCCGACGGCAGGGTCGTGTTTGCTATTCCCTTTCAGCGCGATTTCACCCTGATCGGGACCACTGACACAAGTTTTTCGGGCGATCCCGCGATCGTCGCTCCGACCGAAGCGGAAATCGACTATCTCTGCAGCGTCGTGAGTGCGTATTTCCGCGCCACAATCGTCACTGCCGACGTCGTGTGGGCTTATGCCGGCGTGCGCGCGCTTTACGACAATGGCGCGCGCAAGCCGCAGGATGTCGGCCGCGACTATGCGCTCGCGCTCGACAAAGGCTTCCGTTCGGCTCCGCTGCTGACGGTCTATGGCGGCAAGCTCACGACTTTCCGGCGGCTTGCCGAGGATGCGCTTAGCCGCCTGGCGCCATTTTTCCCGCAGGCGCAGCCTTGGACCGCGGCGAGCACGTTGCCCGGCGGCGATTTTGCTTATGATGGCGCGGCGGCGCTTGTCGAGCGCACGCAGCAGCAATGGCCGTTCCTTCGCAAGGGGCAGGCGGAACGCCTCGTCGGCGCCTACGGCACGCGCGTCGATCAGGTTTTGCAGGCGGCAAAGCAGCCGGAGGATCTCGGCGCCCGCTTCGGCGCCGATCTGACCGCGGCCGAGGTGCGCTATCTGATGGCGAAGGAATGGGCGCAAACCGCCGATGACGTCCTCTGGCGGCGATCCAAGCTCGGCTTGCGCCTCGCGCAAAAGGAGCGTGCGGCCCTGGAGCAATTCATGACCGGCACCGCGCGATAGCCGGCGACCCGGCCGAAAGGGCCGTTAACGGAGCGCTCACCACGTTGCCGCGCGCCGCGCAAACCGCGCCTTTACTAACCCCGAAGGCAGACATTGCCTGCTAAGCCTCCGCCGCCGCAAGGTAACGGACGACCTCCGGTGGATCGGCAATGTCGCCCAAGCTGTCGAAAAAAGAACTGGCGGATCGCATCCAGGCGCTGTGCGTGCTGGTGGTCGACGACAATCAATACATGCGCAAGACGATCCGCAATCTCCTGGTCAATTGCGGCGTCAAGGATATCTACGAGGCGGGTGACGGCATCACTGCGCTCGACACCCTTCGCACGGTCGGGCCGGACGTGGTGATCCTCGATTGGGAGATGCCGCTCCTCAACGGCGCCGAGCTTGTGCGCATCGTGCGTTCGCCTGGCGTGTTTCCGATGCCGGACGTGCCGATCATCATGCTCAGCGGCTACGGCGAGCGCTGGCGTGTGCTGGAAGCGGCGCGGCTGGGCGTCAACGAATATCTGATCAAGCCGGTCTCGGCGAAGGCCATTTACGACCGGCTGGTCTCCATTACTCTGCAGCCGCGGCCGACGGTGCAGCTCGGCGACTATTACGGTCCCGAGCCGCGCAAGCTTGCAGTCGACGCGGTCGACGAAGTCGATCAGGGCCCCTCGCTCGTGCCGCAAATAACGCCTTGATGGCGCCTCCAGCTTCGCCGCACGGAAAGCAAATTGCGCACATCGTAACGCCGGCATTTGCGGCCGGCCCGATTCGGGTTAAATATTCCGCGAGAATCCCGACGCCGCATCGGAGTGTGGACAGATCGCCGGCTCGAAACGAGATTTTGCGCCGTGGACCGATCCCAGTCTGCGTCCGCTGCTGCGCATCCAGACATTGACCAAACGCTTCGGCCGCGAGGCCGTGGTCGATCAGCTTTCGCTCGACATTTATGAAGGCGAATTCTTCGCTCTGCTTGGACCTTCAGGCTGCGGCAAGACCACGCTGTTGCGGCTGATCGCGGGTTTCGAACGGCCGGATGCCGGCCACATTCTGCTCGATGGGGTCGATCTTGCGCCGGTGCCGCCTTATCGACGGCCGGTCAACATGATGTTTCAGAGCTACGCGCTTTTCCCGCATCTTTCCGTCGAGGCCAACATCGCCTTCGGCCTGAAACAGGACCGCTTGAGCCGGCGCGAAATTGCCACCCGCATCGCCGACATGCTGGCGATGGTCAAGCTTGAAGGCTTGGGCCGCCGCAAGCCGCACGAATTGTCCGGCGGCCAGCGCCAGCGCGTCGCGCTAGCGCGCTCGCTTGTCAAGCGGCCGCGCGTTCTCCTGCTCGACGAGCCGATGGCGGCGCTCGACAAGAAATTGCGCAGCGACACGCAGTTCGAGCTGATGGCGCTGCAACGAACCCTGAACCTGACCTTCGTCATCGTCACCCACGACCAGAGCGAAGCCATGACGGTCGCCGACCGCATCGCGGTGATGGATCACGGACGCCTCATTCAGGTCGCGCCGGCGGCCGAGGTCTACGAGCGGCCGCGTTCGCGATGGGTTGCGGATTTTGTCGGCGACATCAATCTGTTTCAGGGCCGGCTCGGCAACGATCGCCTGAGCGTGGAAGGCACGCCGGCGGGCAATCTGCGCGCCGGCTTGAAGCCCGAAGCCGACCCGGGCGCGATCGTCTGGCTCGCCGTCAGGCCGGAAAAAATCCGCATCAGCCGCGAGCAGCCGGCGCTGGACGCCGCCAATTGCACCTCCGGCACCGTCGTCGATATCGGCTATCTGGGCGACATGTCGATCTACAAGCTGCGCATTCGCGATGGGTCGATGGTGCGGGCGGCCGTCGCCAATGTCGGCGGCGCCGAGCGGCCGATCGGTTTCGACGAACAGGTGTGGCTGAGCTGGCCGATCGAGGCTGCAACGGTGCTGACGTACTGACTGTCGATGCGAGGGGCAGAGCTACAAGCAATCCGGATCGCGCAGGGGCGCTCGATGGCTTTGCTCCGCCCGCGACGGCGAAGGTGAGAAGGCGATGAAGAGGACGCGGACGAGCTCCGGGTGGCGGCGGTTTGCGCTCGGGCTTCCCTACGTCTGGCTGCTCGCGTTCTTTCTGGTGCCGTTTTTGATCGTACTGAAGATCAGCCTGTCGCAAACGGCCGTTGCGCAGCCTCCCTATATGCCGGTGCTCGACCTGATGACGGGCTGGCCCGGTCTGAAGGCTTTCTTTGCCGCGCTGTCGCTCGACAATTACCGGCTGCTCGCCTCCGACCCGCTTTATGTTCTCTCCTATGTAAAGAGCATCGAGATCGCCGCGTTCTCGACGCTAATCTTGCTGGCGCTCGGCTATCCGATCGCTTATGCGATTGCGCGCGCGCCGCGCCGGTGGCAGGCGGTGCTGGTGCTGCTCGTGGTTCTCCCGTTCTGGACCTCGCTGCTCATCCGCATCTATTCGTGGATGAACATTTTGCAGCGCGAGGGTCCGCTCAATAATCTGCTCGCGACGCTGCATCTCGTCGGCGAGCCGCCTGCCTGGCTTGCGACCGACACCGCGATCTATATCGGCGTCGTCTATTCTTATCTGCCGTTCATGGTGCTGCCGCTCTATGCGGCGCTCGAAAAGCTCGACGAGTCGCTCATCGAGGCCGCCGCCGATCTCGGCTGTCCGCGCTGGAAGATTTTCTGGCTGGTGACGCTGCCATTGTCGTCAACCGGCATGCTCGCCGGCGTGCTCCTGTGCTTCATCCCGATCGTCGGCGAATTCGTCATTCCCGATCTGCTCGGCGGTTCTGAATCGCCGATGATCGGCCAGACCATCTGGACGGAGTTTTTCGGCAACCGGGATTGGCCCGTCGCGTCTTCTGTCGCGATCGTGCTTGTCTGTCTTCTGGTCACGCCGATCGTCATTTATCAGCAACAGGCGATGCGGGTGGTTGGGCGAGATTGACCATGCGCAGGCTTTCCGGCGTCAACGTCACGGCTCTGGTCTTCGGTATGGCGTTTCTTTATCTGCCGATCGCCGTGCTGGTCATCTACTCGTTCAACGCCTCGCGCTTGGTGGCGGTGTGGGGCGGCTGGTCGACGCATTGGTATACCGAACTTCTCAATGACGCGGCGCTGATCGAGGCGGCTATCGTCAGCCTCCGCCTTGCGCTCGCATCCGCCACGGCCGCGACGATTTTGGGAACGCTCGCGGCGCTGGCACTGACGCGGTTCGGCCGCTTTCGTGGCCGGCTTGCGTTCGCCGCAATGATCTATGCTCCTTTGGTGATGCCGGAAGTGATCACCGGCCTGTCGCTGCTGTTGCTGTTTGTGACGGTCGCGGTCGACCGCGGCTTCTGGACGGTCGCAATCTCGCACACCACCATGGCGATGTGCTTCGTCACCGTAATCGTTCAATCGCGGCTTTACGATTTCGACTTGAGCCTGGAAGAAGCAGCGGCGGATCTGGGCGCCTCCCCGTCCCGCACCTTCCTGTCGGTGACCTTGCCGCTGGTCGCGCCGGCGGTCGCCGCCGCCTGGATGCTTGCCTTTGCGCTGTCGCTCGACGATCTCGTCATCGCAAGCTTCACCACCGGTCCCGGCACGACTACGTTGCCGATCCGCATCTATTCCGAGGTGCGGCTTGGCGTGAAACCGGAGATGAATGCGGTGTGCAGCATCATGGTCGCGGTGGTCGGCGTCGCCGTGATCATCGCCTCGCTGCTTGCGAAGCTGAGCGGTGCGCGCGGCGCTGCCAGAGCATGACCTCGTCCGAAAACCGGTTTCCACCCCGGATCAAGTCCGGGGCAGGCTTCTTCGGGATCATGCTCTAATCCGCCGATTTCGGCGCTGGAGCAGGGGGCGTCGTCGCTCCGCCGGGATTGGCCAAAAGCTTGTCGATCACTGCGCGTACCGCGGAACCCGCGCTGCGCGTCTTGACCGATTCAATAAGCTGCTGGGCGGCGCCAGAGCGGCGCATCAGGCTCTGCGCATCGGGCAGCATGATCGGGTCGTCCCAAGGGCCTTGCACGACAAACGGCAGGTCGAATTCGTTGGCGGTTTCGTTCGACGCCAGCGTTGCTACCCCTTTGAGGTCCAGGTCGCGGGTTGGCACAGACACTTGACCGCCGACGGAAAGCCGTACGGTCGGTCCGGTCAGATGCATGTCGTCCACCGAAACCTGTCCCTGCTCGATTTTGAGTGTGAGCACGAGCTGGTCGAACGGCGTGCGGCCGCTGCGGAAATCGCCGTTGCCGGAGAGCGGCCGCCGCTCGAGGCGGCGCAGTAATTGTTCGATATTGATGCCCGCCAGCGCGCCGTTATGGGCATTCAAGCTCGCGGTGCCGCTGAGCGTGTTGGTCACCGCCAGTACGGAGGGGCCCGATCCTTCGATATTGAGCGTCACGTTACCGCGGCCTTCCAGCCGGCGAATCCCGAACACCTGGGCGAGGCAGGCTTCAAGATCGACATCCATGAAGGCGACGCGCGTGGTCACGGCGACGCCGCCATTGGCGCTTGCAAGCCCAACCGAGCCTTTGGCCGTGCCGCCGAAAGCCTCCGACTCGCCGATCGTGACATCGAGCTTGCCGCCGCGCAGGTTGGCGGCGACGGCGGTGCGGCCCAACTGCGCGCTCGCGACTTTGACGCTGCGCGCGGAAATGCGCAGATCGAGATCGGAATCGCTGAAGCCGTTGAGCGTGATCGGCAATTGATCCCAGTTGCGCTCGTTGGCGGCCAATAGGTGAACGCCGGAAACATAAGGGGTGACATCCAGCGTATCGGCGGCAAGCGTGCCTTGAACGGTGCGCCGGTCGGTCGAGAGCGTGATCACGCCTTCCGCCGTGTTGCCGTCGAGCTCGACATTGACGTTGGACAGCGACACCGCGCCGCCGGAAATGCTGCTGTGTCCTTTCAAGGCGAAGTGTCCGAAGCCGCCGAACGGCAGCCGGCGCGCGTCGGTCCAATGCAGCGCGTCGCGCAGCGACGGCGTTTCGACACTGAGCGTGCCGTCGATCTTGAGCGTCGGCTGCGCGCTCATGGCGCCATCGAAGGCCGCTTTCACCGGCGCGCCGGCGAGCCGGACTTTGATGCCCGAACGATCGCCGCTCAACGCGGCGAGAAAGTCGCCGAGCGTAAAGCTCGCTTCGATCGGCTCGTCGTGCCAGACGAAACGGCCGCTGGCGCCGAAACTGCGCGAAATGGAAGGCCAGGCGAGCTGAAATTCCACGCCATCGAGCCGGTCGGTGGCCTCTTTCGCGCCACCGGTCGTGTGAATGACAACCGTGCCGTCCTGAATGCCGATTTCCGAGAATGAGGCGGTCCGCTCCGGGTCGGGTTGCAGCGCCCGCGCCAGTGCCTCGATCAGTCCCGACCAGTTCGATTGGCCTCCGGGCAGGAAGCTCACCGTGATGGTCGGCCGCACCAGCGTCACGCCGGCGATTTCAATGCGTCCGGCCAGCAGCGGAAAATAACGTAAGCGGGCGGTCAATTCGTCGGCGACGAGGCCGGGGTCGCCATGATGGTCCTCGCCGAGCACCACATTGCGGAAAGTCACCGTGCCGGAAGGAAACAACGAGACCGACATGTCGCCGCGCAGCACCGGATCGAGCCCGGTGACGGCATGGATTTCCTTGGCAACGGCGTCGCGCACCGTGGCGGCGGGAATAAAGAACGACAACGCGATCAGGCTGATGACAACCGCCGCGATTACGGCGCCGACGGCAATCGCAAGACGTTTCAGGCCGGTTGCCGCAGTCACGGGATGCGTTCCAACGTTCGCTTGCGCCGCTCGAATCTACGGATGGGCGAGTGAGCGTCCAACATGCCCGGCTTCTGTGTCGCTTTCGTGGCCGGCTTCGCCCCGCCACCGCCCAAAGGGTTGCCGCATAATGACAAACTCGAACGGCCGCGGCTTGTTTGCCGTCCCGAGTGGACGCCGAAAGCGACAGCGCTCGCGGCGGCCGCTCAACGGGCCAGCGTCCGGCGCGGCGGCTCGGCCTGCGCCACCTCGGCGATCATTTTTTTGATGATGGCTTGGCCGAACGAGTTGAAGCCCTGCGCCGCCAGCACGAAGGCGCCGGGACCGCCGATCACATTGTTGCGGTAATAGTTCTCCAGCCCGCCCGCCGGATTGGTGTGGTCTGGATTCCAAGCGAGCGGCGTCTCGCTCAAGATGACGAGCCCGTTGATGGTGACGCCCTGCGCCACCGCCTCGTCGCGCGCCTGCGTGACATCGCGGCCGGAATTGTTGGTGCCGTCGCCGGATACATCGATCGTGCGGCGTGCCGATTCGAACGGCGCTCGCGCCAGATGGGTCATGGCGAATTCGATCGCGCCGCTGATCGAGGTTCGGTCGGCGAACGAGCGTGGCGCTTCCAAAAGCCGATCAGCGAAATTCTTGGCCGATTCGGCGTCGCTGATCGCCGTCCAATCGATGACGACCCGTTGCGAGGTCAGGCCGGACCATTCCACAAAGCTCAGACCGATGCGCCCGGTGCGGCCCGACTTGATCGCCTCGAGCACGCGCGGATCGGAGACCGCAGTGGCATAGCCTTCGCGCTGGAGCTGAAATTTCTCGCTGTCGATGCTGCGTGAAACGTCCACTGCAAGCACCAGCAGCAGATCGACCTGCTCGGCGGCGGAACTAACCGCCGGGAATGCAACGGCGCCGGTCAGGATCAGGAGCAAAAGCGCTCTGATCATACGCATGCTCACACCTCACGGTCACGCTCCGGCGACCGCATGGATCGCCGCGCGCACACGCTGATAGGTACCGCAGCGGCAGATATTGGTGATCGCCGCGTCGATATCCGCGTCAGTCGGATTGGGCTTCTGCTTGAGCAGAGCCACCACGGCCATCATCATGCCGCTCTGACAATAGCCGCATTGTGGCACGTCGAATTCGATCCAGGCTTTTTGTACCGGGTGCAGACCGCCGTTCTGCGCCAGGGCCTCGATCGTCGTCACTTGGCGCCCGTTCAAACTGCCGACCGGCACCTGGCAGGAGCGCGTCGCCTTGCCGTCGATATGGACGGTGCAGGCGCCGCACTGGGCGATGCCGCAGCCATATTTCGTGCCGGTCAGTCCGATCGTGTCGCGCAGCACCCACAGCAACGGGGTGTCCGGCTCGACATCCACCTCATACGACTTTCCGTTGATGGAAAGCGCCACCATACGTCACCCTTTCCGGCGCAGCCGGTTAGAGGTGCGCCGGGCCCCGCTCATCGACTGAAGTCTAACTCGTTGCAATGTGAAAGCGAAATGCCAAATACGGGAGCCACCGTGCAAGGAAGCTGGGCACAGTGTGCCCAATGCTACGCCAGCGGTATAGGCGCTACATCTGCCGGTAGGCGTACGGCGCGTCCTCTTGGACGGCGGCGAGGCCGCGAACCGTCTCGTGGTCGGGCGCCAGGTGACAGACCGGGTCGGTGGCGCTGGCGTCGCCGGTCAGGGCAAATGCCTGGCAACGGCAGCCACCGAAATCGATCTCTCGCCGCGCACAGCTCAGGCAGGGCTCCTTCATCCAGGCCGTGCCGCGAAAGGCATTGAATGCCGGCGAATGCGTCCAGATGTCGGCCAGCGTGTGCTCACGCACGGACCAGAATTCGAGGCCGGGAATGGACTCGGCGGCATGGCACGGCAGCACCTTGCCGCTCGGCGTGACGTTGAGCGACCGCCGGCCCCAGCCGCCGACGCACGGCTTGGGCAGCCGGGCATGGTAGTCGGGCACCACGGCATCGATGACGATCTCGCCGTGATGTTTGCGGCGGAGCGCCTCGACTGTTGCGGCCGCACGCCTGACCTGCTCCGCGGTTGGCATCAGGGCGGCGCGATTCTTCAGCGCCCAGCCGTAGTATTGCGCGTGCGCGATTTCGACGCGGCTGGCGCCGAGCGCGAGCGCGAGCGCGACCATCGCTTCAAGCCGGTCGATATTGGCGCGATGTATGACGGCATTGACGGTGAGCGGAATTTTCAGACCAACCACCTCGGCGGCAAGCGCGCGCTTGCGCGCAAAGGCGCCCCGATAGCCGGCAATGTGGTCGGCGCTCGCCTCTTCACTGTCCTGGATCGAGATCTGCACGTGGTCGAGGCCGGTCTCGGCAAGCTTGCGCAACGTATCAGCCGTGATGCCGACCGCCGACGTGATCAGATTGCTGTACAGGCCGGCGTCGTGCGCGGCGGCCGTGATCTCGACCAGATCGCGGCGCGCGCCGGGCTCGCCGCCTGAGAGATGAACTTGCAGGACGCCGAGGCCGGCGGCTTCCTTGAACACGCGCGCCCAGGTTTGCGTGTCGAGCTCGCCCGCGCGCGATTCGAGCGCGATCGGATTCGAGCAATAAGGACAGCCGAGCGGGCAACGATGCGTCAGCTCGGCCAAGAGGCCGAGCGGGCTGTGCAATGGTATGCTTCCTCCCGCCATGTCCTTGTTCTTTTTGTCTTTAGTTCTTTTTTCCGCAGCGTTATGGCCGGACGTGTTCCAGCCATCCGCTTTCTTATTCTGCGAGGTAATAGATGTGCACGCCCGGCACAAGGCCGCGCATGACGGCTAAAGTTCCAATAGCCGCTTGTCGGCTAACCCGCGCAGCATGGTCGTCACATCCACGAGAATGCGTTCGCGCGGCGCCGAATAGGTCGTCGCCAAATCGTCGATAATCGCCTCGAAGGTCGCCTCGCCGGTGCACCTTTTGAGCACCTCGGCCGAGACCGGGTCTGCTCTGAACACACGTTCGGGCGCGAGCAGGACCCATCCGCCTTGTGCCTCGTTGTGCACCAGACGCACGCCCCGCGGCAGCCGCGGCCGCGCATCCGGTGCGATCGCCGAAGACGGTTCGTTCACAAAGCGCTCCTAGGCGGCAGGTACGAACGCGCCGGGCGGTACCTGCTTCGGGGCGATATAAGCATGATAGAGCGCATCCAGCATCGCCCACAACACGTCGCATTTGAATTCGAGCGCGGCCAGCACGTCCGCTTGCGTTTCCGCCGTGCGCGCGTGCCGTTTGACATAGTCGAGCGCGAAGCGCGAGTCGCGTTCGGCTTGCGGCGGGCGCTGCGAAAAATAGGCGAGCGTTTCGGCGGTGACGAAATCGTAGTTCTTCAGCATGCCTTCCATGCGCTCGCCGATGATCACCGGCGAAAACAGCTCGGTGAGCGACGAGGCGATCGCTTCCAGCAACGTCTTTTCGCGCACGAAATGAACGTAAGCATCGACCGCAAAACGCGTCGCCGGCAACAGGCCGCGCAGCGATGTCACATAGTCGCGGTCGAGACCGAGCCCGTCGGTGAGCTTGAGCCAGCGCGCGATGCCGCCCTCGCCGTCCTTGCTTCCGTCATGATCGACCAGGCGGCTGCGCCATTCGCGGCGCGTGGCCTGATCCTCGCAGCGCGCCATCAGGCTCGCATCCTTGATCGGGATCATCGCCTGATAATAGTAGCGGTTAAGCGCCCAGGCCTGGACCTGGCCCTTGCTGCAGGCGCCACCGTGCAAGAGTTTGTGGAATGGATGCAGGCGATGATAGCGGCGTGCGCCGATATCACGCAGGCGGGCTTCTAGTTCCTCCCCGGTCAATACGTTCACAGCACGATCTCCATGCCATCTTCGGCGACCTCGAATCCGGCCGCTTCGACTTTGCGACGCTGTGGCGAACCTTCGATCAGGATCGGATTGGTATTGTTGATATGAATCAAGATTCGGCGGCCGCCCAGACCGGCCAACGCCGCGAGCGTTCCGTCCGCGCCATCGAGCGGCATGTGCCCCATGCGGCGGCCGGTCTTTTCGCCGGTGCCGGTCGCGATCATTTCATCGTCGGTAAACAGCGTGGCGTCGAACAAGATCACGTCGGCGCGGGCGAGCCGTTCGCGCAGCGCGGGCGTGACCGCGGCGGCGCCCGGCACATAGGCGAGCCGGTGCGAGCCGCAGGTGATCTCCACGCCGACATTGGCGCCGGTCTCGGCGGAGAGCGCCGGGTCCTCGCCTTCAAGGTAAAGCGCGACCTTTCCGGGCACGGCGAACAGTTCGGCTTCGAGGCCGCTGGGTAGCGAGAAACGATGGTCGAGGGCTACCACTTGCCTGTTTACCACACCCGTCGCCAGGACTCCGAAAATCGGATTGGCTTCCAGGGCCGTGAGCGTGTCGCCGGTGGCAAGCACTGTGAAAGCTTGCCGTTCGCGCAATGTCAGCAGCCCCGCGACCTGATCGACCTCAGCGCCGGTCAGGATCACGGCGGCTATGGGGCTGCTGCGCCGATGGGCGCGCGGCTGCAAGGACGGCGTCGCGAGAAGCTGGGTGCGAAGATCCGGCGTGGCGTTGAGCAACACCCACCGCTCGCCATCGCCCGAGATGGCGAGGCTTGCTTGCGTGCGCGCCTTAACCCGCGTGTCGCCCGCCCAAGCGAGCTGACACACGGGACACCGGCAATTCCATTGCGGGAAACCACCCCCGCCCGCTGAACCGAGCACGATCGCGGTCAGACGCCCCATTCAGCGGGATAACAGAGAGCGAGAGATGCCAATCAGAATTCGGCGGGGAGGTAGCCGTTGATCTCAAGGCCGATGCAGATTTCGACGAGGGTCGGAGTTGTCCAGGCCATGATCGTTTCCTCTGTCACTTTATTGCACTTCATCCGAGGGCGTTCCCGGATTGGGAATACGCTGCCTCGATAAGGTTAAAAATAATGCCAAAAGCCATCCTCCGGCAAGGGGTATTACACGAGCTTTTCCACCGGAGGTGGGTTCGGCTCACGGGCTTCGGCCGATGATCGGCAGCAACATCAATAGCGATGGAAATCCTGTCTAAGAGTTTCATGGCGTTCGCGATTTTTAGATACACTTCATCCGCGGTCCGGCGGCCGATTTGTTTGCAATGCAACTTAGCGCCGGCGCGGCGCCGTGAACCCGGTCAGGCCGCGATTCGGCAGGTCAGATCGTCGCGCTCTCTTTTCAGCGGGGCGGAAGGCGGTCAATCTGTTTGGCGTCATGCCCTCGGCAGCGATGGCGGGGCAAGAAAAAAGAAAACTCATTTCAGGGAGGAAAGCCATGTCTTGTCGCGCGGTGCGCAATAGTGTGGGACTTGCCGCGGCGGTGCTGATCTTTGGCCTTGCTACGGCTCAGGCTTTTGCGGAGAGCGACGCCCCGATCACGGTTGGTTTTGCCATGTCGGTGACCGGTCCGCTCGCCCCTAACGGCAAGCAGGCTTTGGCCGGTGCCAAGATCTGGGAAGAGGAAACCAATGCAAGGGGCGGTCTGCTCGGCCGTAAGGTCAAGCTCATCACCTACGACGATCAATCAAACCCGGCCAATGTTCCGGGAATCTACACCAAGCTGCTGGACGTCGATAAGGTCGATCTCGTGGTTGGTGGTTACGCCACTAACATGAACGCGCCGGCCATGCCGATCGTCATGCAAAAGGGCAAGACCTTCATCAGCCTGTTCGCGCTCGACGTGAATAGCGAATTCCACTACCCGAAATACTTCTCGATGCTGCCGACCGGGCCCGACACGAGGGCGTCCTTCACGGAGGGCTTCTTTCAGGTGGCCGCGCAGCAGAACCCGAAGCCCATGACGCTCGCGCTTGCATCGGAGGACGCGGAGTTCGCGCGCAACGCCTGCGCCGGCGCACGCGAGAATGCCAAAAGGTTCGGCATCAATATCGTTTACGACAAGTCGTTTCCGCCGGGCACGACGGATTTTTCTCCGATCATCCGCGCGCTGCAGGCGGCGAATGCCGATCTCGTCATTGTCTGTTCTTATCCGCTGAGCTCGGTCGGCATCGTGCAGTCCGCCAACGAGCTGAATTTCACCCCGAAAATGTTCGGCGGCGCGATGGTCGGCTTGCAGGCGACCGTGTTCAAGGACCGGCTCAAGTCGAAGATGAACGGCATCGTCAACTACGAGACCTGGGTGCCGTCGGAAAAACTGATGGCGCCGGCGGCCGCGTTCTTCAAGGTCTATCAGGAGCGCGCCAAAGCCGAGGGCGTCGATCCGCTCGGCTATTATCTCGGCGGCTGGGGCTACGCTTACTTTCAGGTTCTCGGCCAGGCAATCGAGGGCGCCAAGAGCATCAACGACGACCAGCTCGCCGAATATCTGCGCACCCATGAATTCAAGACCATCATGGGCGATGTGAAGTTCGGCAAGAACGGCGAATGGACGAAGTCGGGGATGCTGCAGGTGCAGTATCACGACATTACCGATGCGGCCAACATCGATACCTGGAGGGGCATGAGCTACCAGACGGTGCTGACGCCGGCGGATCAAAGAACCGGCGACGTGATCTTTCCTTACGCCAAGGCCAAATAGCGCGTTTGAACGCAGCGGGCGCGGGAAGCGTGGCGTTCGGCGCGGCTTGGAGCATGATCCCGAAAAAGCCTGCCCCGGATTGATCCGGGGTGGAAACCGGTTTTCGGACGAGATCATGCTCAAAACAAAGAATCTAGACCGCGATCCGATTCCATTGCATTGGATCACGGTCGCGCCGGGCCGGACCTACGCGCGTTCCAGACTCTTGCGATCCCATTTCGCGAGATCGGCTGCTGCTGCGTAGGTCTCCTGCAGAAACGAAAGCAGCAGCGCGTCGGGGTCGCGCGCCGCGCGCACTGCGTCGTAGGGCAGGATGAACTGGCCGACATTCTTGTCGTAGAAGCCTTCGCTTATCGACAGGTGCGTGTCGCCGTAACCTTGCGGCTCCGGATAGGCGTAGACGTAGAAAGCGGCGCGGCCGTAGCCGCCATTCCCCGGCCAAAAGCCGCAGCTCGAAACTTCATGCGAATAGGCTTCCGCCATCACCCAACTGGCGACGTTGGGCGTGACGCTTTGCGGCGGCGGCGCCGTGCGTCCGGAGAAGCGGGTGACGGCAAGATCGAAGCTGCCCCAGAAGAAATGCACCGGGCTCACTTTGCCGATAAAGCGCGCGCGAAATTCGTTCATCGCGCGGGCGGCCTGAACCATCGCCCGATGAAAGCGCGTCACATATTCGGGATCGTATTGCGCATGCGCCCGGTCCTGCTCGAACGGCACGGCGTTCTCGATCTCGCTCGGCATCGTCCAGATGCGCACGTCGATGCCGAGGTGCCGCAGCCGCTCCATGAAGGCGCCGTAGAAGTCTGCGACCGACATCGGCGCGAGCGTCATGCTGATGATACGGCCGTCGCTGGTGGCGATGCGAAGCTGATGGCCGATCAAATCGAAGATGATGTCGAACGTGCCGCCGGGATAAGGATTTGCCGGCGCCACCAGGCCGCGCGAATCGACGTGAAACGTGACATTCCACCAATGATTGATCATCGGCGTCAGCTTAAGCCGCACCTTGCCGGCAATCTGCGTCCAAAGCTGCAGCGTTTCGCAGGTATCGCTCCAGGCGGCGAGCGGCAGATCCGGCCAAGGCGCGGGTGCGTTCATCGAAACGGCCCTCGGTCAACGTCGCAGCGACCGTCAGGTCTTAGCGCGTTCGGGCGCGGCGGAAAATACGCAGCGATCTTGCAACGGTAGCCGTCAGGGGTCGAGACGGCCGCGCCAGACTCCGATCGGTTCCGGCTTGCGGCGCTCGCCCGTGAGCCGAAAGAGCGTTGCGCGCAAAAACGGCAGCGGGTCGTCGAAGGACAAGGTCGATTTCGCCTCGCAACTGAGTGTCGCGCGCGTCCACGCCATGAGCGGCACGCCTTGTTCGCGCGCGGCCGGAAAATCCTTCCACGGACGGCACCAGCGCAAACCCACCTTCAAGCGCGCAGGCGACGGCCGCGGCGATCCGGTCAGATCGGCATAGACCAGCGCTGGAATGTTGACGCCGGCGAGCGCGCCGGGGTGATGCCACAGCGTGAAGCGCGGGTTGATTTCCAGAAGCCGCAGATTGCCCTGCATGTCGCGCTTGAAATCGAGCTTGGCGACGCCGCTCAGTGCAAGCTGCTCGACGATATCGCGGCCAAGGCTACGGACATCGGCGGCGTCGGTAATTTCGAGCGCGGTGGTGTGGCCGAAGCGGAGCGGATAGGTGCGGATCTTGCGGCCGGTGAACTCGCCGGCGATGCGGCCTTGCCGATCGACATAGCAGTGATAACTCTCGATCCGCGCTTCCGGCCCGCGGATGAATTCTTGCGCCACAAGCTCGATGCCGAGTGTGCTTAGTCGCGGCCAGAGCGCGCGCAGCGCGTCGAGATTTTCAGCGTAGAGCGCCTTGCTTAGTCCGAAAGCATCGTTCCAGCGGTCGAGCCGGGTCAGCGGCTTGACGATCAGCGGAAAGCGAAGCCCGAGATGGGCCGGCTCGGTCGCCGCCGGATCGACGCGACGCGCCGGAGGTACCGGAAGTCCGGATCGCTCGGCGAGCGCCTGGAAGCGTGCCTTGTCGAGAAGGTCTTCCACGAGGTTTGGCTCGGCGGCGACAAAGCGGAACGTCTTGGCCAGTCGCTCGCGATGGCGCGACACGAACAGCGCTTGCCCGTCCTCTTCGTAGAACAAGACCGGCGGTTCGGTCTGCGCCGCGCCGAAACCGACGAGGGCATCAAGGAGTTTCCCGGTATCGCGGCTATAATCGTCCCAGGCGAGGCGCGCACGCGCATAGCGCGAATAAAGTGACGGCACGCCCGGGCGGCTGACGACCGCGCAGGAAACGCCGGCGAGCGCCAGCGGCCGCAGCAGATCCATATCGCCCATGACACATGCGAGCGCCGGGGGATTGGAAGGCGCGCTTGCCGGCGCCGCCGAATCCGTCTCGTTTCGCGGCAGCCGCGCGAACGTCCCGATGGCGCTGCGCACATGCGAGGCGATATTCCACAGCAGCGGCGTCTGTTTGATCAGACGCTTGCCCCGCCGTTGCACGCCCGAAAGGATGCGCGCAGGAAGGCCCCGCCATGTCGTCGTCGCGGCGTAGTCATAAAGCTTCAGGACAGTGTCGCACCAGTCGAACTTGTACTGCTCGTCGCCGACGGTGAAATCGAAACGCTTGAAACCGTGTTTGATGGCATGCGCCAACAGCTCGCGCAGGTGCAGCGCGCCCGGTCCATAATGCGCGACCTCGCTGTCCAGATAACTCGCGAGCACGTGGTAGTAGCTGTCGCCGAACACAATGCCGAGATTGGCCGCCGCACATACATCGCCGATCTCGATCCGGCTGACGTGCACGAGATGGCGTGTTTTCGGATTGGAAGCGAGGTCCAGGAAAAATTCCCGGTGTCCCGGCGAAACAAAGATGTCGGCGATGCCTTTGCGGGCGAACGCGCGGCTTTTTTGCTCCATCAGAATTTCAAGCGTGCCGCGGGCATCCGCGCCATCGGCGGCGGTGATGAAACGGACGTCGCCGAATTGCTCCATATGTCGGCGCTTGGAGCGGTCGCGCCGGCGCGTCGCCGACGAGCGCTTGGCGAGATAGAACGTTTCCCAATCCGCGCCCAAATGCGCGAGGTGTGCGCTATTGCGGTTCGGCGTAACGCCAAGATGCATGAACGGATTGGTTTGCGCGCCGACTGTTTGCGGCATCTTCTCGAATTCAATCCAGTCGCAACGCAGCAGCGGCTCGCACTGCATGTGCACCTGCAGCTCCTGCCAGGCCGCCAAAAAATCTTCAGGCGCGACGCGTTGCGAAAAATCCGGCGCAAGAAGCGGCGCGTTGTAGTCGGATAAATCCTGGCCCAGCCAGCAAAGCCGCCGCGCCAAATGCCGGCGCATCACGCAAAGCGGCAGGATGAAAGCGATATCGCCGTCGGCAAAATGGGCGACGGCGATCGCCGGCCGGACGCCTCGGCGCTCCCCGACATGCTTTTGCCAGGTCGAGAGCCAGTCGAACGTCTGGAAGGCGGTGCAATCGGCGGTGCGCTCGAATTGCCGCCATTCGGCTTCGACCGCGCCGAGCTCGCTGAAAATGCGCAGAGTGAGTCGCGGCCGGATGTCGCGTGTCCGCTCGCCGTGGCGGGCGACTGTGGCGGAACGGACGTCGACCGGTGCGGCCACGTCATGAAACGCCGTCAGTGTCGTGGCGCGTATCACAGCACTCACTAAAAATGTCGCTTGGTTCGTTTGCTGATAAGCGACAATAGCTAAGGTTGCCTCGCTATCGGTTGGCGACGTGTTGTTAAGGTAAAGCGCGCCTAAGCATCGATCGCTCCCGCTTTGTTCAAGCTCGAGGTTTGGTTAATCGAGGAGCTGGCCGAGTGGCGGCCACTTGTAGGCGTCGGCGGCGCGGCGGATGAGCGCCGTCGCCAAAGTCGTGCCATTATCCGACCCGGTCAGCACCACAATGCCCTGTCCGGTTTCCGGAAAAAGCAGCATGTAGGATTGGTACCCGATATTCTGTCCGCGTTTCATCAAGACGCGGTCTTTGCCGCCGCCCGCGATGGCGGCGCCGAGTCCATACGGGCCTCCATCGTGTTGCGTCATCATGACCCGCGCCGTCGCACGGGCGAGCAACGCGCCGTCTTCGCCGCGATAGGCCTGGGCGATCGCGATCAATAGATGCGCGAGGTCCGTCGCTGAAGACCACAATCCGCCGGCGGCGAGTTCCGGCACCACGCGCCAGCCGCCCGGCAGTTCGTCGCCGTTCGCCGCGTGGCCTGTGGCTGCGCGCCGGGCGAGTTCGGCGGGCAGCGGTTGCAGAAAGGTGCTGTTCGGCATCGCGGCCGGCCGCAGCAGCAGGCTCTCCAGCGCATCCTGAAAATTCTTTTTGGTCGCTTCCTCGATCAGAGCTTGAACGATTTCATAGCCGCCGCCCGAATAGGCGTAGCGGCTGCCGGGAATGGCTTCGACGCGCACGGGCGGCGAATTCGCCGGCGGCGCGCCATCGAGGATTTGTTGCAGCGTTGGCAGCTTTTGTCCGGGCTCGTAGCCAAGATAGCCGGGCACGCCGATGCCGGCCGTCATGCTCAACAATTCCCGCAAGGTCACCGGATGGCCGCGCGTGAAATCGTTGTCGGGCGCGCGCCAGCCGGTCAGATAGTCGTTCACGTTGCGGTCGAGATCGAGCACGCCGCGGTCGACAAGGCGCAAGGCGCCGACAGCGGTCACGAGCTTCGACAGCGAAGCGGCCTGATAGATCGCATCGTCAGGCGCGGTGCCGAAGGTGCGCGACCAGGCGAGGCCGCCGTTCTCGATCAGGGCGATGTCCACCGACGGAACGCGCAGCTTTTGCATCGCCTTCGCGAGATCGATGTTCTGCGCGACAAACCCGTCCGGGGCGCGAATTTCGAGCCCCCGTTCGAGCGCTTCAACCGGTTGCCCGCGGGGATGCCCGCACAACAGGCCGACGCCGGTTGCAGCGACGACCAGGAAAAGCGGGAGGCGCATCGCACGATCTGGTCGGCCAGGCATCTTGGTGCGGACAGCCGGTGCTGGATCGCTTTTGAGGCGTGCGGGAGCCGTTCTGGTACAGCTGGGTGGACTCGAACCACCGACCTCCTGATCCACAGTCAGGCGCTCTAACCAACTGAGCTACAGCTGCACGGCTCGCGGTCGGCAAGCGCGCGAAAGCTAGGGGGAATACCCGGATTTGGCAAGGCGCGAGCGGGCTTGCCGAAGCACAAAAGCAAAAGCCCGGGTCGGAAACCCGGGCTTCGCCCCATCACACGATGGGTGGGAAAAGCGAGCGCTGCCGCTTAGCCGACCTTGTTGAAGGCCTTGTTCATGCCGGTCTTGATCGGCTCGGCCGTCTCGGTGGCGACCTTCTGCGCGAGCGCGGTGAGTTCCTTGCTCTGCGCGGTCAACGCTTCGAACTGCTTGCGCGCGTGCGCGCTGCTCAATTCCACCACTTCCGACAGCGTCTTGGCCGCCATGATCTCGCCGGCGAAATCGAAAGCCGCATTGGTGTTGGCCCGCGCGACTTCGATGACCTTGAGGCCGTAATCGGACGCGCCCTTGGTGGCGGTCGAGTAGGTGCTCTCGAGAACGTCGGTTGCCTCTTCGGCGGCGGCCTTCATCTTCTCGTAGGTGTCCTTCGCCTGGGCGACACCGCGCTCCGCAAACTCGCGGAAGGCGGCCGGCATCTCGACCTTCGGCATGTCGAACTTCGGCATCTCGAATTTGGGCATTTCGAATGCGCCCGACTTGGTCGTTTTTGCTTTCGGGGTGGCAATGGTGGCTTCCGCCATGACACTCGATCCTTGCTGGGTGCTCTTGGGCTGTTTGACCTTTGATATTGTCCGATTAGCCCCGCCGCCCATCGCGCGGGGCGTCGCTCAATTTCAGCGGCCCCGGTCGCCGAACGCAGCACATAGGCCCGGGCCATTCCGATGAATTGCATAGCAGGAATGTTGGTGCGACGCAATACAAAATATTGCATTGCACAAATAAAAATAGTGGTTTGATTTTACAGGGATTTCCGGATGGCCGCGCTTCGGGGGACGGATCAGGGCTTCGATTTGGCAGCGTCCATGACTATTTTGGCAGCACTTTGGCCAAGTTCTTGAGTTTGCGCCGTCAGGGTCTGGATCTGGCGGGAGATATATTCCTGCTGCAGCCGCATCACTTCGGTCGCGTCCTTGGCGTACATCAGCTTTTGCGCAAAATCGAAGTTCGCCGCCATGTTCTGTTCGGCATAAGCCATGGATTTATGGGCGATTTCGCTTGCGCCGGCGCGCGCCGCATGCGCCTGTCCCTGCCAGCGTGACACTGCTTGGGTGGCGGCGGTGGCGATGCCGTCGAAGGCGGCCCTCGCCTGCGCCACGCTTTGCTCGACGAAGGCGCGGACCTCGTTGGGCATTGCAAATTGCTCGAAAGGTTCCTTCGCCATCGTCGGCTCCTGCCCCCTGACGATTTTGCATCCTAAGCAAATTTGCCGTCGGCGTGCACCTCGTTCGTACGGGATCGGTCGGAGCGCTCGCCCGGTTAAGGTTATCCCGTCCGTAGTGGCGTCAACGCGGGCCGCGGCATGGACGGACGCGGCTGCTGGCACTATTAAGAATCCGTTAAGCAAAGAGTTTTCGCTGCATGCCAATCGTGGAGTCAACGTTCGCCGCGTTGCCGCGCGACCCGCGACTGGAAGCCCAGGTCGCAGATCACGCGACGAGCGCAGCGCCCGCTTGGCTATGGAGCGCGGACGGATCGCAGATCTTATGGGCTAACGCCGTCGGCGCTGCGATCTTTGGCACGGATCCCGGCGCCTGCACCGCGCGCCGGTTCGATCCCAAACACGCGGCGGCGGTCGAGATCGTCCGGCTCGCTGCGACGCTGCCTCCGGCCGGTCAGCCGCGGCTCGAGCGCCTGCGCGGGTTTGGCGGAAACTTTGGTCGCGCTCTCACCTGCCTGTGCTCACGCGTTGCCCCGGACCAAGGGGGAGCCATTCTCCTGGTATCGATGGAGCCGGCCGGTCCGCCGCTGGCGTTACGTGAACGGGTAAGCAAGCTATTCGCGCATGCCGGCAAGCCGCTCCTCGCCTTCACGCCCGATGGCAAGCTCCTCTACGCCACACCGTCCGCCCGGGTGCGGTTTGCCGCAATACAGTCCGCCTCGGCGATCGACACGGCTCTCTTCGAGCGCGCGTTGACCGCCGGCAGCGTCAGCGGATCGACGCCGCACGGCCCGGTCAGGATCGAACGTCTTGGCACCGATGTTTCGGCCGTTTTGGTCGCCGACTTCGATCCGCAGTCGAGCGCAGGGCCCGCCGCTGAAAGCGCTTCGGCCAGGGGAGGCGTTAGCGCGAACAAGAATCCCGGGGCGGCTTCCTCGCCCGAAGTACCGTGGGAGACGACATCCCGGCGCGGCGAGGAGCTAGCGGCCGAGCGGCGGCATCCTTTGCGCTTCGTCTGGCAAATGGATACGGACGGCCGGTTCGTGGTCGGCTCCGACGAGTTCATGGAACTGATGGGCCCGCGCACCACGGCCGCGTTCGGCCGGTTGTGGAGCGAGATTGCCGCCGAGCTGAAACTCGATCCCGACGATCAGATCGCGCGCGCTGTTGCGACGCGCGAAACCTGGAGCGGCATCACGATCTCGTGGCCGGTGGACGATGGCGGCGAGCGTCTGCCGGTCGAGTTGTCGGGGCTTCCGGTCTTCGATCGCGATCGCCTTTTTCGCGGTTACCGCGGGTTCGGCGTGTGCCGCGACCTCGATCGCATCAACCACCTTGCGCGTGCGCGGCGCGAGCGCCCGATCGGCTTCATGATGCCGCCGAATGGCGCCCACACGGAGACGAGCGTCATTGCCGCGCAACCGCAAAGCCCGGCTGCCCGAGATGGCGCCGTCAGCGACAGCGCGGCCGCCGCGACGCCGGTTGAGATCGCGGCGGAGCCCGAGGTAACCGGTGGCGAGGTGGCCGCGCGCGCGGAGCGCCCGTCGATCAATGTGCCCCCCGGCGCGAATGTCGTGCCGTTTCGCACTGTAACGCCGCCCGAAACCAAGGTGCCCGCGCTCAGTGCGATCGAGCGCAAGGCCTTTCGCGAATTGGCGCAGGAGCTGACGGCGCGGCTGCAGGGCGTGCGCGAGGATTTGACTGAGCAAAACGGTTCCGGCGCTCTGCCGGGCGAAGGCGCGGCCGCTTCCGAACCAGCGGCTGCCGCACCATCCGCCGTCGCGCCAGCGCTTCTTGATCGCCTTCCGCTCGGCGTCCTGATTTATCGGCATGAGGATTCGCGCGATGCGATCCTCTATGCCAATCGCTATTTGCTCGAGCTGAGCCGCTATCAAAATCTGGATGCGCTCGCGGCTCTCGGCGGCTTGGACAAGCTCTTCGCCGAGCCGGTTGCCAACGCTCTGGCCGAAGGCGCCGGCCCGCAGCCGCTGTCGATCCTCAGCCGCGATGGCATGCGCCATCCGGCCGAGGGAAGGCTGATCGCGGTGCCATGGGACGGGGCTCCCGCGCTGGCGCTCATTGTGAGCAACGGCGAGGCGGAGGAACGCCGGCGGTCGCACACGCTATCGCTCGAGAGCGCGCAGAGCGAAATCCGCGATCTGAAGGCGCATGTCGAAGCCTTCAAAAAGACCGAAACCGAGATGCGGGCCGCGACCCGCGAAGCGCAGCGGGCGGCGGCGGCCAAGGCGGAATTCGTCGCCAAAATCAGTCATGAGGTCCGCACGCCGCTCAATGCCATTACCGGCTTTGCGGAAGTGATCATGGGCGAGCGTTTTGGTCCGATCGGCAACGAGCGCTACCGCGAATACATGAAAGACATCTATGCCGCTGGCTTGCATGTCGTCTCGGTGCTCAACGACTTGCTCGATCTTTCCAAGGTCGAGACCGGCATGCTCGATATGTCTTTTGCCAATGTCAGCCTCAACGAGCTTACCCAGCAATGCGTTGGCATCATGCAACCGCAGGCGAGCCGGGCGCGCATCATCATCCGCACGTCGCTGACGCCGGGATTGCCGCAAGTGGTCGCCGACGAGCGCTCGCTGCGCCAGATCGTTCTCAATCTGTTGTCGAATTCGATCAAATTCACCGGTCCCGGCGGGCAGGTCATCGTCTCGACCGCGTTCGCCGACAGCGGCGAGGCGATCTTGCGCGTGCGCGACACCGGCGTCGGCATGAGCGAGAAAGATGTTGAAGCGGCGCTGGAGCCGTTCCGGCAAACGGCGACATCTGGAAGCTGGGGCTCCGGCGGAACCGGCCTCGGTTTGCCGCTGACGAAAGCATTGGCGGAAGCCAATCGCGCGCATTTCAGCATCAAGAGCGCGCCAAATGCCGGCACGCTGATCGAGGTTGCCTTTCCGCCGGCGCGCATTGCGCGATAGCCAGGGTCGGATTAGAGCATGATCCGGAAAAAGCCTGCCCGCGGACCGATCCGAGGGTGGAAGCGGGTGTTCCGAAAAGGTCGTGCTCCGGCAAAAGTTAGAGCGCCAATCGATTCAACCTGAAGCGATTGCGCTGCAGAGCGTGATCCCGAAAGATGGAAACCGGTTTTCGGACAAGATCATGCTCAAAACTGAAAGTATCTGGACCGTGATCCGATTCCATTGAATTTTGGTCACGGTCTAGGTGAACCGAAAGCCCCGGATTGCCGTTACCTTAGCTCCGGATGTTCTCACGCGCGGAAGAATCATGACGGCGCCGATCGAAGTCGAGCTCAAGCTTGAGCTTCCTCCTGAGGCCGTGCCGCAATTCCGCAAACTTCCTCTGGTCCGCTCGATCGAGGCGTCGGCCAAGCGCTTGACGCAAGTGTCGGTCTATTTCGACACCGACAAGCAGAAGCTGCGGCGACACGGATTGACACTGCGGGTGCGCCACATCGGCGATCGCTACATCCAGACGGTCAAGGCGATGCGAAATGCCAACATCCTTGCCCGCAATGAATGGGAAAGCGAAATCGCCGGCAGCCAGCCCGATCTGGCGCAGGCCCGCGACACCGCGCTCGATCGCCTACTGACCCGCAAATTCCGCCGCAATCTCAAGCCGCAATTCGAAACCCGCGTGCGCCGGACGGTGTTTCCGCTCGAGCGCGACGGCGCTGTCATCGCACTGGCGCTCGATGAGGGCACGATCAAAACCGGCGGCGCATCGATGCGAATCTGCGAGATCGAGCTTGAGCTGCAACAGGGAGGGCAGGAGCATCTGTTCGACGTCGCGCGGCTGCTTGCGCGCGCGTTGCCGCTGCAACTCGGGCTCATCAGCAAATCAGAGCGTGGCTATCGTCTTCTGGACGGCGCGCAAACCGCACCGGTAAAGTTCACTGCAGTTGCGCTTGCTCCCGACCTGCCGACGCGCGAGGCCTTTCGGGAGATCGGCCGCGCCTGTTTGCAGCAGATTGCCGGCAATGAATTGGCGCTCCTCAAAGACGATGCCGAGGGCGTGCATCAAATGCGCGTCGGATTGCGGCGGCTGCGGGCGGCAATTGCGCTTTTCGCCGGGCTCTTGGAGGACCCGCAAACCGAGAAGATCGAAGCCGAGCTGAAATGGCTCACTGGCGAGCTTGGGCCGGCGCGGGAGCTCGAAGTGCTGATCGCGCGCGTCGTCAAGCCGGTCAAGCAGCGGAGATCGGGTTGGGATGACATTCCGAAATTGTCGCAACAATTCGCCGGCCAACGCGCTGCGGCGCTCGCGCATGCAAGGGGGGTGATCGCCTCGGAACGATATCGGCTCCTGAAGATCGAGATCGCGGCCTGGCTGGAGACCGGCCAATGGGCGACGCCGCAGGACGATCTCGTCCGCGACCGCGGCGCATTGCCGGTCGAGACTTTCGCCGCCGAGCAACTGTCGCTCGGGCGGCGCAAGCTGCGCAAGAAAGCCAAATCCTTTGCCGAGCTCGACGCGCGGCGTCGCCATAAGCTGCGCATCCAGGCGAAGAAGTTGCGCTACGCCACCGATTTTTTCAGCGGCCTGTTTTCGGGCAAACGCGCAGGCAAGCGCCGCGAAACATTCCTCGCCGCGCTCGAGGCCGTGCAGGATAGCCTCGGCGATCTCAACGATATCGCCGTGCACGAGAGCATCATCAGCGCCGCCGGTATGCGCTATCGCCCGATCAGTCGCAAAAGGGTGTTCGCCGCCGGGGTGCTTACTGGACGCGAAGACGCGCGCATCGATGCGGCGATGGCCGCGGCCGAGGCTGCGCTCGGCCGGTTCGTAAAGGCCAAGCCTTATTGGCGATAAGCGCGCCGCGACCTTCCGGTCATGCGACGCGGATGACGATTTTGCCGAAATGCGCGCCGGCGGCCATGTGCTGGTAGGCGGCCGGCACCTCGTCGAAGCCAAAGACGCGGTCGATCACCGGCTTGATCTTGTTGGCGCTGATGGCGGCATTCATTGTCTCGAAGGTTTGCATCGAGCCGACGGAGATGCCCTGCACGTTGGCGCGCTTGGAGAATATCAGCCCCGGATTGAGCTCGCGCGCGCCGCCGCTCAAGCCGCCGATGATGCTGACCTTGCCGCCAACGCGGATGGCGCCGAATGAAAGCGTCATCGTATTGGCTCCGCCGACCTCGAGCACCTGATCGACGCCGTGCCCGTGATTGAAGGCGATGGCCGCCTTGTCCCATTCCGGCGTGGTCTTGTAGTTGATCCCGCAGGCGGCGCCGAGCGCTTGCGCGCGGGCGAGTTTTTCGTCGCTCGATGAGGTGATGATTGGGACGATTCCGGTCGCTCGCGCGAATTGCAGGCCGAAAATCGAGACGCCGCCGGTGCCTTGCAGCAGCACGGTTTGTCCGGCGATCAGCTTGGCGTGATTGAACATCGCCTCCCAGGCGGTCACCGCGGCGCAGGGCAGCGTCGCGCCCTCATCGACCGAAAGATGCGCGGGAATTTTGACGACGCCTTCCTCTTCCAGCGCCGCATATTCGGCCAGCATGCCGTCGATGCTGCCGCCGAGCGCCGAGGCGTGCACATGCGGGCCCGGTTCGCCGCCCGGCCAGCGTTGGAAGAAACAGCCGGCGACCTTGTCGCCGGTTTTAACACGGGTGACGGCGGGCCCGGTTTCCACCACTT
>Ga0187781_10000398_pt1 | contig 30916 bp, 26 predicted proteins | sample 0715_SJ02_MP02_2_FD_132447 | JGI IMG/M metagenome (GOLD analysis project Ga0187781, IMG submission 132447) | Tropical peat soil microbial communities from peatlands in Department of Meta, Colombia - 0715_SJ02_MP02_20_MG | ecosystem: Environmental > Terrestrial > Soil > Wetlands > Peat | place... | reverse complement strand
TCGGCATCACGCTTGCCAGCCTGGACATCACCGACGACTCGAAGGTCGCCGGCTGCGCCAATGACGCGAGCTACCCGAACTACTTCGGTACCTCCGCGGCGACTCCCCATGCCGCGGGTCTCGCGGCGCTCATGCTCCAGGCCAACTCGACCCTCACGCCGACGCAGATCTACACGGCCATGGAGAACAGCGCCTCGGCCATGGACAACCCCTCACCGGACTACGTCACGGGCTACGGTTTTCTGCAGGCGGTACCGGCGATGGCGTTGCTGCCGGCGGGCCCCCCGACCATCAGTGTCACGCCGTCGACCATCACCGTCGGCCAGTCGTCAACGCTCAGCTGGACCTCGCTCAACACGGCGAGCTGCAGCAGCAGCTGGAGCGGCGCGGTGGCGACGAGCGGTAGCACGACCGTCACCCCGAATGCCACCGGCTCCGATACCTACACACTCACCTGCACCAACCCGCAGGGCTCGGCGATGAACTCCGCGACACTGACGGTGAACGCCGCCCCTGCCTCGGGCGGCGGGGGTGGCGGAGGCGGCGGCCTCGACGAGCTCACGCTGCTTGCGCTTGCCGCCTCGAGCCTGGTGCGACTCACGCGGCCAGCGCGCGCGAGGCGCGCCGCTTAGTCGGCCAGCACGTCGGCGAACACGAATCCGTCGCGCTCGACGACCTCACCGACGCGCACCGCGATCGGCGCGCTGAACATCGGCCCCGCCGACACCACGGTGTGAAACTCGCCGTTCTCGCCGCAGGGATCGACATCGCGCGGCAGCTCATCGAGCAGCCGGCCCTCGAAACGCCGCCCGGCGAACGACCGGTCGAGGCGCTTGGGATCGATGCAGGTGAGATGCGCGATGAGCCCGCTCGCGAGCATGGCGCGTGCGAGCTCCGCCGTGTTCCGCCGCCACAGCGGGAAGATGGCGCTCATCCCGAGCGCGGCGAGCTGCCGCTCGCGGTAGGCGCGGATGTCCTCGAGATACAGATCCCCGAACACGATGTGCCGCACGCCCTGGGCCTTCAAACGCTCGCAGGCCTCGCCAAAGCGCGCCTCGTAGATCTCATTCGAGCAGGGGCTCGGCAGCAGCACGCGCTCCGAGGGAAGGCCCAGCACGGCGAGCTGCCGGTCGAGGAGGCTCGAGCGCACCCCATGCATGGCCACCCGGTCGTAGGCTTCGGTGAGCGTCGTGATCGCGCCGACGACCTCTGCGAGCCCCCGGGTGCGGGCCTCGTAGAGAGCGTAGGCGCTGTCCTTGCCGGAGCTCCAGGAGATGAACGCTTTGGGGGGTCTCATCACCTCGACATTATCGACTGTAATCAATTTGTTGGAGAACCCGGTGGATCGTTGCCGTATCGGGGGACGCGGCGCAGAATTTAAAGGTGTCAACGGAACGCCGGCCCGCACGTTGAGCGAATGCGCGGCGGGTGCTGTCCGCGCAGTTGAGGGTGAAAGACTTATGAGTAAACGCTTTATTGGCACTGCGTTCCTGGGGCTGCTGGCCGCGGCCGTGGCGGGGTGCGCGCTGCAGGTGAGGTCCGACGTGAACCGCACGGCGTTTCACCCGGGGCAATGCCATACGTTCGCGTTCATGGGCTCCTTCCGCACCGATAACCCGATGCGCGGCACGGTCGCCAACCCGGTGAACGAGGCGCGCCTGCGCGCCGCCATCACCTCGCACATGCAGTCGATCGGTGTGCAGCTCGCGAAGGAGAACGCCGACTGCCTGGTCGGCTACGGCATCGGCTCACAGCTGGTCCTCGACCCCGGTTACCCGGCCGGCCCCTGGGGTTACGGCTACTGGGGCTGGGGCGGTCCGTGGGGACCGTATTGGGGCTGGGGCGCTCCGTACGCCTACCGTCAGGGAATGATCGGTATCGATCTTTATGACGCGAAGAGCCACGAAGCGCTCTGGCATGCGTCGGTAGAGCAAAACCTCTACGGCGCAACGGGTGCCGACGCCGAGCAGAGGATCGACGCCGCGGTCACCGCGATCTTCGCGCACTTCCCGACCTGACCGGGTAGCCGTTCGGGGGAGCTGACGCTCACCCGTCGGTGTTCTTGTCGCTCGGGGACACGCGGCGCAAGATCGCCTCGTGCGCAGCCCCATCGGTCTCGGGTTCGTATTCGTCAACGTACTCGCGCAGCAGCTCGGCTTGCCGGTGCCCGTGGTGCCGACGCTCGTGGTGGCCGGCGCCGTGGCGGCGAGCGGCAAGATGTCCGCCGTCGCGCTGTACGCGCTCGCGGTCGCCGCCTGTGTGATGGCCGACAGCAGCTGGTACACGGCCGGCCGCCGTTACGGAGGCCGCGTCATGAGCCTGCTGTGCCGGGTCTCGCTGTCGCCGGATTCCTGCGTGAGCCAGACGCAGAACGCGTTCGAGCGCTGGGGCCCCAAGGCACTGCTCATCTCGAAGTTCGTCCCGGGTCTTGCCCTCATCGCCCCGCCGCTCGCCGGCGCGACGCGCATGCAGTTCGGCCGATTCCTTCTCTTCAGCGCGCTCGGCGCGAGTCTCTGGGTGGGCGCGGCACTCGCGGCGGGGGCATTGCTGCGTACCCAGATCGAGCGGCTGCTGCCACAGGCCGCCCAGGTCGGCGGCACTGCCGCGCTCGTGCTGCTCGTGCTGCTCGCCGCCTACGTCGCGTACCGCTGGTGGGAACGGCGGCGTTTCCTTGCGGCGCTCGACATGGCGCGCATCAGCGTCGAGGAGCTCAAGCGGCAGATCGAGCAGGGCGATGCGCCGGTGATCGTCGATGTGCGCTCGACGACCGCGCAGACTCTCGAGGCACGCCGGATCCCGGGCGCCGTCAACGTGCCGGTGCAGGACGCGGCGCGGCACCTGAGCGAGCTGCCGCGCGATCGCGAGATCATTCTCTACTGCACCTGCCCCAATGAGGCGTCCGCGGCCAAGGTGGCGCGGCTGCTGATGAACAACGGCTTTCGGCGGGTGCGGCCGCTGAAGGGCGGGCTCGAGGCCTGGATCGATGCGGGCCACCCGGTGGAGGCCTTCGCCCTCCCGGCTCCGGGCGCCGCGGCTCGCCCGCCCGCCCCGCAACCGAGCGCCTAGACGCGCGCGCCGGGGGAGCTGTCCGTCCGCAGCCACGGGCCGGGCGCGGCGTGCGCGCGAGCCTCGCGCTCTCCGGCCATGCGCTCTTCCATCTCGCCCCAGAGCGCCGCGTAGATCCGCGCCGCCTCGCTCTGCGGGGCGAACGCCGGCAGTGGCGCACGGCGCAGCGTCATGCGCTCGATCTCGCTCCAGTAGGGGACCGGCGTCGCGAGGATCTGCGGGAACTGCGCCCGCGTCGCGGCCATCAGCTCCCGGTGCAACGACCGGCGCCGATCGGCCATCGAGAAGAACGGCAGCAGCGTCAGATCGGTCCAGTTCTCACGCACCAGAAAGTCGCACAGCTGGCTCAAGACCCGTACCGAGAGCGGCGACGGTACCAGCGGCACGATCACACTGTCGGCGGCGCGCAGCACGTTCTCGGTGAGCAGCGAGATACCGGACGGGCAATCGAGCAACAGGGTGTGGTAGATCTCGCGCAGCGGCCGGCTCATGCGCAGCAGCCGCTCGGTGGGATGGCGGCGCTCGGCCAGATGCAGCGCGAAATTGCGATAGGAGAAATCCGCGGGCAGGATGTCCAGCCCGGGGTAACCGGTGGCGAGCACCAGCTCCGGGAGCTCGCGCTTGCCGGACACGAGCTTGCGCGCCGAAGCGTGCTCCTGTGCCTCGGCCTGCAGTCCGTAGGTCGCCGCGCCCTGCGGGTCGAGGTCCCAGAGCAGCGTCGCGTGCCCGGCAGCCGCGCACAGGTAGGCAAGATTCACCGCGGTCGTGGTCTTGCCCACTCCGCCCTTGATGTTGGTGACGGCGATGATCCGCACGCCGCTTCCTTCAGGCGATCGAGCCCGGCTTGCGCATCATCTTGCCGATGTCGGCGAGATGCGCCTCCTCGGCGGCGATCTGCTTGCGCGCGTACTCTTCCAGCATGATGCTGCGGCCGCTCACCTGATCGAGGAGCTTGCGGTACTCCACGAGCCCCTCCTCCTCGTGCGACAGCGCTTCGCGCAGGATCTCGTCGACGTTGTGCTTGTGGGTCTCGAGCAGCGAGCCGATACGGAGCGAGGGATGGCCGCCGAGGTTGGTGATGTGCTCGCCCGCCTGCACGGCATGCGCCTGCGACTCATCCGCCTGGCCGCGCAGCCAGGCGACGATCGGGATGCGGTTGTGCCCGAAGATCATGAAGCTGTAATGCAGGTAACGCACCAGGCCCGCGAGCTCGAGCTCGAGGATCCGGTTGAGTGTCTCGACCACTTTGGCCGTGTCGGCCTTGCTGAGCTCGGAAGCCATGCGGTGTCTCCAGCGGCGCCAGCGGGCATGTTAAGCCCGCAAGTGGTGTATCGTAAAAGGAACGGCGCATGAGCGGCTTTTACGACATCGCGGTGCAGAGAATCGATGGCACGGCCGACCTTCTCGGCGCGCTGCGCGGCAACGTGACGCTGGTGGTCAACGTGGCGAGCCGCTGCGGGCTCACGCCGCAATACGCCGGGCTCGAGCGGCTGCAGCGCGAGCTTCTCGCCGAGCGCTTCACCGTGGTCGGCTTCCCCTGCAACCAGTTCGGCGCCCAGGAGCCGGGGAGCGAGGCCGAGATCGCCGCCTTCTGCCAGGCGAGCTACGGGGTGAGCTTCCCGATGAGCGCCAAGCTCGACGTCAACGGCGCCCGCCGCCACCCGGTCTATGCTTTCCTCACCTCGCCCGAGACCGGCGTCGCCGGCGACATCAGCTGGAATTTCGAGAAGTTCCTCATCTCGCGTGAGGGCCGCGTGCTCGGGCGTTATCCGCCCGAGACCAAGCCGGAGGACCGCGGCCTCATGCAGGACATCGCCGAGGCGTTGTAGCCAGGCGGGCGGCACGTGAGCGAGTTCGATTTCGCAATCCTCGGCGCCGGCGCCATGGGCTCGATCGTGGGAGCGCACCTGGCGCGGGCCGGGCACCGGGTGGCCATGCTGGCGCGCGGCGCGCGTGCGGACGAGCTCGAGCGGCACGGCCTGACCATCCGTGGGCTGGCCGAGTTCACCACCCCCGTCCACACGGTGCGCAATCCCGCGGCGCTGACCAGTGCGCGCGCGCTCATCGTCGCGACCAAGACCCCAGGCACCGCGGAGGCGCTCGCGGCACTCAGGGATGCCGAGCTCGGCGTCGCACTCTCGATCCAGAACGGGCCGCTGAAGAACGAGCTGCTGAGCCAAGCCTTCGGCGCGCCGCGGGTGCTCGGCGCGCTCGCCGACACGAGCGGTGAGCTGCTGCCCGGCGGGGAAGTGCTGTTCACGCGCAACGTGAACATCATGATCGGCGAGCTCGACGGCAGCGAGAGCGCCCGCGCCCGCGACCTCTCCCATACGATCGACGCCTCGGGAGTGCGCGCCGCGGCGACCCGCGAGATCGTGACCCTCGAATGGTCGAAGTTCTGCGGCTGGGTGGGGCTCATGGCGCTCTCGGTGACCACGCGCGCCGAGACCTGGAAGTACCTGTCGGATCCCGACGCCGCACTGGTGCTGGTGCGGCTGGTGCGCGACGTGGGCGCGCTCGCGCGCGCGCTCGGGATCCGCTTGAGCGATCAGGCGATCCTGCCGGCCGCGAGCCTGTGCTCGCTGCCCGAGAGCGCGGCGGTCGAGCTGATCGTCGCCAAGGGGCACGAGTATCGGGTGAGCGCGCCGCAGCACCGCATGTCCTCGCTCCAGGACCTCTCCGCCGGGCGTCCCCTCGAGGTGAATGAGACGCTCGGCTACGCGCTCGAGCGCGCGCTGGCTCTCGGGCTCACGCTGCCGATGCTCGAGTGCTTCCGTCACCTGGTCGCCGGCATCGACCGCGCACGCCGCGTGCCGACCTGATTCGTTGGGGAAGGTTGGCGCAGGGGGTTTTGCCGGCTGCGCGGCAGTCAGCGCCGGGGCTGCGTCAGTCGCCGCCCGCGAGCCCCCGGTACTCGAGCAGCGGCCCGATCTCGGGCGCGCGCCCGTAGAAGTTGCGGAACAGCACCTGCGGATCCTCGGTGCGCCCGCGCGACAGCACCATGCGGCGCAGCGTGTCGCCGTTCTCGCGCGTCAGCCCGCCGTGGGTGTGGAACCACTGGCCGGTGTCGCGCGCCAGCACCTCGCTCCAGAGGTAAGCGTAGTAGCCGGCCGAGTAGCCGCCGGCAAAGATGTGCGAGAAATAGCCCGAGTGGTAACGCGGCTGGACCGGCTCGTACCCGAGCCCGGCGTTCCCGAGTGCCGCCGCCTCGAATCCCGGCACGCTGGCGGCCGCCGGCGCCTGGGCCGCATCGATCAGATGCCAGGCGAGATCGATCTGCGCCGCCTCGATGTACTCGAGCGTCGCATAACCCTGGTTGAACTTTTGCGCCGCCAGCACCTTCTCGAGCAGCTCCGGCGGCATCGGCGCGCCACTCCGGTAGTCGTGGGCGTAGTGCGCGACCACCTTGGGCTCGCGCGCCCACATCTCGTTGTACTGCGACGGATACTCGACGAAGTCACGCGGCACGGCGGTGCCGGACAGGTACGGATAGTGGACGTCGGAGAGCATGCCGTGAATGGCGTGGCCGAACTCGTGGAACATGCCCGTGACCTCATCGAAGGTCAGCAGCACCGGCTGCCCCGGCTGGGGCTTGGGGATGTTGAGATGGTTGGCGACCACGGGACGCTGGGCGAGGAGCTTCGACTGCGACACGTAGCTGTTCATCCACGCCCCGCCCTGCTTGTTGTCGCGCGCAAAGTAGTCGGCGATGAACAGCGCCAGCGGCTTGCCGTCGGCGTCCGACACCTCGAACACGCGCACGTCGGGCTGATAGACCGGCAGGTCCTTGCGCTCCCTGAACGAGAGGCCGTAGAGCTCGTGCGCGGCATAGAACAGGCCATCCTGCATGACGTGCTCGAGCTCGAAGTACGGCGCCACCTGCGCCTGGTCGAAGTCGTAGTGCGCCTTGCGCACCTGCTCGGAGTAGAAGAACCAGTCCCAGGGCTCGAGCGTGAAGCTGGGCACGCCGCGCGCCGCCGCCTGTGAATCGATCAGCTTCTGGATGTCGGCGGCTTCCGCGCGCGCGCGCTTGAGTGCCGCCGGCGCCACCTGCCGGATCATGTCGGCCACCGCAGCGGGCGTGCCGGCGGACTCGTCCTCGAGCACGTAGGCGGCGTGATCGGGATAGCCGAGAAGCCGCGCGCGCTCGGCGCGCAGCTTGACGAGCTGTGCGATCACCTCGCGGTTGTCGGTCGCCCCCGAGAGGCCGCGTCCGGTGGAGGCGCGGTAGATGCGCTCGCGCAGGTTGCGGTTGGTGAGGCTCGCGAGCATCGGCTGGTTGGTGGTGTTCTGCAGCGCGATGACCCACTTGCCCGTGAGCCCCCGGTCGGCGGCCGCCCGCGCCGCCGCGCCGATCTGCACCGGCGTCAGGCCGTCGAGATCGGCGAGGCTGTCGACCACCACGGCGCCGTCGGCGGTGGCTTTGAGCACGTTCTGGCGGAAGCGCGTGGTGAGCGTCGAGATCTCCTCGTTGATCGCCCGCAGCCGCTTCTGATCGGCCCCCGAGAGCTGCGCGCCGGCGCGCACGAACTGAGTGTGATAGCGGCTGAGGAGCTGCAGCGATTCGGGATCGAGTCCGAGGCCCGCGCGCTTGGCAAAAAGCGCATCGACCCGCGCCCAGAGCGCCGCATCGAGGAAGATCGCGTCGTTATGGGCGGCGAGCTTCGGCGCCATCGCGGTATCGACCTCCTCCATCTGCGGATCGGTGTTGCAGGCGTTCAGGTTGAAGAACACCGTGGCGACCCGGTCGAGCAGCCGCCCGGAGCGCTCGAGCGCCACGATCGTGTTCTCGAAGGTCGCCGGCCTGGGGTTGCGCGCGATTCTCCCCACCTCCTCGAGCTGCTCGCGCATGCCGGCCTCGAAGGCGGGCGCGTAATCGGCGTCGTGGATCCGATCGAACGGCGGCATCTCGAAGGGCAGCGTGCTGACGTGCGCAAACGGGTTGTCGGGGGCCATTGGAGTGGTTCCTGCTTCCTGGGTTGCGGCAGCCGTGAGCGTCGTCACCACGGTCACGGCGGCTGCGAACAGCAATCGGGCGAGTCTCATGGGGGCCTTTCGCATTCGAGCCCGCGCCTTCGCTGGCCGGGCGGTACCGATCGGGCGCTAATGGTATTCTGCGCGGCCCAGCTTGCGCAGCTTTTCGCGCCGGACCGACCCCAATGCCCATCGCGCAAAACGACGTCGTTACCATTCATTACACCCTCAAGGACGACGCGGACAAGGTGATCGACAGCTCCTCCGGCAGCGAGCCCCTCGCCTATCTGCACGGACACGGGAACATCATTCCGGGACTGGAGCGCGAGCTCGCGGGCAAGAGCGTCGGCGACCGCCTGACGGTGCGCGTTCCCGCCGCCGACGGCTACGGCGAGTACGACCGCGCCCTGGTGCAGAAGGTGCCGCGGCGCACGCTCAAGGGCATCGCCAATCTGCGCGTCGGATTGCGCCTGCAGGCGGGCCATCAGGCGGTGACGGTCACCCACATCGCGGGCGACATGGTCACGCTCGACGGCAATCACCCGCTCGCCGGCCAGAATCTCCATTTTGACGTCGAGATCACCGGCGTTCGCCCCGCAACCGAAGAAGAGCTCGCCCACGGGCACGTGCACGGAGCCGGCGGCCACCATCACTGAAGGCGCACGAACACCGCGTACATGCCGTCGACCCGCGCGAGGTAAGCACGCGGATCGTGCTCGCCGCAGCGCTCGCCTTCGCTGAAGCGCAGCCCGCGGCGCACGTAGGTTTCCGCCGCACCGGCGCCGCAGAGGTGCACCACCGCGGCAACGTGACGCAGCTCCGCGGGCGCGGCGCGGGCGCGGTGCCCCGCCAGGGTCTGCGTCACCTCGAGGTCGAGGTAGGCGGCCGTGAGCTCGACGGCGTCGCCCGGCAGCACGCGCAGGTAGAGCCCCGTGAACCAGCACGAGCCGAAGTCGTTCCACGGACCCTCGCGCGTCAGCACGTGGTGATGGATGCAGTAGTGCCGTGCCACCTCGAAGGTGCCGTCGGTGATCTGGTACATGCCGACGGCGCTCGAGGCCGGGCGGTACATCTCGAACGGCTTGGGTTTCCACGACCAGCGCCAGTAGGTGCGCACCAGCGGATTGCCCGACCCCTCCACCTGGGCGAGCGCCGCGAGCAGCTCGGACGCGATGCTTGCGGTCGAGTAGCGGCGAAAGAGCGGCGCGTACTCGCGCCAGGTCTCCGTGGGAGTCTTGTAGAGCGCGCCGCTCACCGGAAAAAAGAGCTCGGTGGGCTTGCGCACCAGCTGGTAAACGGCGTTGACGGCGAGCGCCAGCAGCGCCGCCGCGGCGAGCGCGATCGCGAGCTGCATCAGGCGCGGCGCGCGGCGGAACCTGCGCAGCCAGCGCCGCCGGGTGCCTGGCCTGGGCCACAGGCGCCATCGCCGGCGGCGCCGCCGTGCTCTAACATGCCGCACTCGTCCGCGCCGGGAATCAGGAGTCGTTGGTGTCACGCGAAGCAGTCGAGATCGAAACGGGCAGCAATCCGACGGCGGCGGTGATCTGGCTGCATGGACTCGGTGCGGATGGGCATGACTTCGAGCCCATCGTGCCCGAGCTGGTGCGCCCGGGCGAGCGCGCTGTGCGCTTCGTGTTTCCGCACGCGCCGATCCGGCCGGTCACGTTGAACGGCGGCTTTGCCATGCGCGCCTGGTACGACATCGTGAGCCTCGAGCGGCGCGGCCCCGAGGACGAGGCCGGCATCCGCGCCTCGCAGGCCACCGTTGAGGAGCTGATCCACCGCGAGAACGCGCGCGGCATCGCCGCCTCAAGCATCGTGCTCGCCGGATTCTCGCAGGGCGGCGCGCTTGCGCTGTTCGCCGGCCTCCGCTACGGCGAGAAGCTCGCCGGGATCATGGGCCTGTCCTGCTACCTGCTGCTCGCCGGGCGCCTGGGGGCCGAGCGCGCGAGCGCCAATCAGGCGACCCCGATCTTCCTTGGGCATGGCCTGCAGGATCCGATCGTGCCGCCGCTCCTCGGCGAGCAGGCGCGGAAGACGCTCGAAGCGGCGGGTTACCCGGTGGAATGGCATAGCTACCCGATGCCCCACAGCGTCTGTCCGCAGGAGGTTGCCGACATCGCGCAGTGGCTGCGCCGGGTGGTGTAGCCCGGGATCAGCTGTGCCGGTGCTCGGCTCGAGGGTCGTTGCGTGCTTGGCGCTGCGGCTGCGGCCGGGCCTGCGGGGCGCGCGCCACGCGCTTAGGAAGGGCCTGAGGCTGGTGCGCCACGACCGGCGCCCGGCCTGACGGCTGCGCTCGCGTCATGTGCGGCGGGCGATCGTCGCGCTGCGGGCGCTCCTCGCGCTGATTCCCGTGCGACTCATTGCCGCGCGGCGCGTTGCCGCGAGGCTGCGCGTGCTGGGGCTGCGGCTGGAAGCCGCCGCGCGGCGGCTCAGAAGTGCCGTGAGTCTGCGGATACGCCCCGCCATGAGTCTGCGGGTGAGCGGTCTGCGGATAGTTGCCGCCGTGGGTTGCCGCGGCCGCGTGGGCCGCTGCAGCGCCATGGGCCGCAACCACGCCGGCGCCGGTGAAGACGCCCGCGTGCGCCGTCGCCGCGATCGCCGGGTGTCCGCCGTTGAACGAGGCGCGCATCTGGTTGTTGTGGGCGGCCATGTTCTGATGCTCGGCCTGCGCCTGAATGGGTCCCTCGTGGTGCTCGCGCCCGGCGGCCATCTCCGCCGCATTCGGCTGCGCGACGATCCCACCCGCGCCGCCGTTGAAGCTCACGTGGCTCACGGGGCCGTTGTTCACCACCGTGCGGTTGTAGACGTTGCTGATGTTGGTAGTCGTGACGTTGGTGACCGAGCGGTTGTAATAGAGCTGCCCGCCGCGCCACTCACCGCCGGCGAAGCCGACGCCGCCGTAGCCGAAGCCGTAGTTCACGCCGCCGTAGAAGCCGACGTGCGGCCCCCAGTAGCCCGCGTGCCAGAGATAGACGCCGCCCGACCAGCCCCAGTAGCCCGGCGTCCACAGCAGCCCCACCGGCGCCAGCACCCAGGTGCCGGGCACCCAGTAGTAGCTGCCGTCCCAGGCCCAGTAGCCGGGCGCCCAGATGTAGCCCGGGCCGGGAATCGGCGGTTGCACGTACACTGGCAGCACGGGAGGCGCAATGGTGACCGAGACGAAGATGCCCGCCTGCGATACCACCGGCAGGACCGCGAGGAGCAATGCAGCAATGAGGCCACGGACGAGATTGCGCATGATCAGCTCTCCTTCGTTTCAGACCTTGATCGCCCGACGCTGAACCATTCCTGAATCGCGCTCACACTCCGACGCAAACGCGCGCTGGCCCGGCGCGGTTGACCCACGCTGCCGCGCGCTAGAACCAGCTGTAGTTGAAACTGATGCTGACACGCTCGGCGGCGGCCTCGTTGGCCGGCACCTCGTGCCGCAGCCAGCTCTCGAACAGCACGACTCCGCCGGCACGCGCCGCGACCCGCACCCAGGGCGAGCGGGCGCGCCCTGCGCCCGGGAGGCGCGGCGGAGCGGCCATGTAGCGCTCGAGACGCGGGTCCTCGAACTTCAGGCCGGCCGAGCGCGGCGGGGTCGCGACGTAGTAGGTGCCGCTGATCGTCGAGAGCGGATGCAGGTGCGCGCCGTGCGCGGCGCCGCGCCCCATGATGTTCACCCAGCAATCGGTCATCGCGAGCGCCCGTCCGGTGAGATCGAAGGCGAGCGTGCGCGCGAAGCGCGCCACCCGCGCATCGAGCGCGCGCTCGAGGGAAGCGAAGGTCGGCGACAGCCGATGCATGCGGTTGACTGAAGCGTACGAGGTATAGCCGCCGGGGTAGTTGCGGGCGGACCAGCGCCGCCCGGACGCATCGTCGGCGCGCAGCTGCCGGCACTCGCGCAGCAGCCGTGCATTGAGTGCCCGCCAACCGCGGCCGCGGAGGCGCCCGGTGTAGACCAGTGTGGGAAACAGCGCCTGCGTTGCCATGGCTGACCGCGAGTATGCGCAGGCGCAGCGTGCGTGGTCTATGATTCGAAGCATGGCCGTTTCGGTTCTTCCCACCCCCGCCGCGCTCGAGGCGGTGCCGCACTGGATCGGCGGCCGCAGCGTGCGCGGCACCGGTGCGCAGCTCGACGTGTTCAACCCGGCCACCGGCCAGGTAGCGCGCCGCGTCGCCCTCGCCACGGCCGAGGAAGTCCGCGCCGCTGTCGCCAGCGCGCGCGGCGCGTGGCCCGCCTGGGCGGATACGCCGCCGGTGCGGCGGGCGCGTGTGCTGGCGCGATTCCTGCAGCTTCTGAATGAGCGGCGCGATGCGCTCGCGGCGCTCATCACCGCCGAGCACGGCAAGGTGTTCGAGGACGCGCGGGGCGAGGTCACCCGCGGCATCGAGATCGTCGAGTTCGCGTGCGGCATCCCGCAGCTCCTGAAGGGCGACTTCACCGACCAGGTGTCGACCGGCATCGACAACTGGACGCTGCGACAGAGCCTCGGAGTCGTCGCCGGGATCACGCCCTTCAACTTCCCGTGCATGGTGCCGTGCTGGATGTTTCCGCTCGCGATCGCCTGCGGCAACACCTTCATCCTCAAGCCGAGCGAGCGCGACCCTTCTGCATCCGTCGTGATGGCGCAGCTGCTCGCCGAAGCGGGGCTGCCGCCCGGCGTATTCAACGTCGTGCAGGGCGACAAGGAGGCGGTCGACGCCCTGCTCGTGCATCCGGACGTCAGGGCGGTGAGCTTCGTCGGCTCCTCGCCGATCGCCCATTCGATCTATACGCGCGGCGCACAGTCCGGCAAGCGGGTGCAGGCGCTCGGCGGCGCCAAGAACCACATGGTGGTGATGCCGGATGCCGACCTCGACCAGGCGGTCGATGCGCTGATCGGCGCGGCCTACGGCTCGGCCGGCGAGCGCTGCATGGCGATCTCGGTCGCGGTGCTGGTCGGCGAGGTCGCCGACCGCGTGGTCCCGGCGCTCGCCGAGCGCGCGCGGCGGCTGCGGGTGAGCGACGGCATGGAGCCGAATGCCGAGATGGGCCCGGTGATCAACGCGCAGGCGCTCGAGCGCATCCGCGGCTACATCGCCGATGGCGCCGCCGCCGGCGCCGAGCTGGTGGTCGATGGCCGCGTCGATGCCGCGAGCGGCCGCCCCTTCGCCGTCGCCGGCCTCGAGCGCGGCTTCTGGCTCGGGCCGACACTCTTCGACCGCGTCACGCGCGAGATGCGCATCTACCAGGAGGAGATCTTCGGTCCCGTGCTGGTGTGCGTGCGCGTGCCGGACTTCGCCGCCGCGGTCGAGCTCGTCAACTCGCACCCGCTCGCCAACGGCGTCGCCTGCTACACCCGCGACGGGCACGTGGCACGCGAGTTTGGCCGCCGCATCCAGGTCGGCATGGTGGGCATCAACGTGCCGATCCCCGTGCCCATGGCCTGGCACGGCTTCGGCGGCTGGAAGGGGAGCCTCTACGGCGACACCCACGTCTACGGCGAGGAAGGGGTGCGCTTCTACACCCGGCAGAAGTCCATCATGGAGCGCTGGCCGGAAGCCACACCCAAGGGCCCGGAGTTCACGATGCCGACGGCGAAGTAGCGCCGTCGAGCCTCATGCTGCGGGCGGCTTGCGGATGCCGCTAATGAACCCCGAACTGCCGCATCATGTTGTCCTCGATGGCGGCTCGTGAAAGCGATGGGCCCAACCCCGTATTGCGGTAATAAAGCGCCTTCAGGAACGCCAGGTCGCCGGCTGTCATCGCTGTGGGCCGCTCGCGCCCGGTGCAGCTCGATGACATCACGTCCAGAATGCTCGGCAGTGCATCGCAACGGTCCGGCGATTGCACCACTGACAGGGTCAACATCGCCAGGTAGTCCGCGATCGTCCCGATGCTGTAGCCGGTGACCTTGGTTGTGTCCACGATCAGGATGACGGCGCCGATGCCGATCCCACTCCCGCCTCCCAGATATTTCTGGGCGATCCGCGGCCAAACCGGCAGTACGTCGAGCCCTACCAATGCAAGGTCCGTATTCAAGACTCTGGCGCCGCCCCTCGTTGTGATGTACCAGCCCTGAATCGCGTGGCCGCTTTGGTACGCCAGCAGATCCCTCATCCCGCCCGAATACCTGCCACCAAAGGTAGCCGTCGCCGTCGCCCATTTCAGGACGTTATCCATTCCCTCCTCGGGATTGCTCGTGAAAAGAATCTGCACGTTGACTTTGCATTGCGGACTCGACTGCACCGGCGCGCCAACATACGCGGCCAGCGCGCGAAGTCTTGCCGTTACGAAGGCGTTGTCTCCCGGGTGCAGCCCTCCTGTCAGCGGGCAAATGCTCTGCGCGCCTCCGCGCCAACGCGCAAGGTTGCGCGTCGTAGCCGTAGTCACATAGTGCGTCGTCGCGTGGTGCACGATGAATTGATAGAGGCTGTCTCCCGCTAAGTCCTGCGCGGCCGGAGGGGCCGGGTTCGACACGGTTACGTCGGGAATCTCAGGCGATGTACTGGCATTCACCTCGTGCAGGACTGAGGGCAGACCGGTGTGGGAAAGGGTGTCGGGCCGCGCCGGCTGAGCCGCCGGCGGCCGCGCGGTTACAAACCACCCGATCGTCATCACAACGGCGGCGAGTACGATCCTGCGCATGCAACTGAACCTATCACTCCGTTGCACTAACTCAAGCTTTTTCCCGCGTTAGCGTTTCACCGCGGCGGTCGCTCCGACTTCATACCCCGACGCTTCAGTGCCGCTCTCGGAATCCGAACCCATGAGCCAGCCAACCGCCGCTTCCCTGGAGGTGAACATCCGAGCTCTCGTCCCGCGGCTGTTAGCCGTGTGAACGTAGAGCGTCAGGTCCGCAGCCGCGTACCGATCCGCAGGCGTAATGAAGGCCTCCCGCCCGCGTTCGCTGACTGGTCGATCCGTCACTTCCCTTGCGAGAGAGAGCACCTCACGAAAGCCGGCGCCGCCGAGATAGTTGCGACAGTCCACCAGCGCCCGCCGCAGTCCGGATGTCTTCCCCAATTCGATCACCGCTGCTGCCAGCGAGCGAATGTCAGCTGCACTCACCTTGCCCCACAGCCTGATATCGATTGCCGACAGCTCCCTAAGCTCCCTGATCTCGAATGGCATCCGGCCTCCTTGCTCCCCGGGCACAGGATAGACTCACCGGGCCGCGCTTTGCGTAGGCAGTTTTCCGTACGTTCCGCGCCCTACCCCGCCTTCTCGAGCCGCGGCTGGTTCGCGCCCGCGAACTGCTGCGCCGGCGAGGGTCCAAGTCATTCGGCGGACAACGCTCCGCTTACCTGGGTGGATATGCGGTAAAGATGTAATCCGTCGACGCAACATGCGCCGCGTGGCACGCATAACCGCACTCAGTGCCGGTCACTGGGACGGATCCGAGCAGGCCCGGCCCAAACGTGCCTGTGGCGGTGTCGTAGTCAAACTGGCCAAACGCATAGCCGTGCGTCTTCGGGAATCTCTTGGAGTCCTTGACGATGAAGGCGATCGACGCCAGGGTGGCGGGCACCTCCACGAAATACGGCGAAACCGTATTTTGCTTCTTGTTCCACTGGATCTTCACCCACTTGGCGCCGTCAGGGAACGGCTTGCCGTTGCCTGGGATGCCTTCCTTGTAGGCATCAATCGTCACTTGATTTCCCAGGATCGCCTTGACCTGGGTTTTTGTTTCGCTGACCGCGACATCCTGCCACGTCTCGTAGCCTGACCTCAGCGAACGAGAGTCCGTCCGGCACCTTCAGCGTGTACTTGTCCTGATCCGCGAGGGTGATACCTGCGAAAACCACCAGAGATGCGGCACCGATCACAGTGATCTGGATTGTTGTAGTTCTCACCTCAAAACCTCCTCCTCGGCTGCCGCCAACTCTCATGAGACCCGACAGCCGCACTCGGATTAAATTATACGAAGGTATTGTTACGAGAGCCGGTCCCGATCGGGCGGGAGCAATGTCGCTGAGATGGTCGTCATCGCCGAGTGGCGCAGTTCGTCCGGAACGGGACAGTCGTGTCGTTCGCTTCGTTTCCCCGACAGCAGTCGTCCAAGCCAACCATTTGCCGGCGCTTGGGGATAAGGCGCATCCTAATCTGGCAGCCGGTCCGGGCCTTGTGCCGACATGACAACCGAAGAAAACCGCCCGTCCCTGTCGAGCGAGGTCAAACGCATCGAGAGCGAAGTCGGCCCGCACGCACATCACCCGCTGCTGCATCTGCCGCTCTTCGAACAGCTCAAGCAGCGCAACGTCTTCCGCGTCGCGGTGCTGTACTTGGTGGTGTGCTGGCTGATCCTGGATCCGGTGCATGTGGTGTTCCACATGCTGGATTTCCCGATTTGGGCGAATCAGCTGGTTGTGATGCTCATGGCCATCGGCTTCCCCGCGGTGCTGATCTTCGCCTGGGTGTACGAGATCACGCCGCGGGGTCTGAAGCCCACGGTCGAAGTCTCCCACACTGATTCCATCCGCAAACTCACGGGGCGCAAGCTCGATCGAGCGATCATCGCGGTGCTTGCCCTGGCACTTGCTTACTTTGTCATCGACAAGTTCTGGATCTCGAAGCGCTTCGAGCGGGCTGCGCCCATTACGGCCGCGACGCCGACGACGGGCACCCGCAGCGACTCGCCGCTGCCAGTCTCGACCCCGCCACCGCATTCCATCGCGGTATTGGCCTTCACGGACCTCTCCGCGGAAGGAAATCAGGGCTACTTCGCGGACGGAATTGCGGAGGAAATACTCAACGTACTCGCGCATGTCGACGGGCTCAAAGTGGCGTCGCGCACCTCCTCATTCCAGTTTCGGAAATCCGATCTGGGTGCCGCCGCGATCGCCCAGAAACTGGGCGTGCGCCATATCCTCGAAGGCAGTGTGCGTAAGGCGGGGGATACTGTACGCATCTCGGCGCAATTGATCGATGCGAGCACAGACCAGCACGAATGGTCGGAGTCCTTCGATCGGCCCTTGAGCACGGCGAATCTCTTTGCAATCCAGGATGAGATTGCCAAGAGCATCGTCGATCATCTCGCGGCAACAGTGGGTGGCGCCGCGGATATCGCCAAACCGGTAGCCCGCAAGGCCGACACGGCGGACGAGGACGCCTACGATCTGTATCTGAAGGGTCGCGCTCTATTCCTTGCCCGCACAAAGCAGAATCTGCGCGCCGCAAGCGCGCCGCTGAAAGCGGCGGTTACCAAAGACCCCAAGTTTGCCCGCGCCTGGGAGATGCTGGGTGCCGTGTTAGTGACGGGCAAAGCCTGGGATGTGAGTGACGCGAATGATTTTCAGGCCGGAGTGGACGCGATCGACACGGCATTGCGTCTGGATCCAAGTCTCTCGCTGGCTTACGCCGTGCGCGGTGAAACCCTGGTAGACAAGATCCCCGGCGTAGCCAGCTGGGACGAGTCAAACGACAGCTATTCGCGCGCCATTGAACACGACCCAAGTGACGCAACGGCCTACGCATGGCGCGCGCAAAACTATATCGCCCTCGGATACTTCGATCGTGCCATCTCGGACAACCAGCGATGTCAGGAGATCGACCCTGACTATGAGCTCTGCCGACGTTTTTTGGCGAACACTTACTTGTACCTAGGCAGAACGGACGACGCGCTGCGTCTCCTCGAAATCGGCTTGGAAAAAGGCTATCTCTTTTCCGACGTGGCCTTTGTGACGGCAGTGGCAGAGCGCGGCGATCGTGTCGGCGTGCTCGACATACTGGCACGCCAATTCCAGGAGGATCCCGAGCTGATTCGCCCACTGTTTCGAGCTCTGACAGATCGCACGTTCAACGAACGCGACCGGCAGGATGCAGTGGCGCTCGTCAAGCAGGCGAAGAACAGTTTTACGTTCGTGCCGTCTGCACTGTTGGTATTGAAAGCATACGAAGTTATAGCTCCAGCCGACATAGTGCCGTCGATCTGGTGGGCGCGCGACGACGCGTGGCTCAAATCCCAAAGCCGTAAGCAGCTCATGGAATCGTGGCACCTGCCTGAGTATTGGCGCAAGCACGGATTCCCGCCACAGTGCCGGCCGATCGGCGAAGCGGATTTCGAGTGCCGTTGACACACTAAGCCGTTCCTCGCCGCCCCCGACCGCCGTTCCGGCTGATGGCCAGCGATCGAATTTCGCGCGGCTGCGCCCGCGTACCCCGGCACCAAGCCACTAACCCAGTCGACTGAAGCGCGGCGCGACTCCGCAACTTCAACAAAGCATCACCAGTCTGCAACACGCGCGCACCTATGATCTCCCGTTGCTACGGAGCGCCCATTCCAATCTGACAGGGAGAAAATCATGAGGGTTAGCACGGTCGTTGCGCACACGCTGCGCAGCCTGCGAGCGACAGCGCTGTCGCTTGCCATGATCCAGATGTCCTTAGGCCCCACGCCGGCCGCCGCGGCCCAGGCTTCGAACGACTTGCCGAGCCCAGGCAACCTCGGCAACCCGCGTTCTCCGATCCAGCACGTCATCATAGTCATCGGTGAGAACCGCAGCTTCGACCATGTCTTCGCGACCTATCAGCCGACCGCCATCAACGGTCGTCCGCAGGAAGTCCTCAACCTGCTGAGTGAGGGCATCGTCAGCCTGCAAGGCACCACCGCAGTGCCCGGGCCGAACTGGCAGCGGGCCGTACAGAGGCAGGTAGCCACGCAACGAACGGAGTTCGTGCTGAGCCCGCCGTCGACGGACTACGTGAACCTGCCCAATCCGCTCGCCGGTGGTCCCGCGGGCCAGTACGCGAACCTGACCGGCTTCTGCACCAGCCTCGCGCAGTGCACCGGACTCGCCGAAGCAGTCGAGACCGGACTGCCCGATCCCGCGTCGTACGCGTCACTCGCCTCGGGCGGCACCGGCCTGACGGCTGGCACCCCCGACACGCGCATCCAGTGGGCCAGCGGCAGCGTCGCGGACAACGATCTGCTTCCGGGTCCGTTCCAGCTGACCAGTGCCGCTCTTCCGTACACGGCGTACGCCGCGAGCCCCGTGCACCGTTTCTATCAGATGCAGCAGCAGCTCAACTGCCAGCCACGCGAATGGGACTCCCGCAACCCCTCCGGTTGCGATGGCAAGCTGTTCGCGTGGGTGGAAACCACCTTTGGCGCAGGCTCCAACGGCAACCTGCCGGGCTACAGCGGCACCCCCAACACGGCGGACGACAAACAGACGGGCACCTTCGCCACCAACTACACCACCGGCGAAAGCCCGGCGCCGGTCACCACCGGCGAGGGCTCAACGGCCCTGGGCTTCTACAACGTCCAACAGGGTGACGCCCCGTACTTCAAGCAGCTGGCGGACACCTACGCCATGAGCGACAACTTCCATCAGTCGTTCCAGGGCGGCACCGGTGCCAACCACATCATGCTGGGTCACGGCGATGCGCTCTACTTTCAGGACGAAGGCGGGAACGCAATCGCTCCGCCCAATCCGGTCAGTAACCCGCACGGCGCACTCAGCGAGATCGAGAACCCCAATCCCGATCCGGCCGCGATCAGCCTGGGGAGCAACAACTGGTATACGGAAGATGGCTACGGCAGCTTCGACAAAGCCGGGAGCGACTACTTCGGCGGCGGGACTTACAGCGACTGCTCCGATCCCACGCAGCCCGGCGTCCAGCCAGTTCTGTCGCACATTCACGGGCTGGGAGTCGCCTCGCGCTGCGAGCCGGGCCACTACTACCTGCTGAATAACTACAACCCCGGTTACGAGCCGCAGCTCAGTAACGAAGACGCAAGCACGTTCAACGGCACCTGGCAGGACGCTTACTATCAGGACTACGCCGTTGGCGACGGCGCCACGGCGTTCACCATCCCGCCGAACCGCAATGGCAACGGTAAGGATCCCTCCAGGACAAACAGCATCGGCGACACGCTGAACAATGCGGGCATTTCCTGGAAGTACTACGGCGACCAGTTGAACGTGTTCCACACGGACCCTCACGTGACCAACAGCCCCGCCAAAGGCCAGCTACCGGACGAGTACTGCCAGATCTGCAACCCGTTCCAATACGACCAGTCGATCATGGAGAGCCCGGACGTGAACAAGCACATCCAGGACAGCACCAGCCTTTACGCGGACATCGCGAGCGGTGCGAACCTGCCGGCAGTTTCGTTCGTCAAGCCCAGCGGACTGGTGGACGGCCATCCGGCATCCTCGAAGCTGGACCTGTTCGAAGGCTTCGTGAGGAAGATCGTCGATGAGATTCAGAGCTCGGCCTATGCCAACAATACCGCCATTTTCATCACCTTCGATGAGGGCGGCGGCTATTACGACTCAGGCTACGTGCAACCGCTCGACTTCTTCGGCGACGGCACCCGCATACCGCTGATCGTGGTAGCGCCCACGCAGTATCTGAAGGGCGCCGGCTACATCTCGCACCAGTACGCGGATCACGTCTCGATCCTGAAGTTCATCGAGCGCAACTGGCGACTGCCGCGGGTGACGTCTCGCAGCCGCGACAACCTCCCGAGCCCGCGTCAGTTACCCGTCGAGCGTGACTTCCGGGGATTCGTGGACACCTCCGGCTACGTGCCGTATGTCGACGGCGTGGCCGGCAGGGCGGCGATCGCAGACCTGTGGGATTTCTTCAACTTCCCGTCCTCGGGCGGCTCCTGGTAGCCGTAAGCGACGCTTGGTCATTCGAGGACAGGGGCCGCCGTAAGGCGGCCCCCTTCCTACCCCGCCTTTTCGAGCCGCGGCTGATTCGCACCCGCGAACTGCTGCTCCTCGGTGCTGCCGGCGAGCGCGGTGATCGAGGATTGACCGCCCGCCACCACCTGCGTCACCGCATCGAAGTAGCCGGCGCCGACCTCGCGCTGGTGCTTGGTGGCGGTGTAGCCGGCGCTCTCGGCGGCGAACTCCGACTCCTGCAGCGCCACGTACGCAGTCATCTGCTGCGCCTTGTAGGCGCGCGCCAGCTCGAACATCGAGTAGTTGAGCGCATGGAAGCCGGCGAGCGTGATGAACTGGAAGCGGTAGCCCATGGCGGCGAGCTCGCGCTGGAACTTGGCGATGGTCGCGTCGTCGAGCTTCTTCTTCCAGTTGAAGGACGGTGAGCAGTTGTAGGCGAGCAGCTTCCCGGGGTGCTGCGCGTGCACCCCTTCGGCGAACTCGCGCGCCTCCTCGAGGTCCGGCTTGGCGGTCTCGCACCACACGAGATCGACGTAGGGTGCGTAGGCGCAGCCGCGCGCGATCGCCGCGGCGAGGCCCGCCTTGACGCTGAAGAACCCCTCGGCGGTACGGCCCTTGTCGGCATCGATGAACGGCCGGTCGCGCTCGTCGACATCGGAGGTGAGGAGCGTCGCACCCTCGGCATCGGTGCGCGCCACGAGCACGGTCGGCACGTTGCACACGTCGGCCGCGAGGCGCGCGGCCACCAGCTTGGCGATCGCCTCCTGGGTCGGCACCAGCACCTTGCCACCCATGTGGCCGCATTTCTTGGCCGAGGACAGCTGATCTTCGAAGTGCACGCCGGCCGCGCCCGCGTCGATCATCTGCTTCATGAGCTCGAAGGCGTTCAGCACGCCGCCGAAGCCGGCCTCGGCATCGGCCACGATCGGCTTCAGCCAGTCGATCGAGTCATCACCCTCGGCATGGTGGATCTCGTCGGCGCGGCGCAGCGTGTTGTTGATCCGCCGCACCACCGCGGGCACCGAGTCCGCCGGGTAGAGCGACTGGTCCGGGTACATCTCGCCGGCCAGGTTGGCATCGCCCGCGACCTGCCAGCCCGAGAGATAAACGGCGTCGAGACCCGCCTTCACCTGCTGCATCGCCTGGTTGCCGGTGAGCGCCCCGAGGGCGTTCACGAACGGCTTCTCCTGCAGGTAGCGCCAGAGCTTCTCAGCGGTGAGCCGCGCAATCGAGTGCTCGACGGCCACCGTGCCGCGCAGCCGCACGACGTCGGCGGCGTCGTAGCCGCGCTGGATGCCGCGCCAGCGGGGGCTGTCGCGCCAGCTGCGGCGCAGCTCGTCCGCGGTGGGCAGCGTTCGGGGAAGGCTCGTGATGGTGCTATCGCTCATGGGGTGGCATCTCCGTTACAGGCCGGCTCAGCTCAGCAGCTCGTACGCCGGCAGCGTCAGGAACTCATCGAAGGTCTCGGACTTGATCATCTGCTCGAACAGCCGTGCGGCGGTCGGGAACACGCCCTGGCTGAGGCGCGCCGCGCCCACCTCGCCGTGGATGCGGTCGAGCTCGGCGTGCAGCAGCCGGTCGAAGCGCGCCACCGTCACGGCAGCGCCGTCGCTGGTGCGCGCGCCGTGGCGCAGGCACTGCCACAGCTGCGAGCGGCAGATCTCGGCGGTCGCCGCATCCTCCATGAGGTGGTAGAGCGGCACGCAGCCGTTGCCACGCAGCCAGGACTCGAGGTACTGGACGCCGACGCGGATGCAGTTGCGCAGTCCCTCCTCGGTGATCGCGCCGTCGGGAATCGCCACCAGGTCGGCAGCGCTGACGTGTACGTCCTCGCGCAGCACGGAGAGCTGGTTCGGGCCGCGCATCACCTGATCGAACGGCTCGCGCGCGATGACCGCGAGCCCCGGGTGCGCGATCCAGGTGCCGTCGTGACCGGCGCGCGCCTCGCGCAGCTTGTCGGCCCTTACGCGCGCCATCGCCGCTTCGTTGGCGGCGGGGTCGTCGCGGATCGGTATCTGCGCCGCCATGCCTCCCATGGCGTGCGCGCCGCGGCGATGGCAGGTGCGGATCAGCAGGTCGACGTACGCCTTGAGGAACGGCCGCTCCATGGTGACGCTGGCGCGGTCCGGGAGCAGGAAATCGGGACGGTTCCGGAATTTCTTGATGAAGCTGAAGATGTAGTCCCAGCGGCCGCAGTTGAGCCCGGCGGAGTGCTCGCGCAGCTCGTAGAGGATCTCGTCCATCTCGAAGGCCGCGAGGATGGTCTCGATCAGCACCGTCGCCTTGATGGTGCCGCGTTGCAAGCCGAGCGCGTCCTGGGCGGCGAGGAACACGTCGTTCCAGAGCCGCGCTTCCAGGTGGCTCTCGATCTTCGGCAGGTACAGGTACGGGCCGGTGCCGCGCGCGGCGAGCGCCTGGTGGTTGTTGGCGAGATAGAGCGCAAAGTCGAACAGCGCGCCCGAGACCGCCTCGCCGTTGATGCGCACGTGCTTCTCGGGCAGGTGCCAGCCGCGCGGGCGCACGATGAGCGTCGCGGTGCGCTCGGCCAGGCGATAGACCTTGCCGGTCGATGCGTCCTCGAAACTGATGGTGCGGCGGATGGCGTCGGCGAGATTCACCTGGCCGCGGATCACATTCCCCCAGGTCGGCGCGAGCGAGTCCTCGAAGTCGGCCATGAAGGCGCTCACCGGCGCGTTGAGCGCGTTGATGATCATCTTGCGGTCGACGGGGCCGGTGATCTCGACGCGCCGGTCGAGGAGATCGGCCGGCACCGGGGCGATGCGCCAGTCGCCGGCGCGCACCGCCGCGGTGCTCTCGAGGAAGTGCGGCAGGACGCCGGCGTCGAACTCCGCCTGCCGGCGGGTGCGCTCGGCGAGCAGCTCGAGGCGGCGCGGATTGAAGCGGCGATGCAGGCTCGCGAGCAGCTGCAGCGCGAGCGGCGTCAGCACCTCCTCCGAGCGCTCGATCCTGCCTCCCAGGATCTCGACCCTGGGGCCATTCGGCTCGCGGGAGTAGGCCCGCTCCGTTGCGCTGCCGTGCATGAGGGGCAGCATACACGGGTGTGAAGGGAATTTGACTACGGAAACTTAACACTGTTAATTTCACAAGGCGGGATGGGCCGCAGGTGTCGCCTGCCTGACATATGCCGGAACTGATGCGCCGCGGACATTTCCTCGGCACCAAGCTGCGCTCGCTCCGTAAGCGCAATGGGCTGACGCTCGAGGAGCTCTCGGTGCGCTGCATTCAGCGCGACCCCGGAGCCGCCCCCAGCGTGTCCTACCTGAGCATGATCGAGAGCGGCAAGCGCATGCCCTCCCAGGCGCTCCTCGAGCTCCTGGCGGCGGTCTTTCAGCGTGCGCCGGCCTGGTTCCTCGACGAGAGCGCCGAGCCCGAGCCCGTGCCCGCCGGGGCGGCCGCCGCGGGCGGCGTGGCGCACATGCCGTTCGAGCCCGCCTTCCTCTTCTCGCGCAACCTCCTGCAGGCGGCCATCCCCGAGCTCCTGGCGCAGACCGGCACCAGCGGGCGGCAGTTCGCGCACCTCCTGATCCGCTCGCATCAGGAGATGTCGCGCAACGACTTCCCGGATCTCGAGCGCGCCGCCGAAAGCGTCGGCGAGCGGCGCTTCCCGCTCGGCGTCGAGGAGCTGATGCGGCTCGCCAGGCGCCACGGGCTCGAGATCCGCTGGTTCGACCGAAAGCCGGTGCTCGCGCGCGACAAGGATCGCGAGGTGCGCAGCATGGTGCGCTCCTTCTTCGAGGCTCCCGGGGTGGTCTATGCGAACCGGGCGCTGCAGTCGGACCCGGCGCGGCTCAAGTTCGATCTCGCCGCGCACATCGCCCACAAGGTGCTGCACGGCGGCGATGGGCTGAAATCGCCGCACGCCACCGGCGGAGAGATGGGCGGCAGCCCCGAGGGCGGCTCGGGCGCTGCGGGCCTCGAGCCCCAGGACGTGCTGCACGCCTGGCGCGATTTCGAATGCAGCTTCTTCGCCGGCGCGCTGCTCGCACCGCGTATCCCGTTCCGGCGCTTCCTGGCGCGCGAGCGCTACCGGGTCGAAGCCGGCACCAAGCTCGAGCTCACCCCGGCGGTCGTGATGCGGCGGATGACCAAGGTCTCGCCTTATCCTTACTGGCACTTCTTCGACGCTTATCCGCCGGGCTACCTGCGTGCGGTCTACCGCGGCAATGGTATTCCTCTTCCCTGGGGCAACCTCGCGCAGGTGAGCGATCCCTGCCCCAACTGGGCAGTGTTCCGCATGATCGACGGGCAGCACGGCGAGTCGGGCTCGCAGATCTCGGTGCTGCGCGACGGCGAACAGTCGCTGCTGTACTGCTGCCACTCGGTGCGGGTGCGCGACATGGCGGGCAACCCGCATGTGCTCTCGGTCGGTGTCGACCTCGCGCCCGCGCTCGATGCCAACGGCGTCGACACCGCCTCGACCGTCGGGGCGATCCTGCGCGAGTGCCTGCATCGGCACGGCGAGGCGCGCATCCCGAAGGAGGCGTCCCAGGCACTCGAGGCGGTCGCCAACGTGCTCAACATCGCCTGGATCGGCGACGCGCTCAGCTCACCGGCGCGCATCATCTGCCCGCGCAGCGCCCGCTGCCCGCGCCGCGAGCGCTGCGAGCACGCCCCGCCCTCGCGCGCCCGCGAGATCGCCGACGTGCGCGAGGAGATCCTCGGCCGCGAGCCGTGATGGCACAATAGAGCGATGACGGCAGGATTCAGCAACGGCGCAGCGGCGGCGCGCAGCCTGGCGCTGGCGCTCGCCCTGGCGCTGAGCCTGGCGCCCGCGGCCGGCACGGCAGCCGGTCGCGACAGCGCCGCGCTCGAGAGCGAGCAGGCGGCGATCACCCGCTGGCGCGCCGCGCGGGTCGAGAGCCTGACGAGCGACAACGGCTGGTTGACGCTCAGCGGGCTCTTCTGGCTGAAGGAGGGCGAGAACACCTTCGGGCGCGCGCCGGGAAACTCCCTGGTGCTCGACACTGCCGCGCTCGCCGACACCGCGGGCTCGTTCGTGCTGACGGGCCACCAGGTGCGCTTCCGCGCCCGCCCCGGCAGCGGCGTGACTCACGACGGCCAGCCGGTCAGCGATCTCGACCTCGCCCCGGACGCGAGCGGCCATCCGACGGTGCTCAGCTCGGGTGCGCTGCGCTTCTACGTGATCGAGCGCGCCGGCAACCTCGGCGTGCGCGTGCGCGATCTCGACAACCCGCACCGCAGCGGCTTCCGCGGCCTCGAGTACTTCCCCGTGAGCACCGACTGGGTGGTCAACGCGCGCTTCGAGCGGTACCAGCCGGCCCATCACATCAAGATCATCAACATCCTCGGCATGGAGCTCGAGATGGAGTCTCCGGGCGCGGTGGTATTCAACAAGGGCGGCCATGGATGGCGCCTCGACACCGTGCTCGAGGAGCCCGGCGACCAGGAGCTCTTCATCATGTTCGCGGATGCGACCAGCGGACATGAGACCTACGGCGCCGGCCGCTTCCTCTATATCCCGATTCCCGCGGGCGCCACCGTGCCGGTCGATTTCAACAAGGCCTACAACCCGCCGTGCGCGCTGAATGACTTCGCGACCTGCCCGTTGCCGCCCTGGCAGAACCGTCTGAAGCTCGCCGTCACGGCGGGTGAGAAGAAATACGCGGGCGGGACCGAGCACCACCTGTAAGCGGCCCCTTGTACGAGGACGGCGGACGTCGCCCGCCGCGCTCGTGGCGTGACGTCCCCCGTCAGAGCGTCTGCTGCTCGAGATACTCCAATCCCAGTTGACGTGCGATCACCAGGAGCTGGAATGCCGATTCCGCCCCCAGCTTCTGCCTGATGGAGCTTTGCAGGTTGGCGGCCGTCTTTGCGCTGATGCCGAGATTCTCGCCGACCTCGCCGAGATCGTAGCCCTGCAGCAGGAGTCGCAGCACCTCGTGCTCGCGCTCGGACAGCGAACGTGCGATCTCGTTGGTACCCGTGATCGCAGCCAGCGATTGACTCACGTCGGGACTGAGGTACTGCCGCCCTTCGGCCATCGCGCGCACGCCCTCGACCAGAAGATCGGGGGGACTCGCCTTGCTCACGTAGCCGAGCGCACCTGACTTCAGCGCTCGCGCCGCGTAGATTGCGTCGGCGTACATGCTGAATATCAGCACGCGCGCCTCCGAGCGCCTGGCGAGCAGGCGTCGCAGAGTCTCGATGCCGCTCACGCCGGGCAGCGCGACGTCAAGCACGATGACATCCGGCTTGAGTTCGCGGTCACACCTGAGCGCTTCGGCCGAGTTCGCGGCTTCCCCGGTCACCACGACGCGCGGATCGCTCTCCAGAAACCGGCGATAGCCCGCCCGCACCACCGCATGGTCATCGACCAGGAGTACGCTGATTGGTTCGCTGCGGCGGGCCGCGCTCACGTCGCCGCCCCCGTGGGCACCTGTCCGCGCAGCGCAAATCCGGCATTCGCCGTTTTGCTCACGAGCAGCGACCCTCCGACCGCTTCCACCCGCTCCCGCATTCCAATGAGCCCGAGCCCCTCGCCGGCGCGGCTCGCATCGGCACCCATCCCATTGTCCTCGACGGAAACCACGATACGCTCAGCGAGGTGCGCCTCAGCGTCCTCGCGCGTAATTCCGACCTCGACCTGTGTCGCACTGGAGTGGCGTGCGACGTTCGTCAGTGCTTCCTGGACGAGCCGGTAGATCGCCAGGCGGCGCATCTCGTCGAGTCCTTCATCGAGACGCTCGCTCATCCTGAGACGGATTGACATGCGCGGCAGCCGCCGGCGCCACTCATCCACGCAATGTTCGACCGCGGCCGTGAGGCCCAGCTCGTCCAGGCCAACCGGTCGCAGCTGCCGAATCAGGCCGATGACGACGCTCTGAATGTGATTGATGTTCTCAAGCGTCTCGGCAGCCTGGCGCTCGGCAGCGGGATCCAGCGATGCCAGCCGATCCCGCATCGATACGACATCGACCTTGACGACATTCAGATACTGACCGAGCTCGTCGTGCAGGTCGCGGGCGAGCGCTCGGCGCTCGGACTCCTGCGTGTGCACGTATTGCCGGGCGAGGCGGCGATTTTCGGAAAGTGCCGCCACGAGGCTCGCCTCCACGCGCGCGCGGCTGACGATCTCACGCCGCGCTTCAAGGTAGCGTCGGAGCGCGAACCAGAACACGCATACCGCCAGCACCAGCAGGACGCCAGGCAGCTCATCGAGCTGCAGATTCTCGTGGGGCCGGGTCCAGCGCAGTAGCGCCTCGCTGAGATTGAGTCGTGTCGACAAGATGGCCGCCCCGGTCGTGACCAGCACCACGATCGCGAAGTCCCATCGGGCCGCATGTCTTCTGTTCATGGGGCGAGCTATACCGAATTCCGCAGCCGTCGGCCAGACAGCCGGGGGGCCGCCAAAATTCGGGAAAAACTCCCTTGCGAGCGCCGGCCGCGGGCCGCCAAGCTACTGCCACGGTCGCCATGCTGCAATGGAAGTCGCAATTCACCCTGGCTGCCTCGATCAGTATGTGGGGTGTGGCAGCCCACGGCGCCGAGTCCGCGCCTGAGCCCGCACCGCAGCCGCTGCCGGAAGTCCTGGTGATCGGCAGCACCCCGCTCCCGGGGTCGACGCTCGACATCGACAAGATCCCGGGCAACGTCCAGGTCCTGTCCACTGCTGACCTGACGCGGCAGGGATCGGCGAGTCTCACGGGGGCCCTCGCCTCCACGCTGGGCAGCATCAACGTCAACGACGATCTCGACGATCCCTTTCAGCCCGACATCCTCTATCGCGGCTTCGAAGCGTCCCCGGTGCTCGGCACTCCGGAGGGCCTGGCGGTGTATCAGGACGGCGTGCGCATCAACGAGGCCTTCGGCGACACCGTGAACTGGGATCTGTTTCCCGACGCCGCGATCGAGCGGGTGGAGCTCGTCAGCTATAGCCCGCTCTATGGCCGCAATGCGCTCGGCGGCGCCATCTCCGTGACCATGAAGAACGGCTTCACCTGGCAGGGTGCCGAGTTCGAGGCCTCGGGAGGCTCGTACGGAAACCGCTCCGTGGTCGGGCAGCTCGGCGGGAGCTCGGGTGCGTTCGGATTCTATCTGGCAGGCAGGGCGCTCGATTGGGATGGCTGGCGCGATTTTTCCAGCGACCGGATCCGGACGCTGTTCGCGGTCCTGAGCATGCATTCGGACCGCGCAATGCTCGATCTGAGCTACACGCGCGCCGACAACACTCTCGAAGGGCAGGGGCCGGCACCGGTACAGGAGCTCGCCGTCAACCGCTCGCTGGTGTTCACGGGGCCCCAGAACAATATCAACAGCCTCGATTTCCTCAACCTGAACGGGACCTTCAAGCTGAGCAGCGCCTGGTCGCTGCAGGGCGTCGCCTACTACCGCGACTACGCGCAGGGCGTCTCCAACGGCAACACGACCAACTACGGCGCGTGCACCATCCCGCCCGGCATTCTCTGTCAGCCCGATGGCGTCACACCCCTGACGAACGCGGCCGGGCAGACCCTGCCGGACATTTCCGCCGGCGGCACGATCCCGATCGGCGAGAACGACTTCGAGACGATCCACGCGTGGGGCCGGGGCGTCACCGCGCAGATCTCGGACAACGAGCCGCTGCTCGGTCTCGGCAACCAGTTCATCGTCGGCGCTGCGCTCGACTACGCGTCGACGAGCTTCTACACGGGTGCCCAGATCGGCGTCATCAACCCGCAGCTCCTGGTACTGCCGTCCGACCTGATCGTCGATACTCCCGAGAACTCCCCTGGCGCGATCGCCAATGGCGACCCGTCTCCCGTGAGCGTCGACTCCGTCAACCGCAATCTCGGCCTCTATCTCACCGATACGCTCGATCTCACTCCCGCCCTGAGCGTTACGGCGAGCGCGCGCTACAACGTGACCCACATCGAGCTGGCCGACCAGCTGGGCACGAACCTCGACGGCAGCGATCGCTTTGCGCACTTCAACCCAGCGGTCGGCGCTACCTACAGGATTCTCCCGACAGTGACCCTCTACGGTGGCCTCTCGACCAATACACGCACGCCGACTGCGAGCGAGATCGAGTGCTCCAATCCGTTGACGCCGTGCCTGCTGCCCACGAACCTCGCGGGCGACCCGCCCAATCTTCGCCAGGTGATCGCACATACTTCGGAGCTGGGTGTCCGCGGAAAGGCCTCGGAAGGGTCCAGGGAGCTTGCCTGGAACCTCAGCGTATTCCGCACGGTGCTGCACGATGACATCTACGGCATCGCCACCTCGGTCAGCCAGGGATTCTTCCAGAACATCGGCGATACCCGCCGCCAGGGATTGGAGGCGGGCCTCAAGTTTCGCGCCGACCGCTGGTCCGCATTGCTCAATTACAGCCTGGTGCAGGCGGCCTTCGAGTCGTCACTGGTGGTGCCCTCGCCCTCGAATCCGCACGCCGACGCGCTCGGCGACATCCAGGTCGAGCCCGGGGATCACCTGCCGGGGATTCCCGAGCACCGGCTGAAACTGGGGATCGACTATGAGGTCGCGCCGAGGTGGACGGTCGGCACGACGGTGAATGTCGTCAGCAATGCCTATTACGTCGGCGACGAAGCCAACCTGCTCGCCCCGATACCGGGCTACGCGGTCGTCAGCCTGTACTCCCGCTTGAAGCCGTCGCCGCGCGTCGAACTGTTTGCCTCGATCAGCAATCTCTTCGACCGCAGGTACGCGACCTGGGGGATCCTGAGCGATCCCACCGGCATCGGCGCACCCGGCATCCCGCCGGGTGCGGTCAGCAACGGCCCCGGCGTCGATAACAGGTTCCTGAGCCCGGCAGCGCCCTTCGAGGCGTTTGCCGGCGTGCGCCTCACGCTTTAGATCAACCGCCGATGAAGATCGTCGCCGGATGCTCGAGGCACTCTTTCAGCGCCTGGATCATGGCCGCGGCGTCGTAGCCGTCGACGAAGCGATGGTCGAAGGACGAGGACAGGTTCATGGTGCGGCGGATCGCGATCGCTCCCTCGAACACCACCGGGCGCTCGAGGGCGCGGTTCACTCCGATGATCGCCACCTCGGGGGCGTTGATGATCGGCGTGCTGGCGATGCCGCCCAGCTTGCCGAGACTCGTGATGGTGATGGTCGAGCCGCTGAGCTCCTCGCGGGTCGCCTTGTTGCTGCGCGCGGCCTCGCTCACGCGGCGCATCTCGGATGCGAGATCGATGAGACCGCGCTGGTCGGCGTCACGGACCACCGGCACCTTGAGACCGTCGGGAGTCTTGGTGGCGACGCCTAAGTGCACCGACGAGTGGCGCACGAT
>Ga0187781_10000397_pt1 | contig 30930 bp, 25 predicted proteins | sample 0715_SJ02_MP02_2_FD_132447 | JGI IMG/M metagenome (GOLD analysis project Ga0187781, IMG submission 132447) | Tropical peat soil microbial communities from peatlands in Department of Meta, Colombia - 0715_SJ02_MP02_20_MG | ecosystem: Environmental > Terrestrial > Soil > Wetlands > Peat | place... | reverse complement strand
GGTTATGGATTCCGGACTCGCCGCTGCGCGGCGATCCGGAATGACGGATCCAACAATAACTCGTAATTATTGCAGCCATGATCGAGCGGATTCTCACGGTCGGCGGTTATACGCTGCTTTCGCGCATCACCGGCTTTTTGCGCGACATTATGCTGGCCGCGTTCCTCGGCGCCGGCCCGGTGGCGGATGCTTTTTTCGTCGCCTTCCGCCTGCCCAACCACTTCCGCGCTATCTTCGCCGAAGGCGCGTTCAACGCCGCGTTCATTCCCGCCTATGCACGCATTCGCACCCAGGAGGGAACGGACGCCGCCGAGGTGTTCGGCGACCGCATCTTCACATTATTATTGGCGACGCAGGTGGTGCTGTTGGCGCTCGCGCTCCTCTTCACGCCGCAGGCCATCGATCTGTTGGCGCCCGGCTTTTCGCGCGAGCCGCAGCAATATCAGTTGGCGATTTCGCTCACCCGCATCACCTTTCCCTATCTTCTTCTCATCACGCTGGTGACGCTATGGGGCGGCATTCTCAATGCGCTGCATCGTTTCGCCGCCGCGGCAGCGGCGCCGATCCTGCTCAATCTGGCGATGATCGGGACGCTTGCCTTCTCCAGGCAGTTCGGCGGCGCCGGCTATGCAGCGGCCTGGGGCGTGCTCATATCCGGCGTGCTGCAGGCGCTTCTGGTCGGCGGCGATACCTGGCGCGTCGGCGTTTTCACCGGCTTTCGCGCGCTAAAGCTTGACCGCGACGTGCGCCGCTTCTTCGCGGCTCTGGTGCCGGCGACCGTCGGTTCGGCGGGCACCCAGCTTGCGCTGTTCGCCGATACCATCATCGCAAGCTTCCTCGCCACCGGCGCCATCTCGGCGCTCTATTATGCCGACCGCATCGATCAGTTGCCGATCGGCGTGATCGGCATTGCCGTCGGCACGGTGCTGTTGCCGGAAATGACGCAGCGGATCGCGGCTGACGACCATGCCGGCGCCCGCTCGGCGCAGAACCGCGCCATCGAATTTGCGCTCCTGCTCGGCGTCCCCTGCATCGTCGCTTTCCTGGTGGTGCCCGACACCATCATGCGCGGCCTGTTCATGCGCGGCCGTTTCACCGCCGACGACGCGCATGCCGCGGCGGTTACGCTGATGGCCTACACCATCGGGCTCGTACCGTTCGTCCTGATCCGCAGCGTGGTGGCTCCGTTCCTGGCGCGCGGCGATACGTTCACGCCGATGAAAGCCGCGCTGATCGGCACCGCGATCAATATCGCGTTCAAGGTGGCGCTGATGGGACCGCTGGCGCAGGTCGGGCTTGCGCTCGCCACCTCGATCGGAGCCTGGATCAATTTCACGCTGGTGCTCTATTGGGCCGCGCGCGCCAACTATATCGGCGCCGACGGGGAGTTGCGATCGTCGCTGATCAAGCTTTGCAGCGCCGGCGCCGCGATGGCGGTACTGCTTTTGGTGGCGGCGCCGCTGGTCTCGCACGCCGTCTCATCGCTGCCGCGTTTCCGCAATGAAACCGTGCTCATCATCCTGGCCGTGCTGGGCGGCGTCGTTTACGCCGGGCTGGTCGCCGCCCTGTTCGGGCGCCGTTTGTTCTCGTTCATGCGTCGGCGCGGCGTCGTGAAGTCGAGCATTCCGCCCGCGGCCGAAGCGTGATCGACGTGACAGCGTTAAAGCGGTCGTCGAAGCTTCTGATCTACGACTCGAGGCGCTATCTTTACTGCGTCTACCGCGCGCCCGGTGGCTGGGCCAATCCGAACACGATCTCGCTGATTGGCACCGACGGAGACACGCTCGATGGCGTGCTGCGACAAGCCCATGAGAAATTCCACCTGGCGAGCGAAACCGGCGATTGGTCGGTCGTCGGCAAGGTCGAGAATCCGGCCAATAACGAGATCAACACGGTCTGGACATTCGCCCGGCCGGTCGACAGCCTCGTCTTCGTGCCCGCCGCCTATGGCGGGCTTCTCTGCCTCAAGCCGTCCGCACTATGGCTGTTCGACAAGATGCTCTCGCCGGCGGCTGTTTCGGTCATGCGGGCGATGCCGCATCTGTTTGAAGACCGCTGATATCGGCGAGGCGTGCTTTGTCATCTGTTTGTTACGTACGGCGCGGTCGTGTCATCTATTTGTTATGTCACCTGATTGTTATTTTCGGCCTCTAGATTCTACGCCGAATCGAAGTTGCCGGTGTCGAGCCGCGTGATCCGAGCCGTTTTTGCACGCCGCTGCCGGACATCGGAAATCTCGCTCATGCGGGTGAAGCCGACGAGCGGAGCCGCGTTGCTGGCGCGGCCGTGTCGTCATTTCCCCAATCGCGTCACGTAAAGCGGAGCTTTTATGCGCGTCACCATGATCGGCGCCGGTTATGTCGGCCTTGTTTCGGGAGCTTGTTTCGCCGATTTCGGTCATCACGTTACCTGCGTCGACAAGGATGCCGGGCGGGTCGCGGCGCTCGATCGCGGCGAAATCCCGATCTTCGAGCCCGGCCTCGCCGATCTCGTGGCGACCAACATGGCGCAGGAGCGGCTTTCGTTCTCGACCAAGTCCGACGACATCTGCGACGCCGATGCGGTGTTCATCGCCGTCGGAACGCCCTCGCGCCGCGGCGACGGTCACGCCGATCTGAGCTACATTTATAGCGCGGTGCGCGAGATCGCGCCGCTTCTGTCGCCCACGGCGGTGGTAGTGACCAAATCCACGGTGCCGGTCGGCACCGGCGACGAGATCGAGCGCATCCTGCGCGAGGTGCGGCCGGAAGCCGACATGCAGGTCGTGTCCAACCCGGAATTCCTGCGGGAAGGCGCGGCCATTTACGACTTCAAGCATCCGGACCGCATCGTCATCGGCAGCGATAACGAAGAGGCGCGCGCCGTGCTCGCCGAAGTCTACCGGCCGCTTTATCTGAACGCGGCGCCGATGCTCTATGTCAGCCGCCGCACCGCGGAACTCGTCAAATACGCGGCCAATGCGTTCCTCGCCACCAAGATCACCTTCATCAACGAAATCGCCGACCTGTGCGAGCGCACTGGCGCCGATGTGCTGGACGTGGCACGCGGCATGGGCCTCGACAACCGCATCGGCGGCAAGTTTCTGCATGCCGGGCCGGGCTTCGGCGGCTCCTGCTTTCCCAAGGACGCCACAGCTTTGCTGAAGACCGCGCACGATCACGGCGTGCCGCTGCGCATCGTCGAGACGGTCGCCGCCGTCAACGACCAGCGCAAGCGCGCCATGGCGCGCAAGGTGGTGACTGCGCTCGACGGCTCGATCCGCGGCAAGACCGTTGCGGTGCTCGGTCTGTCCTTCAAGCCGAACACCGACGACATGCGCGACTCGCCCTCGATCCCGCTGATCACCGCGCTGCACGACCTCGGCGCCGCCGTGCGCGGCTACGATCCGGCCGCAATGGAGGCGGCCAAGGCGCAGCTCCCGGACGTTATTTATTGCAGCAACGCTTATGAAGCCGCCGAAGGCGCCGAGGCGGTGGTGATCGCCACCGAATGGGAGCAATTCCGCGCGCTCGATCTCGATCGGCTGCGCTCGGTCATGGCGCGGCCGGTTATCGTCGACCTGCGCAATATCTACCGCGCCGAGGAAATGAAGCGGGCGAATTTCCGCTATCTCGCCGTCGGGCGGCCCGCGGCGGAGCGGCATGTGGAAAGTCCGCTCCCGCGCCGGCGCAAGGCTGCAATGAACGGCAAGCCGGTTGGCCGCAAGGTCCCTGAGCTTGCGGTGTAGAGCATAGTTGCTTTTATCAAATTTGCTTCCTGCATCAGTTTCCGTCGCCCTGAGGCGGCCCGCGAAGCGGCCCTCGATGGGCCCGGGCCGTGGATCCTTCGAGGCTCGCTGCGCTCGCTCCCAGGATGACGGATCAGGCGCAGCAATTCAGCGTCGCCTCACACCGTGAACAGCTCGTGCGGCTGTTCGAGCCCGCGCAGCTTGTGCCGGCCGAGCGAGCGCAGCGGCGCGCCATAGGCGCGGGCAAAATCGTCGCTGACCACGAGCGGCAGATCGAGCGATTTCGCCACCGCCTCGATCCGGCTGACCAGATTGACGTCGGGTCCGATCACCGTGAAGTCGAGCCGGTCGGCGGCGCCGATATTGCCGTAGATCGCCGACCCGTAATGGAGCGCAATCACCATTTTGAAGGGCGCTTCGCCGGGCGCGTGCGGGCCGAGCGCCTGCACCGATTCGAGCGCCTCGCCGGCGGCCGTCAAAGCCTCGGCCGCGGCTTGCGCCACCTGGTCCGGCGCATCGACCGGAAAGATCGCCAGTAAACCGTCGCCGATGAATTTCAGAATCTCGCCGCCGTGTTTGGCGATGGCGCGCGCCTGCCCGTCGAATATCTGATCGAGTTTGGCGATCACTTGCTGGCCGGGGACGCGATCTGAAAACGCCGTGAAGCTGCGCACGTCGGACGACCACAGCACGGCGTTGATGGTATCGCCGGTGCCGCGGCGGATCTTGCCGGCCAAGACCAGCGGCCCGGTTTGCGGGCCGAGATAGGCCTTGAGCACGTTCTCGGCGATCTGCCGCTGGATATGCGTGTCGGCAAGAACGGACAGCCGCTCGGTTATGGCGCGCAGTTGCGCGATTTCCTCTTCGGAAAAACCGCCGGGCCGGTCGGTCGAGTAGCTCGCCATGTGGGTGCCGTAGGCGCTTGTCACCGGAATGGCGAAATATTCCGTGCCGCCCTGCGCTTTGATGTCGTGGAGAATGGGAAAATCGAGCCGCGCCTGCGGTCCATCCAAACGGCGGCGCACCGTTTCGCCGCCTGTGCGCACGCGCGCCACCAGATTTTCCTCATAGGGCACGAGGTCCACGACTTCGTGCATCACCATGATTTCCTGGGTCTGCGCCGTGGTCCGCCACCACACATAAGCCGAGCCGAGGAACTGCGGATGCAAGGTGCCGCAATGCAACGTGACCCGCAGCACCGGGAGGCCGGCAGCGTAAAGCCGCCAGGCAAATTCGTCGATCGCTTGCGGCGCCGACGCGATCCTCCGGGCCGGACCGATCAGCCATGCCGCAATCCCCTCCAGCGTGTCGTGGCTCGGCCGCGCCGACGGCGGACATTCGTACACGCCCGTCGTGAGGATGCTCTGACCTTCGCGCAATCGTGGAGACTGCGATCGGTCGGCCGGCGGCGCAGGTTCCGCCTTGGGTTCTTGTTGAGCGCCTTGTTTGGGTTCGTGGCTCTTGGATTCCTGGGTTTTTGATTCTGCTTTTGCCTCTTGGGTCATTGTGTCCGCCATCTGTCAGCGCGGATTGGTCGGCCTGTTCTCGGTCCAATCCCAGGTTCCGCTGTCGCGTTCGCGCACGGCTTGCTTCCAGCCGACGGTCTCCGCCCGGTGCTTGAAATTGAGCCCCTCGGGCGAGTGCCGGGTGATGCCGTCAAATACAGTGGCGAGCAGTTGGGTGTTCTTCAACCCCATGGCCTCGATGGCCTGGTTCACGATGATCTTCTGCATCATCAGCTGATTGACCGGCACGGTCGCCATTCGCCGCGCCAGCGCCTCGACCTCCGCGTCGAGCTGTTCCGGCGCCACCGCCTTGAGCACTAGGCCGAGCTTTTCGGCCTCAGTGCCGGTGATCTTATCGCCGGTAAAGAGCATGCGCTTGGCCCGCTCCGGGCCGAGCCGGTACACCCACATCGCCGTGGTCGGGCAGCCCCAGACGCGGGTCGGCATATAGCCGATCATGGCGTCACTGCTCATCAAGATCATGTCGGCACACAGCGCGATGTCGGAACCGCCGGCCACGGCATAACCATGCACCTTGCAGATCACCGGCCGGTAGGAGCGCCACAGGCTCATGAACAGTTCGGTGTTGCGCATCATGAAAGCGTAATCCTTCATTGGATCCCACGGCATCTCCTGCGTAACGCCGCCGCCGCTTCCCTGCGCGTAATAGGTCAAGTCGTAGCCGGCGCAGAAGGCTTCGCCGGCGCCCGCAAGCACGATCACATGCACGGTGGGATCGGCATTGGCGCGCGCGACGCAGTCGGCGAGCTCCACCGGGACGTCGTCATCGATCGCGTTCATCACTTCCGGCCGGTTCAGTGTGATGCGTCCGATTCTGTCGTCCTTCTCGTAGATGACTTTGGGCATGCGGCTCTCCTTTGCTGGGCGAGTGAGTGAACGCGGTCGCTTCGCTGCAACGCAGCAGCGACGAGGGCAGGGCGTGCCGGCAGCACATTGTCCGACGATCGAGATTTTCTATCACCACCACCAAGAACAGCGCGGGCCCCCCTGCACAAGCTCCCGATTTCGTGCTAATCTAGCCTCGCATTCCGGTTTCAAATTACGGAAGCGCAATAGGGAGGACGATATGCCGGTAAGTTGGGCGAAGAGTCTCGGCGCGTTGGCATTGACCGCCGCCGCATTTATGACCACCGCCGCCGTCGCGGCGGATCCGCCAAAAGAAATGAAGCTTTATGTGTTCAGCTCGGGCGCACTGAACCTCGACAAATCGATCATTCAAAACGGTTCGAGCGGCAAGACACAGATTCCGGTCGGCTTTTACTTGATCCGGCATCCCAAGGGCGACGTGCTGTTTGATTGCGGCAACAACGACAAGATCATCACCGATCCCGATTATTGGGGCCCGTTCGTCAAAGCCCTCGATCCGGGCCGCTCGCCTGACATTGCCATCGACGCCCAGCTCGCCAAGATCAACGTGAAGCCGTCCGACATTAAATATGTCGTGCTCGGCCACTTCCACGTCGACCATGCCGGCAATATCGGCAAGTTCCTCGACTCGACCTTCGTCTACCAGCGCGACGAGATCAAGAACGCCTTCTGGCCGGCCTATGGCTTCGCCGTGTTCTTTATCACCCAGGACTTCTCGATGCTGCGCAACAATGTCGGCGGCGCGATGCCCAGCAAATACAAGACCATCGAGCTCGAGGGCGATCTCGACCTGTTCGGCGATCACAGCATCGAAATCCACCGCACCGTGTCGCACACGCCCGGCAGCCAGATGATGGTCGTGCGCCTGCCCAAGAGCGGCACGGCCGTGCTCACCAGCGACGCCGTTTATCTGCAGGAGAATCTCGACAAGAACATCCTGCCGAGCATCGGCAGCGTCTATAATCCGCCCGGCATGCTCGACGCTTACGCCTGGGTGAGGAGAGTGCGCGATACGGAAGGCGCCAGCGTCTTCATGGCGCACGATCCCGATGCCTTCAAGACGCAGAAGCACTCGCCGGAATTCTACGAGTAGGCAGCCCAGATCGGTCGCTTGATGCTGCAAACCCGGGCCATGCGCCCGGGTTTGCTTCCCGTTTTCCTCTTTGCGGCCGAGCGCCTGGAGCATGATCGGGAAAGGTGAACCCATTCTCCGGAAAGATCATGCTCAAACAAAAAACGGCGGGATGCCGATCTCAACCAAACTCATCCCGCCCCAGGCGCCCGATCGCTTGTTAGATGTGGTGTGCGAGTGGCTATGGCACCTGTCGTGCTGGCGCAGCATGTAACCAAATGGTACGGGCCGCGGTGCGCGGTCAGTGACGTGTCCTTCGCGATCGAGCCGGGCGAGATCGTCGGTCTGCTCGGACCGAACGGCTCCGGCAAGAGCACGATCTTCCGCATTCTCACCGGCTATCTGGCGCCGAGTTCGGGCCGGGTCGAAGTCGCCGGCCACGACGTGGTGACGGATTCGCTCGCAGTGCGCCAGGCCATCAGTTACGTGCCGGAAGATGCGCCGCTCTACGATCACATGCACGTGGCCGAATTTCTGCATTTCATGGCGCGCATCAAAGGATTGCGCGGCGCCGCCAAGAAGGCGGCAGTGGACGCGGCCGCCGAGCGGCTCGATCTCGCGCGCGTGATGAGCTTGCCGACCGGCAAGCTGTCGCGCGGCTTTTGTCAGCGCGTGTCGATCGCGTCGGCGCTCCTCGGCGATCCCAAGGTGCTGGTGCTCGACGAGCCGACCAGCGGGCTTGATCCGCATCAGGTCATCGCCGTGCGCGACCTCGTCCGCTCGCTTGCCGGCGCGCATACCGTGCTGATCGCCTCGCACATCTTGCCGGAGATCGAAAAGATCGCCTCGCGGGTCATGATCCTGCTCGACGGCCGGCTGTTGACTGCCGACGCTTTGCAGGAAAGTGCCGGCGCGCTGATGTTGCGACTGATCGCGGCTGCGCCGGAAGCGGCGATCCGCAGTGCATTGAGCGCGATCCTCGCCATCCGAAAGATCGCCGTCGATCCCGACTACGCCGCGGCGGACCACTATTTGATCGAGGCCGAGCGCCGGCCGTCGCTCGCCCCCGACATCGTCGCTGCGCTGGTCGGCAACGGCATCGCCGTGTCCGAACTCGCCGAAATTCCGCCCAATCTCGAGCGCGTGTTCCTCGATCTGACCCGGCGTCCGGCTAAAGAAACGCCCAGCGAAGCGCCCAAAGAAGCGCCGAAGGAAGCGGCATGAGAAATTTCGGCGTTCTCCTCCTCAAGGAAGAAACCGCGCTGTTCTCGTCGCCCATCGCCTATGCGGTGATGACGGTGTTTCTCTTGATCATGGGCTACAGCTTTACGCTGACGCTGTTTCTGTCCCATCAGCCGAGCCTGGTGCACATCTTCTTCCAGATGTTCGTGCTGTTCATGCTCACCACGCCGCTGATCACCATGCGGCTTGTCGCCGAGGAGCGGAAGCTGCGCACGCTCGAAGTGCTCTTGACCGCACCGGTATCGGAAATCGAGATCGTGCTCGCCAAATTCTTTGCCAGCATGAGTCTGATCGCGCTGATGCTGCTTCTGTCCGCCTCCTATGCGGCGGTGCTCGGCCTGTTCGGCGATCCGGATTTCGGCCCGATTTATAGCGGCTATTTCGGCCTGCTCCTATTTGGCGCAGCGCTGGTCGGCACCGGGCTTCTCGCCTCTGCGCTCACCGGCAATCAGGTGGTCGCCGCGCTGATCTCGCTCAGCGTCTTTCTGTTTCTCTGGATCATCGACAATTTCGGCTGGCTGTTGCCGAGCCCGTTCGACACGTTGGTGGTCAACCTGTCGCTGTCGGTGCATTTCAAGCCGTTCGCAGTCGGCTCGATTTATCTGTCGGATGTCGGCTTCTTTTTGAGCGTCGCATTGTTGACGCTGTTGCTGAGTGTGCGCGCGCTGGCGCGGCGCTGAGAAAGAGACGCGTATGCCCAAGCCCGGCCGATCCGACATCGTCGTTGCGGTTCTGGTGGTCGGCGCCATTGCGCTCGGCGCGCTCGGCTTCGCCGGTTTTACGGTCGATACCGCCAACAGCCTGCTGTTCGCGGCCTGGACGCTGGCGCTGCTTGCGCTCTTCATGCTGGCGCTGCGGCTGCCGCTGCGCGGCACGGGCTCGCGCCTGTCCGCCTGGCTGACCACCGCGCTCGTCGCCGGCTTGGCGATCGCCATCGTGGTCGGCGCCAATGTGGCGCTGTTCCGCCACGACGTGCATTTCGACGTCAGCCGCGAGGGCCGCAATACGCCGCCGTCGCAATTGATGACGGTGGTCGGTTCTCTGCGTGCGCCGCTGGCGCTGACCTACTTCTACAACGCCGGCGATCCAAACGCCCTGGCGGCGAAGGAACTGATCACCATCGCCGCGCACGGCCAACCGCTGTTCGCCTTCCGCGCCATCGACCTCGACAAGGAGCCGGGGCTGGCGCGCGATGTCGGCGTGCGCGCCTACAACACCGCCGTGCTGCAAGCCGGCGGCCGCAAGGTGCTGGTCGAGAACACGACCGACGCGGCGCGCATCGCCTACGCCGCCATGCGTGTGCTCAAGGAGCGGGTCGAAACCATCTGCTTCGTCACCGGCCACGGCGAGACGTTCCGTCCGGTGCAGGCGCATTTTCATTACAGCCACGTGGAGACCTTGCGCGCCCACGAAACGCCCGGCGCCGGCGACGTGCTGGTGGCCGAGCCCGAGCAACTCGACCGGCTGCAGCTTGCGCTCACCGAAATCGGCTATGAGCTGCGCGGGATCGTGACGGCTTCCGCGAGCGCCATCCCGCCGGATTGCACGGCCGTCGCCGACATCGGCCCGCGCACGGCTTTTGCCGCCGGCGAGACCGATCTGCTGGTGAAATATCTGGCAGGCGGCGGGCGATTGCTGCTGCTGCTCGATCCGGTCTTTCCAGTCGGCGCCGATCTGCAAAAGCACTTGCTCGGCGCGGTGGGTCTTACTGCCGAACCGGCCATCGTGATCGATTCGCTCAATCATTTCCGTACCGATCCCGACAAGGTGGCGGTGCCGTATTATCCGCCGCACCCGATCACCGAGCGGCTTGCGCTCACGGTGTTTCCGCAAACGCGTTCGTTTGGTCTCACGCCGCCGCCTGAAGGCGTGCGCACCGTGCTTCTGGCCGCCAGCAGCCAAGACAGCTATCGGCGGCCGGCCACAGCCGGCGGCACGGCGCTTGCGAGCGCCGAACAGGCGGCGCCCGATGCCGAAGACCGCGGCGCGCAGGCGCTCGCGGTCGCGCTCGACGGCGTGTGGCCCGGCGCCGCGCCCGACAAGCATTTCCGACTGGTCGTCGCCGGCACCAGCAAGTTCGCCACCAACGAATATTTCCCTTACGTCTCCAACGGCGAGCTTTCGATCGCGATGCTGCGCTGGCTTGCTGATGACGAAGCGACGCCCGGCGTCAAGCCGCAAACCTATCAGGTGCCCGAGATCGTTCTCACCAGCCGCGAGATGCGCGACGTCTTCATCGCGCTCGAAGTGCTGCTGCCGCTGTCGACGATGCTGTGCGGCGTCCTGGTGTGGTGGAGGCGGCGGTGAACGGCGAGCCGCGCCTGCGCGGCGGCGCCATGCGGCTTGCGGCGCCGTTCGCCGCGGCGCTGCTCATCGTTCTGCTTGCGGCGATCACCATTAGCGGCCATTGGCCAGAGCTGCGCCAAGTGGTTCCGTTTGCCGGCAAGGGCCTGGTCGCAAGCGCGCCGTCCGACATCACCCAGGTCGAGATTCGTGCCGGCCAGGAGAGCGTTACATTTCGCCGCGCCACCGGCGGCTGGACCATCGACGGCATGACCGAGGCGGTGCCGGCCGAGCTTGCTTCCCATATCGACATTGGCTTGCGGCTTCTGCATGTCAGCGAGCCCGCGCGCGAGATCGCGCCGGCCGAGTTGACGCCGGCGAGCTTTGCCGAATTCGGCCTCGATCCGCCGGCCAGCGTGGTGGCGCTCGGCGCCGCGAACGGGCCGGTGGCAACAGTGAATTTCGGCATGCTCAATCCAGTCAGCACCTCGCAATATGTCCGCGTCGGCGGATCGCCCACGGTCTATCTGATGCCGCGGCATGTCGGCGGCGAGTGGCAAGTCGCGGCCGACATGGCGCGCCGCTTGCGCGCGCAAACCGAGTCCGTGGTGGCGCACCGCGGACAGAGCCTGTTGCTGCCGGTGTCGGTGGCGCAGATTTGGGCGGTCGAGATCGTGACCGGCGGCAAGCTCACCCGCTTCGAGCGCGACAGCGCCGGCAACTGGTTTCGGCATACCGGGCAGCATTCGCACGCGGCCGGCGCCAATGCCCATGTCGCTGATTCGGCGCAAGCGCGCATCATCGCCACAGCGCTCGAATCACTCGATGCGACCGCGGTCGAGACGCGCGTCGGCGGTGCCGCCGATGCCGGTCAGCTGGCGAAATTCGGCCTCTCATTTCCGCCGGTGATCGTCTTGCTCTATGCGCGCGACAACTCGAAAGAAGTGGCGCGCATCGAATTCGGCGGCACCGCCGACAGCCTCGATCGCTATGCGCGGCTTGCGCCCAATGGCGAGGTTGTGACCGTTGCCGAGTTCGAGGTCAAGCGGCTCACGGACCTGCTCAAGGCGGTGGGAGCAGGGTCGTGAGCAAGCCTCCGCTCATTCCCGCGCAAGCGGCAATCCAGCGCTGGGTCCCCGCCTTCGCCGGACGTCTATCGCATATTCTCGCAACCAGACGCCGTTGTACTCTCGCCGGGCGTGACGACACATTTGCTCCCCATGCAAGGCGGAGGATAGGTGAGGGTCTGCGGCCGCGCGGCTTGCAGCGAAGCTTGCGGATTGAAACCGGTGGTCACGCGTGCACCGCCGCCACCTTGAGCGAGCGGCCGGTGACCCCCAGCCTAACCCTCCCCCTTTCAGCGGGAGGGGACGTGCCTCACCAACATGCGACAGCCCGGAGCTGCACGCGGACGAGCGGACACGGGAAGCGGACGGCCTTCTCGCTGCTTGCGGTTTCTATCTGCTTCCTCACAGTTTGCGTCGGAGCAACGGCGCATGCGCACCAGGTGAATCTCTCGACCGCGCGCGTCGAGTTGCGGCCGGACCGGAGCGTTGCCGTCCAAGTGGCGCTCAAAGGCAGCGATGCTGACCGTTTGGCCGGCACGCAGATTTACGACGCGCAGAAGGATATCGCCGATCCGGCGAAGGTCGCGGCATCCGCGGGCCCGATCGCCGCCTATGTCAACGCCCATATCGGCGTCGCCGGCGCCGACGGCAAGGAATGCCCGCGGGGCGCCGCTGACGTGGTGCCTGACGGCGATGGCGTGATCGTGCGCACCACGTTTTCGTGCCGCGACGTGAAGGGCGATCTGGCCTATCGCTCGACCGTGCTCACAGCGAGCGACAAGTCCGCCCGCCAGGTCGTGCTGATCGGGGCAGGCGAGAACGCGCCGCAGGCGCTGCTCGACGACACGCATTCGACGCTGACCATCTCCGCGCCGGCGCCATCGATCTGGTCGACCATGGAGCGTTATCTCCTCACCGGGATCGAGCACATTTTCCTTGGCTACGATCACATCGCTTTCCTGGTGGCGATCGTGCTGTGGGCGCGTCGCCTCATGCCGGTGATCAAGGTGGTCACCGCTTTCACCATCGCGCATTCGATCACGCTCTCGCTTGCTGCCTTGCAGATCGTCGTCGTTCCAAGCGCCATCGTCGAGCCCGCGATCGCCGCCTCGATCGTCTTCGTGGCGCTGGAGAATTTCTTCTCGCGCAACGTCGACGGCCGCTGGCGCGTCGCCTTCGCCTTCGGCCTTATTCACGGCTTCGGCTTTGCCGGCGCGCTGCAGGAAATGGGACTGCCGGCCAACGCCGTGGTCCCGGCGCTGGCGGCCTTCAATATCGGCGTCGAGATCGGCCAGGTCGCGATCGTCTCGATCGTCGTACCGGCCCTGATCCTGCTCGACCGGCTGTTCGCGGTCGACCGCAGCAAACCGGCGCGCGCGGCCGCTTTGGTCTACGCGCTCTCCGCCGTCATCACCGTCCTCGGCAGCTATTGGCTCGTGACGCGGGTGTTCGAAAGCTGAAAATCCAACGGTCGACCGGGCTAGAGCACATTCCGATACAACCGAATCGGGATGTGCTCTAGATTCTTGTTCTGTCGCATGTCCTTTTCGGAAAACCGGCTTCCACTTTTCCGGGACATGCTCTAAATCCCCTCGATCAAGTCGCGTCCGAGCGCCTGTTCGGCGGCATGCAGGGAATCCATGAATTCCCGCAACTCCACGATCTTGCCGTCACGGAAACGCATGAAATGCGCAAGCATTCCCTGCACCGAGCGTCCGGTGGCGCGGCTCACCCCTCGGGAGAACACCATGACCGCGGCGCTTTCGGGTTCGATCACCATGGAGATCGGCTCGCAGGCGATGAATTCGAACGCCTCGACGGCGCCGCGCAAGGCCTCCGTCATTGCCGGCTTGCCGCGGCGATGTCCGAGGAACGGAAACACCTTGATGGGCGAATAGCTGATGAATTCGATGTCGTCGTGAATGGCATTGAGTACGAAATCCAATTGTCCCTTCTTCATTGCCGCATAAAACGTGGTCAGTCGTTCACGCAGAACGTCTGTCATGAGCCCTCCGAATTATCCCCGGGTGAGCATCGCGAATTCTCTTCGCCGCGAGAAGCAGCCGAGCGTTGCGCGCGGGCCGGGTGTTACTGCTGCGAGTTGAAAATTGCCGGCGCGCGCCCGCTGACGGCGCGTCACCGGGCTGACGTCGGCTGAACCCGCCTTACTCGGTCGTGCGCAGATTCCAGCCCGCACTCTCGACGATCGGATTGGCCTTCAGGCGTGTCACGATGGCATCGAGCTCGTCCGGATCGGCCGTGGTGCCCAGCAAGGTCGCCACCAGCTCGACCTCGTCTTCCTTCTCTTCCTCGGCCTCGATGTTCTTCAACGGATAATTGGCCGTTTCCAATTGGTCGCGCAACAAGTCGCGGGCATCGTCGCGGTGCTTGGTGTCGGTGCGCAGATGAAATTCGTAAAGCGCCTCGGTGCCGGCTTCGTCGATCGGGGCGCGGTTGATGGCGTTGACCAGCGGCCGCAGCAACGTGTTGCCGGCAAGCACGAAGCAGGTCAGTACCACCGCCTCGACCGCGAGATCGGCGCCGGCGCAGGCGCCGACCGCGGCCGAGCACCACAGCGTCGCCGCCGTGTTCAGCCCCCAGACATTGCTGCCCTGCTTCATGATCACGCCGGCGCCGAGAAAGCCGACGCCGGAGACGACGTAGGCAATGATCTGCGTGGCGCCCGCGTTGCCGTTGATATGCTGGCCGATGTCGACAAAGGTGGCGGCGCCCACCGCCACCAGCACGTGCGTGCGCAAGCCGCCGCCGCGCTGCCGATACTGCCGTTCCGCACCGATCAGCGTGCCGAGGGCGAAGGCTGCGGTCAGGCTGACCAGCGAGTCGAGGAAGTCCGGGAATGCGAATGAGCGAAGAAATGCCATGGGACCATGACGCCGTTGATCGAAACGAAAGGCGATGCACGGATAGCGATTGGCGCTCAACCCTTCAATGCAAAAACGATGGCGATCTAGCTTTTGAGCGCCGCCAGCACAGCGGGCGCAACCGCGTCGCCCCATTCCTGCACGAAATGTCCGGCTTCGGCGAACTCGAGCGGCGGCGGGCAGCCGCGAATGTGGCGATGCAGCGCGCGCATCACCGGCGCGCCGAGCACCGGATCGGCCATGCCGATCGCCATGACGCTTGGTCCGCTCCAGGCGTTGCGCCAGAAGTCGCGCGCCGCGCGCTCGATGGCGGCGCCGTCGCTGTCGGAAAATTCCGGCACCAGATTGGGGAAGCGCCGCACACCCGCCTTGTAGCTCGCGTCCGGGAAGGGCGCGTCGTAGGCGGCGACCTCCGCCGCCGTCAGATGCGGGCAGGCGCGCGCCATCAATCGGCCGATGGCCATGTCCGGCTGGCTGTTCGAAAACGCCCGCCAATCGAGAAAGCCCTTGGGCAGCGGCACTTCGCCGGTCGGCAGCGCGGTGTTCATCACGATCAGGCGGCCAAAACGCTCCGGCATCTCCATCGGCAGCGTCAGCCCGAGCAGCCCGCCCCAGTCCTGCACCACGAGCGTCACGTCTTGCAAATCGAGCGCGCGCAGGAAGGCGATCAGGCTGTTGCGGTGAAAATCGAAGGTGTAGATCGCGTCCTCGGCCGGCTTGTCGGAGCGCCCGAAGCCAAAGAAATCCGGCGCCACCACCCGGCCGCCGGCAGCGAGGAAATGCGGGATCATGCGCCGGTAGAGATAGCTCCAGGTCGGCTGGCCGTGCAGGCAGAGAAAGACCGGCGCGCCTGTGGGTCCTTCATCGATATAAGCCATCGACAATCCGCCATAGCCGTGCAGATCGGCGCGGCTATGCGCGCGATAGGGAAAGCCGGGCAAATTGGCGAATCGTTCGGCAGGCGTTTGCAACATATTTGTCATTTGCCTCCCGAACGCTCTCGATCCCGTAGGATTGGGAGAGTGAAACGAAACCCATCATGCGGCCGCGCGAATCGATGATGGGTTTCGCTGCCGCTCAAGCCATCCTACACCGACTTGCGTGCGGCGAGGGATCGCGAGTCGACGTCGGCGGTGAGGCGTTACTTGAAATCGGTCGAGACGTCCGTCACCGGCTGCCGGCTGCTCATCTTGATGAATTTGATTTGGCCGTGGGCCGCGTCCAGCGCCTTCTTCAGGTCGACGCTGCGGATCGACTGATCGTCGAAGGTCCTGAAATACCAGCGCAGATTTTTCAGATCGGACGCGCTGGTCCAGGTCGTCGACTCGGCGACCGTCTGCCCGTTGTCCACCGCGCGCACCGCGCCGAGCGGAATGTCGAAATTATTGAGGATGTGGAACGCCTGCAGCACGGCTTGCGCCGCCGTATCGGACGGCAGCGCCGACTGCGAGAACGCGACAGCGCGCACAAAGCGGGACGGCGGCGTGAAGTCGCCCGGCAAGCCGCGCATGCCCGAGCCCTGACCGAGCTGAGCCAACGTGATACCGCCCAGGTCGAGCGGCGGCACATTGGTGGCGCTGAGATTTGTGTAGTTGCGCAGATTGGTCATGTGCCAGTCGAAGTTCGGCGAATTGGTCACGACGCCGAGCGGATTGTCGTAGATCTTCAGGCTCTTGTTCAGCGGCTCGATCACCACTGATTTGCCGCTGCGGTCATGCACCACGAAATGCACCGGCGCTACTTGCCCGATCGCTTCGACCACCACCGGCACGAGCACGACCTTGTCGAAATTCGCCTTGACCTCTTCGACGTTGGCGAAATTGCCGAGCAGCCAATTGGCGTATTCGTGCGGGGCCATCGCGCGCGCAGCGTTCTCCTTGGTGGCGTCCGCGTAGCTGGCGTAGCCCGGGAAATAAAACAGGCCGACATAGAGCCCTTGATCGTTGATGCCGTCGACGATCGCCGTCTTGCCGTCGGCATTGGCGCCGGCGAAGCCGTATTTGGTCTTGTAGCTGATGCCCGTGCCGCCGTCAGGCAACGAGCCGATCAATGACGTTCCGGCTGGAACGATCAGGACTTCCGAATGCGGATCGGAGCCGAACTCGAGCGAGCGCGCGGCGATCACACCGCCGTCCTTGGCGATAAGCCGGATGCCGGTACAGGCCTCCGCGGCCGGCGCGACGATCAGCGCCCCGATAAAAGTGGCAATCAGCCGTGAGCGGAACATGGAAACCTCCCCAGGAATGCGCGGAGCGGTGAAGGGCGCAGCCTTTGAACGCGCGTTGCTTTCAGGCCGAACGACTGCGGACGCGGGGCACGCTAGAGCGGGAAGATTTCATTCGTCTTAATCCGACCCGTTTCCGGCCGGATAATCAGGCAGATAGAATTTTAGGCGCTTGTTTCGTTCGGCGGAATATTTGTCCGAGCACTCTTGTGCGCCGCTCAAGCACGCGGGCCGTTCCAGGAATGCGGCAGAGTTTTCGTTCGCGCGCGACGATCAACTCTGCGAGAGCGTCGCGCCGTTTTGCCAATGACGCGGTTGTAAAGGATGGCGGCGTTCGCTGTCGTCTTCCGAGCTCAGGCCGAAAAATCAATTTGGAGCATTCTCATGATCGACCGCGCGGTTTGTCACATCCGCCAGCGCCTAAGCGTTGCGCGGCCCGCCGCTGCATCTTTGTTCGTCGTCGCGATCGCACTCGTCGCCGCCGCGCCGGCGAGCGTCGCGCAATCGTCACAAAATACTGCGGCCGCGCAGCAGCGAAGCGATGGCTGTGCCGCTGACAACGGCGGCATCACGCTGTCGCCCGGTTTTTGCGCAACGGTGTTCGCCGACAATCTCGGGCACGCGCGGCAGATGGCCTTCGGCCCCGATGGTGTTCTTTATGTCAACACCTGGAGCGGCACCTATTATCACAACGACAAAGTGCCGCCCGGCGGTTTTCTGATCGCGCTCAAGGACTCGCAGGGCAACGGTCACGCCGATCGGATCGAGCGCTTCGGCCCCGGTCAGGCGCAAGGCTCGGCCGGCGGCACCGGAATTCGTGTTTATAAGAACGGTCTCTACGCCGAACAAAACGACAAGATCATCCGCTATCCGTTGCCGGCGGATGGCATCGCGCCGAAGGAAAGCCCGCAGGTCATTGTCTCAGGGCTACCGCTCACCGGCGATCATCCAATGCATCCCTTCGCCATCGATGACGAAGGCCGTCTGTTCGTCGATCTTGGTTCGGCGACCAATTCCTGTCAGTTCCAGAACCGCATGCCCAATTCGGCCGGCCATCAGCCCTGCACCGAGCTTGAGACTCGCGCCGGCATCTGGCTCTACGACGCCAACAAAAAGGATCAGCATTTCTCGCCGGCGGAGCGCTACGCCACCGGGCTGCGCAACGGCGAGGGCTTCGCCTTCGATTCCGCCGGGCGCTTGTTCGTCACTCAGCACGGCCGCGATCAGCTCTCGCAGAATTGGCCGCGCTACTTCAACGCGCGGCAAAGCGCGGAGCTGCCGGCCGAGGAGATCGTGCTGCTGCAAAAGGGTGCCGATTACGGCTGGCCGGAATGCTACTACGATCAGCTCCAGAGCAAGCTCGTGCTGGCGCCGGAATATGGCGGCGACGGCAGGCAGGTCGGCGTGTGCGCGGACAAGCAGGCACCGGTCGCGGCCTTCCCCGGCCATTGGGCGCCGAACGATCTTTTGATCTACTCCGGCAAGGCGTTTCCCGCCGGCTATCAAGGGGGCGCGTTTGTTGCGTTCCACGGCTCGTGGAATCGCGCGCCTGAGCCGCAGGGCGGCTATAATGTCGTCTTTCAGCCGCTTGCCGACGGTAAGGCCGCCGGATCCTTCACTGTCTTTGCCGACGGTTTTGCCGGCGCGGTGAAAGAACCTGGCCGGGCGGCGTTCCGGCCGTCGGGTCTTGCCATGGGGCCGGACGGCGCTCTTTATATTTCCGAGGACGTGCACGGCCGCATCTGGCGCGTCACCTATCACGGCGCTGCCGATGTGGCTCCTGCTTCCGCGCCGGCGCCGAAAGTTGCCGGCCGCGCATCCGGCGAGCCCGGACCGCCGGAAGGCACGCATCCCGACGCCGGCCGCACGGTCTTGGCCTCGCTGCCCGTGCCTTCCGGCGCCACCGCCGAACAGGTCGCCAGGGGCCAGCGCATCTTTCTGGGCAAAGTTGCCGAGGGTACCTGCGCCGGCTGCCACGGCTCCGATGCCAACGGATCGCCGCAAGGACCGTCGCTCGTCGCCGGCAAATGGCTGGACACCGATGGCACGTTTGCCGGCCTTCAACACATCATCGCCGACGGCGTGCCGAAGCCGAAGAATTCCTCGCCGCCGATGCCGCCGCGCGGCGGCGCGCCGCTGAGCGATGCCGATGTCACCGCCGTCGCCGCTTATGTCTGGGCGATCAGCCATCCGGACGGCAAGTAGGCGGCTTGAGCCTGCCGCCACCGATTCCGAATAACCGCGAAGGGTTTTGTTCGAGCCTGATCCCTCGGGTCAAGCCCGAGGGCATGCTTTTTGGAAAGCCGGGTTCCACTTTTCCGGATCATGCTCTAGCGTCCTCTGCCAAGCCGATCCGCAACGCCGGATTCGCATGGGGGAGGACGCCATGAGCCGTTGGGGTGCCGCGCTTCTTGTGATCGTTGCATTGGCAATGCCGGCCCTTGCGGCCGACATGCCATCGCGCAAGGCCGGGCTATGGGAGATCACCACCGACGCGGGCGGCCACGGGATAAAAATGCAGCAATGCATCGATGCCGCGACGGATCAGGCCATGCACTGGCACAATTCTTCGTCCCCGGGCACCAATTGCTCGAAACGCGACGTGCAGAAATCGGCCAGCGGCATGACGATCGACTCGGTCTGCACGGTCGCCGGCAAGACCATGACCTCGCACATTGTCGTCAGCGGCAGCTTCGATAGCAACTACACCATGACCATCACCAACGAGGGCGGTGCGCAGCCGGCCCCGCGCACCATTGTCCTCGAGGCCAAATGGCTCGGCCCCTGCGCGGCCGATCAAAAGCCCGGCGATACGATCATGTCGAACGGCATCAAGATGAACTTGCTCAACATGCAGAAGGGCATGCGGCCGCCGGGCATGCCCGGCGCGCCGCCCGGGCATTGATCAGGCCGCCGCTCGCCGCCGCTCCTCGGGCACGAGCGAGATGGTCAACCGCTCGGTGCCGCGCAGCACGTCGAAGGCGACGCTCCTGCCGATCTTCTCGCCGGTGAGCGCGCGGATCAGATCATCGGCGCCGGTGATGGCTTGTCCATCGAGGCTCAACACGACATCGCCAGCTGTCAGGCCGGCGCGATCCGCGGCGCTGCCGGTTTCTACCGTCGCCACCATTACCGCGCTCCCCTGATCGATCTCGGCGGCGCGCCGCCGCCGCGGCGGGATTGCCGTCTGCTGCGCGGAAATGCCGATGAAGGCCCGCCGCACCCGGCCGTGGCGGACAAGTTCGCCGAGCACGAAGCTTGCCGTGTTGGCGGCGACTGCAAAGCAGATGCCTTGCGCGCCCATGATCACGGCGGTGTTGATGCCGACCACCTCGCCGCGCGACGACACCAGCGGTCCGCCCGAATTGCCGGGATTGAGCGCGGCGTCGGTCTGGATCACGTCGTCGATCAGCCGGCCGGTCGAGGCGCGCAGCGACCGGCCGAGCGCCGAAACCACACCGGTGGTCACCGTCGATTCGAAGCCGAGCGGATTGCCGATGGCGATCACCAATTGTCCGCGCTTGAGGCTCTTGGAATCGCCAAGCAGTGCAGCCGGCAGCGTCACCGCCTGGTCGACGCGAATGAGCGCGAGATCAGTGTCGGGATCGTCGCCGACGAGGCGGGCCTGCAAATCCTGGCCGTCGGCAGTGGTCACGGCGATGCGGCCGCCGCCGCCGGCGGCGCCCGCGACGTGGCTGTTGGTGAGAATGAGGCCATCGGGCGCCACGACGACGCCCGAGCCGGTCCCGCCCCGGTTTCCATTCCTTCCGCCGTTGGCGGAGGGGGAGTGGCTGGGGGCGCGAACGGCAAGCCCGACCACGGCCGGACCGACGCGGTCGACCACGTCGATCACGGCGCGCGAATAGGCGTCGAGCAATGCCTGGTCTTCAGCTGGAACGGCAGACGATGGAGGTGGCTCTGCAGCGGGGTTCCCCCCGCCCAGGCCGGCGTTCAGGGGTATGATTTTCACGGATTTTCGCCTTGTTTGGCCGGTATCGCGGCAATGAGCGCCGCGTGCCGGTGAACACATATGGGAACTCCGCGATGTCTGGAAAAGCCCGGCCTATCTCGTCAGGTTCCGAGCCGGACGCGCACCCCGATTCGACCCGATCGGGACACGTTTCCTAGTGCCGCGTCGCGTCCGCCGACCGATCATTGAACGTCTTGAAGAACGCATCATAGCCGCCGTTGATCTCCGCAAAGCGCAACGGCTTCACCCGTTCCACGCAGATCTCGCGTGCATCTGGGGAGCTCTTGAGGATGTTCATCGTTTCGGCGATGAAGTCGGCCAGCGGCATGGCATTGGGATCGCTGGCCTGAGCCGCTCCCATCAAATGCGTCTGCACATAAGGCGGCACCAGTTCGAGCACCTCGACGGAGGTGTCCTTCAGCTGGTAGCGCAGTGATTGCGTGTAGGAATGGACCGCTGCCTTGGTCGCGCAATAAGTCGGGGTCATCGCCAACGGCAGAAATGCCAGTCCGGATGAAACAGTTATGATTGTGGCTCGCGGCTGGCTTTCGAGCAGCGGCAGCAGCGCAGTGGTCAAGCGGATCGGACCGAGCAGGTTGGTGACGATGGTCGCTTCGGCGTCGCCGAGGTTGGGCTGCGGCGCTTGCAGGTTCTCGGGGCGCATGATGCCGGCGTTGTTGATGAGCACGTTCAGTTTTGGATGTTCCGCCTTGACCCTTGCCACGCAAGTGCCGATCGAGTCGGGGCTCTCAATATCGAAAACAAGCGAGGCCATGCCCCGATGGGCGGCCGTGGTTTCGTCGAGCGCCGACTGGCGCCTGCCGGCGATGATCACCTTGTTGCCGAGTTCGTGAAATGCTTCGGCCAGGCCGCGGCCAATGCCGGTGCCGCCGCCGGTGATCAGGATGGTATTGCCGCTCATCTGCATGTTGTCTCTCCTGCGTTCGGGTCGTAAATAATTTGAACGCGAACCAATGGGAAGTAGGCACCCAAAAGCGCCATACTTACCAAAAGGAGAGTATGCTCATGGTGCAGCTTGGCCAGGATCGTAAGGCTTCTTCCACCCGTCGTGACGCGCCGTATCGGGAGCCTCCGGAGCAGGTTGATCCCGAATTGGAGGCGCTTGTCCGCGAAATCATCGGACGGGTCGCCGATAAATGGACGATGCTCGCGCTGGAGATGCTGGCTGAGCACGGCCGCATGCGATTCACGCGCCTTGGCGAATTGATTGGCGGCGTGAGCCAGAAGATGCTGACCAAGACGTTGCGGCAGATGGAGGCGGACGGGCTGGTGTCGCGCACCGTGTTCCCGGTCGTTCCACCCCGCGTCGAGTACGAGTTGACCGACCTCGGCCACAGCCTTGGCGCGGCTTTTTGCGGCGTATGGATCTGGGCCGAGCGGCACCGCGAGGCCATCATGAGGGCGCGAAAGGCTTTTGCGGAACGCGAGTCGTAAGTGCCGCTTAGCGGAAGGCGCGTGGTTGACAGGCCGGGCGACGTATGATGCGGAACATAGTCATGCAAGGAGACCCCATGGTGATCGCCTCTGCGGCGCGCCCGGTGGCCGGCCTCTCGATTGCGGCGGCTTTTTTGGCGCTCGCCGGCTGCGGCGAAGGCTCGAAGCAGGCGTCCGCGCCGCCGCCGCCAGCCGTGACGGTGGCCAAGCCCGTCGAGCGAACGGTCATCGATCAGGACGAATATGTCGGCCGCTTCGTCGCCGTCGACACCGTCGAAATACGCTCGCGCGTCTCCGGCTACCTGTCGGAAATCCACTTCACCGACGGCCAGATGGTGAAGAAGGGCGATCTCCTTTTCGTCATCGACCACAAGCCGTTCCAGATCGCGCTCGACCAGATGCGCGCAAATCTTGCGCAGGCGCGCGCCAATCTCGCCTTCACCGAAGCCGATCTTGCCCGCGGTCAGGAGCTGGTTCGCAACAAGACGCTGACTGAACAAGTCTTCGATCAGCGCAAGCAGGCAAAAAGCGTTGCCGAAGCCGCCGTCTCCGCGCAGGAAGCAATGGTCCATCAGGCCGAGCTCGACCTCAACGAATATTCCAATCTGCGCGCGCCGATCGACGGCCGCATCGGTGACCGCCGCGTCTCCGTCGGCAACCTGGTGACCGGCGGCAACGGCTCCAACACCACGCTGCTGGCGACCATCGTATCGGTCGATCCGATCCGCTTTGAATTCACCTTCGACGAAGCGTCCTATCTGCGTTATCAGCGCTTTGCCGGGCCGTCCGGCAAAATGGGCAGCGCCGAGAGCGGCATTCCGGTCACGCTCAAGCTCATCGACGAAGACGATTACAGTCACGCCGGCCGCATGGACTTCGTCGACAACGTTATCGACCGTTCGTCCGGCACGATCCGGGGACGTGCGGTGTTTTCCAACCCGGACGGGCACTTCACCCCCGGCATGTTCGGCCGCATCCGCGTGCCCGGCTCACTGCCGCACACCACCTTGCTCATTCCCGATGCCGCGCTCGGCACCGAGCAGTCGCGCAAATACGTGCTCGTGGTCGACGACAGCAACACGGTGCGCCTGAAGTACGTCACTCCGGCACAACTTGACGGCGGCCTGCGCGTGATCAAGGACGGTCTGGCGGCGAACGATCGCGTGATCGTCAACGGCCTGATGCGCGCGCGGCCCGGCGCCAAAGTGACGGCGCAGGAAGAGGGCGCGCCGGCCGCGCCGTCGGGACCGAAGGAAGCGAGTAAGAACGGCACCCAGACCAAGGCGGATTAGTCGTGAACGAAACTCGGCCCCAGCATCCGCTCGTCCCCGCGCAGGCGTACCCCTCCCCCTTGTGCGGAGCGGTTAGGGGTGGGGGGCGTGAGGTGTCATCCGTGCGTCGACGACTACGCGTCGCCTCCCGACCCCCCTCCCAACCCTCCCCCGCAAGGGGGGAGGGCTAGATGCGCATCTCGCACTTCTTCATCGACCGGCCGATCTTCGCCGCGGTGATCTCGGTGATCATCACGATCCTGGGCGCCGTGTCGTTCCTGCGCCTGCCGATCGCGCAATATCCCGAGATTGCGCCGCCGTTGATCAGCGTCACCGGGCAATATCCGGGCGCCAGCGCCGAGGTCGTCGCCTCGACCGTGGTCACGCCGATCGAACAGCAGATCAACGGCGTCGAGAACATGATCTATATCGCCTCGAACTCGACCGCCGACGGCCGTTTCTCCATCGCGGTCAGCTTCGAGCTCGGCACCAATCTCGACATCGCCCAGGTGCAGGTGCAGAACCGCGTCGCCATCGCCAATCCGCGCCTGCCTGCCGACGTGCGCAATATCGGCGTGACTGTGCAGAAGGCGTCGCCCGACCTGATGATGGTCGTGCACCTCTACTCGCCGGACAAGTCGCGCGATACGCTGTTCATCTCCAACTACGCGACGCTCGAAGTGACGGATGCGGTCACCCGCGTCGACGGCGTCGGCTCGATCACCGTATTCGGCGCGCGCGATTATGCGATGCGGGTGTGGCTTGATCCCGATCGCATGCAGTCGCTCGGATTGACCGCCAACGACGTCACAAATGCGCTGCAGGGCCAGAACATCCAAGTCGCATCCGGCATGCTCGATCAGCCGCCGTCGAAACAGCAAGGCGCTTTCCAGGTCACGGTGCGGACGCTCGGTCGGCTCGCCGATCCCGAGGAATTCTATTCGATCGTCATCAAGGAGACGCCGAGCGCGGTGGTGCGATTGAAGGATATCGCCAAGGTCGAGCTGGCGGCGCAGGATTATTCGTCGAACTCCTATCTCGATCACTATCCCGCCGTTGCGCTCGGGATCTTTCAGCGCCCCGGTTCGAATGCGCTTGAGACCGCGCAGGCCGTGCGCGACCTGATGGAGAAGCTCTCGAAGCGTTTCCCGACCGGCGTCAAATACGACATCTTCTTCGATCCGACGCAATTCATCCGCCAATCGGTCGACGCGGTGATCGACACCATCGCCGAAGCGATCGTCCTCGTCGTGCTGGTGGTGATTCTGTTCCTGCAGACCTGGCGCGCGGCGATCATTCCCTTGGTCGCCATCCCGGTGTCGCTCATTGGCACCTTTTTCCTGATGGCGGCGTTCGGGTTCACGCTCAACAATTTGTCGCTGTTCGGCCTGGTGCTGGCGATCGGCATCGTGGTCGACGACGCCATCGTCGTGGTGGAGAATGTCGAGCGCAATATCGCCACCGGCCTTGCGCCCCGCGAGGCGGCGAAAAAGAGCATGACCGAAGTCGGCTCGGCGCTGATCGCCATTGCGCTCGTGCTCTGCGCCGTGTTCGTTCCGTCGGTATTCATCACCGGCATATCCGGCCAGTTCTACCGGCAATTCGCGCTCACCATCGCCGGCGCCACCATCATTTCGCTGATCGTGTCGCTGACCTTGTCGCCGGCGATGTGCGCGCTCTTCCTCAAGCATCACGATCCCACCCACCGCGACCGCTGGTGGGAAGTGCCGATCCATCGCTTCTTCGGCGCCTTCAATTGGGGGTTCGACAAGGTCGGCGGAGGCCTTTCCTGGCTCGCCGGCCGCACGGTGCGCCGTGCCGCCATCATGTTCGTGATCTATCTGGTCGTCATCGGTTTCGGATTGAACACTTTCCGGCAAACGCCGGTCGGCTTCATACCGCAAGTGGACGGCGGCTATCTCATCACGGTCGTGCAGTTGCCGCCGGGCGCTTCGCTTTCGCGCACCGACGCGGTGCAGCAGCGCGCACTCGACATCGCGCTGCAGGTGCCGGGCGTGGCGCATGGGGTGAACGTGATCGGCTTCTCCGGCGCCACCTTCACCAACGCGCCCAATGCGGGGGCGATCTTCATCACGCTGAAACCGTTCGAGGAGCGCGCCAAGGATCCGGCCCAGTCGGCGCGCGGGATCCAGGCGGAATTGACCAAACGATTGTCGCAGATTCAGGACGGCCTGCTGTTCGTGGTGCTGCCGCCGCCGGTGCGCGGCATCTCCAGTGCCGGCGGCTTCCGCATGATCGTCGAGGATCGCGCCGGACACGGCGCCGCCGCGCTCCGCGCCGTCACCACCGATCTCATGGCGCGCGCCAATCAGACCTCCGGCGTCACCCGCGTGTTCACCATGTTCGAGACCTCGACGCCGCAAATCTATCTCGATATCGACCGCACCAAGGCGCAGCTCCTCGGCGTCAATGTGCAGGACGTGTTCAACGCGCTCCAGGTCTATATCGGCTCGGTCTACGTCAACGACTTCAATCTGTTCGGCCGCACCTACCGCGTCACCGCGCAGGCGCGCGACGAGGACCGGCGCGACGTCAGTGACGTGCTCAAGATCCGCGTGCGCAATGCAAACGGCGACACCGTGCCGCTCGGCTCGTTCACCACCGTGCGCGACATTGCCGGGCCGTTCCGCGTGCCGCACTACAATCTCTATCCGGCCGCCGAGCTCGACGGCGAGCCTGCGCTCGGATTTTCGCAAGGTCAGGGCATCGGCATCATGGACAATCTCGCGGCCGAGACGCTGCCGGAGGGCTTCGCCGCCGATTGGACGTCGCTCGCCTTCCAGCAGATCAGGGCCGGCAACACGGCGATGTTCGCCTTCATCCTCGCGGTGGTGTTCGTGTTCCTGGTGCTCGCCGCGCAATATGAAAGCCTGACGCTGCCGCTCGCGGTCATCATGATCGTGCCGATGTGTCTGGTGGCCGCCATATCCGGCGTCATCCTGCGCGGGATGGACAACAACATCCTCACCCAAGTCGGCTTCGTGGTGCTGATCGGGCTCGCCGCCAAGAACGCGATCCTGATCGTGGAATTCGCACGCCAGCTCGAGGATCGGGGATATAACCGCTGGGACGCGGCGGTCGAGGCGACGCGGCTGCGGCTGCGGCCCATCCTGATGACCTCCTTCGCCTTCATTCTCGGCGTCACGCCGCTCGTCTGGGCGGTCGGCGCCGGCGCCGAGCTGCGGCAGGCGCTCGGCACCGCGGTGTTCTTCGGCATGATCGGGGTGACCGCCTTCGGCCTGATCTTCACGCCGGTGTTCTACGTGATCGCGCGCTGGATCGCCCAGCTCGGTAAGCGCCGCGGCAAGAAGAGCGCGCCGAGCGCGCAGGCCGCGGAGTAGGGGCTTCAACGGAACCGACGCCAGTCCGTCATCCTTGTCGGGTAGAGCACGATGGCGAAAGCGGGTGCCGGCTTTTCGAAAAGTTTACGTTCAATCAAGACGCTGAAGTGCGATATTGACATCAAGCTGACGGCTGTTGCGGTTTAAGGCGAACGCTTGCGTATCGGGCCAGTGCTCGTGTGATGGATGAACAATGTTTCCACTTCCCAAGCGCGTCTTTCTCACCCGCGGCGTCGGCGTCCACCGCCAGCAGCTCGCGGCTTTCGAATATGCGCTGCGCGACGCCGATATCGAGCAGCAAAATCTGGTCTCGGTGTCCTCGATCATGCCGCCGCAATGCGAGCTCATTGCCCGGCACACCGGCGTCGCCGCGCTCAGCCCCGGCGAGGTCACCTTCTGCGTCATGGCGCGGTCGGAGACCAACGAAGCCGGCCGTCTCATCGCCGCCGGAATTGGCCTCGCCCGGCCGAAGAATTCCGCGCATTATGGCTACATCTCGGAGCATCACGGGTTCGGCATGTCGGAGGCGGAAATCGGCGAATATGTCGAGGATCTCGCGGCCAGCATGCTCGCCTCTACGCTCGGCATCGAGTTCAACCCGGACGCCGCCTGGGACGAGCGCAAGCGGGTTTATGAGATGAGCAATCTGATCGTCGACAGCCAGTCGATTGCAGCTGCCGCGGTCGGCGCGCCGCGCGGCGAATGGACCTGCGTGGTTGCCACCGCCGTCTTTCTGTTCAGCTTAGGCGAATCCACCTGACCATGACCGGCGTCGCCACCTTCGCCGTTCCGCCGAGCTTTCTCGGTATTGCCCGCAGCGATCCGGCCGCGCCGGTCTGCGTCGCCGGCATCCCCTTCGATCTCGGCACGACCGACCGCGCCGGTGCGCGCTTCGGTCCGGCGGCGATCAGGCAGGCAAGCCGCATGCTGGTCGACGGCGATCATCCGGTGCATTGGGTCAATCCGGCGGCGCTGCCGCTCGCCGATATCGGCAATTTCGCCATCGCGCTCGGCGATATCGCAAAGAGCCTGGTGCTGATCGAGGAGCAGGCCGCCCGCATCGCGCATCTCGTCGCGCTCGGCGGCGACCACGGCGTCACGCTGCCGCTCTTGCGTGCGCTCGCCAAACGGAACGGCCCGGTCGCGCTCGTTCACTTCGATGCGCACGTCGACACCTGGCCGGATAACTTCGGGCAGACCCAAGCGCACGGCACGGTCTTCTATCACGCCATTGAGGAGGGCTTGGTGAAGCCGCGGCAAATGGTGCAGATCGGCATTCGATCGCCGCTCGGGCGCGCCGTGCACCATTGGACGCTGGCGCAAGGCGTCACGATCGTCTCGGCACAGAAGGTGCATGAGCAGGGACCGGCCGCGACCGCCGAGCAAATTCGCGCCATCGTCGGCGACGGCCCGGTCTATCTGAGCTTTGATATCGACGCGCTCGATCCGGCTTTCGCGCCGGGCACCGGCACGCCGGAAGTCGGCGGGCTTGCGACCTGGCAAGCGCAGGCGATTGTGCGGCGGCTTGCCGGCCTGCACTTCGTCGGCATGGATCTGGTCGAGGTCAGCCCGGCTTACGATGTCGCCGAGACCACCGCGCTCGCCGGCGCCACCATGGCCTGGGAATATCTCAGCCTGCTCGGCGCGCAGCAGAACGCGGTGTAAGCCGTAGTTTGCGGTGTAAGCCGTAGTTTAGAGTGGCATTGGCGCGCGTCCGCCGTGCTCGAATGCACCAACTACAGCCATCCGTTGCGGCGGAATTGCACATAGAGAGTGCCGCAGATGGCGATAATGATACCGATGACGAGAAAATAGCCGTAGGCCCACTTAAGCTCGGGCATGTGCTCGAAATTCATCCCGTAGATTCCGGCAATAGCGGTGGGTACGGCCAAGATGGCGGCCCAGGCCGCCAGCCGGCGCGCAATCACGGTCTGTTGTGCCTGCCCGGCCATCAGGCTCGCCTCGAAGGCGAAGGCGAGCACTTCGCGTAACGCATCGATCTCCTCGCGCACGCGGCGCACATGATCTGTAACGTCGCGAAAGTGGGGCTGCATTTCCTTGTCGATCGGCATCAGTTGGGTGTGCTCGAGCCGGTTGCATACTTCGACCAGCGGCCCGGCCGCATTGCGCAGACGCAACAAATCGCGCCGAAGCGTGTACAGGCGCTCGATATCAGGCTGGCTCAGCGTTGTCGCCAGCACGGTGTCCTCGATCACCTCGACTTCGGCGTGGATTTTCTCGACAACCGGCATGTAATTGTCGACGATGAAGTCGAGGATCGCATAGACGATGTAATCCTCTCCCTGCGACAGAACGGTTGGACAGGCCTCGGAGCGCTGGCGCACCGTAGTATAGGAGACTGAGGCGCCGTGGCGGACTGACACGACATAGCCGCGTCCGACAAACAAATGCGTCTCGCCGAAGGCAATCCGCCCCTCTACCATCTGCGCGGTACGGGCAACGATGAAGATGCCCTCGCCATACTGCTCCAGCTTGGGATGCTGGTGCGCCTTGGCGGCATCCTCGATGGCCAGGGGATGCAGATTGAACTGCCGCTGCACCCGTTGCAGAAGATCGTCACTGGGCTCGAACAGGCCGATCCAGACGACATGACCGGACCGCTTTGACCACTCGCCAGCCTCTTCGATTGGGAGGTCGGCGATTTTCCGGCCGCCGGCATAAACAGCCGAGTTGACAACGCCATGCTCGTGGTCAGAGGCCGGAACTTCAGCTTTGGTCAGCACGGTCGCACCTCCCAACAGGAGGCTGCCCTTGAGGCCCGGTACGGCTGATCGCCCTCATCACGCAACCGCTTGGCGCAGCCAGTCCCTCCCGATTGCTCCGCACCAGCAACATGAAGGAGTACCTCACGAACGAGGGACTCGTCCAGAACCTGATCGAGGCGCTGAACGAAGCTGAGTGCAAACAGATATATCGTATTCCAACCTACGAATTCACCCGCACGTCCATCGCTTCCTTGAGGAAGCCGCGCAGCGCGTCGGTGTCGAACGGCTTGCGCAGGATGCGCAGATCGGCGGGCGCCGCGCGCGCGGCGTCGCTATAGCCGGTGGTCAGGATCACCGGCAGATGCGGATATTGCGCGCGGATCTCGCTGGCGAGCCCGACGCCATCGATCGTGCCCGGCATCACGATATCGCTGAACACGAGATCGACCCGCGTGCCGGTTGCGAGCAATTGCAGCGCCGCTTCCGCCGATTCGCGGTAAAGCGTCTGATAGCCGAGATGCTCGAACAATGACGAAGTAACCTCCGCCACTTCGGCGCTGTCGTCGACGATGAGCACGGCCGGGCGGCGCGAATGCATGTCGTCGATCTGGTCGCTGTCGTCGACCACCTGCTCGGCGGGAAGCGCCGGCAGCAACACCGTAACGATCGTGCCTTCGCCGACCCGGCTGTCGGCCTTGACCAATCCGCCGGACTGATGGGCGAAACCATAGACCTGGGAGAGGCCAAGCCCGGTGCCTTTGCCGACCTCCTTGGTGGTGAAAAACGGATCGAAGACCTTGGAGAGCAGATCGGGCGGAATGCCGGTGCCGCTGTCGCTGAATTCGATGGCGACGAAGTCGTTGCCTTCCTCATCGCTGTGTTCGGACGGCAGGTTACGGATGGAGATGCGGAACGTGCCGCCGTTCGGCATGGCGTCGCGTGCATTGACCGCGATGTTGACGATGGCGAGCTCGAGTTCGGCCAGATCGACCTTCACCGGCCAGACATTCGGATCGCTCTTCTCGTCATAGACGATATTGCCGCGCAGCGAGCTTTCGATCATCGGACGCATGTTGCTGATGCAGGCGTTCAGGTCGATCACTGTCGGGGTCAGGTGCTGGCGGCGCGCGAATGTCAGCAATTGCCGGGTCAGGCTTTCGCCGCGCTTGGCCGCGGTCTGAATGGCTTCGATCGCGCGCGGCAGTTTCGGGTCGAGCAGGCGCTTGAAGGTCTGCGCATTGCCGCCGATGATCATC
>Ga0187781_10000396_pt1 | contig 30931 bp, 32 predicted proteins | sample 0715_SJ02_MP02_2_FD_132447 | JGI IMG/M metagenome (GOLD analysis project Ga0187781, IMG submission 132447) | Tropical peat soil microbial communities from peatlands in Department of Meta, Colombia - 0715_SJ02_MP02_20_MG | ecosystem: Environmental > Terrestrial > Soil > Wetlands > Peat | place... | reverse complement strand
CTCACCGGTGGTGACGGCCCGGGTGCCGGTGGCCTGGGAATTGCCCGACACGTCGGGCCAGCGCGGGCCGGTGGTCAGCGCGGAGACCGGCACCGACGGGTCGGCCAGCAGCGCCGACACCGGCCGGTGCAGGGTCGGGCGCCCCAGCATGATCACCTGCTGCGGGCGCAGCAGCGGCAACGCCAGCGGGTGCAGCGGATTGGCCGCCGGCGGCGCGGTCGGCTCGGCGACGGTCGGCAACACGGCCAGTTCAGGTTGCTCGCCGGCGCCGTGGCCGGCGATGACAACGGTGTCCAGGCTCAGGTCGATGTCCAGCGGCTGGTCGAAGCTGACCTGCGGGGAGTAGGTCCATGGTTTGCCGCCCGGGCGTCCTTGCGGCGTATGGCCGGGATCAGGGTCGGGTACCAGCGGCTCGCGCAGCGGGATGTCGAATTGCACCGGCCCGGCGTTGGCGCTGCGAGCACCGGTAGCGGCCGACAGCACCCGGCAGGTGGCCGACCGCCAGGTCGCGTTGAACGCGTCCATCCGCTCCGGCGCGTCCTCGGCCAGCCCGAGGCTGATCGTGGCGCGGACCTGGGTGCCGAAGTAGCCCAGCTGCTCCATGGTCTGGTTGGCGCCGGTGCCGAGCAGCTCGTAGGGCCGGTTGGCCGACAACACGATCAGCGGCACCCGCGCGTAGTTGGCCTCCACCACGGCCGGACCCAGGTTGGCCACCGCAGTGCCCGACGTCATCGCGACGCAGACCGGTGCGCCCGCGGCGATCGCCAGCCCAATCGCCAGATATCCGGCGGTCCGCTCGTCGATGCGCACGTGCAGCCGGATCCGGCCGGCCCGGTCGGCGTCTTGCAGCGCAAACGCCAGCGGGGCGTTGCGTGAGCCCGGGCACAACACCACATCGCGGACACCGCCGCGGATCAGTTCGTCGACGACGACGCGAGCCTGAGCCGTCGAGGGATTCACCAGTACAGCCTAGCGAGCCGACTTAGGGGACCATCCCGTCGAAGAACTGCAGTATCGCGGCGTTGACCGCCTCTGGCCGCTCGAGGAACCCGAGATGCCCGGTGTCGGCGAGCTTCAGGAACTGGCCGTTGGGTAAGGCATCGGCGACCTCTCGGCCCAGGTGCGGCGGCGTCACCACGTCATCGGCGAATCCGATCACCAGCACCGGCGCGGTAATGCTTCGGTAGGCGGCTAGCCGGTTAGTCAGCGGCGCAATCGCGCCCTGACGGGTATACCCAGGGGTGATCTTGATCGGCCAGATGTTGAACATGCCGATCCATTCGGCGACCGCTTCTTCGTTGTTCAGCGTCTTCGGGGAAAAGCTCTCCAGCAGCCGAATCTTTGCGTCGTAGCTCGTCGGCAACTGCACACCTGAGGCGGCCAGGTCATCTTCGGCGGTGTGGAAGAAGTTGCGGGCGCGGTCGAGCCGGCCGCGGGTGGCCATCAGCGCGGCCTTGCTGACCAAATCGGCCCGGACCAGCATCAACTCTTGCGCGATATAGGAGCCCATCGACACCCCGACGATGCGCACCGGGGCGACGTCCAGGGATTCGATCAGCGCAACGGTGTCGGAGACCATGGTTTGCGTTGTGAAATCGTCAGTGTTCTCCGTCGCGCCCACCCCGCGATTGTCGAAGGTGATGACGCGGTAGCCGGCCGCCTGAAAGGCCGGCACTTGGTTCAGATGCCAGGTGCGTCCCAAACCACCGCGTCCGGCGATGAAAACGACGGGCTCGCCGCTGCCTTTGTCGTCGTAAGCCAGGTTGATCACGACGACGAACCTACGCGATGCTCGCACGTTGGCAGTATCTGGCAGTTCACTACGTCGACCTGGCAGCAGCCGTTGAACTTCAATTTCGGGCAGCGGAACCGACTACTCGAGGAGGAAAAACGCATGCCAGAGCTCGCACTCAAGCAGGCCACCATCGAATACCGGCAGTTCGGACCGCAGGATTCAGCGCATCCGCCAGTGCTGTTCGTGCACGGCATCCTGGTGGACGGGCAGCTGTGGCGCAACGTCGCCGAAAACCTCGCGCGCCGTGGTTTCCGCTGCATCGTGCCGACGTGGCCGCTGGGCTCACACACCATCCCGGTCCGCGAGGCGAGCGCGCTGTCGCTGCCCGGCGTGGCGGAGATCATCAACGACGCGATCGTCGCCCTCGACCTTTCCGATGTGACGCTGGTCGGAAGCGACACCGGCGGAGGGCTGTGCCAACTGGTCGTCGACGCCCATCCGGACCGGATCGGGCGCCTGGTGCTGACCAACTGCGACGCCTTCGAAAAATGCCCGCCGTACCCGTTCGACGTCGCGTTCGGCGTGCTTCGCGGCCCCATCTCGATCAAGGCGCTGATGGGGCCACTGCGGTTGCGGGCGCTGCGTCACTCTCCACTTGGCTACGGGCTGCTGATCAACCAGCCCGATCCGCATCTCACGGCCTCCTGGCTGCAACCGTGTTTGAAGGACTCACGCATCTGCCGCGACCTGGCCGCCCTGCTGCGTCAGGTGGCCACAACCGATCTCACCGACGTGGCCACCCGCCTGCCCCGGTTCAGCAAGCCGGTCACGCTGGTCTGGGGCCAGTTGGATCGCTGCTTCACACCAAGCCTGGGCCGCCGCCTGGCCGGGGTGTTCAGCAACGGAAAACTGATCGAGGTGCCGGATGCTAAAACATTTGTCGCCCTGGACAACCCGGACGCGGTGATCGACGCAATAGCAGCTTAGGTACTCACGCGCGTCGGGCCTTGGCCCGCGCCGCCGACAGCGCGCGGTCCCACAGCAGCAGCGTCCCGGCCTTGAGCTGAGCCGGTTTGGCGGCATCCCTGGCCAACAGCGCGGTGGCGGCCGCCTTGGTCTTCGCCGACGCCTTGGCCATGTGGCCGGAGTCGAACGGCGGCTGGGGGTCGTATTCCATCGACAGCTGGATAGCCTTCGCCCGATCGTCACCGCCGATCCGGCCGGCCAGCCACAGCGCCAGGTCGATACCCGCCGACACCCCCGCGCTGGTGACGATGTCACCTTCTTGGACCACACGTTCATCGCCAACTGGGATGGCGCCCAACGTTTTCACAATGGGAAGAGTCATCCAATGCGAGGTGGCGCGTTTGCCGTTGAGTAGCCCGGCCGCCGCGAGAATGATCGAGCCCGAGCACACCGAAGCCGTCCAGGTCGCGCTCTGATGCGCCCGACGCACCCAGTCCAGCAGCGCCTCATCTCGGGCGTGCTCTACAGTGGTCATCCCGCCCGGCACCAAAACCACGTCGGGCGAAGGAGTTTCGGCAAACGAATGAGTGGCCCCGACAACAAGCACTCCGGAGTCGGCCGTGACCGGGCCCGGTTCGTGCCACACGAAGCGGACCTCGGCGTCGGGCAGCCAGCGCAGCACCTCGTAGGGGCCAATGAAGTCCAGCGCGGTGAAACCCGGATACGTGACGATCGCGATCTGTGTCATGGTGCTCCTCGGTTCAGGCGAATGTTTTGCGGTATTGGTCGGGCGAAACCCCGATCCGCCGAATGAAGTTGCGGCGCATGGTTTCCGCAGTGCCGAAGCCGCAGCGCGCCGCGATCGCCACTACCGTATCGTCGGTCTGCTCGAGCTGGCGGCGGGCCGCCTCGGTGCGGACTCGTTCGACGTAAGCGCCGGGCGCCTCGCCGACCTCGTCGGTGAACACCCGGGTGAAATGCCGTGGGCTCATCGCGGCCAGGCGGGCCAGCTCGGTAATGCTGTGCACGCCACCGGGTTCGGACTCGACGGCATTCTGGACGGCGCGGATCGGTTCGCGCTTGGCCCGGGCCACCCACACCGGCGCGGCGAACTGCGTCTGCCCGCCGGGCCGGCGCAGATGCAGCACCAGGTACCGGGCTACTGTCTGCGCCAGCTCGGTGCCATGGTCCTCTTCGACCAGCGCCAGCGCCAGATCGATGCCCGCGCAGACGCCGGCGGCGGTCCAGACGGTGCTCGAACTACGCACGAAGATCGGATCCGGGTCGACGTCGACTGCCGGGAATTCCCGCGCCAATTGGTCAGCGAACGCCCAATGGGTGGTCGCCCGGCAACCGTCCAGCAGACCGGTCTGGGCGGCGAGGAACGCTCCGGTGCACACCGTAACGACCCGGCGGGCATGCGGCGCTGCCGCGGCGATCCAGTCGATGACGCGCGAATCCCGCCGGGCCGCCTGCACGCCGTGGCCGCCTGGCAAGACCAGGGTGTCGATGGGTTCACTCGGGTCGGGCAGTTTTACGGCGCCGAAGCTCAGCCCGGTCTCGGTGGAAACCGGTTGTCCGTCGATCGACGCCACCATCGGCTGGTAAGGCTCCTTGCCTTCGGCGGACAGGGCCAGCGACGCCCCGGCAAATACGTCGAACGGCCCGACCATGTCCAGCGCCTGGACGCCGGGGAAGCCGACTATCAACACTTTTCGTGCCATACCGGTAAGTGTTGGCGACAGACGCCATGTCGTCTACGCCATGCACCCCACAAATCAGGACATCAGCGGGTAACAGGCCTTGACCCGGTCGATCCACCACTGCCGCCGCGGCGGCTCCGCGGCCAGCGCCTGCAACCGCGCCGGGTCCGGTGTCACGGGCGCGACCGGCAGGTAGCCGTCGGCAGGCACGACCGGCTCGGCGACGTCCTCGACGAAGAGCCTGCCGGTGCCCAGCCCGCAGGCATGACGCAGTTCCGGCAGGGCCGCGGCGGCGGCCAGGCCAACGCCGATCCCGACCGCGGAATCCAGCGCGCTGGAGACCACGACCGGAATGTCGATCTGCTCGGCGATCTCCAGCAGAGCCGAAATACCCCCCAGCGGTGCCACTTTCAGCACGGCGATGTCGGCGGCGCCAGCGCGGACCACAGCCAGCGGATCGCCGGCTTTACGGATGCTCTCGTCGGCGGCGATCGGGACGTTGATGCGGCGGCGCAGTTCAGCGAGTTCGTCGACCGTGCCGCAGGGCTGCTCCAGATACTCCAACGGACCGGTTGCGGTCAGCGCGGACGCGGCCTCCACAGCCTGCGCGACGGTCCAGGCGCCGTTGGCGTCGACCCGCACAGTGGACACCATGCCGCGGACCGCGTCCACACGGGCGACGTCGTCGGCGAGGGTCTGGCCGGGTTCGGCGACCTTCACCTTCGCGGTGCTCGCGCCGGGGAACCGGGCGAGGATTTTGGGTACCTGAGCGGCGGGCACGGCCGGGACGGTGGCGTTAATCGCAATGCGGTCGCGTAGCGGCGGCGGCGCCGGCCGGTAGGCCGAGTCGAGGGCGGCGGCCAGCCAGTGCGCGGCCTCGGGATGGTCGTATTCCAGGAAGGCGCCGAATTCGCCCCATCCGGCCGGACCGTCGATCAATGCCAGCTCACGGCTGGTGATGCCGCGGAACCGCACCCGCATCGGCAACGCCACGACATGCAGCCGGTCAAGCAGCTCGTCAAGTGCGGGAGTCACTGCGAGTAGACCTGGCGGCCCGCCACAGACGTCGCCCGCACGTCCAGGTCGGTGATCTGCTCGGGCGGCACCGCGCCCGGATCAGCCGACAGCACCATGTGCAGAAAGCCTACTGATCTTCAGGGTGGCAACAGGGCGCGACAGACACGAATTGCAACACGTTCTAGTCTGGCCATATGAGTGACGAACTGCTGCGTAACCCGACCCATAACGGCCACTTGCTGGTGGGCGCGCTGAAGCGCCACAAGAACAAGCCGGTGTTGTTCCTCGGCGATATCACGCTGACCGGCGGTCAGCTGGCCGAGCGGATCAGCCAGTACATTCAGGCCTTCGACGCGCTGGGCGCCGGCACCGGTGTCACGGTCGGCCTGCTGTCGCTCAACCGTCCCGAGGTCCTGATGATCCTCGGTGCCAGCCAGACCCAGGGGTACCGGCGCACGGCTCTGCACCCGCTCGGCTCGCTGGACGACCACGCCTACGTGCTGTCCGACGCTGGTGCCACCTCGCTGATCATCGACCCCAACCCGATGTTCGTCGAGCGCGCGCTGGGCCTGCTGAAGAAGGTCGACTCGCTCAAGCAGATCCTGACCATCGGTCCGGTGCCGGAACAGCTCAACGACGTGGCGGTCGATGTGTCGGCGGAGGCAGCGAAGTACGAGCCGAAGCCGCTGGTCGTCGCCGACCTTGCGCCGAACCATATCGGCGGCCTGACCTACACCGGTGGCACGACGGGCAAGCCCAAGGGCGTCATCGGCACTGCGGGAAACATCGCCAGCATGACGTCGATCCAGCTCGCAGAATGGGAGTGGCCGGAAAACCCGCGGTTCCTGATGTGCACCCCGCTGTCGCACGCGGGTGCGGCGTTCTTCACGCCGACCGTGGTCAAGGGCGGGTCGATGTTCGTACTCGGCAAGTTCGACCCGGCTGAGGTGTTGAAAGTCATTGAAGAGCAACGCATTACGGCCACCATGCTGGTGCCGTCAATGCTCTATGCCTTGATGGACCACCCGGACTCGCACACCCGGGACCTGTCATCGCTGGAGACCGTCTACTACGGCGCTTCGGCGATCAACCCGGTGCGGCTGGCCGAGGCGATCCGGCGGTTCGGCCCGATCTTCGCCCAGTACTACGGGCAATCCGAGGCGCCGATGGCGATCACCTATCTGGCCAAGGCCGACCACGACGAGAAGCGGCTGACCTCTTGTGGGCGGCCCACGCTGTTCGCCCGAGTGGCGCTGCTCGGTGAGGACGGCAACCCGGTGCCGCAGGGCGAGCCAGGCGAAATCTGTGTCAGCGGACCGCTTTTGGCCGGTGGGTACTGGAACTTGCCGGAGGCGACGGCGGACACGTTCAAGGACGGCTGGCTGCGCACCGGCGACATGGCCCGCGAGGACGAGGACGGCTTCTACTACATCGTCGACCGGGTCAAGGACATGATCGTGACCGGCGGCTTCAACGTCTTTCCCCGCGAGGTAGAGGACGTCGTCGCCGAGCATCCGGCAATCGCGCAGGTGTGCGTGGTCGGTGCGCCGGACGAGAAGTGGGGAGAGGCCGTCACCGCGGTGGTGGTGCTACGCGCCGACGCGGCGTCCGACGACGACGCGATCGCCAACATGACCGCCGAAATCCAGGCCGCGGTCAAGGATCGCAAGGGCTCGGTGCAGTCACCCAAGCGGGTGGTGATCGTCGACGCGTTGCCACTGACCGGGCTGGGCAAGCCGGACAAGAAGGCCGTCCGGGCGCAGTTCTGGGAAGGCGCCGGCCGCGCCGTCGGCTGAGTTTGTCTGCTCGGCGAGGTCAGGACACCCCGGGACCCATTCCGCCGATCTTGTCGACGTGGATGTGCGTCACGAAGCCGGGCGGCGCCCCTTTGGGCGGGAACACGTTCGGGTCTGACAGCGTCTGTGCCAGAGTCTTCAGAAGCTCAGGGGCGCCGCCCTCTTCGATCTGCGCGGTCCCCTCTATCGCAAGATACGGCCGCATGGCTTTGCCGGCGTCGCCAGTCGACGCGATCGTCAACGCGACGCGAGGATCGCGGCGGATGTTCCGGACCTTCTTGTGCTCTGCCAGATGGGCGGTTACCAGCTCGTCGCCGTCGGGTGTGGATCGCAGCGCCACCCAGACCAGCGTGACCTGGGGGCTGCCATCGGGATTCAGGGTGACCAGGGTGGCGTCGGCGCCGTTGCCGATGAGTTCGCGCGCGGCTTCATTGAGTCTCATGCGGTGTTCTACCGCTGAACGCGTCGTTTCATTCCCTCAGCGATTCGAAGCGGCCACGCCTGCCACCAATAGGTCCAGCAGTCGGCCGGTCTGCTCCGGCGAGCCGCTGGGCAGGTCGCCCGCCGTCGCTGACTGTGTCGTCACTCCTCGCCCGTCGGCCTCAGCCAGCCGATGCTTTGCGCTGCGGCCGCGTTCGCGCGGAACTCGAGGCCCTCGAACTCCCCCGACCGCCGCCAGGCGTCGACGTAGTGGAAGTAGGCGACTGGACCGTGCGGATAGCGGCCGCTGTTGAGCCGCTCGCGGCGCCCCATCGGCTTGCCCTCGTTGTTGTAGTAACCGGGCGTGCAGTCGGGATCGTCGAGGAACGACCGCGGGGCGGCTTCGAGCATCTGGACCCACGACTGCTCAGCGCCCTCGCTCACCTCGACCTCGTCCGCGCCGTCCTCGAGCGCGTGCGCGACGACCGCGGCGATCGTCGTACCCGCTTCGACCAGGTTGTGGGTGATGTTGGCGATCAGGTTGGCGCCCTGGTGCGGCCCTACGATGAACAGGTTGGGGAAGCCGTGTGAGTGGATGCCGTGCAGGGTCTGCATGCCGTCCGCCCAGTGCTCCGAGAGCCGGCGCCCATCGCGCCCGGTCGCGTCAAAGCCGGCTCGTCGCGAATACTCCGTGCCGACCTCGAAGCCGGACGCAAAGATCAGGCAGTCGAGCTCGTAGTGCACCCCGCCGACCCAGACGCCCGTCTCGTCGATGGCGCCGACGCCCTGCCCGTCGCTGTCGACCAGATGGACGTTCGGCTCGTTGTAGGCCTGCAGGTATTCGTCGTGGAAGCACGGTCGCTTGCAGAGCAAGCGATACCAAGGTTTCAGGGCCTCGGCGGTCTTGGGGTCGGTGACGACGGCGTCGATCCGGGCCCGAATCTCGGTCATCTTCTCGTCGTCGCTCTCCTCGTACGCCCGCCGATACCCCTCGAGCCCGAACATCCCGCGCGCTTCGGCCATGTTACTGACCACCCGGTCGCGGATTCGTTGCGCGATGTCGGTCCAGCCGTCCGTGACCAGGTCCTCATCGGCGAAGCCGCCGTTCTGCAGGACGGTGAAGTTCATCAGCCACTTCTGCTGCCAGCCGGGTTCGAGCGAGTCAAAGAGCTCCGAATCGAGCGGATAGTTGTTGCGGACGTCGATCGACGACGGCGTCCGTTGGAAGACGAACAGCTCCCCGGCCGCCTGCGCCAGGTGCGGGATGCACTGCACGGCGGTCGCGCCGGTCCCGATAATGCCGACCCGCTGGTCGCCCAGCTTGTCCATCGGCGCGCCGGTGAAGTCACCCCCGGTGTAGTCGTAGTCCCAGCGGCTGGTGTGGAAGCAGTGTCCGCCGAAGGTCTCGATGCCGGGGATGCCGGGGAGCTTCGGCCGGTGCAACGGGCCAATGCCCATCGTGACGAACCTGGCCCGGATCCGGTCGCCATGGTTCGTCTCGACAATCCAGCGCGACGACCTCCCGTCCCACGCCAGGTTCGTGACCTCGGTCGAGAACAGCGCGTTCTCATACAGGTCGAAGTGGCGGGCGATCCGCTGCGCATGACCGAAGATCTCGGGCGCGAAGGTGTACTTCCGGGTGGGGCGGTGCCCGGTCTCTTCGAGCAGCGGCAGGTAGATCATCGCGGCGGTGTCGCACATGGCGCCGGGGTAGCGGTTCCAGTACCACGCCCCGCCGACGTCACCGCCGGCCTCGATCAGGCGTACGTCGGAAACGCCCGCCTGCTTCAGCCGAGCGCCGGTGACCAGCCCGGAGAAGCCGCCGCCGATGACGGCCACGGTGACCTCGTCGGAGCGCGACGCGCGGTCGACCGGCTCGGTGTACGGGTCGCCCAGCAGGTGCGCGAACCGGCCAGTCGGCTCGACGTACTGCGCGTTGCCGTCGGGCCGCAGCCGCTTCGTCCGCTCGTCGAGGTACCTCGCCCGCAGCGCCTCGCGGTCGATCGTCCCGGTGTCCATCTGCACATAATGACCGCTCGCGGCCGAAATCGCATTGGTTCGGTTCATCGTCTGGCCGGGCCGGTCTGGCTGTCGTATCTTCCGCCCAGCAGGCCGGGGCGGCTGGACGCGGTCAGCCCGCCCGAGGCAAGCCCGCAGTACCGCCACGGCGTCGAAAGGTTCATTGAGAGGCGCTGATGGTCAGGTGATCGCGGCGCCGACCAGATGACCGATCAGGTAGGTGACTGCCAGAGCCAGGCCCCCGCCGACGAAATTGCGCAGTACTGCGCGATGTTTCCGCGCGCCGCCCAAGCCGGCCGACACCGCCCCGGTGATCACCAGCGCCAGCAGCACCGCCGCGACGGTGACCGGGATCCGCAGCGCGATCGGCGCGGCCAGGATCGCGATCAGCGGCAGCAGCGCGCCGATGGCGAACGACAAGGCCGACGACAACGCGGCCTGCCACGGGTTGGTCAGATCCGCGGGATCGAACCCGAGCTCTACCTCGGCGTGCGCGACGATCGGATCATGGTCGGTGAGTTCCTCGGCCACGGTGCGCGCCGTCGCCGTCGACAACCCTTTGGCTTCATACAGCGCGGCGAGTTCGTCCAGCTCGGCAGCCGGGTCCTCACGGAGCTCCCGGCGCTCGGTGCGCAACAGCGCCTGCTCGGTGTCGCGCTGAGCGCTCACCGACACGTATTCGCCCAACGCCATCGACACCGCGCCCGCCACCAACCCGGCGATGCCTGCGGTCATGATCGGGCCACGTGCGACGGTCGCCGCGGCAACGCCCACGACGATGCCGGCGGTTGACACAATCCCGTCGTTGGCGCCGAGCACCCCGGCGCGTAGCCAGTTCAGTCTGGCCGAAACCGAACCCAGGTGCGGCTCATGCGGATGCGACGTAGCGGTCACGGATGCACACATTAAGCAACCCGCACCGCCGTCGCCAAGATACGTGGCCTTGCCAAAGCGCTGGCCGAGCTGACGAGTACCGTCGCGGTATGGGCAGCAGCGAACCGGTCCGGCCTGAAGAATTCGAGGCGCTGGCCGGCCGCTGCGCAGTGTTCCGGTTGGACCGGGTGTAAACCGATGACTAACAACCCCTTTCACGCTGAGGACTGGAAGCCGGTCGACGGGTTCGCCGAGCTGACCGATATCACCTATCACCGCCACGTCACTGACGCCACCGTGCGGGTGGCCTTCAATCGCCCGGAGGTGCGCAACGCGTTTCGACCGCACACCGTCGACGAGCTCTACCGGGTGCTCGATCACGCGCGGATGTCGCCCGACATCGGGGTGGTGCTGTTGACCGGAAACGGGCCCTCACCCAAGGACGGGGGTTGGGCGTTCTGCTCCGGCGGGGATCAGCGCATCCGCGGGCGCAGCGGCTACCAGTACGCCGCCGGCGAGACCGCGGACACCGTTGATACCGCGCGCGCCGGAAGGCTGCACATCCTCGAGGTGCAGCGGCTGATCCGGTTCATGCCCAAGGTGGTGATCTGCCTGGTCAACGGCTGGGCGGCGGGCGGCGGGCACAGCCTGCACGTGACCTGCGACCTCACCCTGGCCAGCCGCGAGCACGCCCGGTTCAAGCAGACCGACGCCGACGTCGGCAGCTTCGACGGTGGCTACGGCAGCGCGTACCTGGCCCGGCAGGTCGGCCAGAAGTTCGCCCGCGAGATCTTCTTCCTCGGCCGCGACTACACCGCCGTGCAGATGCACGCGATGGGCGCGGTCAACGCCGTCGTCGACCACGCCGAACTGGAGTCGGTGGGTGCGCAGTGGGCGGCCGAGATCAACGCGAAATCGCCTCAGGCACAACGGATGCTGAAGTACGCATTCAACCTACTCGACGACGGGCTGGTGGGTCAGCAACTGTTCGCCGGTGAGGCCACCCGGCTGGCATACATGACCGACGAAGCCGTCGAGGGCCGCGACGCATTCCTGGAGAAGCGGCCGCCCGATTGGAGCCGGTTCCCGCGCTACTTCTAGCAATCCGGGCCCCCTTAGACTCGCGACCTGTGAGCAAAAATCCGCTTCGACGATTGGCCGAGCAGTTCACGCTGGCCACCATGCGCCCGCCCATCGCGCGGCAACTCGCGTCATACCGGCCGGCCGCCAAATCCATCGACCTCGACGGCAAGCGAGTCCTACTCACCGGAGCGTCGTCGGGGATCGGCGAGAGCGCCGCCGAAGAGTTCGCCCGCCGCGGCGCCACCGTGGTCGCCGTCGCCCGACGCAAGGACCTGCTGGATGCGGTGGTGGGTCGCATCGAAGACCGCGGCGGCACCGCGATTGCGATCCCCTGCGATCTCTCCGACATGGACGCCGTCGACGCACTGGCCGCCGACGTCGAAGAGCGTCTTGGCGGGGTGGACATTCTGATCAACAATGCCGGTCGCTCGATTCGCCGGCCGCTGGCTGAGTCGCTGGAACGTTGGCACGACGTCGAGCGGACGATGGTGCTCAACTACTACTCGCCGCTGCGCCTGATCCGAGGGATCGCGCCCGGGATGCTGCAGCGCCGTGATGGGCACATCATCAACGTGGCAACCTGGGGAGTCTTCAGCGAGGCGTCACCGCTGTTCTCGGTGTACAACGCGTCGAAGGCCGCGCTCTCGGCGGTCAGCCGGGTCATCGAAACCGAATGGGCCAGAAAGGGTGTGCATTCGACGACGCTGTATTACCCGCTGGTGGCCACCCCGATGATCGCGCCGACGAAGCAATACCAGGGGTTGCCGGCGTTGTCATCACGCGAGGCGGCCGGCTGGATGATCACCGCTGCGCGCACCCGGCCGGTCCGGATCGCGCCGCGGATGGCCGTCGTAACACAGGCGCTGGACACCATCGGCCCGGGCGTGGCCACGGCGCTGATAAGGCGACAGCGTCTTCAGCCCGGCGACGATGCAGAGCGCGAAGCGCGATGACGACAAGCCGGGCAATCAACTTCAGCCAAGTTCTGAGCCGGCCGTGCTAGACACGAAGGCATGGAGATTCTCGCCAGCCGGATGCTGTTCCGGCCGGCGGACTACCAGCGATCGCTGAGCTTTTACCGCGACCAGCTTGGGTTGGCGATCGCCCGCGAGTACGGCGCGGGCACCGTGTTCTATGCCGGCCAGTCACTGATCGAACTTGCCGGCCACGGCGCGCCGGAGCACCCCGCCGGGCCCTTTCCCGGCGCGCTCTGGTTGCAGGTGCGCGATCTCGCCGCGACACAGGCGGAGCTGGAGAGCAGAGGTGTCACGATCGCCCGCGAGGCCCGCCGCGAGTCATGGGGGCTGCACGAAATGCATGTCGTCGATCCCGACGGCGTGACCCTGATTTTCGTCCAGATTCCCGGCGATCACCCACTGCGCCGCGACGTCAGAGGTCAACGCCATAAGCCTCAAAGTTAACCCGAAGCGAACATCTGACGACGAGTGTCGAATACCTGGGATTCACATCGCCGTTCTTTCGACAACCGCACTCGCCTACCCCCAGAATTAGGCCCGTGAACCTCCAGTTGTTCCTCTTGATCATCGTCGTGATCACCGCCCTCGCATTCGATTACACGAACGGGTTTCACGACACTGGAAATGCGATGGCCACCTCCATCGCCAGCGGCGCGCTCTCGCCGAAGGCCGCGGTAACACTCTCGGCGGTGCTGAACCTCGGCGGCGCGTTCCTGTCCACCGCGGTCGCCGGGACAATCGCCAAGGATTTGGTGAACGGTCATCTGGTGACCTTGCAATTGGTCTTCGCCGGTCTGGTCGGCGGCATCGTCTGGAACCTGTTGACCTGGCTCCTGGGTATCCCGTCAAGCTCCTCGCACGCCCTGGTCGGCGGCATCGTCGGTGCCATGATCGCCGCGGTCGGCGGGCACGGGGTGATCTGGACCGGGGTGGTGTCCCGGGTACTGATCCCGGCCCTGGTGTCGGTGGTGTTGGCCGGGGTGGTCGGTGCGGTCGGCACCTGGCTGGTCTACCGGTTGAACCGCGGCATCCCGGAAAAGCGCAGCGAGGCCGCCTTCCGTCGCGGCCAGATCTTCTCGGCGTCGCTGGTCTCGCTCGCACACGGCACCAACGACGCCCAGAAGACGATGGGCGTGATCTTCCTGGCGCTGATCTCTTACGGCGCGGTCAGCCGGACAGCCGCCCTGCCGCCACTGTGGGTCATCGTGGCCTGCGCTTGCGCGATGGCGCTGGGTACCTATACCGGCGGCTGGCGGATCATCCGCACCATGGGCAAGGGACTCGTCGAGATCAAGTCGCCGCAGGGCATGGCCGCCGAATCGTCTTCGGCGGTAATCATTCTGCTGTCCGCTCATTTCGGGTACGCCCTGTCCACCACTCAGGTGGTGACCGGATCCGTGCTCGGCAGCGGGGTTGGCAAACCCGGCGCAGAGGTGCGCTGGGGAGTGGCTGGCCGGATGGCAACCGCCTGGCTGATCACGCTGCCGTTGGCCGGTCTCGTCGGTGCCATCACCTACTGGGTGGTACACGGGATCGGCGGCTTCGCCGGCGCGGCCATCGGCTTCGGCCTGCTGGTGGCGACGGCCTCCGCGATCTACCTGCGGTCGCGCAAGACGAAGGTCGACCACAAGAACGTCAACGCCGAGTGGAAGGGTGACTTGACTGCCGGGCTCGATGAGGCCGACCAGCCCACGGTCACCGTCGGCGCGGGAGTCCCAGGCGGGAACGGCAAGGTTACCGGCACCGCCCCGGCAAAGAAAGCGGGCACGCCATGAGCACTTGGTTCAACTACGAGGCTTCGTTGAAGATCCTGATTTTCGGTTTGCTCCTCGGTAGCGGACTGCCCGCGCTGTTCGCACTCGCGGTGCGGGCGGGCGCCGCGGGCGCCGGTGTCGTGGGCTCCTCCGATGGCACTGCCGTGGGCCACAAGAATCCGGCGCTGACCGCCCTCAGCTGGTTGTTGTACTCGGTGGCGCTGGTCGCGGTCGTGATCGGCGTGTTGTACATCGCCCGGGATTTCATCGGGGCGCACACCGGCATGTACATCCTCGGAGCCAAACCTGCGTAGTATGAAAATTCATTTGCTGTTCAGGCTTAACCGACGCTGTGCGGGGGAAGTTGAGGCAGTGTGAACCGATTCCTGACCTCGATAATCGAGTGGCTCCGCGCGGGATATCCAGACGGCATCCCACCCACCGACTACTTTCCGGTACTCGCCCTGCTGACGCGTCGGCTGTCTAACGACGAGGTCAAGGTGGTGGCCCGCGAAGTGATGCACCGGCCCGGGTTCGATGACACCGACATCGGCGTGTTGATCACCCAGCTCACCGACCAGCTGCCGTCCCCGGAAGACATCGAGCGGGTCCGAGCACGGCTGGCCGCCAAGGGCTGGCCGCTAGACGATGCCCGCAACGGCGAGGAGGCCGGATAGCCGTTCTGCGCGCGTTCGCCGTGGCGCAGGGCTCTTCGGCGCGCCCGCTGCTCGCAGCCCTCGAGCAGGTTCTGGACGGCCGTGCCTCCGCACTGCTGCCGGTGCCGGCCGGGGCTAATCGCCAATTCACATTGTCGGCGCTGCGGGTGGGCGAAGCCATCGACGATGACATCGCCCTGGTGGTGACGACCTCGGGTACCACCGGCGCACCCAAGGGTGCGATGCTCACCGCCGCCGCGCTGACCGCCAGTGCGACCGCCACCCATGACCGTCTGGGCGGCCCGGGCCGATGGCTGCTGGCTTTGCCGCCCTATCACATCGCCGGTGTCCAGGTGCTGGTGCGCAGCCTACTGGCCGATACCGTTCCGGTCGAGCTGGATGTCTCGACCGGATTCGATATCAGTGAATTGCCCTCTGCCGTCAAGGAACTCGGCTCCGATCGCCGCTACACGGCGCTGGTGGCCACGCAGTTGGCCAAGGCGCTGACCGATCCGGCGGCTGCTGCCGCGCTGGCGGAGTTGGATGCCGTGCTGATCGGCGGCGGGCCGGCCCCGCGACCGATCCTCGACGCTGCCGCGAGCGCGGGTATCACGGTGGTCCGCACCTACGGGATGAGCGAAACCGCCGGCGGCTGCGTGTACGACGGTGTTCCACTCGACGGGGTGCGACTGCGGGTGGAGGCTGATGGCCGGATTGTGATCGGCGGCCCGACGCTGGCCAACGGCTATCGCAACCCACCCGATCCCGACCCGTTCGCCGAGCCGGGCTGGTTTCGCACCGATGATATTGGCGCTGTTGATGATTCGGGTGCACTCAGTGTGCTGGGCCGAGCCGACGAGGCGATCAGCACGGGCGGGTTGACCGTGCTGCCACAGCCCGTGGAGGCTGCGCTGCGGACCCACCCCGCAGTGGCCGACTGCGCGGTGTTCGGGCTCGCCGACGAGCGGCTGGGTCAGCGGGTGGTCGCTGCCATCGTGCTGGTCGATGGTTATGCCCCGCCCTCGCTCGAAACGCTGCGGGCACATGTCACGCGAACCCTGGATCGCACCGCCGCGCCCCGCGAGCTGCATATCCTCGATGCGCTGCCGATGCGCGGCATCGGCAAGGTGGACCGGCAGGCGCTGGCTTATCACGCTGGAAGACGGTTGCCTTAGCCAACTTTCGCATCGCCACCACCGGACGTCCGTGTCAGGTCGAATGAGTATTAGAGCCGGATGACATAATGCAACAATGCACCGCCACATCATTGTCAGCGGTGACGATGCGTTGGCCATGACGATCATCGAGGAGCTCAAAAACGCCGGCGTGACCGTCGCCAGCCTGGCCAACCTCGAACTCTCCGAGGCCGGGGTCGCGCGCGAACTCGCCCTCGCCGATATCGGTCATGCGAACGCCGTCGTCTGTGCCGGGGATGACGACGCGACAAATCTCGAAATCGCGCTGCTGGCAAGGAAAGCCAACCCGAACGTGCGGGTGGTGGCGCGGCTGTCCAACGACGTGCTGCGCGAAGCGGTAGCCGACGACAACGGGCCCGGCGCGATCTTCAACGTCGCCGAACTCGCGGCGCCGTCGGTGGTCGAGGCATGTCTGGAGCAAACCACGCACCAGTTCGAGGCCGCGGGCATCGAATTCGTCGTCGCGGGCCGCGAGGCGTCGCGCGACGCGACGCTGCGCGAGCTATACGGCGATTTGGCGCCGGTGGCGGTGATTCACAGCGAAGACTCCCCCACCCCCGGCGAGGTGGAGGTCTGCCCGAGCCGAGATCAGCGGGTGCACGCCGGTGATTGGACGATGATGGTTGGCACCGCCGACGAGGTGGCCGCCCAAAACATCAAGGTCCGGAGCCTGACCCGCACACGGTCGCGCCAGCCTCGACTGCGGAAGGCGTTCGATGCGGTCCGCGCCCTGCTCACCGACTTCAACCCGGCGTTTTACCCAGTTGTGGCCGGCACGCTGGTGTTGCTGACCACCTCCACGGTGTTGTTGCGGCTCAACTACCAGGCCCCGCCGCGGATGGGCTGGATCGACGCGTTCTACTTCACCGTCGAGACGATGACCACGACCGGCTACGGCGACTTCAGCTTCGTGCACCAGCCCACCTGGCTACGTATGTTCGCCGCCCTGTTGATGTTCAGCGGGGTGACCATGACCGCTTTGCTGGTCGCGTTCGTCGCTGACGTGCTGCTCTCGCGCCGCTTCGTCTTTGGGGTCGCGCGCCCGCGGGTGCGCCATCTGCGCAATCACATTGTGGTCGTCGGGTTGAGTGCACTCGGCATGCGCGTGGTCAGCGATCTGACCGCTGCCGGCTATGACGTGGCGGTGATCGAGCGAGACGAGGAAAACAGCTTCTTGTCGGTGGCACGCAAACTCGATGTGCCGGTGATCTTCGGCGACGCCACGTTGGGCCAGACACTGCGATCGGCGCGGGTGGATCGCGCCCGCGCGGTGGCGGTGCTGACTCGTGACGACATGACCAACATCGAAACCGGGATCGTGCTGACCGAGATGCTGGGTACCGAGGTGCGGCCCGGGCTCAACTGGACCGATGTTCCGCTGGTGCTGCGGGTCTATGACAACACGCTGGGCTTTGCGGTGGCGCAGCGGTTCGGTTTTGAAAACGTGCGCTCCACCGTCGAGCTGGCCGCACCGTGGTTCATCGGCGCCGCGGTCGGTCTGCAGGTGCTGGGCACGTTCTCGGTGGGGCAACGCTCGTTTGTGGTCGGCGGAATGCGCGTGGCGCCTGGTAGCGAACTCGACGGCCTGCGCATGTTCGACCTGTCCACCCAAACCCGGGTCATCGCCATCACCCGGCCCAATGCACTGGTCAAACTGCACCCGCGCCGCGACGCCCGACTGCACGCCGACGACACCGTCTACCTCGTCGGCCCCTACCGCGAATTGCTTGCCACGCTGCGCAAAGGACGGCCACCCCAACAACCCGCGGCCGAAGCGCCAGCCGGAAAGTAGGTTAAGCGGTCGTGAGGATCGCTCGCCGGGACGCAATCGCGGCTGCGATCGGGCTGGTCCTCGTTGCCGCCGCGTTCGTCTTGCCCCGCTTGCACTGGGGCATCAGATCGCGTCTGCACGCCGCGCCGGACCGTTTCGGCTGGCATGCCGGCGCTGCCCCGATCTTCGGCTGGTTCAACGCCCACGTCGGCTGGGGCACCGGACCGGCGATTCTGCTCGGGCTGGCCGCAGTGGTGTGGGGACCCGCTGTGGCGCAGCGGCTTTCGTGGCGGATGCTGCCGCTGGCCGCCTGGGCCACGTCATGCACGTGGGCGTTCTCACTGGCGATGATCGACGGCTGGCAACGCGGCTTCGCCGGCCGGTTGACCGACAAGGACGAGTACCTGCCGCAGGTTCCGGGCATCATCGACATCCCAGAGGCGCTGCGCACGTTCTCCAGCCGGATCCTGGACTTTCAGCCGAACTCGTGGATCACCCACGTCTCCGGTCACCCGCCGGGGGCGCTGCTGACGTTCGTGTGGCTGGACCGCATCGGCCTCGGTGGCGGTGCGTGGGCCGGGTTGCTGTGTGTGCTGGTCGGGTCGAGCACCGCCGCCGCAATCGTGATCACGCTGCGGACTGTGGCCGACGAGCCGACCGCGCGCCGAGCCGCGCCGTTCGTCGCGGTGGCACCCACCGCGATCTGGATCGCGGTCTCCGCCGACGGATACTTTGCCGGAGTCGCCGCCTGGGGTATCGCACTGCTGACAGTGGCGGTGCACGGCGCGGTTCGGTTCGCTGCGGTGATCGCGGCCGCAGCGGGATTGCTGCTCGGCTGGGCGGTGTTCCTCAGCTACGGCCTGACGTTGCTGGCGTTTCCGGCGTTGGCGGTGCTGGTGTGCGCGACCGACTGGCGCTCGTCGCTGCGCGCGCTCGGCCCGGCACTGCTCACCGCAGCCGCGGTGGCGGCGGCGTTCGCGGCTACCGGCTTCTGCTGGTTCGACGGTTATGCCCTTGTGCAGCAACGCTATTGGCAGGGAATTGCGCATGATCGGCCATTCCAGTACTGGAGCTGGGCCAACCTGGCCGCGGCAGTGTGCGCGATCGGGTTGGGCAGCGTTGCGGGGCTCGGCCGGGTCTTCGACCCGGCCGCGATTCGTCGGCGGTCGGGCCTGCACCTGCTGCTCCTGGCGATGCTGGTTGCCGTGATCTGGGCGGACGTGACCACGCTGAGCAAGGCCGAGACCGAACGGATCTGGCTGCCGTTCACGGTCTGGCTGACGGCCGCGCCCGCCCTGCTGCCGCCGTGGTCTCAGCGGCTGTGGCTGGCTGTCAACGTCGTCGGGGCGCTGTTGTTGAACAGCCTGATCTTCACCCACTGGTAGTGGACGTGGACGGCCAAGAGAATCAGTCGGGGCAGCCGGAACTGTCCCGCCGACTCAGCACCGGCGACGCGGTGGTGATCGGACTGGGATCGATGATGGGCGCCGGGGTGTTCGCCGCGTTCGGCCCCGCCGCGCGCGCCGCCGGGGCCGGGTTGTTGATCGGGTTGGCCATTGCCGCGGCGATCGCGTACTGCAACGCCGCGGCCTCGGCGCAGCTGGCGGCGGTTTATCCGACCTCCGGCGGCACCTACATCTACGGGCGCGAACGGCTCGGCCCGTGGTGGGGCTTCGTCGCGGGATGGGGGTTTGTTGTCGGCAAGACAGCGTCGTGTGCGGCGATGGCGCTGACGATCGGCACTTATGCGCTGCCAGGCCCATGGTGGGCGCAGCGCCTTATCGCCGTCGGCGCGGTGATCGGGCTGACCGCACTGAACTACCGCGGCATCAGAAAGACCGCGAGATTGGCCCGAATCCTGGTGGCCTGCACGCTTGTTGCCCTCGCCGTTGTGGTCATTGCCATCGCGATCGCCGGCGTACAGCCGTCGAATCTCAGCAGCGCGGGCGCCTGGTCATCGGCCACGGTCTACGGTGTTTTGCAATCGGCCGGGCTGCTGTTCTTCGCGTTCGCGGGCTATGCGCGGATCGCGACGATGGGCGAAGAGGTCCGCGACCCGGCCCGGGCCATACCGCGAGCGATCATTGTGGCGTTCGGGATAACGGTGGCGGTGTATCTGATCGTCGGAGTCGCGGCGCTGCTGGCAGCGGGACCCGACCGGCTGGCACGGTCTGCGGCCCCGCTGGCCGAGGCGCTGCGCGCGGCAGGGGCCACGCCGTTGCTGCCGGCAGTGGCGGTGGGTGCGACGCTGGCGAGCCTGGGTGCGCTGCTGGCGCTGATCGCCGGGATCGGGCGCACGACGCTGGCGATGGCCCGTCACCGGGACCTGCCCGGCTGGCTGGCCGCCGTACATCCGCGCTACCAGGTGCCACATCACGCCGAGATCGCCGTTGCTGCGGTCGTGTGCGTCCTGGCGGGCACCGTGGACCTGCGCGGCGTGATCGGCTTCTCGTCGTTCGGGGTGCTGATCTACTACGCGATCGCCAACGCGGCGGCCTACACCCAGCCGGCCACGCAGCGGCGTTGGCCGCGTGTGCTGAACGTGTGCGGGGTCGTCGGCTGCCTGCTGCTGGTCGCCACCTTGCCGTGGCAGTCGGTCGTCGTCGGGCTTGGGGTGTTCGCGATCGGCCTGACCGGACGCGCGATCACCCAACGATCGCTCACAGACCCGCGGCGCGGGTGACGTGGGCGAACCGGCTGCCCGGCCGACACGCCTCACGCACCGGGGCCACATCGTCCGCGATGTCGAAATCAGCCAACTCGTCGAGAAGAGCGACATCAACACCGTTGCCGCGCAGGGTTTTCAGCGTCAGAGCTCCAGTGTCCGGCTGCGACATCGGGACGTCGCGCAGACAATCGGCGAGCGCGGGGGTGTGCACGCCGAGCGCCCACCACCCTCCGTCGTTGGCCAACCCGAGGACAGCCGAAGATTCAACCAGGCGGCGCCCACAGTCGCCCAGCAGTGCGGCGGTCACCTGCGGGGTGTCCATCCCGATTTGTAGCACCGGATGCCCGTCGACGGACGCGGCGTCGGCATGCGCGTTGGCCAACCGTTCGCCGAAGTCGTTGCCGCGCTGGCCGATCACGGAAAACGACGCCAGCCGGCGTCGTATCTCGGCGGCGTCGGCGGCGGCGTCGAGTTCGCCGGTGAGGGCCACGACCCGCGCGGCGACCGGGGTGGCCGCTACCGCATCGAGAGTGTCGAGCAACGCGGCGGCGGCCACCCCGGCGGCGACCTGGTCGCCGACCGTCGCGGCCAGCCGGGTCTTAGCTCGGCCGGGCACCGGGGCTTTGGCCACCACCAACAGCGTCACCGGCACGACGCTCATGCGCGCCGCTCTCCCCCGCAAGCGGGAGGTACCCCCACCTCGTCGCTTCGCTCCGCATTGTCGCCGTCGCGGCTCACGAGATCACCTTCCAGAAGTCCAGAATCGCGGTCATGCTGCCCCGCAACGAACCGCTCACCTTGGACTTACCCCCCACGCGGGGCCCGTATGCCACGTCGTGCTCGACCACCCGCCAGCCGGCCGCGGCCGCCCGCACCAGCAGCTCCAGCGGATATCCCGACCGGCGGTCGCTGACACCCAGGCTCAGCAAGGCGTCCCGCCGGAAGACCCGCATCGGCGCGATGTCGTGCACCGGGAGGCCGTGCCGGGTGCGCAGCCGCCAGCTCATCATCACTGTGCCCAGCCGCGCTACCCAGGGCCAGCGCAGCTCCCGTACCGGGCGGCGCCTGCCGATCGCCAGGTCGGCGCCGCGATCCAGCTCGGCGACCAGCGATGGCAGATCGGCGGGGTCCAGGGACCCGTCCGCGTCGATCACCGCGACGATCGGTGTCGTCGCCGCAACGACGCCTGCGTGTACGGCCGAGCCGTAGCCGGGCCGGGGTTCGGCGACCACCCTGGCGCCGTGTCTTCGGGCCACGTCGGCGGTGTCGTCGGTGCTGTTGTTGTCCACCACCAACGCCTGGTAACCCGCGGGCATGGCCGCCAGCACAAACGGCAGCGACTCGGCCTCGTTCAAACACGGCAGCACCACCGTCACCAGACCGTCGGCCATGCCGACCTCAAACTGATTGAGGCCGGAAGTTCATTGCGACGCCGTTCATGCAGTAACGCAGGCCGGTCGGTGCTGGGCCGTCATCGAAGACATGGCCGAGGTGCCCGCCGCAGCGACGGCACAGGACCTCGGTGCGCGTCATGCCCAGCGTGGTGTCTTCACGCGTGATCACGGCGTTGGCCAGCGACTGGTAGAAGCTCGGCCAGCCCGTGCCGCTGTCGAACTTGGTGGCAGACGAGAACAGATCCTGTGCACAACCCGCGCAACTGAACACACCAGGGCGGTGCTCGTCATTGAGCGGGCTGCTGAACGGCTGCTCCGTGCCGGCCTTGCGCAGGACCTGATACTGCTGCGGGTTCAGGAGCTGCCGCCACTCGGCATCGGTGTGGGTGACTGCGAAGGTGTCGTTCGATGTGTCCGGTGAGCTATGGACTACCGGGCTGTGTAGTGAACTGCGCCAGGCGAGCAGGCCAACGCTGAGCAACGAGCTGCCGAGTAGCACCTGGCGGCGTGTCACGGCGGGCCGCGGCGGGGCTGGTTCAGACATCTTTGAATCGTACAGGCGGCGCACCCGCCGTAATAGCTTTCTGTGCCGCTGTTTAGCCGCGCAGCGGGGCGAACGCGAAGTCACGCAATCCTTCCCGCGGCTTGACCGCCGCCCGGAAACCCAGCAGGTCGGCGGCGCGGGTCGGATCGGCGACGATGTGGCGCACGTCGCCGCTGCGGTATTGGCCGGTGACAACCGGCGACACAGGGCCCACAGCGGAACCTCGCGCTTGGCACAGCTGCGTCGCCACCTCCATGATGGAAATCGGCTGCCCAGAGCAGACATTCGCAGCGGTGAACCCGCCGCGGTCAGCGGCCACCGCTACCACGTTGGCCGCCGCGACGTCATCGACGTGAACGAAGTCCCGCATCTGCGCGCCATCCTCGAAAACCTCTGGTGGTTCGCCCTTTTCGAGCGCTGAGCGAAAAATCGCGGCGACCCCGGAATACGGCGTGTCGCGCGGCATGTCGGGGCCGTAGACGTTGTGGTAGCGCAACGCCACCACCGATCCGCCCGTCGACTCCGACCACGCCAGCGCGTAATGCTCCTGCGCCGTCTTGCTGGCCGCATACAGGCTGCGCGGCCGCAGCGGCGCGTCCTCGTCGACCAGCTGCCAGGCCAGCTCCTCCCCGCCGACCGGGCAGCGGTGCTCGAAAATACCGGCATCGAGGTCGGCCCGCCGCCGCGGCAGCGGATCGACCGGCCCGTGCTCGTCGCAGCGGTACCGGCCCTGCCCATAGACCACCATCGACGACGCCAGCACCAGACGCGCTACCCCAGCGTGAAACATCTGCGCCAGCAGCACCGTCGTGCCGAAATCGTTGTGGCTGCCGTAGTCCGGCGCGTCGGCAGCATCCACGCCGGCGCCGACCACCGCGGCCTGGTGGCACACCAGGTCGACACCGTCCAGCAGCGGGGCCAGCGCGTCGGCGTCGCGGATGTCAACGCGCCGACAATCGCGCGGCAGCGCGGCGTCGTCGCCGTGTGCGGCGGGCAGCATGGCATCGACGGCGACCACGTCGTGACCCGCGGCTCGCAGCGCCGCGTCGACTCGCGAGCCGATGAAACCGGCCGCACCGGTCAGCAGCACTCTCACGGCTGGTCGAACGGCAGCTGGATACCGGTGTGCGACAGGCACTCGGTGCAGGAGCGTTCGGCGGCGACGCGGCCGATCGCCTCGCGCACAAGTTTCTTGAACGGCTCGATATTCTTCTCGAATTCGCCGATCACGTCGACGACCTTCACCCCGGCTCCGGCGTCGATGCCGGCGTCCAAATCTGTCACTAAAGCGATTGTCGCATAGCATATTTCGAGCTCACGGGCCAGCACCGCTTCCGGGTAGGCGGTCATGTTGATCAAGGTGAAGCCGGCGGCGGCGAACCACTGGCTTTCTGCGCGGGTGGAAAACCGCGGACCCTCGATGACCACCATGGTGCCGCCGTCGACCACGTCGGCCAGCCCGGTGACCGCGGACCGCAACGTCGGGCAATACGGATCGGCGAAGGACACGTGCGCGGCCCCGGAGTCGAAGTAGGTATCGGCGCGGCGACGGGTGCGGTCCACCAGCTGGTCGGGCACCACGATCGTGCCCGGCTCGAATTCAGGCGTCAGGCTGCCGACCGCACACGGGGCGAAGACTTGGCGCACCCCCAACGCGCGCAGCGCCCACATGTTGGCCCGGTACGGCACCTTGTGCGCCGGATACTGGTGGTTGGCGCCGTGGCGGGGCAGAAACGCGACCTCGTGCTGGCCGACGGCACCGACCGTGACCGGGGCGCTGGGTTCGCCGAACGGGGTGTCCAGGTTGATGGTGCGTGCGTCTGGGTCGAAGAACGTGTAGAAGCCGCTGCCGCCGATCACTCCGATCATGTACGCCGCGCCTCCTCATCGCTTCGTCCCCCCGCAAGCGGGTGGGGGTACCCCCGGCCCCGCACAGCGGCGAAGGGGCGTGCCCGCACTGCACCGTCAGCCGGCGGCCATGGGCTCATTGTCGTGCACGGGCATGGAACGATTGACGGGTGGCCAGTTTTGCGCAATGGATCGCGGGCGCGCGACCGCGGACACTTCCCAACGCCATCGCACCGGTGATCGCAGGCACCGGCGCCGCTGCCTGGCTGCACGGCGCCAACTGGTGGAAGGCCCTGCTCGCACTGGCCGTCGCGGTGGCGTTGATCATCGGGGTCAACTTCGCCAACGACTACTCCGACGGCATTCGCGGCACCGATGACGACCGCGCCGGCCCGATGCGCCTAGTGGGCTCGCGGCTGGCGACACCGCGGTCGGTGCTGACGGTGGCCGTGGTCAGCATGGGCGTCGCGGCCGTGGCCGGGATGGTGCTGGCATTGACAAGCGCGCCGTGGCTGATCGGAGTCGGTGCGTTCTGCATCGCCGGCGCTTGGTTGTACACCGGCGGCTCAAAACCTTACGGCTACGCGGGTTTTGGTGAACTCGCGGTCTTCGTGTTCTTCGGGCTGATCGCGGTGCTCGGCACCCAGTACACCCAGGCGTTGCGGGTGGACTGGGTGGGTCTGGTGTTGGCCGTGACGACAGGGGCGGTGTCGTCGGCGGTGTTGGTGGCCAACAACCTGCGGGATATCCCCACCGACGCACAGTCCGGCAAGCTCACGTTGGCGGTGCGCTTGGGCGACACCGGGACTCGCAAGCTCTATCTGTCACTGCTAGCGCTCGCCTGCGTGTTGACCCTGACGCTGACGGTGGCCAGCCCGTGGTGCGCGCTGGGGCTGCTGGCCACGCCGTTGGCGCTGCGGGCGGCGGCGCCGGTGCGATCGGGCCGGGCGGGTGCCGAGCTGATTCCGGTGCTGCGCGACACCGGCCTGGCGATGCTGGTGTGGTCGACCGCGGTGGCAGCCGCGTTGACGCTGGCGACCTGAGATGCTTTCGACTGTGCGCTAGGGACTTCGAGTGCGCACACAGGGCGGGAGCCGTCGGCGTGTCGTCGTCGTGGATGCACACTCGACGAGAAGCCGCGTGCACTACGCGGCTTTGTCCATCAGTTTGACGACCACCGCACGCAACTGTGCGGTGTAGACGTGCTCGGTGATCAAGTCGATGGCCGCTTTGTCGCCGCTTCGCAGGATGCCCAGTAAAAGATGCTCGCAGCGAATCTCGTTGTCCTTGTGCGCCAATGCTTCTCGTAGCGCAAGTTCTAATACCTTCTTGGCCCCGTGGCTGAACGAGATATGCCCCCGTAGCCGGCGACGGCGACCCGAGCGGGACAGGGCCTGGTCAAATGCGTCGGCGCCAAAGGTGCGGGCCACGCTGTCGCGGACCGCCCGCAGATCAATACCGATGGTGCTCAGCGCGTCGGCATCCTCGTCGAACGACTTGTCGCCGGGTGAAGTTTCGGCCAGCTGGGCCCGCACAACCTCGGTGGTCAGCCCGTAGCCGGTCAACACCGCCGAGAGCTCCTCGCCCGCGGCCTGCAGGATTCCGAGAAGCAGGTGCTGCGAACCGGTTTCGCGGTCGCACAGTTCGCGCGCCTCTTCCTGGGCCAGCATGACCGCGACCCGGGCATTGCGGGCGAACCGCTGAAACGGTCTCATCGGTCATCTCCTCCGGTTGTATTTCTGGTGCACCGCCTGCCGGCTCACGCCCAGCGCGTTGGCGATCGCCTGCCAACTCCAGCCCTGCTCGCGTGCGTTGGCGACGTGGATTGCCTCCAACCGCTCCTGCAGGCGCTGCAGTGCACGCACCGCGCGCAGCCCGACTGCGGGATCGGCGCTACCTGCGGCGTCCGCTGCGGGCCCCAGCGACAGATCGGACAATTCGCTCACGCTCGTCAAGATAACTTGACAACTTCAGGCGTGTCAAGGAAGGTTGACAGACTCTTTGCAAGCCTTGCCCCGGATGCGTTTTTAGTCAGATGTTTCGGAGCCGGCGTCGGGCGGTGTCTCGCCACGCAGCCTGGCCCGCAACTGCTCGCGGTCGCGGCGCCGGCGCTCGGTGGCCACCTCCAGGCCCTCGGTGGCCCGGCGGCGCAGCGGACCGAACAGCCAAATGCCCAGCGGCATCGCAATGACGAGAGCAAACAACAGGGCGACGGTCATCGGGAATTCGTGGACGCCGAGCAGTCGGCCCGCTCCGTAAATCACCGCGGTCAGCGCCGCCACCAAGACCAGCCGTGCCGCGACGTAAAGCAGGACGCTGACGGCGGCCCGACCGGCCGAGCTCTGAGCCTTTGGCACGATGCGAGCCTAAGACGCCGCGTATATTCACACCAAGGAGGTGTTGAGTGCTGTACCTGCTCCTCGTCCTCGTTCTGGGGACACTGATCTACGTCGGCTGGCGTGTTGCCCGTTCACAGGTCAACCGGCAGAAGACTCGCGTCATCGGGCCCGACGATGATCCGGAGTTCATGTGGCGGCTAACCCACGGCGACAACAACCCGCGCTAGCTAGATGAAGTGCTCGTTGGATCGGCGCTGATCGTTCGGAAAACCATCGGCGACAACGGCTGCCAGTTCGATGAGCGCTTCCCGGGTTTCCCGCTTCAGCCGGTCCAGGTTGATCTCCGCACCCTCCTCGAGATGGGGGTCGAACGGCACTAGGCGCACCGCGCGGCACCGCCGGGAGAAGTGATCGACCACCTTTCGCATGTCGACCTTGCCGGAACGCGGCCGCACCGCGTTGATGACCGCGATCGAGTTGCGGACCAGATCCTCGTGGCCGTGCGCGTCGAGCCAGTCCAGCGTCGCTGACGCGCTGCGCGCGCCGTCGATCGATCCCGAGCTGACCACGATCAGGGCGTCGGCCTTCTCCAGCACCGGCGTCATCGCCGAATGCAAAAGGCCGGTCCCGCAGTCGGTGAGCACCAGGCCGTAGAACCGCTCCAGGATTTCCAGCGTCTGCGCGTAGTCTTCCGCGCTGAACGCCTCGGACATGGCCGGGTCGCTTTCCGAGGCCAGCACTTCCAGCCGGCTCGGACCCTGCGAGGTGTAGCTGCGAACGTCGCTGTAGCGATCGATGCCCTCGGCGTCGCGAAGGAGGTGGCGCACGGTGGCCGGAGTCTCCAACGGCACCTTCTGACTCAGCGTGCCGCGATCGGGGTTGGCGTCCACGGCCACCACCCGGTCTCCGCGAATCGACGCGAAGGTCGCCCCCAGCGTGGCAGTGATGGTGGTTTTGCCGACGCCGCCCTTCAGCGACAGCATCGCGACGCGGTAGCAACCCCGCAGCGGTCTGTTGACCTGCACAACCAGGTCGTTGTACCGCAGGATCCGTGGACTCTCGCCCACGTTGATCAGCCGTCCCGACAAGACGTACAGCCACCGGCGCCAGCCCTCCGACGGCGGCGGCTTGACGTGGCGCAGCAGGGTGCTGGTGGACAGCTCCGGATACGGCGACGGGTGCATGGTAGGCCGTTGCCCGGTGTTGATCGGCGCGCCCGGGGGTTGTCCCCGGTGATAGCCGCCGGAGTTTTGTGACGGCGAATCGACGACCTGGGGAAGTCCTTTGTGCGGAGTGGCCGCCCAGGCCCGCGGTTCGACGCGAGTCTCCGGGGGTGGCACGCCCCGCGTCACAGCCTCGCTGAAACGCCGCTCGGTGCGGAACCCGGCAAAGGCCCTGGTCGGCGGCTCGGTGACCGCTGGAGGTGGCGGTGGCGGCGGCTGCGGCCGCAGCTCGGTTGTCGGACGGTCTTCGCGACTATGCGATCCCCCCGCATTCGCACCATGCGTCGGATGGTCAGACACGTGCTCTTTCCCCTTGTAGCAACACTCGGGTCGCTTTTTGACGAACGGTCTTGTTACCGAACATATCGCAGTGCCGATCGGTATCCCCGATCTCGGCCTAGCCCACCCCAGCATAGGAGTGCAGGCCAACCGTCACCAGGTTGACGAAGAACAGGTTGAACACCATGGCCACGAAACCGACCACGTTGATCCAGGCTGCTTTCTTGTCCCGCCAGCCCGCCGTCGACCGGGCATGCAGGTAGGCGGCGTAAGCCACCCACGCGATGAACGCCACCGTCTCCTTGGGATCCCAACCCCAATACCGGCCCCAGGCCTGCTCGGCCCAGATTGCGCCGAAGATCACCCCGAACCCGAACACCGGGAAGGCGAAGATCGTGGTCCGGTAGGCGATCCGGTCCAGGGTCTGCGCGTCGGGCAACCGCTGCACCATCCGAGCAAACGCGCCGGGCGTCTCCGGCTCACCTAGCCCAGAGGTCCGCAACAGGAACAGGATGCTGGCCACGCCCGCGACGAGGAACACCCCCGAGCCCAGGCTGACCACCGACACGTGGATGGGCAGCCAGTACGACTGCAGCGCCGGCATCACCGGCGCGGCGTTGGTGTAGAGCCAGCGACCCGACACCGTCAGCAAAATCAGTACCGGCAGCAGCAGAAAAACCCACAGCGGACGGTACTGCGGTCGTCGGCGTAACACGATCGCGCCGGCGACCAGGCCGCAAAAGCAGGTGAGGTTGATGAACTCGTACATGTTGCCCCACGGCACCCGCACGGTGGCTAGCCCGCGCAGCACGATACAGAGCAGCAACAAGCCGATCCCGGCGTAGACCAGGATCAGCCCGGCCCGTCCGACGCGTTCGTCAAACGGCCGCCGCGGGGCGTCCAGCACGACGCCCGGCGTCGCGCTGTCAGCGGCCACCGATCCGGCGCTCACCAACTCAGGTTCGGCGCGCCGGCTGCGGGCATAGGCGAGTTCGACGGCGAGCAGCAAGAAGGCGACCACCAGCATTACCACCGCCGAAGTGAACGCCCAGTCGGAATTGCGCGCCAGCTCCAGGTTGATGTGCGCTGTGTTCATTGGCGCCACTCTCCCCCGCAAGCGGGCGGTACCCCCACAATCCCGGCTGCGCCGGCATCATCGTTGTCGGTGCGGTTCATCGGCGGCTCCTCCCGGTCCCAACCGGCTCGCCGGGCGCCGCGGCCGGCGTTTCCAATCCGTCCTGCAACCGGTCGACGAGCCGCTCGAATTCGTCGCCCCAGCCCGAGTTGTCCGTCCGCGCCAGGCCGCCTAGCTCGACATTCACCGTACCGGCCGTGCCCGGTATCAGCCGGACCCATACCCGCCGTCGACGCACCAGCAGCGACACGACCAGCCCGGCCATCATCGTGATGGCGAACACCAATACCCAGATCTGCCCGGGATCGTGCGAAACCTGCAGGTTGACGAACGGGACGGCGCCGTCGAAACGCACCACGGTGCCTGCCGCCGGGCCCTGATCGAGCCGCACACTGTCGCCGACGCGCAGGTTAATCCGTTTGACCCGGGTGAGCCGGTGCTGGTCGATGAGACGCGGGTCCAAGGTGTACAGCGACTGCGGCCGGCCGCTGTCCAGGCCGGTGTCACCGGAGTAGATATCGACGGCGACTGCCGGGGCGTTCAGCGCGGGAAACCTTGAGGACAGCAGGGTGCCCTCGAGCTGCTCGGTCGGCGCGAGCAGGCCCTGGATGGCGATCTGGTGTTTGCGACGTTCGCCGGCGTCGGGATACGCGCCGGCCGGCGGGTCGATACGCGCGACACCTGACGACAGCAGCGTGCGAGGGTTGTCGGGTCGCCACTGCACCGTCGAGGTGCGGGTCTGCCCGTCGGGAAAGGTCACGGTGAACGTCGGCGCGTAGCCGTGGCCCTGCAAGTAGACCCGGTTGCCATCGACGCGCAGCGGGTGGTTGACCTCCAGCCGATAGCGCCGCCAACTGTCGTTGGTGAGGTCGCGCCCGGCCTGGTAGTCGATGTCGGCAGCGAACGACGTGGCCTGCCCGTTCGAAAGGTAGCGGGCGTCAAAGTCCTTGACGCGCAGGCAGATCGGGTACAGCGACGTGCCGTCGACGGTGTTGCCGGCCCGAAACGAGTCGAACGCGGCGGGCGATGCCGAGCAGAAACCGGGACCGCCGTCGGCGATCACGACGACATTGCCCTCGTAGCCGAACAGCTTGCCGGCGGCCACCGCCACCAGCAGGCCCACCAGCGAGAAATGGAACACCAGGTTGCCGAATTCGCGTAGGTAGCCCTTCTCGGCGGAGATTTCGATGTCGCCGTCAACAGTGCCGCTGCTGCGGATGACCTTGCGCCAACCCCGCAGCCGGTCCGCCATTGTCGCCGCCAGCTGGTCGGGTTCGCCCGCGATCGTGGCGGTGGCGTGCTTGGGCAGTCGGGCCAGGTTGCGCGGCGCCGGCACCGGTGTTGCCCGCATGCCGCGGGCATGCTCGATCATCCTCGGCGTCAGGCAGCCGACCAGCGACACGAACAGCAGTGTGTAGATGGCGGTGAACCAGAAGCTGCCGAACACGTTGAAGGCCTGCAGTCGATCCAGCCACGGCCCGATCAGCGGGTGGGCGGCCAGGTAGTCGGCGACCTTGCCGGCGTTGAGGCTGCGT
>Ga0187781_10000395_pt1 | contig 30994 bp, 33 predicted proteins | sample 0715_SJ02_MP02_2_FD_132447 | JGI IMG/M metagenome (GOLD analysis project Ga0187781, IMG submission 132447) | Tropical peat soil microbial communities from peatlands in Department of Meta, Colombia - 0715_SJ02_MP02_20_MG | ecosystem: Environmental > Terrestrial > Soil > Wetlands > Peat | place... | reverse complement strand
GTCGCCGACATGGTGAGCCTTGTAGTCGGCAGTTATGTCGGTAAGCAGACCGCCCGAACCCCAGAGACTTCCGATTGACCTCTCCGCCGGTTGTTCGACCGAATCGCCCCGCGAGCGGGCAATATATGCTGCGCGCGACTGTTCCGGATCCTTGAATTTCGTCTTCGCAAGTGCTCGTGGCACACCCGCCGCAAACATGAGATCCAACAAAACGATTAGAACCTGTATAAACTTCGTGCGGGTCGTCATGAGTGTTCACCTGGTCCGAAAAGGGTGCCTCTTAGCAGCGTTCTCTCGATGATTTCCGCTTTGTAAGAGCGTTTCCGATCTGTGGTGACGACTCGAATCCTCTGTCCCTGATCACCGTTCTCAAGGCAAATCACGTGGAGCGTGATGCGAGAATCAGCGTTCTCGAACACAAGCAGTGCGCGATCTCCGATTCGAATCAGGTGATGGCTCGCTGCGCTGGATTGCGCTTCGACACGATCCTTGGCCGCACTGCCGGATACTGTTGTGGTATCGGAAACCAGAACATAGAACGGCAGACATGCCCTGTGATCAGCGCAGGCAATCTCGGCTTTGGTCGTCCCGTCGTGCCATGCCCCAAGGCTTACTAATCGGAGAGCTGCATTCGGAAGGCTGGAGGGAACGATGGACAAGAACCGAATACGATCGGCGCTTACCTGCATTCCGCGGCCCTGCATTACCCAGGCGACCTGATCGGGAGAGATGACAAATCTCGCCGAGCCCATTGCCGGCGTGCGCAGCGCAGACAGCAGAGGGATCAGAATGACAATTTTCGCGAGAGAGCTACGGAGGGTCATGTGCGTATAGGCTAGCGTGCCATCTGACTCAACTCGCCAAGCATTTGATCGGCTGAGGTCACTACACGCGAGTTAGATTCATATGCGCGTTGTGCAACGATCAGCTGTACGAACTCGTCAACGAGATCAACGTTCGATTGCTCCAACATTCCCTGCTGCAGAGTTCCGAGGCCTTCGGACCCTCCAGGCGTACCGACAATCGGATCACCTGAAGCAGTCGTGGGGAGCAGAAGGGTGTTGCCTACGGCATTCAACCCACCTGGATTCGGAAACAAAGCAAGTTGAATGGTCCCCACTTGCTGAGCGGCAGTCTGTCCTGGCTGAGTTACAGAGACGGTCCCGTCGGTGCCGATGGTGACCGAGGTGGCATTGGCTGGGATTGTAATGTTGGGTTGGAGAGCATTTCCATCGGCAGTCACAATGTTGCCTTGGGCGTCAACTTGGAAGGAACCGTTTCTCGTATAAGCAAGGGAGCCATCCGGCATGGTCACCTGGAAAAAACCCTGCCCTTGGATTGCGAGGTCCAAGGGGTTGCCGGTGCTGGCGAAGTTGCCTTGCAGTTGAAGGACCTCGGAAGCGCCCGGCTTTGTTCCCAATCCAATTTGCAAGCCGGCTGCAACTGTGGTTTGCTGGGTGGCGGCCGCACCGGGCATGATTTGGTTTTGATAAATCAGGTCGGAAAACTGAATGCGATGGCCGCGAAACCCAACCGTACTAGAGTTCGCAAGGTTATTTGCAATGTTGTCCAGGTTGATCTGCTGAGCGGTCATCCCGCTGGCTGCTGTGTACAGTGCTCGTAACATAGACGCTCCCTTAGTAACCGGCGTTAGAAACACGCGGCAGATCCTGAGCCGCGACCATATTCATATCCTGGTGAAACATCGAGAGAGCACGCTGCATCATTTCGGAATACCGCTGCACGGTAATTAACTCCACGGCGCTGGCGACAGGGTTCACGTTGGACGCTTCAACATATTCTTGCTGCACATGTGAGTCCGGAGATGCGACTTCACTTTTTGCCGGAGCGGAATAGTACGTTCGCCCAGCGCTCTGCAGCGAGGTTCCAGCAGGAAATTCCACGACCTTCAGCTTCCCCGAGACTGCTCCGTCAACCGAGATCGTGCCGTCGGCGCTGACCGAAATTGGACCACCAACGATGGGAATAACACCTTTCTCTCCCATCACCGGATCGCCTTCGCTTGTGACGAGTTGCCCCTGCGGAGACACATGAAAGCTGCCGTTGCGAGTGAAGAAGCGGCCCGACGCGGTTTGCACCACAAAAAATCCTCTTCCTTCAATCGCGAAGTCCAGCTCGTTGCCCGAATGTTCAACACTTCCCTGAGACAGGTCGAGCCGGCTTCCGCCCAGCACGGCGTAGTTGTTTACAGCTTGGTTCAATTCCGAAAGGGGGAGGGCTGTGGTGCTCGCAAGGACGGAACTGAAAGTGTCATGCTGAGCGCGATAGCCAGCGGTGCTCACATTGGCGAGATTGCTTGCAATCAGGTCCAAGGCCTGGCTTTGTGCCAATAGGGCCGTGCAGGCGGCGTAAAATCCGCTGTCCATAAAATCTCCATTGCCAAAAGGAGCAAGGAGTGGGCCATTAGCACTTCATAAGAGAAAACGGGCAAGTGCTTGAATACAAGAAGAGAGTAGTTTGAACAGATGAGGGTGGAGTTAGAGCTTCGATCGGCGATACAAACGTGCGATTGTGTGTTCTAACCGTGCGCTAGTCGAATGTGTGGTTTAGCAGGCGAAAGCATCGGCGAACCGAGCGACTCCAGGCGGTGTGCCCACGAACTGGCATCGACGGCAATGTCTAGCAGATCTTGCCCTTTGGCGGAACTGCAGGATTGCCTCCGTCCGCGTATCACATCCACTAATATGTTCGGGAAACCCCACATCCTGGCCGTGTCCGAGATCGCGTCGCGAACGTCGGCGACCGGTAGGTTCTTTTGTTCCCATCCCAGTAGTTGGAGTATTTCGCCGAAGTGGAAGAGTAACCCCGCGATGTAGCCCTCATGTTTCTCAACAGTCATTACTCGAGAAGCCAATTCCTCGGCGATCGCAGCGCTTAAGCGCGAGTGCATCCAAAGTCGACGGACCTCGCAAGAGGGATGAGTCGAAGATGTTGTGCCACTCGCAAGCGATCGCAAACCGTCAACTCCAGCGTCGACCACCAGCTCATCGATCGAAATGATACGGTCCGACGATTCGAAATGGCTTGCAGACCGCAACAGATGAAGCACAAGTCCGATATCACCCCGAATAATGTCGGCGCATTGTCGCAATTCGATCACCGGTGCCGATGTTGCCAGTTCTAACCGGATCAATGAGCTCGCCAGGGCGGGGAGGCAGCGATCTTTTCTCTGCTTTGGTACACCGGAACCTGCGGTCGGCCTGCGAGGGTGGAACAAAATCGGCCGGACGCCCGGCCGCTGCGGATTGGGAAGCGCTGACCTCACCGGCACTACTATCGGCCTTCTCCGGCTGAGGCTTTAGTCTCTCATTCGCAGTTAACTGTTTCGCATGCGGAACAACAGGTCCATCTCACGTTTGCGTCCCCACACCCTTGTCCACAAATACTCGCGGCATCTGCCCATGCGGACTTGTGCCGCGCCAGACTGGACCGCATAATTGCGAACGATGTGGGCCAGTTCACTAAGATCCATCGCTTGCTCAAACACCACTTCATTGTCGCCGAGGAACTGAGAGGAGCTGGCGTGAATATGCCGTGTGTGTTCCTGTGCGGTGATGAAACAAGGATCAGCCACACAGGAGGTCATCTGCTCGATCGTGTACAAAATCTGATGATGGACTGCATTGACGAAAGCGATCAGAAGTCTGCGGCCATCTTCCGTGAAATGGACCGGGAGCATCTGGTAGAGTTCCAACAAGCGGTAAGGTATTTGAATATTAGTGGCTGGTAAACGATCTCTCAACGAAAACACGGGACATGCCCATTGTGCGGCCACTGCCGCAGTGATCTGATCGGCAGTGGCGAAACCGAGTTGCTGTGCTGCATCTCCAAAATTTTCTCCGGTCATCCTCTGCCTCTGAAGTACCAGCTGCAGATGGTCGCGATTCAGGACGCCACGCGACAGCAACAAAAGCCCGAGGGGGATACGAGCGTTCTGCCGAACACGACTGTGCGTGTCGAGCTTGTGGAGGCTTTCAATTCTCTTCCGCACCGCAAGCTCCAGACATTCGGGCCCGCAAAACCATTCACGATCCAATCGAATTCCGTCCCTTCGCGATGTGAATGCATAAAAGAGAAGCGGCCCGGAGCACTCTGTGCTCGCACAACGACGATCTGTGATACGCAAGAGGCGGCTAAAGACAGGCATAGGCCTCACCACCCCTACAGCAGCGTTGCATCGAAATTCGTTCCCTGAAGTGCTGCCCGCAGCTTTGGTAAGGCCACACTGTGAATCTGGGACACGCGTGATTCAGCCAGGTGCAGGACCGCCGCGATTTCCTTCATTGTCAACTCCTCTTTGTAATAGAGGGAAATGACCATTTGCTCTTTCTCGGACAGCGTCGCAATCGCTTTCGCGAGCTTTTCCTTGATCTCGGTTCGCACGCAACGCTCAAACGGACCCTCGTCTTTACTGGGAGCAGACTCAATTAGATCGTGCTTCTCCGAGTCGTCGTATAAAGAATTAACCTGCTGACCTAGCAGGGTTGCGCCATTGATTCTGTGCACGGTCTCATAAAACTCGTCGATCGAAATACCTAATTGCGCGGCGATTTCTTGTTCTTCCGGCTGGCGGCCAAGTTTGTTGGCCAGCTTGGAAATCGCTTCATCGATTTGCCTCCCCTTGTTTCGAAGCCGCCGCGAACCCCAGTCCAGTTCTCGCAGACTATCGAGAATGGCTCCGCGAATGCGGAACTTCGTATAGGACTTCAGCGGCACCTGGCGGCCGGGGTCGAAAGTGCGCACAGCGCCGATCAGTCCAATAACCCCCGCATGCACCAGGTCCTCAAGGGGAACCTGCTGGGGAAGACGCTCATGAATCCGTTTGGCTATGTAATAAACTTGCGGCAGCTCTTTCAGTATGAGCTGATCGCGATCTCGTGTTTCGTCAGTCTGTTCTTTATATGCAGTTTCCGCTTGAGACATGGGACCCTCATTTCACATAAAAATCAATTCAGCGTAAAGCTCCAATCGATTGCACAGGAATCATTGGAGGAATCTCTGTGGGTGCAAGCACGACAATCTTGGGGAGAAATGGCTCCAATAGACGGCGGAGCTGAAAGCGGGCGGGCGACTGGCAGAGCAGGATTGGCGGGGCGGTTACTACTTGCTCACCAAACAGCGCCCGCAAGCCGTCACACAGGCGGCGTGCGGTATTGAGTTGCAGGGCCCCCTGACTTGCAACGGGCGGTTGAGGACTCAATGTACGAGAGCATTCTTCCTCGATTGACCGATCGACCGTGACGACTTTTAGCTCCCCATGTTCGTCAAGCAGCGGGCGCACCAGACCGCGGCCCAACGCTTGCCGAACGGCTTCCACCAGAAGAACCGGGTTCTTGTTCGACGGCGCCTGTTCCACCATCGTCTCCAGGATGGTTCCCAGATCGCGGATTGAGACTTGTTCTCGCAGCAGCTGTTGCAACACCTTCTGCACTTCTCCGAGCGTCATGAGTTTCGGAACAAGTTCTTCTACCAGCTTTGGATGGGTATCCGCCAGACGGTCTACCAGCCGCTTCGTTTCTTGTCTGGTAAGCAGCAGATGGGCGTTTTGTTTAACCACTTCACTGAGATGAGTCGCAAGCGCGGACGTATGGTCCACGACGACGTAGCCGGCGGCGATTGCGAGAGCCTGCATTTCAGGGGTAATCCATTTGGCGGCCACGTTGAACGCGGGCTCGCGTGTATCGTGCCCGGTCAACGGAGGAGGAGATGCTTGTGAGCTGATCGCGAGGAGGCAGTCTCGACGCATCTCCCAGCGGGCGATTTCAACTCCGCGCAAATGGATGACATACTCCCGTTCTTTTAGTACAAGATTGTCGGTAATGTGGATGGAAGGAATGAGAAATCCGAGTTGTTGCGCTAGTTGTTTCCGCAACGATCGCACCTTGCCCAGAAGTTGTCCCCCCTGCTTGCTGTCGACCAGCGGAACAAGCCCCAGTCCAACCTCAAGCATTAATTCATCAAGTTTCAGGACAGAATCGAGGGGATCCTGGGTCGGCGCTGCGGAACTTTGAGGTTTGGCCACGTCTGCCCCAGCAAGTTGCACATGCTCACGCACGCTGTCTAGAGCGACGCGGCGCGCCATGACAATCAACAGCCCAGCCATGATCGTGAACGAGAGTTTGGGAAGGCCAGGTATTACTGCCAAAGTCAACATGGCACCGGCTGCAATCCACAAAGGACGGCGCTTCTGAAACAGCTGGCGGCCCAGATCTGCTCCCAAGGTGCTGTCCGAAGACGCACGGGTAAGAACCATCGCTCCCGCGACCGACACCAGCAGGGACGGGATCATTGTGACCAACCCATCACCTACCGTGAGAACGGTATAGGTTTTGAGCGCGTCAATGAATGGTGTTCCATGTTGAAAAACGCCGATCAGAAAACCAGCAATGATGTTGATGGCAGTGATCAGAATGGTAGCCAGCGAATCTCGTTGACTGAAGCGGGCGGCGCCGTCCATCGCGCCATAAAATTCTGCTTCGCGCGCAATTTGTTCGCGGCGGCTTCGCGCCTGTTTTTCATCGATGAGACCAGCATTCAAGTCAGCATCAATAGCCATCTGCTTGCCCGGCATTCCGTCCAGGGTAAAGCGAGCAGTTACCTCCGCAGTCCGAACGGCGCCGTGACTGACTACCATGTACTGAATCGCAATCAGCGCCAGGAAAAGGACGAAGCCGACAACATAATTGCCGCCAACGACAAATTTTCCGAACGATTCAATCACGGTTCCGGCGGCAGCTGGCCCTTCACTACCATGCAGCAAGATCCTGCGGCTGGCGGCCAGATCCAGCGACAGACGAAATAGTGTGAGCAAGAGCAAGAGGCTCGGGAAAACAGAAAACTGAACCGGCTTGAGGATCTGAATCGCGACTAGCATCACCAGAACGGATGCGCTAATGCTGAAGGCGAGAAGCAAGTCGACGACAAAAGCCGGAAGCGGAATCAGCATCACAAAAACCATGCTCACGGCGAGCGCGGGAACAACCCACTCGGCCCCCCCGCCTCCGGACATGGAATTAAGCAGTTGAGATTTAGTTGCCATTTCGGCTCGCTCCTGTTTCGGTTGCAGCTGCAGCCTGCCGTGCTCGTGCCTGCGCACGGAACACAAATGCCAGGACTTCGGCTACTGCAGCGTAAAGTGCAGCCGGGATAGGCCGCCCCACTTCCACCGTCCGATATAGAGTCTGCGCCAAGGGCGGATTTTCGAGCACCGGGATCCTGTGCCAGCGCGCAACCTCCTTGATCTCTTGCGCCAGAAGATCACGCCCCTTTGCCACCACGACAGGAGCTTCCATATTCAATTCGTATTGCAGTGCAACCGCAAAGTGCGTGGGATTTGTAACGACAACGCTGGCTTTTTCGGTGTCTCGAAGCATCTGGCGCCGCCGCATGCTGCGCTGGATGCGCCGAATTCGCATCTTGATCGCAGGGTTGCCTTCGGTTTGCTTTGCCTCATCCCGAAGATCCTGACGGCTCATCTTCAGATCACCTTCGAGCTTCTGCCAGTTCAGCATGTAGTCGACGGCTGCCCACGCCACAAACACAAGTCCAGACTTCCAGCAAAGCTCCCAGGCTGTTTTCACAAGGAATGTGGCAAACGAACTGGGACCAAGTTCTGACGCCAGCAATACAGCTTCCCAGTGAGTACGCACGGTCGAAATGCCGATCCAGACAATGAACGAGAAAGGCAGCATGGACTTAAGAATCCCACTGAGACCGGTCAGAGAAAACATCTGTCGCAGTTTGCCCACTGGACTTAGCCGCTCTGGTTTTGGCACTAGAGCTTCCGCAGCAAACACAAGTCCTCCCTGTGCGACGCCAGCAGAGAGCGACAATGCCCACGCCGCCGTCACTACCGGAACCATCCAGCGAAGAACACTTATTGCGGTCCAGAACAAAACAGGTCCTCCCGCTGTTAGCGGTTCTTGTGTTGAAAGCTCCAGCGTGTTGCGTAGGAGACCTCGCCACTGTTGTGGAACATTCGGAACTTGCCATGCGATCATGGCGAGCGCACCGCTCCAGGCCAGGGCACTCGAGGGTTCGCGACTCCGCGCCACTTGGCCCTGTTCGCGCGCTTTCTTTCGACGTTGCGGCGTTGGTTTTTCGGTTTTGCTCGAATCGGCCATTTTTGTTTATCGCGCGAGATGCAGCAAATGCTCCGTGTAGGCAATCGACATCGAAAAATATTTTTCGAAAAGTCGGGGCCAGTACCGGAGCGTCATCCCTAGCACCAACACGCCCAACATGCTCTTCACTGCGGGCCCCAGGAGCATGAGCGGCATCTGCGGGGATGCTTTCCCCAGCAAGCCAAGGATGATGTCCATCAGCAGCGTGACAGACAGCACTGGGGCGGCAATCTGAATTCCGAGCGCCAAAATCACCGCACCCTCATGCATTGTGGCTTCGAGAAATGCCGGATTCAGGGTCGCAGAACCCGGAGGGAGATATTCGAAACTGTGAGCGACAGCCCGGAGAATCCAATGGTGCACATCCAGTCCGAGAAAAATCAGCATCGCGATCGTCTGGTGAAACAGCGCAACCACCGTGCTTTCCACCTGCGTGAGGGGGTCGAGGATGTTCACGAGCGAATAACCCATTTGAAGACTCAGCACCTGACCAGCAACCTGAACAGCTTCCAGGACCACGCTGGTCGCTACCCCCATCCCAATCCCCACCAGAACTTCCGTGACGACTACCATTGGCCAACGCGACGTCTCAACGACAGGCAGATTCTGCACATGAACGGGATAAAGAACCGCCGTCATCGCGATAGCGAGAACAACCTTGATGCGCACTGGGATTGGAGTACTGCTGAGAAACGGCGCAAACAGCATCAGCCCCGATATCCGAAGGCCGACCAGTAGCACCGAACCTACAATTCTTGTCAGCGAGATTTCCATATCTCAGCGCAAGTACGGATGAAAATCTGAAAGCATTTGCAACGTAAACTGGCAAAGCTCCTTCCACATCCAGGGCATCAGGAAAAACAGGGCTCCGCCGACCGCTAGCAGTCTTGGCACGGCGGAAAGCGTGGTTTCCTGCAGCGAGGTCAACACTTGAACGATATTGATCAACAAACTCACCACGACAGCAATCGCCAGAATCGGGCTTGCGACCATGAACACTTCCCTCATCGTGAGACGCCCGAGATCAACTGCTTGCTGAACTGGCATGGTGGCTCAGTTGAAACTCCTCATCAGCGATCCGATCACCAGGTTCCATCCGTCGACCATGACAAATAACAGAAGCTTGATTGGCGTTGAAATCACGACGGGCGGCAATTGCAACATCCCGACCGACGTTGAGATCGACGCGACAATCATGTCAATCGCGAGAAACGGGAGAAACAGCACAGCGCCAATTTGAAAACCGGTTTTCAATTCGGAAAGCATGTAGGCAGGCACCAAGACCCGCAGTGAAAGATCGTTCGGATTGCGTGGTCTGGGTTCTCTTGCCAGCTCCACAAACAAAGCCACGTCCTTCTCGCGAACGTAGTGCAGCATGAAATGCCGCACAGGTGCGTTGCCTCGCTCCAATGCCTGCATTGCATCAATTCGTCCTTCCTGCAAGGGCAGAATCGATACTCTATAAATGTTTGCTCCGACTGGTTGCATAACGAAGAAGGTCAACACCAGTGCCAATCCGATGAGCGTCTGGTTGGTTGGGGTCGTTTGCAGTCCGAGGGCCTGCCGCAGGAAATGGAAAACCACCAGCAGCCGTGCGAACGGAGTCATGCACAGCAGTAGCGTTGGGATCAGTGTGAGAAGGGTTAAGAGAACCAGAATCGTCCAAGGCTTTGATCCGGTTCCTAGACCGCTGATTCGAATTTCATCAGGTTCGGAAGAGGAGCGACCCTGACTCTGGTTCCCGGTTGTCTGATTAATCGTTGGAGTGCTTGGGTGCTGCGCAAAATCTGGAGGACGGTGCGCGTCTTGTCCAAAGAGCCACGAATTACCAAGAACGAGCGACATTGTCGCCACAAGGAGCCCATGTCTGCGTGAAATCGCCGTCATGCCTGACTCGCATCCACTGTCCACCGACGCCGTAACACATCAGGAAAACTTTCTTGCTCTTCAAGGTGTGCCAACGTTGAAAGCGAACCTGAGGAGCCACCCACCAGAAATCGTTCCCCATCCACCTGGATCAATGCGACAAATCTTTTTTCGCCGAGAGAAACGCTCTCGCAAACACGCAGACGTTTTTTCACGTTCCGCACAGTTGTAACTTGCTTGGTCCAGTCCCAAAACCCTCGCCATTTGAATAACAGGCGTGACCGGAAGCTCTGGCTTCCAGGCTCAAGCGCGAGGTCGTGCTCCAGTCGTGAAACTTCCGCTGCGTCGATATCCGGGGCGAGCGTCGGCTCGCTGGCAGTCGTGGCCTTAGTGGTTTGGAGTGGTAAGACAGTGTCAATCGCCTCCGAACGGTGGGCATTTTGCTTTGCCACACTGATAGGAAGCCGTTCAGCTTCTCCTTTCTTGACGGAACGAGGAGCCTTTTTTCGAAAGGCGCAAACGCTGGAGTCCAAGGATTGCCGAGACGATGCGGCAGTCTTTTGCCTAGCCTTGCGAACGACATCAGCGAACTTGCGTGTCTTCTCACGGGAAGGTCGGCTCCGTGAACCAGTGACCTTGCTCAAAACATGAGGTCGCGCATTTCCTTTTGTACGACTCGCGGAACTTGTTGGACACTCCCTCGAGTCCCCGACGAGCGCGCTACCATTGTCCACATTTCCCTTTCGCCGAGTAACGCTCATGCCAGCTCCGTAATACGCACCGCGAGTCGATTCCCGATTACTTCAAACTCCGTCCACGCGATTAGCAAGCCATTCGCTCGAAGGGGAATGTCGCTAGTCGAGAGACAGGCAGTCTCCACGATTGTTCCTTTATTCAGCCTCAAGAGATCACCTATCGTGAAACGGACGACCGGAACCTCAAGCGAAAGTTGACACGGAAGCCAACCGAACTTCTCGGCGCCAGCCTTTGGCGCTTCGGCTTCTGTTGTAGACAGCTGTTCTTTCGCCGGTTGGGTGGCTGCGTTCATGTGTCAGCTTCTTCCTCTCAACTCAGCGCATGGCCGCCGCGCATAGATGCAACTGGTCGAGTCCTCACTAACCCGCTGTAAGTCAAACATAGAGAGTGCATCTCGCGTACCATAAACATCCCTTTGAGGGCTTGTGCAAAGAGTGCCGTGCGTGCAGGAAAGGATTAGCCGTGGCAACGACTTGGACATGCGCGATTACATTCGGACATGTACACACGCTGCCAACACGTAATTAGATGGAGAGTAGAAGAAGTGAGGTGCGACGTAAGGACGAATCGGACCGCCGCACCTCGTCTAATTAGACTCTAATTCCCGGGCGAGGCCTGCAGGTTGATCGTCTGGCTGCCAACTGAATCCAATGTCGTTATGACTCTGGCGTTGGCTTCAAACGCTCTCTCGACTACAATCATGTCAGTAAACTCGGTCGAGATATCTACGTTCGAGAGCTCCAAGGCACCGCCGGTCAAACTCCCACGTCCACCGCTGTTCGGAGCCCCGACCACCGCAGCTCCGGAGGCCAAAGTTGCCTCGTAGCTGTTCTGCCCTACCAACTGCAAACCTTGATTGTTTGAGAAATTCGCTAAGGCTAATTGTCCGAGAGCTTGCGTCTGACCATTACTGAACTCACCTTCGATTGTGCCATTCGAGTCGATGTTGAACGTCTGCAACGTCCCGCTGGCAAATCCATTCTGATCGGTGCTGGAGGTACTGCTGGCACCGCTGTCCTGGGTCAGCAGAGAATTGCCATTTGCGTCCGTTAGGTTCCATGTGATGCTCATGTTTGCGGCACCATCGGCCAGTCCTGTGATGTTAATACCGGCAATCGAGCCCGCCGGCGACGTGAGATTACCATTGCTGTTGAACACGAGATTCCCGCTGGCGACAACCGTTGGTGCGCCCGTGCCTCCCGTATCGGCCGCAGGCAGTGTGATCTGGTAAGACCAGTTGTCGGGAGAGGTCATCGTGTAATTGAAGGTCAGGACGTGAGGTGTACCTAATGAATCATAGACCTCAAGTGTCGTAGAGTAAGTTGTTCCTGGGGCCGCTGATGCGTTGAGATTGGTCTGCTGCTGCATTGTCGTGGTGGCTGATGGCGGACTAACTTCTCCTTGTCCCATCTGCAAGGGGCTCAAAGTTGCGCCTGGCGTCACCACTCCGTTCACTGCGGGATATCCGAGGACCAATTGCCCGCTCGATGTGACTAGCTGACCGGCCGAATTGAGAGTGAAGTCTCCCGCACGTGTGTATTGAACGCCGCCATCGGCTGGCTGGACGACAAAAAAACCGCTCCCAGTTATAGCCACATCAGTATTCACTCCTGTGTTTTCCAGACTGCCATTGCTGAAGTTGGTCGTTGTCGAACCGACCTGCGCTCCAGCGCCAACCTGAATAAGATCGCCGGCGCCATCTGAACCCAGGTTTTGATAGAAGAGATCCTGGAAATTCGCATCCTGGTTCTTGAATCCGACCGTGTTCAGGTTCGCAAGGTCGTTTGAAATGATGTTTAGAGCATTAGAACTGGCGTCCAGTCCGGAAAGAGGAATTGAAAACGATGACATTAGTATGCTCCTTGTGCAGCTTGAGTTGCTGAAGAGGATGCCACGGCATTCGTAGTTCCAGCGGAAGAGCCGCCGGTCAATGTCTGCAACGTCTGGTTAATGTCGATCAACTGCTGCAGCTGATTCATGGAAAACATTTGGCTGACCATCTCTGTTGGATCCATGGGTGAAGTGGGATCCTGATTCTGGAGTTCGGTAACCAGCATGTTCAGAAACAAGGTTTCGGCGCTACTGGAACCAGAGCTGGCACTCGCGCTCGATGATGTTTGGGTTGTCGAACTCGTCGAGCCGGTGCTTAACGGCGTCAATCCACTTGCGATAAGCGGTAATGCAGTAGTGCTCATGTTGCTCTCCTTTCTATATTCGAACTTCGAAATTACATATGCACATCGAGTCGCGTGGCCGTTTCGGCAGAAATCAAGTGGCTAGCAGCGGCTGCTGGAGCGACACCCTCTCTCGCGTGCCCGTCGTATGAGTTGGACGGGGCCAGCTGTCCCTCCCGTGGTTTCTGTTGTTCAGGACTCGTGTTTCCGCCTGCCTGATTCTGCAGCACAATATTCGCAATTGGGATTCGCCGCTCACTCAGCCGATCATGCAGAGCGGGCATGTCCGCAGCCAGCACCTGGCCCAACTCGCTCCGCTCCACTGAGATCTCAGCACTGAAATGATTCCGCGACATCGAGGTGCGGATGTCGACGGTCCCGAATTCCCCGGCACGGAGTCCGAGTCGAAGCTCACTCTCCCCCAGACGTTCCAGCAGCTTCGCGGATGAAATGGCAGACATGGCAGACGCCGTCGTGGCACCCGAAGCATGCGCTTCTGCAAGAGTCTTAGAGGCCTGACTTGCGCTGTCTCCGTGTTCGACGGTGGCATCCCCTTCCGCACCGACATTCGCACTCTTCGCTTCATGGCCGGCCACGGGATTGAGTTGTGTCGAGCCGGGGGTGAGCACCAAAGAATCGTTTGTCTGGATTCGACTAACGCCCGTTCCCACGTCGGTGTCGTTCACAAACAACGGATCCGGCAAGTTTCCTCCATCGTGTCGCGTCGGTAAGATCCTTGAAACTGGCCCATCTTCATTGGGTGGAGGACTGTGCTGCTCTGCCGCAGGCTTGCCTTCAGCGGGGTCCGTGGCCTGCGAAGCTTTGACACCGTCAGGTTTCGCCCTCACTGAATCAGCTTTGGGAGCGAGATCGACAGCATGAGTAGCTTCTTGCTTGGGAAATGATTTTAACGATTCAACCGCGGCGTCGTCGTTTGCCGTCGTTCTGCCCACATGCCAATTGTCAGCGCTTGCCCGCTGATTGGAATGGGAAGTGGTGTTCTGATGGTCGGGCTTGGAAGGCGGAACGGAATGGGGCGATACGTGGATGGGTTGCATCGGGTCGATGTCCGATTTCGGATCGGAATGAGGGCTCGTGGGGGAGGATGTTGTAATTTGGTCGGTGTTATCGGGTTTGAACACAAAAGTCGGCTCGGTAAGCGGCTGCAAGCTGGGAGGTAGGGTTGGTGGGGCATCCGCTGACTCGATGGGCGAGCTTTTTGCCGCAGTGTCAATCGACTCGTTCCCATCGTAAATGGAAGAGTCAGCCGAATAGACCATAGAAGAATCGGCTGAAGTAACTACTGCCAGCACGTTTCTTGGGCCCGCAGTCCCTTGGACGGACCGCTCACCGTCGTCCCAGACAGTCTCCGAAACCGAAATATCCGGGCTCGTCACCGCGATGGGAACCGGTGGGTCGCACACGTGCGACTCGGAAATGGCCAAAGGTCGTATGCCTTCATCAGTTCGCTCGGCATCTGATCCGTGCTCTCCCTCTTGTCCGCGTTTGTGTTCCGGTGTCGCCATACCGTGCGCCTTCTGATCCGGCAGGGACTTGACCAGGGAGTGGTCCAAATGCGTTGGCAACTCCGTGAGCGGTTGGTCCGGAACCACCACCGATGTCGAGTCAGGCATGCCAACACCGAGCAATGACAAGAAGCTTTCTTTCTTTGTGCTGCTGGTCCCACATAGCGATTGCAGAACTGTACCAGTCGCGGGGGCAGCAGGCCGAATTTGTTGCAAAGCGGCAATCAATGCGTTGTCTATCCACGCCGGTCGTTGCAACCCGCAAGCCAAAGAGTTCCGATTAGAGACCGTTCCGGTTCCGAAACTAGGTTGTGGTGAATTAAAGAACTTCTGGACGTATGCCGATTAGAAGGGACATGCGACTGCTGCCAGTCGGGCACGGTGGGCAAAGTTTGCCCTAGGCAACGCTAGGCAGCGCTTGCCTACTTAGAGCGTCGGCGCAGAAGGAATATCTCATCGACGGCATTCTGCTCTCGCTTCGCCCCTTCTTTCTTATACGCGTCCAGTTCGCGCGATCTCAGCTTTTCGAGAGTCTCTTGGTTACGCTGAGCCAATTGGTAGGCTTGGAGCTGCTGCTGCCATTGTAGTTTTAGTTCCCCTAATTTGGCGCGTAATGCATCCCGCTGACGCTCCAACGCACTCTGGTGTTCATAGTCGGCCTGAATAAGCACAGCGTATGTACGCTGCATCATGTCGCTTACTCGCTTCCGCGACGCTGCAGCGCAACTTTCCTCCAGTTGGCTGAGTTGACTGTCAACAACATTAATGAGTTGCTGGATTTGCTGGAGTGCGAGGTACTCACGACGTTCCAAGCTTGCCCGATAGCGCAGCACCGATGCCAAGGAAAAGTGAAAGGGCATGCTCTATGCGGGAAGTCCCATGAGCCTTTCCAGGTTGGACGGTAAGGCTGCGGCCTCATCGGGTGCTTGTCGAAGAAAACTTTCAATCTGGGGTAGCGCCAAGAGCGCCTTGTCCACAATAGGATCGGAACCTTTTTGATAGGCGCCGATCCGGACAAGGTCCTCCGCCTGCGTGTAAGCCGCCAGTAATGTTCGTACTGCTGCGGCCTTCTGCAAATGCTCGCGCGAGCACACATTCGGCATCAGTCGACTTAGACTATCGAGTACTGAGATAGGCGGGTAATGATTGCGCAACGCGAGCTTGCGATCCAGAACGATATGCCCATCGAGGAGTGACCGGACCGTATCCACAATAGGATCTTGCTGATCGTCGCCCTCCATCAGCACCGTGTAGAAAGCTGTGATACTACCTTGCGTGAAGTGCCCCGCGCGCTCTACCAATCTCGCTAGTATCGAAATCACGGAAGGTGTATAGCCCTTTGCCGTCGGAGGCTCACCGGCCGCCAAACCGATTTCACGCTGCGCCATAGCGAACCGAGTCAGCGAATCCACGACCAGCAAAACGTTCCTCCCGTGGGTGCAGAAGTACTCGGCGATCGCCGTTGCAGCTAGTGCAGCGCGGATGCGCAAAAGCGGAGATTGGTCGGACGTCGAGACAACAACGACAGATCGGCTGAGGCCCTCCGTCCCGAGCGCGGCCAGAAATTCGCCAACTTCACGCCCTCGTTCGCCGATCAGCGCCAGAACAGTCATATCGGCCGTGGTTCCTCGCGCCATCATGCTGATCAAAGTGCTCTTGCCCACTCCGCTGCCGCCGAAAATTCCAACTCGCTGGCCGCGCCCGCACGTTAGCAGCCCGTCGATGGCCCTGATGCCGCAACCGAGTGTTTCCTGGATGAGTGTTCTCTCAAGGGGCCGCGGAGCAAGCCCCTCGACCGGCAATGCTCGTGCCGCCCGATACTCTCCCATTGAATCGATTGGCGAACCCGTGGCATCGATGACTCTCCCCAAGAGCTTTGGTCCAACGCGAATGCGAGGCCTCGATCCCCGCGTAATAATTTGGTCGCCAAAGCGAACTCCCCGGGGCTCCTCAAGACTCATTGAAAGCACGTTTGAGCCTCGGAATCCGACGATCTCGCCGGGAAATCGTATTCCGCTTTCTTCTACAATTTCGCAGCATTCTCCCACCGAACAAAATGGCCCCGATGATTCCACAAGTGTGCCTACAACTTGTGTCACTCGCCCGCTCCACCGCACCGTTGAGCTGGTTCGCAGCCAGTTCGAGTACGAATCCAGTGGGCCGGGGCTCATTTGCGGTCAGGCCTCTGAGCAAGAAGGTCGAAGAAGCCCTGCTCCACTTCTTTCAGTTGAGTATCCAACCCCACTTCAGCGGTGCCAAGCTCGGTTTGGAGCAAGCACGCCTTCGGTTCCAGGTTGGGATCTTCGAAGACGTCGAGACCCTGATGATCCCGGAAGTACTCACGCCAGCCCGCGGCCTCTTCGGGACGGACATGAACACAGACGTTTGTGTTCTGCTGCAACTTCTCCAACATAACTTTTACCAGGCCCGCCACGACCATCGGATCGATTTGCGATTCCCGGCGCAGAATCTTGGCCGCGATGGCCAGAGAGAGATGCACGAGCTCGATCTCTACCTTTGTGTAGTATTCCGACCGCTCGCTATCGAAATCATCGATAAGGGCTGATATTCGTGCGCGCTCCTTTGCAAGTTCTTCTTTGAAACGCAGCTCTGCTTGGCGAGAGCCTTCCGCTAACCCCTCCGCATGAGCCTCGGAGGCGAGCCGTGAGATCTCCTCCTGGCTCATCCGCAGAAGGTTGTCGGATTTGGCCGGTTGTTCCGTCGGTGACTCTTCCGGAGCTGCGGCAGACTTGGCCGTCGTTGGGCCCGCAAATGTATCTTGGTAGACAAAGCTCTCGACCGCCGGCGCCAAACGAGCTGCGGTACCGTCAGACGACATATTCGTCATCCTCCTCCGGCTTTAACGTCACCTTGCCGTCTGCTTCCAGTTTGCGCAGCACCGCTACCGCTTCCTGCTGTGCTTGGGCAACTTCCTTCCCGCGAACGGGACCCAGAGCCTCGATGTTTTCTTTGAGCATTTCGACGGCTCTAGAGGACATCGCTCTGAAAATGTGATCCCTCAAGTCTGCGCTCGCCCCCTTTAGAGCAACTGCGAGAGTCTTCTTGTCCATCGCCCCGAGCCATTCCCTGATGTTTACATCCGAGACACCGAGCAGATCTTCAAAGGTGAACATAAGATTTCGCACGCTGATTGCAGTCTTAGGGTCGGAGCGTTCGATAGTCTCGAGAATTGTTTTGGCGGTCCCGGCGTCGAGCCGGTTCATGACGTCAGCCACACTCTTAAATCCCGCGTAGGTTTTGCGGCTTTGTTCTCCAAGGGAAAGCAGGCGCCGGTTCAAAACCACCGAAACCTTTTCCGCCATCTCAGGAGAAAACTGCCGCAGCTGAGCCAGCCTTCTTACTGACTCTGCGCGAACCTGTTCCGGCAATTTCAGGAGCAGACCCGACGCCTGCTTGCCATCGAGGTGTGCCAGAATCAGTGCAATCGTTTGCGGGTGTTCCCCCTCAAGAAACTTCGCGAGTTGCTGCGGATCTGCTTTCTGCAGAGATTCAAGTTGCCCAGCACTCAGCTCTTGGAGGCGCACAACCTTCTGCAGCAGATTGTTGGCAGTGTCCTGACCAAAAGCCTTGACCAGAAGGCGAGTGGCAAACTCTAAGCCTCCGGCAGCCAGGTAGTCCTGTGTGAGAGCGAGTTGGCTGTACTCCTCCAAAACGCCGTGTAACAGTTCAGCGGGTACACGGCCCAACTCGGCTAGTTCTTTCGTGACGATCTGAATGTCCTTCTCCGAGAGGTGCTTGTAAACTGCGGTAGCCGCTTCCTCGCCCATAAGCGTCATCAGAATTGCCGCTTTCCGACTGCCACTTATCCGCGGCGCCGTCACGCTGCTCATTTCTCTCCCTCATGGATCCACGCTTGGATGAGCTTGCCTGCCGCGGCTGGCTCGCTTCTTGCCTTTTCGACGAGCAGTTTCTTAAGGGATGCGGCGCGCTGCTGCTCAGGTGATAGCGTCGCGCTGCCAGTTGCTCCGGCTTCGATTTCGATGGAGGTGCTTGGGCCTGAAGGAGCCGCGGCCTGAGCCGGCAGCTCACGCAGCGTGGTAAGTAGCTGCTTCTTAAGTGGTCGCAGGATTAGTGCATAAGCCAACAGGAACAGCAGGAGCATCGCTGCATAACGCACTGGGTTCGACCACGAATTCAAAGTGAGGCGTACGCGATCGGGAATCGTCGGCTTGGCCGGAGGTTCAACCGGAGCCTCCCGGAACGACAGATTCTGAACTGTGATTGCGTCACCCCGATCACCATCGATACCAATAGCCGCCTTCGCGAGTCCCTCGATCTGCTTCAGTTCTTCGGGTGTCCGTTTCCTGCGAGTCTCTATACTCTTCCCGTTTTCCTGTCTCACTTCCGACGCATCATCGATCAGCAGAGCAGCGGTGATTCTCCGGATGCGGCCCGCAGGTTCGACTGTGTGGCGGACGACCTTGCTCACAGCAAATGTATTGCTTTCACTCTTCGAAATTTCCGTTCCGTCCGCTGGCGTGCCAAACTTGCCCGTCTGGCTGCCGGGTACGTTGCTCGAAGTTCCCGGAACACCCCCTGCCAGCACGCCACCTAGTTGCTCCTCGGATTTTTGCGTGGACACTGCCACCACGCCGTTGGGGTCGTACGTCTCCTTGCTCTCCTCGCTGGAGCTCGGGTCATACTCTACATTCACACTGGCTCGCGTATGCTCAAGACCGACAACTGGTTCAAGCGTCTGAATGAGCCGAGCCGAAAACTCCTGCTCGATGCCGCCCGCAGAAGAGTAAACGTCGCGCGTCGGTGCCACGAGTGGACGATTGGTATCCGCATCGATGACGGTGACATTCTCCGGTGTGAGTTTGTCGACCGCGCCGGACACCAGCATTGCAATCCCAAGCCGGGTTTGATCGGAGAGCCGCCCCGCGCGCAGTTTCAAGACCACCGATGCTTTGGCATCTCGTTGCCGGTCTACAAAGACGGAATCCTCAGCCATAACCAGATGTACGCGCACGCTTTCGACATCATGCAAGGTCTGAATAGAGCGCTCCAACTCGCCTTCCAGCGCGCGCTGGTAGTTCACTTTTTCGTCGAATTCGCTCTGTCCCCAGTTCAGCTTGTCGAACAGTTCATAACCGAATCGGCCGCTGTGGGGCATGCCCTCGGAAGCAACCTCTATCCGGCTCGAATCGAGTTTGTCGCTGGGAACGCTGACAGTTTTTCCATCCGGAGAAATCTGGTACGGAACATTCTTCGCCGCTAGCCTTGTCCCCAAAGCCTGTGCATCCGCTGGTTCCATCCCCGTCATCAGCGGTACATAATCGGGGGTCGACATCATGTGTGCGAATGCTGCGACAATCGCAAGGGTCACAACGACGGCGCCAAGCATGAAGAGCCGCTGCTTCACCGACATGCCGGTCACGAAGGTCGTGATCTGCTTTTGGATTTGACTGAGAGGCGGCATGCCGTCGGTTCACGTTGTTATCGAAGGACTAAAACTGTAGCTTCGAGACTTCTTGGTAAGCATTCACAATCTTGTTTCTTACTTGCATCATCATCTGAAATGCGATGTCTGCCTTTTCTACAGCGATCATAACGTTGTGAATGTCCTCGCGATCGCCTTGTAGCAGTCCCTGCACCTTCTGATCGGCGGTCTCCGCCAAATCGTTGACCTGGTTGATAGCGTCTCTTAGCGTCGCTCCAAACCCAGTTTCGCTGCCCGAACTCGCCGGACGCGTTGGGGGAGTTCCTTGGGTTCCCGGTAAGATCGGTAACCCGGATGAAATCGTGTTATTCATTTGCGTCCTTCGTTGCTCGTACGTCCTACTTCAGCAGTTCGATGGCCTGCTGCAACATCTGCTTCGAAGCATTAATCGCGGAGGCATTCAGTTGGTAGGAACGAACGGCCCCCATCAGATCTACCATCTCTTGAATCGGATTGATCGCTGGGTACGCCACATATCCCTCCTTGTTGGCCTCGGGATGACCGGGGTCGTATCGCATCAGAGGTGCGGTCGGATCTTCAACCACCTGCTGTACGCGAACCGCTGGCAGGGCGCCAGCCATGCCGGAATGAAGCCCAGTCAGCATCATGCGGAAGGGCATGGTTCCCGAACTCATGAAGACCACTTCCTTGCGCCGGTAAGGCCCGCCTTCCGGTGTATGCGTTGTCTCAGCATTAGCCATATTGGCGGCCACGACCTCAGCTCTCTGTCTCTCAGCGTTCAGCGCGGAGCCGCTAATCTCGAGTGCCGAAAACATGCTCATCCTTTGCCTCCTTCGTTGATCGCAGACAGCAGATTGTGAAACTCGTGCTGCAATAGCTGGACCCCAAGCCCATACTGCATCTGGGTTTCGGCCAGAAGTATGCTCTCGCGATCCAAACTCACGTTGTTCCTGTCAGGCCGCTCCACGAGACCTGGTACGGGACGCGTAATCGGCGCTAAATTCTCTTGCCCATTCGAAATCAAGCGCGTGAGCTCCGCGCGGAAATTCAGATCTTTCGTCCGATACCCCGGAGTGTCCACATTGGCCATATTCAGAGTGACGAGCTTGTGGCGTTGCGAGGTAACGTCAAGAAACCGTTCAAGCATTCCCATCATAGGTGTGAAGATTTCGCTCATGCATATCTCCGTGGCGGCAAACCGTACTCGCGAATCTTGTTCCGAATGGTCCGCAGGCTCACCCCTAACATCTCAGCGGTGCGAGTACGGTTTCCCCCGGTAATCTCGAGGGTTTCCTCCAGTAGGTGCCTCTCGACGTCACGCATTGATGTACCTGCGCGAAGATCAACGGATGGAAAGGGTCGCGGTTTCCTGAAGTGCGCTTCCTCAGCCAATTCCGTCTTCAAGCACTCCGCCCCGATTTCATTGGCGTCGCTCAGCGTGATTACGCGGCGGATGAAATTTCCCAATTCACGCACATTCCCTGGCCAGGAGTGCTTCTTGAGTCCGTCAAGAAAATCGGAGCTGAGAACAGGGGTTGGCCGGCCAGCTTCGCTGGCAAACTGCCGGGCAAAGAACTCGGCCAGTGTTGCAATGTCTTCCTGCCTCTCGCGAACCGGCGGGAGGGTCAAAGGAATTACATTAAGCCGATAGTACAAGTCCGCACGAAATCTCCCCTCCGCCACCATCGACGGAAGCGAAACATTTGTCGTGGCGATGATGCGAACATCCAGACGTGTGCACCGCGTGTCGCCTAGCTTTTCAACCGTTCGCTCTTGAAGAGCCCGAAGAAGCTTGGGTTGAAGATGGAGCGGCATCTCGCCGATTTCATCCAATAGCAGCGTGCCGCCTTGCGCAAGCTCAAACTTGCCCGCTTTCGAGTTCGCGGCGCCGGTAAAAGCTCCCCGCACGTGGCCGAAGAGCTCGCTTTCCAAAAGAGTTTCGGGGACTGCCGCACAGTTGATCGCGATGAAAGGAGCACTCCCACGATCGCTGTTCTCGTGGATGTAGCGTGCGAGCAACTCCTTCCCCGTCCCACTTTCAGCTTCGATGAGTACGTCTGCGCCCGTTCTGGCTGCATTTCGCGCCCTCTCAAGAGCTCTCACAAGTTTGGGTGACGATCCAACAATGCTGCCGAAAGGCGCCGTGTCGTCAACAGCGTGATGCCTGGTTTGCATGAGCCTCTCAACTGTTGACTGGAGTTCCTCGAAGGCGACTGGCTTGGTGAGGTAATCAAATGCTCCTCCCCGCATCGCTTGCACCGCTTGCGGCACACTGCCGAATGCGGTAAGCACAATAACTGCAGTCGAGGGGCTGGCCGCACGCACCGAGCGCATAAGCTCTAGGCCGTCACCGTCAGGCATCCGAACATCCGTGATGACAAGCGGGAAGTGACGGTCTTTCATCTTCCGCAGAGCATCAAGGCTGCCCTCCGCTGTTTCCACATCCCAGCCTTCTCGTCGAAAATTGCTCATAAGAGCCATGCGCATCGCGGGTTCATCATCCACGACCAGCACCGATCTGTTAAGTTGCGACTTCATTGAATGGGCAGCTCCACGCGAATCGTCGTTCCTTCTCCTGCGGCGCTCCTCGCGGTGATCTTGCCCCGGTGCTGCTCAACAATTCGGCGGCACACGGCGAGGCCAAGCCCGGAACTGCCTGTGGTACTGAACCCCGGTTCGAAGATGTGTTGGAGATCGTCTCTTTCGATGCCACAGCCGTTATCGGCAACTTCGATCACGGCTGCGCTTTCAGAGAATTCTCGACGTTCGCACCATGAGCTTGTCAAGATCGCACTGCCAGGCGTGCAGTGTCGCAGCGCATTGCAATAGACGTTCAGCAGAACCTGCCTGAGCCCGTCTGGATCGCCGGCGAGTTGTGTTTGTCCGAGTGTCTCTCTTAAGGCGAGTTGCACCGACTTTTGTTTGGCTATGGGACGGACGAAGCCGATGCAGCCTCGCAGCACGGACGAAAGCTGTAATGTGCACACGTTTGCCGGGCCGGGGCTATGAAAGCGCAGAACGTTGCAGACTGTTGCGGAAAGCAATCGCACTCCAGCCTGCAAGTGATCGAGACATTTCTTCGACTCGCCATTGAGCCCAGGATCGGTTGCGAGGCTGCGTACGAGCAGCTCCATGCTCCCCAATGGATTACGAATTTCGTGAGCCAGTAGGCTGGACACTTCCGCAAGAGCGACGTCACTTCTGGCTGCTTCGCGATTTTGTTCTGCCATCTTGTGCGCGGTGACGTCACGAATAATTACGATTACCTGGTCGGATTCGCTTCCGAAACTTGACCGCGATATTGGTTCGTACCGGATCGCAAGCCAGATGTGTTTGCCGTTCCTTTCCAGCTGCAGTTCTTGCTCATGACTACCATCAAGCGAGTCTTGATAAGCACCGGTAACTGTCTCTTGAATCCAGCTCGGCAAACTGTATTCGGCAGATCGATCATCTGGAACGTCCAGCAATCTTCGGCCTTCCCGATTCAACAGTACGGCGCGTATTTCTGGAACCTCCAATACAAGCACGCCGCAAGGCAGCGCGTCCAGGATTCGCCTCAAAGTGATGTGCATGCGTTCGTTCTCGGCGAGGCTCGCTGCCAAAGCTCGATTTCGCTCCTCCAACTCCCGCCATAGGCGCGCCACTTCGCTGTGCAAGCTTCGGTGCGAGTGCTCCAACTTATTTGCCGCAGCAATGAACGCAGAAAATGCATCTGCGAGATGCTCTTGGGCGCTGCGCGGAATTTCCACCAACGCTTGCATTGAATCGTAATGAGAGCTAGGCAACATCTGCCCAGTTGCGATGCAAAGCCTCTGCCAAAGCGCGCTGCCTGCAGAGGGTCTGTATCGGGCGTAACGGGATTGCCGTAAGGGAAGAGTCGGTATCTTGAAGAAGAGTTGCGCGAATGCCGATTTACGGCTGACCGTCTTGCGTGCTTATTGCAAGCAAGGCAGTTGGCTTGTTCCGTGTCGGTATTAGATTCAAATGAGATGTCTTCTCATTTCGCTTTAAGCACAAGCACAAATTTCGCGGAGACGCGGATACAGCCTAATAGGGGCGTTCGACGATGGATGTTTACCCATTCGGCTACCGCTTGCCCAGATTCCACACGGACTTCCATCTCTGTCTGCAAGTAGAGGAGATTCATTCCGGCTTGTTGCACGGCCTGTGTACCGACATCAGCGAACATGGGCTGCGAGCACAGGTTCAACATACTTTGCCCATTGGATCAGCAGTCACCCTCATCATGAGTCTCCCCGGTTCCCAGGCCGTAAGAATTACTGCCCGTATTCTGAGTCGGCAGCACGACTCATACGGGTTCGGCTTCGTGTTTTCATCCGATCAGCAGCGTGAATGCATACGACGATATATCGATTCGCTGTCTTCGCCGACCGTCACCAGGGCTCGCAGATAAGGCGAGCACTTCAGACTGCTATTGAACCAACTGTTCTCCTTTGGCATCGCCCGTGCAACATAGCTCGACAGAAGTTACCCAGTACTCATTTCGCTCTAACCGAAGGAATGGGGCCTTGGACACTTCACCCGCCGCACCTAACCGCGGGATGCTCCGCTAAATGCGTTTGCCATAGCCCAATGGAAAGAGTCCTCACGCAAGAAGAAATCGATGCGATGGTCCGCAATGCGCGGGGAGGCCAGGGTGAAGCCAAGAAGGTTGAAACGCGCAGCATTCAACCCTGCACATTCCGCCAGTCCGGGCAACTTACAGGCGATCAGGTTGCAGCCGTCAACGGACTGCACGAAGGCTTCGCGCGCAGCCTGACACAATCGCTCGGAGCATACTTGCGAGTGACATTTGACGTCAACCTCGTCTCCGTGGAGCAACTGTCCTATAGCGAGTTTCTGGGGCGCGTTCCCGAAGTGACCTACATGACGAGTCTCCGGGTCGAGCCGATGGGCGCGTCGGCCGCGATGCAAATTGACCACTCCCTGGTATTTCCTCTCATCGATGTTTTGCTGGGTGGAACAGGCGCCTGCGAAGTGCTCACTAGAGAGGTAAGCGAAATTGAGGACCAAATCATTCAGGGTGTGGCCAAGATCATTTGTGCGGAGCTGGATGCAGCGTGGACTCCCCTAGACATGAGATTCCATCTTGAGGACCGGCAGCCGCCTGCGCAGATGCAGCGTTTTCTCTCGCCGACCGAGAAGACTCTCTGCTTGAGTTTCGAGGTGAAGCTCGTGGAAGCTCGAGGAGCATTGAATCTGGTTTTTCCGGTTTCGATTTCAAACACGCTTCTGCGCAAATTGTCCTGCGAGCCACGGTATGGCGGATCCCGCACCAACGAGCGGACCAGCAGCCAGATAATAACCAGAATGCTGAACTGTCTCTTCCCGGTACAACTTGCCATTCCCGGAATACAACTTCCCGTCAACGCGCTGCTCAACCTTCAGCCCGAAGCTATTTGTGTTCTCGGCATTCCCGTGCAAAAGCCTGCTTCCCTGATGTTGGCGGGTCGCGAGGTCTTTGAGGCGAAGCCTGTCCGTCGGGGACGTAGGCGAGCCGCTCATCTCGATCAGCCACTCTCGGTGCCCAATGAAGGGGTGAAGTAGCCTTGTCTGCGATCACGGCGGGAACGGCGCTGCATAGTTTTCTAGAGGCTTTTCGAAAAGCCATCGGCGACGTATTCACCCAAGCTCTCGCGGCAAACTGGACTGTTCAGACCGAGCCCCACGAAGCTGCTGCGCCGCAACCGGAGCAGCCTTCCGCCTTGAGTGTTCAGTTCGCCGCTGCGGGCGGGCTGCAGGGTGAAGCAGTCCTCACGATTCGATCCAGTGAAGCCTTACTGATCGCACAAAAGTTTCTGGCTGAGCCTTCGGATTCCTCGGCTGAGCTGAAATCAGATCATAAGGACGCCCTCGAAGAACTGCTGCGGCAGGTGTCCGGGCTCGTTGTCACCTCATTAAAGAGCACTTTCGGTGAGATCAAGCTCGATGTGAGCACCGTTGAACCGCCTTCATGGCAAGGAACTAGCATCGAGTTTCGGGCTTCCGAACCTTCAGGTGGCAGCTTGCTGCTGCGTTTCTCGCTTAGTCCCCAACTCACGCAGGTGCTCTCAGCGTCAAAACCTCCTCCCAAAAATTCCGAGGCTCCGACGTCGTTGCCGCCAAGCACGAGCGACACCAATTTGGATCTGCTCTTGGGCGTCAATCTGAATCTCCTGCTGCGGTTCGGACAGAGCGTGCTTTCGCTCCGCGAAATTCTAAACCTCAGCTCTGGCGCGGTCATTGAACTGGACCGGGAGGTGCAGGAGCCAGCTGATCTTTTGCTCGGCGACAAGCTCATCGCCCGAGGAGAAGTCGTCATTGTCGACGGAAGCTATGGCCTTCGCGTGACCGAAGTGGCCGACGCGCGCCAAGGCTTGGAAAAGGTTTAGAGGACGACTGCTTGGTTCGGTTTCTGTGGTTTTGGAGCATGCAATTAAAGTGACGTTCGGCAAGTGCCGATCAAAATACGCCACGATTACGACCACTTCAGGTGCTTTGCGCCTTGTTCTCGGAGTTCAAGCGGAAGCTTGCTATAGGAGATGTCGATGTCGAGCATTCGAGCATTAATCGTCGATGATTCGTCAGTGATGCGAAAGATTGTGGAACGCTGCCTGCGGCAGGCTGGCATGGACCTCGGTACGGTTCTCGAAGCCTCCAACGGGGCGGAGGCCCTCGCACTCGTCAATGAGAACCCAGTAGATCTGATTCTCAGTGACATCAACATGCCGGTAATGGACGGTCTGGAATTCATTCGGAACCTGCGAAGTATCGAAAAAGCAAAGAATATCCCGATCGTAATGATCACCACAGAAGGCGGAGAGAAGCACGTTGTCGAGGCTCTGGCACTTGGCGCCACCGGCTACATCCGGAAGCCGTTCACTCCGGACCAGGTCAAAGAACACGTTATCCCGGTACTCCGAGGGTAAAACATGAATGCACCAACGCAAATGCCCACTGACAACGACCCGTTGCGGTTTGAACGCTGGCGGCCAGTGTTGGCTGATTCCGTCCAGGAAGTTTTCTCCATGATGGTCGGAGCACAAGTTGTTATTCCCGACCAGGAGCCATCGCTGATTTCTGAAGTCACAGGTATGGTCGGACTCGCTGGCGAACTTTGCGGAGTCCTGTGTGTGCGCTGCAGTAAGGACGCTGCCTCTAAGATTGCCTCTCATATGCTTGGCATCCCGGTTACAGAGGCTGACCAGCATCGCAGCGACAGCGTTGGAGAAATTTGCAACATGGTGGCCGGCAACTTCAAGGCCAAGATCGATGGGCTCCAGGACAAGTGCATGCTTTCTGTGCCTACCGTCATTACCGGCGAAGACTATCAGTTTCACTCGTTGGCTGTGGGCAAGCGAATCGAAATCGGTTTTATTTTCGAGGGCGAGCCGCTCTGGATAGGGTTGGAACTCCGAAGCTAGATCGTGTCGTATAGATTGGTGTGTTTGCATGCTTCGGAGGAAAACAAAACAACTGGTCACATTCGGCAGCAATCGAGCATAATGAACCGGACTGATACGAGGTTGAAGGCGTATGCGAGTTGATCTGAATGGGCTACTTCCTGATCCTTTGATTCGTCACAACCAGTCTGGCCCTTCCACCAATTCCACCAGTTCGTCCGAGGTCAAGGACGACGGCGACACGCTGTCCACCGACGCCTCAAGTATTGAAGCGCTGACCTCACAGGCTCTGGCAACTCCCGAGTTGCGTCACGACAGAGTCGCGGAGTTGCGGCAGGCGATCTCAAGTGGCCAGTATCAGGTTGAGCCGGACAAAGTAGCCGACGCAATTCTGGCCGACGCATCTGCCCGCAAATAATTAGAAACTGCAATCCCCTTCCGTCAGCCCCGTTCGTAACTGCCGATAATCTCATTCGTCATCACTCATCCCGGTTCCAGGTTGAAGATCTCACAAACAGTGACCGATAGATTCGTCCGTGAGTTCCGCCAACCCAACGCCTGCACCCGAGACACCCGTAAATCCATGTCTTCGCTTCGTTGCTCGCCAGCCAATCTTGACTGTGGACGAGCAAGTTTTCGGCTACGAGTTGTTTTTTCGAGATGGGATTGAGGACTACTTCCGCCTTCCCAGCAAAGACACGGCGTCGCGCGCCGTTCTCGATACGTCCCTGCTCATGGGGCTCGATGTGCTTTGTGATAGCCGGCGCGCTTTCCTCAATTGCACGCGCGACACCCTGCTGAAAGACTACGTCACTCTCCTGCCCTCCCGGCAAGCTGTCGTCGAGATTCTCGAATCCGTTGCGCCAGACGATCTCGTCAAGGCGGCATGTGTCCGGCTCAAGGAAGCGGGCTACGTTGTTGCTCTCGATGATTTTGTCCCCGATGACCCTCGAATTCCCCTCCTGGAATTTGCTGATGTCATTAAGGTGGACCTGAAGGCAATGCAGGCCTCAGAGATCCCATGTATGACCAAGAAATACGGAGGCAACACTCGACGATTGCTCGCGGAGAAGGTCGAGACTCGCGAGGAGTTCGAGGTTTGCAAGAAAGCCGGCTATTTCTATTTTCAGGGCTATTTCTTTCGCCGTCCTGAGCTTCTGCAAGCCCGCGAGATTCCTGCAAATCGGTTCAATTACCTTCGTTTACTGCAACTCGTCTCGAAACCTGAAGTTGAGCCGAGAGAGCTCGAAGAGATCATCAAGGGAGAGGCGTCGCTCTGTTATCGCCTGTTGCGTTACTTGAATTCTGCGGCATTCGGCTTTTCTCGAGAAATCCAATCGGTCCGGCACGCTCTTGCCATGCTGGGAGAACGCGAAGTTCGCCGTTGGATACGCTTGGTCGCAACGCTGGGTGCAGCTGAGCGCAAACCCTCAGATCTGGTTTTGTCCGCACTGGTTCGAGCCAGATTCTGCGAACTCCTGGCCTCGAAGCTCCCGCATGCGGAGTCCGACCTCTTCTTGATAGGCCTTCTCTCGATGATGGACGCGATTCTGGAGGTGCCTATGGGCGTTGTGCTCGAAGGAATTAGCCTTGAACGTGAAATCAAGGCTGTACTTCTCGGGCAGGAGAGCCGCCTCAGCCCTGTGTACCAGATCATGGTTTCTCAAGAAGATTCTGATTGGTCCCGGCTTAACCAGCTTTGCAAAGAACTGAAAATCCCCGAGGCCTTCGCTTTGGATGCACGCTGGAAGGCCATGGAATGGGCTCACGAGATGACCTCAAGCCTACCCGCGCATGAGTAACGAACAACCTGCTGCTCTTGTTGAGATCAACCTGTCGGGATTCGATTTCGTTTCGACCTCGTCCAAGTAAAAAAACAATGAGAGCATAGTCTCACCTGACAGGAACTTTCGCATTCCCAACTCCAGTGATTCATCGGTTCTGCAAATGCTCTAACCGGCAGCTAATCAGCCAAAACAACCTACACGCTAAGCGCAGAGATTCGCCTGCAACTCCTCGCATTTATTGAACAAGCCAGCCCGAGAGAGTTATGCGAACTTGGCTTGCAAATTGCATTGGTAATCGAGGCCACTTTGTGCGCGTTCGGCACAATCACGGATTCCTGGCATGTCAAACATAGCCGTGTTTTCGCACTTCCAGCAGAGAATGTCCGTAGTGTTCCTCAAATGGAAGTTGTTGCTGCGACGCGTAAAAACAAAATTTTGGTTTGCGACGGCTCTTACGCTCCTGGCCCTTACCGCAGCCATCGCTGGCCTGCAAGCAAGGTTGCTGCTTGTGTCTGCCACCGTTGCGGGGCGCACTTACAAGGTCCTGTTTTCCCTCGAGAAGCTGCTCAGGGAGCTTGAACGAACTGAGAACTGTCACCAGGCGTATCTGTCTCGTCACGACACGTTTGATTTGACCTGCTTGGATGAGGGGAGGCAGCAGATCGATCTCGAGCTTTCCACCCTTCACACTCTCACCAGTGACCGTCCAGCCGAACAAGCGGTCATGGATCAACTTGCCAAATCGGCGACCGAGAGCCTGAATCGCCTTGCCGCGTTGGACAACTACGGGAGAAATCCGATTCCCCGATGGCGGAATGCAGACGAAAAGATCGATCCCCTTCAAGACCAGATCAGAGCTCAAGTGGAAGGGATTGTAGCAACTGAGCAGAATGTGCTGACGGAAAGGCTCATCGCGCGGCAACGAGCTGTGATTCGAAAGATTTGGGTGCTGGGCGCGGGCTCAGTGCTCTCTCTGTGTGTTGTCTTCATAAAATTGCGCCGCGAGATTGGTCATAGGACCAATACCCAATACTACCTTCGAGTGGCTTACGCCGCAGTAGATCAAGCAAGGCGGCACCTCAATGGCATCATCGAAAGCACGCCCGACTGCATAGCCGCCTGCGACCAGCAACTCCAGTGGATTGCTTTCAACTCAAGTTATCGATCCCTCTTTCAATCGAAATACGGCAAGAGCCCAGAACATGGAATGAGCCTCCGCGACTGTCTGAGCGATGAACCCGAAGAGCTTGAGAATCTGTCTCACCTATGGGCGCACGCCTTGGCAGGAGTGACCTTCACCGTTACCTCGGAAATCCGGACGCGGGGTTCGGACACCATCTACGAAAACCGCTACTACCCGATTCTCGACGAAAGTGGCACGCCCATCGCTGCATGTCACATTGCTCGTGATATCAGTGAACGCAAGCGCTTCGAAAATCTCCTGTTTCAGCAGTCGGAAGAGTTGCGGCGATCTAATGAAGAACTCGAGCAGTTTGCTTATGTGGCTTCTCATGACCTTCAGGAACCGCTGCGAATGGTCGCCAGCTACGTGCAACTGCTGGCTGAAAGATATCAGGGACAAATCGACGCCAAGGCTGACAAATATATCGAGTACGCGGTCGATGGTGCGCGACGGATGCAGGTGTTGATCAACGACCTCCTCTCCCTTTCCCGTGTGAACGCGCGTCCCAATCAGCTGAAGCAGGTTGACTGCGACGCCCTGCTGCGCCGCGTAATCCGCGATCTGGAAGCTCGTATTCGTGAATCGAACGCCTCCATCGAACTCGACAATCTGGGGACCGTCATTGCGGACGAAAACCAATTGCTCCAGGTCTTCCATAATCTAATCGTCAATGCGCTGAAGTTTCGTGGCGAGAGGGTTCCCCTTGTTACGGTTCAGGTTGAGGGTTGTT
>Ga0187781_10000394_pt1 | contig 31005 bp, 28 predicted proteins | sample 0715_SJ02_MP02_2_FD_132447 | JGI IMG/M metagenome (GOLD analysis project Ga0187781, IMG submission 132447) | Tropical peat soil microbial communities from peatlands in Department of Meta, Colombia - 0715_SJ02_MP02_20_MG | ecosystem: Environmental > Terrestrial > Soil > Wetlands > Peat | place... | reverse complement strand
TGAGCAGCGTCCGCTCGACGGCGAGGATCCGCCGCGCGTCGCCCGCGAGCCGCACGACGACCGTCCCGGCGGCGATCCGGCTGCCGTCCGCCCGCGCGTAGCGCACCGAGAGGTGCGCCGTGCGGGCGATCTCGCGCACCGCCTCCATCCCCGAGAGGACCCCCGGAGCCTGGGCGGTCACCACCGCCACGGCGGGCGTCCGGCGCGGAACGAGCGCGCGGGTCGTGCGGTCCCGCCCGACCCGGTCCTCCGCGAGCGAGCGTCGGACCAGGGCCCGCATGCCCTCAGTCCTTCGGGCCACTACCTTCCGGCGCGTCCTGCGATCCCCCCATCGCCGCTTCGAGTCGGTCGAGGTCCGGCACGACGTCGGGCCGGAGCGTGCGAAGGTTCTGTCGTTCGAGCTCGGCGACCCGGCGCCGCGCGCTCGCCACATCGCCCCGCGCGTACGACAGCTGGGCAAGCCGCAGGAGCACGTCGACCTCGTCGGCCGGGGCCTTGAGCTCGCGCACGAGCCGGTACGCCTCGAGGAGGTCGGCCTCCGCCCGGTCGTACTCGCCGCGGTCGAGGCCGATCTTCCCCTGGATGATCAACGCCTGCACGACCCCGAACCGATCGCCGATCCGCTCGAGGATCTCGTGCGAGCGGCGGACGCTCTCGCTCGCCTCGTCCATCCGACCGGCCTCGCGGAGCACGTCCGCCCGGTTGAACAGCGCCCAGGCCACGCGCCGCTGGTCGTGGGCCTTCTCGGCGAGGCGGATCGCCTCGGTGAACTGCGCCTCGACCGCCGCGAACCGCTCGGGCGACGGGGGCTGGCCCATCAGCATGACGCCGAGGAAGAGGTGCGCGTGCGACGCCTCCCGCGCGTCCCCGAGCTCCTCGAGGATCCGGGCGGCCTCGGCGGCCTCGTCGACCGCGCTCGCGGTCTCGCCGGTCATCGCGAGCACGTTCGCCCGGCGGGAGCGGGAGAGCGCGACCGCGCGCTCGTTGCCGGTCTCGCGGGCGATGCGGAGCTCCTCGGCGTGCTCGGTGAGCGACTCCGCGTACCGGCCCTGGTAGTAGAGCGCCTCGCCGCGCAGGCGGTGGAGCGCGAGCCGGACGGCCGGATGGCCCGAGAGGTCGACCGCGGCGAGGATCTGCTCGGTCGTCTCCCCCGCGGCCCGCCACTCGCCGAGATCGCCCTGGACCTGGGCGATGTAGAACTCGGCCATCGCCCGCACGGGGGGCGAGAGACGCTTGCCCACCCCGCGACGTGCGAGGTGCTCCCGGACGATCCGCTCGGCCTCGCGGAACTCGCCCATGTGGTCGATCTCCTGGGCGATCTCGAGGATGATCTCGGTCTCGCCGTCCGCGTCGTCGGGGCGCAGCCGCCGGAACCCCTCGACGGCCCGCTCGAGGTGCGAGCGGGTGGTCTCGTGCGCGTAGACCCGCTCGGCGATCTCGGCGGCGGCGCGGTTGTACTGCACGCTCTTGTCGTCGACCTTGCCGAGGTAGAAATGGCGCGCGAGGGCGTAGATCGTGTCGATGTCGGCGTTCCCGCTCCCCTCGAGGGCCTCGCCCGCGCGCCGGTGGAGGAGGCGGCGCCGGCTCTCGGTGAGCTGGCCGTAGATCTGCGCGCGGACCTGGTCGTCGGGAAAGGCGAGGAACTCGCCTGCGCGCTCGTAGAGCACGCCCCGGCCGACGAGGCGATCGACCGACTCGGCGAGGCGCTCCTCGTCCTCCCCGCTCGCCCGCAGGAGGATCGGGAACGGGAACTCCGGCCCGAGGACCGCGGCGACGGCGACGATGCGTTCGTCCTCTTCGGCGAGCGGGGTCGCCTCGCCCGATGCGAGGTCCGAGCTCCCCGGCACGGCACGGTCGCCCGGGCCGGGGAGGCGCCGGTCGAACTGCTCGAGCAGGAGCGGGTTCCCGCCCGTCTCCGAGTAGCGCCGCGCGACCTCCTCCGAGGTGAACTCGCGCTCGGGCTCGCGCCAGTGGAGATACTCCGCGACCTCCGCGGAGGTGAACGGCCGCAGGTAGGTCCGGCGGGCCCGGGTCGTGCCCTCGAACTCCTCGAGCCGCGCGCGGCGCAACTCGGTGAGCGCCTCGAACGGGCGCGACGTCGCGAGGATCCAGAACGGGCGGTCCTGAAGCTGGCTCGCGAGGAACTCGAGCGCTTCGAGGGAGAGGTCGTCGGAGCGGTGGAGGTCCTCGAGGACGAGGACCGTCGGCCCGTGCCGCGTGACCTCGCGGAACTGCTCGACGAGCCCGGACCAGAGCGGCTCGCGCGCGAGCTCCCCACGGGCGTCCGCCTCCTCGATCTGGGAGAGGAGCCGCTCCTCGATCCGGACCGGCGTGGTGAGGTCGGTGTCGCGCAGGCGCGGCGCGAACCCGATGAGGACGCTCGCCGGCCCGGTGTCGCCGCCGAACGACGACGCCGGCGCGGCCGAGAGGTCCTCGACGCTCTCGATCGCGGAGCGGATCAGCGCGAACGGCGGTGGGGCGTCCAGCGCCGGGGCGCGGCCGAGCAGCACCTGCGCTCCCTTCGCCCGGAAGTCCCGGACGAGCTCGCGGACGAGCGTCGACTTGCCGATCCCCGTCGCACCGACCAGGATCGTGACGCCGCCCGAGCCCGCGCGCGCGTCGTCGAACCGCCGGTAGAGCGCCTCGACGGCCTCCATCCGGCCGAGGAACGTGTGTCCGTCCCCGACCTCGGCCGCCATCGCCCTGCCGGTGGGAATGGGAGCGTTCGGGTATGTAATCTACGGCTTGGACGCTTTGACGAACGGCAGCGCCACCACGCGGGCCGGAACGTCCCGCTGGCGGATCTCGAGCGCGAGCTCGGTCGACGGCGCGGCGAGCGGGGGCGGAAGGTACGCGAGCGCGATCCCGTGGCCGAGATCCGGCGACATCCCCCCGCTCGTCGCCGCGGTGACGACCGCGCCCGAGGACTTCACCGGGGTGCCGTGGCGGGGGATCGCGCCCGGTTCGGTGACCTCGATCCCGGCGAGCCGCACGGCCGGTCCGGCGGCCTTCTCCTTCTCGAGGCGCTCGCGCCCGACGAACGGGTGGCCGAGGTCGACGAACCGGTCCTGGCCGGCCTCGATCGGCGTGTGGTCCCGGTGGAACTCCTGGCCCGAGAGGAGGTAGCCCTTCTCGAGGCGCAGCGTGTCGCGCGCGCCGAGGCCGATCGGGACCACGCCGGCAGCGAGCAGGCGCTCGGCGAGCGCGTCGGCGCGCGCGGCGGGTACGAACAGTTCGTAGCCGAGCTCGCCCGTGTAGCCCGTCCGGCTCACGAGCGTCGACCGATCGAGACCGGCGGGGAACGCGAGGCCCAGGGTCCCGCCGCGTCGGGGGGCCCCCGAGTCGGCATAGAACGCGGCGTGGTAGAACGCGAGCGGGGCAAGGTCCCAGCCGAACTCGCGCTCGAGCACCTCGCGGGACCTCGGTCCCTGGACCGCGAGGAGCGCGACCGGCCCGTTCCAGCGTCCGATCCGCGTGTCCGGGCCCCGGTGCTGCCGCAGGATCTCCTCGATCTCGTCGGCGCGGCTCGCGTTCGGGATCGTGAGGTACGAGCGGGTCAGCTCGTCGCCACGGTCGATCCGGCTCACGAGGAGGTCGTCGACGATGAAGCCGGTCGATTCGAGGAGGAACGTGTAGCGGACCTGCCCCGGCACGAGCGCGGGCACGTTCGCCGTGGTCCGGCGCGCGAGGAGCTCGCCGGCGTGCCCGCCCTCGACGGAGAGGATCCCCATGTGGGAGACGTCGAAGAGCCCGACCCCCGTTCGCACGGCGCGGTGCTCGGCGAGGATGCTCGTGTAGTAGAGCGGCATCTCCCAACCGGCGAACGGGACGAGATGCGCCCCGTGGCGCCGGTGGAACTCGAAGAGCGCGGTGCGGCGGAGCGGCGGCGTCGGCGCAGCGGACGGTTCGTTCATGTCAGGATCTCCTTGAGACGGCCGAGATCGATCGCGTGGCGCACCTCGAGCGCGATCCGCCGGCCGGTGCTCATCGGCTCGCGCCAGAGCGCGTTGCCGTACGGATGGCCGAGCCCGAGGTGGACGTTCGTCCCTCCGCCGATCCGGGCGGCGACGTCGAAGACGACGGGCCGGCCGTCGCGATCGAGGCACGTCTGCAGGCAGAACGGGCCGAGGATCCCCGGCGGGTAGCGCGCGCGCGCCGCGTCGACGAACTTCTCGCCCAGGCGGAAGACGTCGTCGAGGATCGACTCCCGGACCGTGAGGGTGCCGTGGCCGACGACCGTGTACTCGGGGATCCGCGCGGATTCCGAGAGCTCGAGCTGCTGGGCCGCGGGCAGGCGGACGAGGCCGTCCAGATTGCTCTCGCGCCGCTCGTCGACCCCGAGGATCTCGAGGCCCTCGGATCGCGGCGGCAGCGGGGAGAAGAAGAAGTTGAAGTTGAACACGGGGCCGAGCACGTACTCCTCGATCCGCGCGGTCGCGAGGTCGGCCGCGGCGATCGTGCCGCGAGCGATCAGCTGCTCGCTCTTCTTCTGGTACTCGGACGGGCTCGCCGCGGTGAAGAACCCGCGCTCGAGCCGGCGCTGCGCGTGCGGGAGCTTGACGATCGCGAGGGTGTCGATCTCCTTCGGCGAGCGGATCTCCCGCGGGATCGGGATGCCGGCCTCGGCGCAGAGGGTGTAGTAGTTCGCGCGCTCGCTGCGCTCCTCGATCCGGAGCATCGTGCGCGAGCCCACGATCGGCACCTTCAGCTCCTCCTCGATCGTCGGGAGCGGGACGTAGGAGGAGAGCGCCCGGTTGGGCACGAGGAGCACGCCGTGGCGGCGCAGGCGCTCCTGGTTCTCGGGAAGGGCGATGTCCGCGAACTTCGGGAACGTCCAGACGTCGTCGACGCACCCCCGGCGCCGCAGGCCCCCCGCGGTGCGGACCGTCCGGAAGTACCGGGCGTAGGTGGCGTCCCGGCCCTCCTGGGCCAGGACGAGGCTCGGGAACTTCTCGGTGACCGCACCGTCGGCGACATCGAGCGCGGAGTGCGAACCGATCGTCGCGAGGACCGGGGTCCGGGGATACCCCTCGATGAGAGCGCGGACCTCGTCGATCGAGAGCGCCATCGCCCGTCGGGCACGCTAGAGGAGTTTAAGTTCTCGGGCCACCCGCTCCGGGGTGAGCGGCAGCTCGGTGACGTGGGCGCCCGAGGCGTCCCGGACCGCCGAGGCGACCGTCGCCGGTACCGGGATGATCGGGGGCTCCCCGAGGCCCTTCGCCCCGAACGGGCCGGCGCCCGCGAAACCCTCCACGAAGTGGGTCTCGATCGGGGGAACCTCTCCGAGCGTCGGGATGCGATAGTCGACGAGGCCGGCGTTCTCGAGGCGCGCGTCGTCCGACCAGATCGCCTCCTCGGTCAACGCGGCGCCGAGGCCCATCGCGACCCCGCCCTCGATCTGGGCGCGGGCGGCCGCGAGATCGATCACGACCCCCGCGTCGTGGAAAGCGGCGTACCGGACCACCCGGACCGAGCCCGTCTCGCGATCGACGTCGACCTCGGCGACGTGCGCCGCCCCGGTGAAGTCCGTGAACGCGTAGAAGTCGCCGTCCACGACCAGGCGCTCGTCGATCTCCCCGGACTTTCCGTAGTGCCGACCCGAGGTCGCGATCCCTCCCGCGAGGGCCTCCGCGTCGGTCCAGAGCGCTTCGATCGGTTCCCGTCGATCCCCGTGCGCCGCGACGAGGCGCCCGTCGACGACTTCGAGGCGCGCGGGACCGGGGGCGTGCATGCGTTCGCCGAGGACCCGGAACAACTCGACGATCGCCTCGTCGACCGCCCGGCCGAGGGCGCCGGTCGTCCGGCTCCCGAACACCCCCGAATCGAAGGGGGCATGCGCGGAATCCTGGTACTCGACCCGGATCCGGTCGGCGGGAAGGCCGGTGCGGCGGGCCGCGACCCGGACGAGGCCGATCAGGATGCTGCCGCTGCCCATCTCCCGCTCGCCCTGGACGATCGTGAGCTCCTTCGGGGCGAGGAGCACCCGGGCCTCCCCGCCCGCGCCGTTGCTCGTCGACCAGAAACCGAGGCCGATCCCGATGCCGTGGCCCGGCGAGAGGTCGCGGCGCCAGCGCTCGGCGGTCGCCCGGGCAGCTTCGAGCGCGGTCGCGAGTCCGAACGGCGCGACCGGCTGGCCGAACGGCGTCCGGTCGCCCTCGCGCCACAGGTGACGGAGCTTGAACTCGACCGGATCGAGCCCCGCCGCGCGGGCGACGGCCTCGAGGTGCGATTCGGCCGCGAACACGGCCTGGGGGGCGAACGGGGCCCGGTGCGGCCCGAACGGCGGCTTGTTCGTCCGCACCGCGTACCCTTCGACCTCGAAGGCCGGCGTGCGGTACGGGCCCAGCAGGAACCCGATGGAGTACCCGGTCGCGAAGTCGCGCCCGGGCAGGGAGTTGCCGACATCGAGGAGGAGGCGGACGCGGCGGGCCACGATCTCCCCCTCCGTGACGCCGGTCTCGAGCCGGATGACGGAGGGGAGCGTCGTGCGGCCGAGGCGGAACTCCTCCGCGTACGACAATGCGAGCCGGACCGGGCGGCCGGACGCCCGGGCGAGGAGCAGGGCGTACGGTTCGAGGAACCCCGACGCCTTCCCGCCGAAGCCGCCGCCGACCCACGTCCCCTCGACGACGACCGAGCTCTCGGGGAGGCCGAGGATCGAGGTGATGTCGTCGCGCACGCCGAACGGGCTCTGCGTGGACGTCCGCACGTGCCAGCGGTCGTTCGTGACCTCCGCGAGGCAGGCATGCGGCTCGAGCGCGACCTGGTGGACGCTGGCGGTCCGGTACGTCTCCGCGACGACCGTGGCGGCCCCCCGGAACGCCGCCTCGACGTCGCCCTTGCGCGCGTGCACGTGCGCCGCGACCCGGGAGGGGTCCTCGACCCGGTGGGCCGGCCACTCGGGGAACAGCGCATCGAGATCGCCGACCGGCGGCCTCGGCTCGACGTCGGCCCGCACCGCCCGGGCGGCCGCGCGCGCTTCGGCGCGCGTCGGCGCGGCGACGGCGGCGATCGGCTGGTGAAGGTAGGTGACCTGCTCCGGCGGGAACGGGGGGCGATCGGCATCCCCGTCCCGGCCATCGACCAGGCCACGGACATCGCCCGCCGCGATCGCGACGACGCCGGGCATCGCCCGAGCGGGGGCGAGATCGATCGAACGGATCCGGCCGTGGGCGACCGGCGCGAGCACGAGCGCGCCCCACAGCATGCCGGGAACGTCGAGGTCGGTCCCGTAGATCGCCCCGCCCGAGAGCTTGATCGATCCGTCCGGTCGGGAGGCGGCGGTCAGGGGCTCGCCTCCCGCGCGACGCGCGCGGCGCGCACGATCGCGGTGTACCCGGTGCACCGGCACAGGTTGCCGTTGAGATCCTCGAGGAGCTGGTCGAGCGTCGCCGAACGGCCCTCTTCCTTCAGGAGCCCCGTGAGGGCCATCACGAAGCCCGGGGTGCAGTAGCCGCACTGGAACGCACCCTCCGCGTCGAACGCGGCGCGGACCCTTTCCCCGACGGGATCGGTCGCGACCCCCTCGATCGTGGTGATCGTCGCGCCCTCGGACTCCCGCGTCAGAGCGAGGCAGGACAGGAGGCCGTGGCCGTTCTCGAGCACTGTGCAGGCCCCGCACGAACCCGAGCGGCACCCTTCCTTCGTTCCCTTGAGGCCGAGGCGCCAGCGCAGGGTATCGAGCAGCCGCTCCTCCGGCGGGACCCCGGCGATCTCGGTGGGGCGACCGTTGACGGTCAGGCGGACGGGCCCGGCGGTCACGTTCGACCTCCGTTCGCGGAGGCCGCCCGGACGGCCCGGGTGAGGAGAGGGCGGACGAGCTGGCGCCGGTACGCCTCGGACGCGCGCCGGTCGGCGACGATCGGGGCCCGCGCGGCAAGATGGTCCGCGGCGCGCCGCACCTCCTCGGGGGCGGGCGACGGTCCCTGCAACGCCTCCTCGGCGTCGGGAACGAGGATCGGGCGGGGCGGAAATCCCGAGACGGCGACCCGCCAGCGGGATCGGCGGGGAGAGAACGCGACCGCGACGGCCATGTGGGAGATATCGTGGAACGGTCGCACCCGCTGCCAGAGGTACGCCGACGGGCGGGCCTCGGGGATGCGGATCGACCGGATGAGCTCGCCCGGGGCGAGCTTGGTCCTTCGGGAGGCGATGACGAACTCGTCCACGGACAGGCGCCGTTCGGCCCTCGGCCCGACCAAGTCGACGTCGGCGTCGAGCGCCAGGAGGATCGGGACGAGGTCCGACGCCGGGGCCGCTCGTCCGAGGTTGCCGCCGAACGTCGCCTGGTGCCGCAGCGCGACGGACCCGACCCCGCGAACGGCGTCGTAGAGCCCGGGCACGCGCCGTCGGACCTCGGGATCGTTCTCGATGCTCCGCAACGGTAGCGTGCTCCCGATCGTGAGCGTCTCTCCGTTCCAGTCGAGCGTGCGCCACGGGAGCCGGCGCAGCGAGACCACGCGTTTCGGGCTCGCCCGGCCCTCCTCGAGGTCGAACAGCAGGTCGGTCCCGCCGGCCAGCACGACCGTGTCGCCCGGCCCCCCCGCGCGGAGCTCGGCGATCGCCTCGTCCGGCGTCGATGGCGTCACCAGCTCGAACGGGGCCATCGGGGGCGCAGCACGACCGGCCCGCTTAGCGTTTCGCGCGAGCGCGCGCCGAGCGGGCCGACCGGATTTTTATCCGAGAAGCGGCTCTGGCACTCCGACGGCATGCCATTCGAACTCGCGTTGCGTTACAGCACTCCCCTCACGCCGATCTCGGACTTCGATGAGGTGCTGCGGGAGTTCCTGCGGCTCGTCGGGTACCTCCCCGAGGGCGACGAGGGACGCGGCTCGGAGGGACCGATCGCCCAGAGCCTTGCGTACCGGCTCGTGCGCGACTGCCTCCTTCGGGAGCCGGCGCGGCCGTGGTATGTCGAGGAGCTGACCGCGGTGCTCAAGACGTCGAAGCCGACGATCTACCGGCACATCAACAAGCTCAAGGCCCTCGATCTGCTGGAGGAGGTCGGAGGCGCCGCGGACGGCAAGGGCAGGAAGGGGTACCGGCTGCGTTACGGGAACCTCGCGCGCGCCTGGGACTTCACCGAGGCCAACGCCCAGAACGCCCTCCGACACTACCGGGAGACGGTGAACCACTTGCAGTCGCTCGTCGAGCAGCGGTCCACCGAGGCGGCCCCGCGGCTCGTCGCACCGGGCCGAGCCGCACGCGAGCGGGGGGGTGGCCGATGAGCGCCGCCGGACCCGCGGCGAAGCGCCCGAACATCGGACTCACTCCGGGCTCGCGCGTCCGCCTGCGCTCGGCCGGGCCCGACGACGAGGCGATCGTGTCGACGGGCATCTTCCGGGGGCTCGTGTCGATCGGCGGGGACAACGCGCTCGCGATCGAGCTCGAGGGGGCCGACGGGGACGAGAAGGGCCGTGTGCGCCTCGTCCCGATCCCGGCGCTGCTCGCGGTCGACATCCTCGAGGCCGCGAAGGCCGAGGAGGAGAAGCGCCCCGATTCGACCACCTCCGCGAACTACTTCCGCTAGGTCGCCGGCCCGGGACGGGCTTGCTGGGAGTTTCGTCGCGATCCTTCCGCGAATTCGAACCCAGGTCGTTGGCTTCGAAGGCCAACAGGATAGTCCAGACTACCCCACAAGCCCGACGGCGCGGGAGAGCGATGCCGGTCTATTTGTCCGTTCCGCGCGCGGGGGCGTGGCCGTCCACCGCCCCGCCGCCGGGCGAACGGAACCGATCGAGCGTTGTCTGGGCGCTCGCGCCGGGGAAGAGGGTCGAGACCGAATCGGTGAGCAGCTGGATCCGTTGACGGACGTACGGGGTGATCCCGTCGATCCCCCCGAGGCGCTGGGAGAGGGGGAGGTACTTGCGGACCGACGCCTCGTAGACGGTCGCGAGGAGCTCGCCGTCGCACGGTCCTCCGCCGGGCCGCTCGGCCTCGCACCGCCCGGCGAGCGGCGGTCGCCGGTACGACAGGCCGCACTCCTTGCAGCGGAAGCGCTGCGTCGCGTAGCTCTTCAGGTTCCCCATCACGTCGGGGAGGAAGTGCGCGTTGAGGACGAGCGTGACGGCCTCGGCGACATCGACGGCGCGGATCTCGCTCGCGAGGAGCGTCGAGCGTTCGACCATCTCGGCCATCGAACGCCCCTCCCGGTACGCCGAGCGGACCGGCCCCCCCGCGATCCGGCGCGTGTCGTGCGTGAACCGGTAGGACGAGAGGGCTCCGGGCGTGCCGAGACGCCCCGCGACCCGATCGAGCAGGGGATCGATCTCCTTCACCGGGCGCCGCTCGGCGGCCGCGCGGTAGAGCGCGAGGGGGTAGTGCGCACCGATGTCGAGGTTGTGCGCCTCCTTGTCGACCTCGGTCGCCTCGAGCCGCGTCGTCAGGACGAGCGGCTTGTCCATCAGCGCGCCGCGGCTCTCGGGCAGGTAGGCGCGCGAGAAGTTGAGCAGGGCATCGAGGAGCAGCGTCACCGAGTCCTCGTCCCCGTCACAGTTCCGCCGCTTCGCCGCGTGGAAGACCGGATGCGCAAAGCACGCCTCGGCCTCGGTGAAGCCGAGGAGCCGGCCGGCGACCCCGCCCGAGGTGTGGGGGGCGAGCGCGACGACGAGCTCCCCGAGGAGGTCCTCCGGTCGGTGGGCCCGGTAGAACGGCTCGAGGCCGTAGAGGCGGACGAGCTCGTCGTCGACGAACTGCGCGAGGCGGGTGAGGTATTCGCCGCACGAGCGGGAGACGATGAGATCCTGCGGGCCGAGCTCGACCAGCTGCTCGGGGTCGGTGAGCGGGGCGCCGGTCCAATCGCACGCGTAGCCGAGGCGGCGCAGACGCTCGAGGTCGACCCCGACCTCCGCGGGGCGGAAGTGCGTGAGCGGCAGGTCCGTGAGATCGAACCGCGCGGTGCCGTCCTGGTAGACCGAGATCCCGTGCGTCGCCCGCAGGATCCCCTTCTCGAGCGGCTCGGGGACCTTGCCCGGCGACGTCAGCCCCTTCACGCCCTTGACGGAGGGCACCGGCCCGAGATGGAGCCGGGAGAGCGCCTCGCTCCACAAGGGCGCGATCGGCAGGTTCTGCGTGACGATCTTGCCGGTCGGCTCGGTATGCGCCCCGCACGGGCATCGGGTCCAGACGGTCGAGCGGCCGCACGCCGGGCAGAGCCGGACCCCGAGGTCGACCGGAGTGCCCTCGCGCATCGTGCGGCGGGCGGCCTCGACGAGCGAGCGACCCGAGCCCCCGGCCGCACCGACCGGAAAGAGCGCATGGACGTTCGGCGACATCGAGCGCTGGTACGCCTTCTCCGGGCGTCCGACGCGCCCGCCCACGCGGGACGGGGCGCGGGCCCGGATCGGGACCCCGGCGAGACGGCTCACGTACTCGAGCGGGTCGGCGCCGGTCGGATCGAGCGGGGCGCGGCGCAGGAGCAGCGAGCCCTCCACCGAGAGCCCGAGCCCGCCGACAAGCGCCGCGCTCGGATCCGGTTCGCCGCGCCGGCGCTCGGAGTTCCATGGGTAGGAGAGGTACCCGAGCCGTCCCAGGGTCTCGTCCCACAGCGGATCCGCGGGGATCTCGAGCGCGCCGTCGTGCCAGCGGCCCGTCCGCTCGACGAACTCCGACAGCGCCCGGATCTCCGCCGGGGTGAGGTCGTGCCAGAACAGGAGCCAGCGCGGGTGCAACGGGACGTCATACTCGCGCGACGTCGCCACCGCCGCGGCGTAGTCGGGCACGCTCGCGCCCAGGAGCGGGTCCGCGCCCGCGGCCCGCAGCTCTTCGAGGTGCCAGTCGATCGAGTAGGCCCCGGGCACGAGCGCGTGGTTGTTCTCCACGAACTCGCCGAACGAGACGAGGATCTCCCCGAGATCGAGGATCCGCCGCACGCGGGGGCGGAGCGCCTCGGCGCGCTCGACGTCGTGGACCGCGGTGACGGTCCCGTCGTCGAGCTCGACGATCGGGCCGTCCACCGTGTCGCAGACCGCCATCGCGGTCGCCTTCCCGGGATACTCGAGCTTGACCTGCGTCCCGATCGCCACGAAGTGCTCGAGGATGACCATCGTCGCCGGGTTGACCGCGCACGCGGCGAGCCCGGTCGAGCGGGCCCGGCCGTAGACGAGTCGGAAGCCGCCCGGGTGGTTCGGATGCGCGAGCACCGGGCGCCCGCCCACCGAATCCTGGAGGTACTTCGGCGTGTGCGTCTCTTCGACGTCCTCCGCACCGTGCCCGACCTCCCGGAGGAACTCCCAGCCGTCGATCCCGAGCTTCTCGACGACCTTGCGCAACTTCGCCGCCTTCTGGCAGAGCCCTTCGGCGATGACAAGGCACGCCCCGCCCCGGATCCCGTTCGTGGGGACGCGCGGCAGATCGCGGAACGCGCTCACCTCGGCGTCGCCCTCGGTCGCCTCGCCCGAGATCGCGACGGGGACGTTCCGGACGACCAGGTCGATCTCCTGCGGTCGCGGGACGTACTGGAGGTGCTGGTGGTACTTGTACAGCGGAACCTCCTCCTTGTACCGTTCCACCTCGCCGGGCTCGGGCACGTACCGGGCTAGGCCGAGCTCCCGGCGGACGACGTCCGCGAGCAGCACGCTGAGCGCCTGCGCGGTCCCGCCGGCCGCGCGGATCGGGCCGGCGTAGTAGAGCTCGATGTAGGCGGTGTGCTCGCGCCCCTCCCGAATGTGCACCTCCGCGAGACCCTCGAGGGGGGCGACGAGGATCCCTTCCGTCAGGATCGCGAGACCGACCCTGAGCGCCGCGTCGACCCGCGGGGCGATCGCTTCGCCGCGCGAACGATCGGTCGCGAGCCGACGCGCGATGGCCACGGCCACCTCCTCGCGCGGCATGGTCGCGGCCAGGGCGCGGATCTCGGTCGAGATCCCCTCGATCCCGAGATGGGCGAGCAGCTTCTCGACCCGCATCGCCATGTCCTGCGCCCGGGGGATCTCGGGGGCGGTCTCGGGGTCGTATCCCTCGCTCCGGGCGCGGGCGGCGACATCGTACGCTCGATCGACCGACGACTCGATCGCCCGAAAGTACGATTCCACGAGGTGCGCACGCAGCCTCGAAAGATAAGCGTGTGTCGAACTTCGGCCTCGAATCTCCGCCGCCGGTCCGGGGTTCCCGTCGGACCTACCGGGACGTTCCCGAGAACCACCACTCGTTGCCCCAGGCGTCCCGAACGCCCCCGCGGGTGAGACCGTCGGGCGCTCGGGCCGGTTCGCGGACGCTCGTGGCCCCGGCCCGGAGGGCGCGCGCGTACGCCGCGTCGGCGTCGGGTACGTACAGGTGGACCATGGCCGGGAACGGAGGGCGCCCGCTCGGTGCTTCGCCGATCATGACGATCCCGTCCCGGAGGCGCAGCTCGAAGTGGACCGGCGGGCCGGTGCTCGGCTCCTGACGCACGATCGTGGCTCCGAGGGCTCGTTCGAGGAATTGGGCGAGGGCGGGAGCGTCCTTCGCCACGATGTACGGGGCGAGCTGGGGCGTCGGGTCCGGTGACATGACCGGCGCAGGGCCTCCCTCGCCAAGTAGGCATCGATTTCGGAGGGATTCAGGGCACGGCGGCGGGGGCCGCCGCGCCCGTCGCAACGTCGAGTCGAGGGAGCCCCCAGAGCAGGCGCGCCCCGAGGGCGATCAACCACAGCACGAGCGGCACGACGATCGCCCGCTCCGAGCCGCCGGGGAATATCGCCGCGATCCACTCCGGCGAGTTCGCGGATCCGAGGCGCGTCGGGATAGCGAAGAGGATCAGCGCAGTGAAGCTCGCGATACCCCCGAGGATGCTCAGGATCGACCAGGCGGGGGACCAGCCCGGTTGCTTTCGAATGTAGATCCCGAACGTCACGAGGGCGACCCAGCCGAGTCCGAACGCCGTCAGGGCGCTCGCCGCGTGGAGGGGGAGGTAGAAGACCTCGTTGAACACGGCGACGCCGATCGATCCGATGGCGACGATCGCCACGAGCCCGAGGACGGCTTTGCCGAGGGCGTTGCGCCAGAGGATCGGCTTGAGACCGACGAGGCCGACGAAGACGAGGATCGCCATCACGATCAGCGACACCGAGAACGCCCACCAGAGCTCGGTCCCCGGGGCGAAGTGCGCATGGTCGTTGGGCGGCGCGCCGAGGTCGCTGATCCAGTTCTTGACGAGGCCGTAGCCCGGGATCAGCGCCCCCTCGACGAGCGTCTCGATCACGAATTGTGCCGGGCCGACGATCAGCGCGATCCCGCTGATCTTCTCCCAGTCACGGGGAGTCAGGCGCATTCTCGTCGGGACGGAGGAGGCCTCGCCTCAAGAACGTTCGGACCCCGGAGCCGCGGTCGCCGCGACCTCGAGGATTCGCCGGAGGGTGCGAGGCGGGCGACCGATTTTCGGTGAGCCGCCACGTCAGGATTTTCGCGTCGTGCGTCGCCGATGTACCCCTCCGGCCCTCGAGAGCGTTCCGTTCGACGCAAATGTTTATCTACGAACTCCAAGAGTGCTTCCCCTCGGAGCGTATGACGCTCGTCTGACAAACAGAACGAGGAACCACCGATGAAGTCCATCATCCAGGAAGCGATCGCGAAGCACCAGGAAAACCAGCAACTGGTCGAAGAGAAGAAGCCGGCCGCGCCGACCTATGCGAACGCCGACGACGTCGAGCTCGCGAAGCTGGCGGAGACCCTCAAGGTCAACATTCGCATCGTCGGGTGCGGGGGCGGTGGGTCCAACACGATCAACCGCTGCGTCGAGGAGGGCATCCAGGGCGCCGAGATGTGCGCCATCAACACCGACGCCAAACACCTGCTCACGATCCACGCTCCGCGCAAGATCCTGATCGGCCGCCGGGCGACGAAGGGCCTCGGCGCCGGCGCGCGCCCCGAGATCGGCGAGGAGGCCGCCCGGGAGAACGAGGAGGAGCTGCGCCAGTTCGTCAACGGCGCGCACATCGTCTTCATCACCGCGGGGATGGGCGGCGGGACCGGGACCGGTTCCGCGCACCTGGTCGCGCGGCTCGCCAAGGAGGCCGGCTCGCTCACGATGGGCGTCGTCACCCTGCCGTTCGCCGGCGAGGGCGTGGCCCGCATGGAGCAGGCCCGCGACGGCCTGGAGCGCCTGCGCCGCGTCTGCGACACGACGATCGTCATCCAGAACGACAAGCTCCTCGAGCTCGTCCCGCGGATGCCGCTCGACTCCGCCTTCAAGCTCGCCGACGCGGTCCTCATGACCGCGATCAAGGGGATCACCGAGATCGTCACGCGCCCCGGACTCGTCAACCTCGACTACGCGGACATCCTGACCGTCATGAAGGACGGCGGGGTCGCGCTCATCGGGCTCGGCGAGAGCGAGAGCGCCACCGACCGGGTCACCGAGGCGGTCACCGAGGCACTGACGAGCCCGCTCCTCGGGTCCGTCGAGCTCAAGGATGCCACCGGCGCGCTCGTCCGCGTGATCGGTGGGCCGACGATGACGGTCAGCGAGGCCGAGAAGGCCGCCGCGCTCGTCGGCGGCAAGATCTCGAAGCGCGCCCGGATCATCTGGGGGTGCTCGGTCGAGAACTCGCCCGACATGGAGAACACCATCAAGGTGCTCCTCATCATCACCGGCGTCCGTGCCCAGAGCCTCCTCGGGCAGAAGGGAGGGTACGCCAGCGGTGAGTCCGAGGAAGTCATCGACCTCGTCCGGTAGACCGACCGCGGACCGACCCCGCTACCTCGGCATCGAGGTGGCGGGGGAACATCTTCCTCCCCCCACCCCCCGCGCCTGGGAGACGTTGCTCCTCATGCGCCTGTCCGATATCGGCGGAGCCGTTCCGACGTTCCGCCTCGTCCGTTCCGAGGGCCGGCGCGCGATCGCCGAGGTCGATCACCGGTCGGTCGGCCGCGCCCGGGCGGCGTGGAACGGCGCCGCCCCGACCGGACCGGCGCTCGAGACCCGGCGCACCTGGGGTACTCTGGTGGGGGCAAAGAACTGGCTCCGCCGGGGACCGGACCGACCGAGGTCGACCGAGGCCTAGGAGCGGCCCGTGCGCGCGACGGGTCGATGCGCCGCTAGCCCAGCGTGATCCCGAAGAACCCCTGGGTCAGCGTGAGCGAGGTCACCGGGACCGAGATCGTCACCTTGCCGATCTGGCCCCCGGGCACATAGAGATACGACGGGGAACAGGCGCTGTGCGGCCCCGTCGGAGCCGGCGTGCAAGCGATCGTGGCGCCCGAGAACGTCGGCTGGCCGGTGTAGTAGTTGAGCCAGGCCGCAGCGTAGGGAGAGAAGATCGTGATCAGCACCGAGCTGCCGCTCGTGATCGAGTACCCCGCGGTCGGGAGGGCGACGGACTGCACGTTCTGCAGGCGCTCGGTGAAGAGGGCCGTCGAGGTGCCCGATTCGGTTCCGATCCGGTTGACGAACGTCGGGAGCACGATCGACAGCGCGCCGGTGGACGTGAGGGTGATCGGCGGCGGGTCCGCGATGGTCGGCACTCCCGCCGGTTGGGCAAAGATGACCGCGCCGTCGTCGAACGCGACCTCGCTCGCGGACGCGTAGGTGTTCCGCAGCCCGACGACGAACCCGGCCCCGGGGACCGAGACCGCGCTCACCGGCACCGTCCCGTGCGCCGAGGTGATCGAGTAGTTGACGTAGACCCCGTAGGTCCCGCCGGTGTAGTTGTTGAGCGGGACGACGGCGGCCGCGTCCGGGCCGGCGAACGGCGGCGCGCCGGCGGACCCGAGACTGATCGGGAAGCTCTCCTGACCGTACAGGGAGTCCGTCAGGATCATCTGCGTCGTCACGACGCTCATCTGACCGACCTGATTCTCGACGAGGAGGTCGTGGTTCAGGTCGTTCACCGACATCTCCTCGGGGAGGGTCGTCGAAAGGAACGTCGCGATGTACGTCACGACCAGGAGCAGGCCCAGGATCGTCGCGACCGGAGCGACCTGGGCACGTCGTCCGCGCCGTCGCCAGCGCCGATGCGCCCCCGTTCGATACCTGCGGCCGTGAGAGAGCTTGAGGGCGTCGGACCGCGACGGGGCGGCCAGAGCCGGCACGAAGGATTCCATGGCGTTCGTTCGGGGTTGTAATTAGCCTCGGTCGCCGTATTAATGCATACCGACGCTGGAGCGGCCCCCCGAGGAACCTCCGACCGGCGTCCGCGCAACTTATCTTGGGTCCACCCTCCCCGCTGGGGGTAAGGACGTTGGCGTCCGGAGAAGGCTCGGCAACCCGGATCGAGCGGGCGCTCCTCTCGGTGGACGACAAATCCGGGCTCGCCGATTTCGCCCGGGGACTCGCGGCCCTCTCGGTCGAGCTGTGGGCGACCGCCGGTACCCGCCGATCGCTCGAGGAGGCGCGCGTGCCGGTCCGGCCGGCCGAGGAGCTGACCGGCATCGCGGCCTGGTTCGGCGGACGGATCAAGACCCTGCACCCCGGCCTGCTCGGCGGGATCCTGGCGCCCCGTACCGACGCCGGCCGCCGCGAGCTCGCGGAACGGGGCCTGCTCCCGTTCGATCTCGTGGTCGTCAACCTCTATCCGTTCGAGCGCCACCGCCGGGACCATCCCGACGCGCGGGATCGCGAGGAGTACATCGATATCGGCGGCGTCACCCTCGCCCGTGCGGCGGCCAAGAACCACGCCTGGGTCACGGTCGTCACCGACCCCTCCGAGTACTCCCCGCTCCTCGAGGAGCTCCGCGCCGCCGGCGGCACCGTCGCTCCCACGACGCGACGGCGCCTCGCCGTGCGCGCGTTCGAACGGTGCACCGAGTACGACCGCGCCATCGCGCTCGGGATCGCCGAGGCTCCCGCCGGGCCCCCGGGATTTCCGGACGAGATCACCTTCCGGCGGGAGTCCCTCGCCCTTCGCTACGGAGAGAACCCGCACCAGAAGGCCGCGGTCTACGGGCTCGTCTCGCCGAGCGGCGCGGGATTGCCCTCCGCACCGTTCGAGCTCCTGAAGGGTGACTCGCTCTCGTTCACCAATCTGCTCGACCTCGACACGGCGCTCGAGATCGTCAGCGAGTTCCCCGGTCCGACGGCGGCCGTGGTGAAGCACGCCACCCCCTGCGGGGTCGCGTCGGGCGCGACGCTCCGCGAGGCGCTCGAGCGGGCGATCGCGTCGGACCCGGTCGCGCGGTACGGCTGCGCGATCGCGACGAACCGTCCGTTCGGACCGGACGATCCCGCCGCGATGAAGGGGGTGTTCGTCGACCTGCTCGCGGCGCCGGCGTTCGAGGCCGGCGCCCGCGAGGCGCTCGCCCACCGCACGAAGCTCAAGCTCTTGCGGGCGGATCCGCCCGAGCGCGCCCGGCCGGCCTGGGACGTCAAGACCGCCCTCGGGCGCCTCCTCGTGCAGGAGACGGACCGGCGCGAGCTCCTGTCGACCGACTTCAAGCGGGTGACGACCGCGGAGGCGACGGGCGAGGAGCGCTGCAGCCTCGACTTCGCCTGGCGCGTGGTGCGCCACGTGAAATCGAACGGGATCGTGCTGGCCCGCGGGGCCCATACCGTCGGCATCGGCTCCGGTCAGCCGACCCGGGTCAAGTCCGTCGAGCTCGCGGTCGAGGTCGCCGGCGAACGCGCGCGCGGCTCGGTGCTCGCGTCGGACGCGTTCTTCCCGTTCGCCGACGGGGTCGAGGTCGCCGCCCGGGCGGGGGTCCGCGCGATCCTACAACCGGGCGGCAGCCTGCGCGATCCCGAGGTCATCGCGGTCGCCGAAAAGGCGGGGATCGCGATGTACTTCACCGGCTGGCGGGTTTTCCGCCACTAGCCGCTCGGCGCACGGCGCGGAAGTGCCGGCGCAGGATCGTCCGGAACGCAACCGCGTCGATCGGACCGACCTCCCGGCCCTTTTCCTGGCCCGCCTCGAGGAAGAGAAACGTCGGGATCGAGTGGATGCCGTACGACCGCGCGACGCCGACCGCCTCGTCGACGTTGATCTTCGCGAACTTCACGCGGCCGGCCATCTGATCGGAGAGGCTGCGGATCATCGGCTCGGTCACGCGGCACGGCGCGCACCAGTCGGCGTAGAAGTCGACGACGACCGGGAGCGTCGAGTGTACGACCTCCGCATCAAACGTCGCGTCCGTGACGTGGACCGGGGGTGTCCGTGCCGTCATCTCGAAGACCCTCCGACGCGTTTCGAACTCCTGTCCCGCTTTAAGCTAGAGGCTCGATTCGGCGACGATCCGTCGTGCCGGCCGACCCCGAGCCCCTTCGTCCCCTGCCCGCCGCGACCCTTGGCCCCGCCCTTCTCGCATGGTACGATCGGGCGCGCCGGCCGCTGCCCTGGCGGAGGGACCGCAACCCGTACCGCATCTGGGTCGCCGAGGTGATCCTCCAGCAGACCCGGGTCGCCCAGGCGGTCCCGTACTACGAGCGGTTCGTCGACGAGTTTCCCACGGTCCGCGCGCTCGCCGACGCGCGGCTCGAGCGGGTCCTCAAGGTCTGGCAGGGGGCCGGGTACTACGCTCGCGCCCGCCATCTCCACGCGGCGGCGCGGGAGCTCGTCCGGGACCACGGGGGAGAGTTGCCGCGCACCGTCGCGGAGCTCGAACGCCTGCCCGGAATCGGGCCGTACATCGCCCGTTCGATAGCGGCGCTCGCGTTCGGCACCCCGACGGTCGCGCTCGAAGCGAACGGCGTGCGCGTCGGGGCGCGCTGGATCCTCGCCGAGGGGGACGTGCGGTCAGTCCGAGTCCGGCGCACGATCGAGGCCGCGCTCCGGGCCGTACTGGGGGAGCTCCCGCCCGGGCCGTTCAACGAGGCGGTGATGGAGCTCGGAGAGACGGTGTGCCACCCGACGGCACCCGACTGCGGGCTCTGCCCGGTGGCCGACGCGTGCCGGGCCCGCCACGAGCTCCCGGATCCGGCGGCCGTGCCGGCCCGCCGGCGCGGACCTCGGCGACCGCACGTGCGCGGCGCCGTGGTCGTGCTCGAGGATTCTCGCGGCCGTTGGCTCGTCCAGCGTCGCCCCCCGAAGGGCCTGCTCGGCGGACTGTGGGAATTCCCGGGCGGTAAGCTCCTCCGGGGAGAATCCCCGCCCGCCGCCGCCGCGCGCGAGCTCCTCGAGGAAACGGGAGGACGGGCCCGGTCCCTTTCCCCCGTCGGGATCGTTCGGCACGGCTACAGCCACTTCACCGTCGAGCTCCACGTCTTTCGCGGACGCGCCCGGACCCCGCTCCCCGCGACCTCGCCGACCCGCCGGTGGATCACGCCCCGGGGGCTCCGTCACCTCGCCCTTCCGAGGGCCACCGAGAAGATGCTCACGATCCTGACGGCGTCGCCGGATAGAGCTTCCCGGGGTTCAGGATTCCGTCGGGGTCGCAGGCGCGCTTGACCGCCGCGAGGAGCGCGATCGCGGGGGCGCCGAGCTCGCGCTCGAGGTACGGCGGCTTCACGCGGCCGATCCCGTGCTCGGCGCTGATCGTCCCCCCGAGTTCGAGGGCGGCGCGAAGGAGCTCGGATCGGACCCGTTCCGCCTCGGGACCTCCCGGCGCGACCGCGTAGTTCGGATGCAGGCTCCCCTCCCCGAGGTGGGCGAAGAGATACAGCGGGGCGTCGTGCCGCCGGCCGATCTCCTCGAGCCGACGGACGAGCGCGTCGATCTCACCGAGCGGCACGGCGACGTCCTCGCGGATCCGCACGCCGATGCGATCGTCGAGGACCGCGCCGCTCTCGCCGCGCAGCGTCCAGAGGCGATCCGCGTCGTCGAAGACCATTGGCGACGCGCTCGCTCCCGCCGACCTCAGCCGCTCGAGGACCCGGTCGCGCCGCGAGGCGATCTCCTCCGGGCTTTGCCCTTCGATCTCGAGCAGGAGCAGGGCGGCGCCGTCCGGCCACCACGCCCGGCCGGCCTCCCGCAGCGCGCGGACACACGCGAGGTCGAGGTACTCGACCGCGGAGAGCCCGGCACCCGAAGCCGCGCGCAGGCGGCCGGCGATGCGGGCGAGGGAGGCGTCCGCAGGGAGCGGAACGACCAGGCCCTCGCGGCACTCGGGCCGAGGCGCGAGCCGCACCGTGGCCTCGGTTACGAGGCCGAGCGTACCTTCGCTCCCCACGAGCAGCTGGAGCAGATCGGGTCCGACCGATCGCTTCGCGACCCGCGCGCCGAGCCGGGTCCGCTCGCCCGTGCCGAGCACGACCTCGACCGCGCGGACCCATGCCCGCGTGGGCCCGTAGCGGAACGACCGGGGGCCCGAAGCGTTCGTTCCGATATTCCCGCCGATCGTCGCGGTCGTCCATGACCCGGGGTTTGGAGGGAAGAATAGCCCGAGCGGGCGGAGGGCTTCCTGGAGGTCCCAGTTCACGATCCCGGGACCGACCCGCGCCCAGAGCTCGTCCGCAGCCACCTCGAGCACGGCGTTCCACCGGGAGAAATCCACGACGACCGCGCCCTCCGCGGGGACCGACTCGCCGTCCAGGGAGGTTCCGCCGCCCCGTGCGACGAGCGGGACCCGGGCCCGTCGAGCCCAACGGACGAGCGCGACGACGTCGTCCACGTCCACGGGCGCCACGACCGCGCGGGGCCGGCCGACGAGGTCGGACGCGTCGTGCGAGAACGGTTCGATCTCCTCCGGGCGGGTACGCACCGTGCCGCGCACGACGGACGGAAGGGCTCTCTCGAGGTCGGACTCCGGCGCCGGCACGATCCGCCGTTCCTCCCGCCCGGGGCGGGCCTACGGGACCCGCGGGAATGCCTTCGGCGGCGGCGCATCCGCGGCGGCGTTCACCGCGCGCGCGAAATCGGGGACTGTGAACGGCCGGCGGAGCACCTCGCACGCTCCGATCGCGCGCGGCCCCGTGGGGTCCGGGCCGCCCTCGCGCGGTAGGAGGACGATCGCGCGCAGCTCCGGGTGGGCCGTGAGCGCGGACCGCAGCTCGCCTTCCCACTCGGCGCCCCGGCCCTCGATGTCGACGACCAGAACCGTCGGGCCCGTGAGCGTCGGCAAGGTGTCGAGCGCCGTGGGGTCCGCGATCTCTTCGACCGAGGGACAGTGGCAGAGCTTGAGCAGACCGCGCAACAGGAGCCGGGTGTCCTCGTTCGGTCCCCAGATCACCGCGGAGAGCCGACGGAGCGAGAGCGGATCGGTGTCCGCGGCGCCGTGGGCTTCTCCCGCGGAGGTCCCCGGAGCCCCGAACGCGTACACCGTTTCCCGAGGGAACAATGTAGACGCGGTACCGTAAGAAGGATGGGGCCACGACAAGAAACGCCCGGAATCGCCCGGAACCGCCCCAGCGACCACCTCCCGGGGGGCTGGATAACTATATAGAGTGTGCGGACAATAGGTAGTTGGCCTCGGGCATCGGTGGTGGCGTCTCCTGGTGGCACCGTCCAAGAGACCAGGGGTCGCCCCGCCGGTGCCTTCCCTCTTCGTGCGTTTCGAGCGATAGGTTCTTTTGGGAAATCTTCGCACGAGCGCCGATGGCGGCGCTCTTCGGCCCTTCCGAACAAGATCTCGAGCACCTGCGCACGACGGTCGAGTCCCTCGGCACCACGAGCGTGCCCGGCCTCGCCGCGGCGCTCGCCTGGCGCGAACGAAAGACGGAGAAGACCCTCGCGCACGAGCTCGCGCGACCGGGGACGCGGCTGATCTACGATCCCGCGCGTCGGGTCGTCCGTTGGAAATCTCCGATCGCACCCCCGCCGGCCGCCGCGGTCGCCAGCTCGAGCACCGTGACCCCCGTCGCCCCGGCGCCGCTGCGCGTCGCGGCCCGGAGCCCGCCGCCCGTGCTGACCGGTACGACGCTGAAGGTCCTCTGCCCATCCTGCCACGTAGCCCTCATCCCGACCGGCTCCGCAAGCCTCGCCGTGTGCCCCCAGTGCGGTCGCCTCGCCTCGTCCCGTTCTACCGCCCCGGTGGCCGGTCCGGCCCCGGCCGCGTCCCCGACGCCCCGACCGGCCACCGCGGCGAACCCCGCGCCGTCCGCGCCGGCCCAGTATGCGGACCGTCGCTCGCAGGAGATGTTCGCGGCGTACGTCACGTCGAAGCCGATTCCGTGCCCGAAGTGCCGGACGGCGCTGCGTCACCGGGGGCTCAGCGAGTACGTCTGTCCGGCGTGCGCCCAGACCGTCCAGTTCCCGGTGGGCTCGGGGCCGGCGGCCGCCGCGCCAGCGCCCTCCGCGTAACGAACTAGAACGGGACGGCCGCGCGCACCTCGTCGACGATCGACCGATCGTCGATCGCGGCGGCGATCCGCTCGATGTCCGGCGACGGGCTCCGGTCCCGCGTCCACGGCTCGACCCGCGCCCGGAGCGCCGTGAGCGCCGCCTCGCTGCCCCGGCCGCCGGTGCGCGGACGGCGCAGCTCGAGCGCCTGGCCGGCGACGATCCACTCGACCGCGAGGATCCGCCGGGTGTTCGTGAGGATGCGACGCAACTTCGCGCCGGCCCAGGGTCCCATCGAGACGAAATCCTCCTGGTCGGCCGACGTCGAGAGGCTCATCGCGCTCGCCGGGTGGACGAGCGTCTGGTTCTCGTTGACGAGCGCCGCCGCGAGGTACTGCGGGACCATGAAGCCCGAGCTCACGCCGGGCTCCGGGGCGAGGAATGCGGGCAGCCCGCGATTCAACGCCGGATGGACGAGACGTGCGATACGGCGCTCGCTGAATCCGGCGAGGTACTGGACGCCGAGGGCCAGGGAATCGAGCGCGAAGGCGAGCGGTTGGCCGTGGAAGTTGCCGCCGTTGACGAATTCGTCGTCGAAGATCACGGGATTGTCGCTCACCGCGTTGAGCTCGGGAACCACGACCCGTTCCGCGAGCTCGAGCGCGAGCCGGACCGCCCCGAGCACCTGGGGGATGCAGCGCAGGGTGTACGGGTCCTGGCCCTTCCATTCCCGGCGGGTGGCGGCGAGCTCGCTGCCCGCGAGGAGCTCGCGCATCGCGCGGGCGATGGCGCGGTGCTCCGGGGAGTTCCGCACCTCGCCGAGGCGGTCGTCGAGCGACTCGGGGCTCCCTTCGAGCGCGTCGTAGGAGAGCGCGGCCGCGATCAGCCCGGCCTCGAGCAGGGTCCGGGCATCGGCGAGCGCGAGCGCGAGGTACGACACCATCAGCGCGGTGCCGTTGAGGAGCGCCACCCCCTCCTTCTCGGTGAGCTCGAGGGGCGCGATCCCCTCCTCCCGCAGGACCTCGGTGGCGGGGGCGGGACGCCCGGTGCCCGGACGGACGAACTCCCCTTCCCCGATCAGCGTGAGCGCGAGGTGCGCGAGGGGGGCGAGGTCCCCCGAGGCGCCGACCGATCCCTGCTCGGGGACCCACGGGACGAGACCCCGGTTCAGGTACACGGCGAGACGCTCGAGGACCTCCGGACGGATCCCGGAGTGCCCGCGGGCGAGCGAGTTCAGTCGGACCAGCATCATGCCCCGGACGATCTCGTCGGGGAGCGCGGGACCGGTGCCGCTCGCGTGGCTGCGGACGAGCGAGGTCTGGAGCTCCCGCGCCTTCGCCCGGGGAACCTTCCGATCGGACAGCGCGCCGAAACCGGTCGTTACCCCGTAGACGGCACGATCGGTCTCGACGACCCGCTCGACGGCGCGGCGGCTCGCGACGATCGCCCGTCGCGCTTCGACACCGAGCGCGACCGGCCGTCCCCCACGAGCGACCGCGAGGAACTGCGCGAGCGTCAGCGACCGGCCGTCGAGCGGCTCGGGACCGGTCATCCGGTCGTCACCGGACCCTGCCCCGGCGGAGGCGCATGCCGAAGGGTCCTACGGCCCGGCCGGCACCAGCAGTTCGCCGCCGGACTTCTGCATCGACGGCACCTTGCGCGTCTTTGAGCCCTTCGTCGTCCAGAAGATCTCCGCGAAGTCCTGGATGAGCTTCAGCAGCTCCTGGGCATCGGCGAGGTTCGTTCCCTGCCGGCACTTGGAGCCCTGCTTCATGATCTTCCAGACGAGCTCGTGGGCCTGCGGGAACTGCTTCGCGTGGTCCGGAGTGAAGTAGTCGCCCCAGATCACCCGGATCTCCGCCTTGGCGCGCTCGGCGTGTTGCTCCTTCACCGCGGTGTAGCGCGCGAGTTGGGAGACGTACAGGGCGCGCGCCTCGGGTTTCGCGTCGGTCGGCGGCATCGCGAGCTCGCCGATCAGCTGGTCCATCCGAATCACGGTCAGGGCCGCGATCTGCGCCTCGTGCGGGTCATAAATACCGCACGGAATGTCGCAGTGCGCGTAGACCGTGCGGGGCGGACGGATTCGGTCCCAGAGACGTTCGGCCAAGCCCAGTGAGTGTGTGCGGGCGGGCATGCGGGGGCGAGCCCGGACCGCACGATAAAGATGCCGGCAACTCTCGAGAGCGGACCGGCCGCACCCCCGCGCGCGTCGCGGTTCCGTCGGTGGTGGAGCCGTCGCGTTGTGGTGGCCGACGAGAGCATGACTCCCACGCTCCGGCCCGGGGATCGACTGCGCGTCGACGTCGGGGCGTACCGACGGCGCCCCCCGGCGGTCGGTGAGATCGTGGTCCTGGTCGATCCTGAGGTCCCCGACCGGTGGCTCGTGAAGCGGGTGGCCGCCGTCGACCGGTCCGGTGGGACCGTCGAGGTCCGGGGCGACGCGGTGGAGCGGGCGCGGGACAGCCGGAACTTCGGGCCGGTGCCGGTCGCCTCCCTCGTCGGCCACGCCTACCGACTGTACTCCCCGGCCCACCGACGGCGCGACCTCTGAACCGGAACCCGTTCGTTTCCCCAAGCCTTATGCGATGTGGGAAAGTGCCACATCGATGACCTCCGACGTTCCGACCCCGGCCGCGTCGTCCCCGCCGAGCCCTTCGACCCCCGCCACGCTTCCCCCGAAGCCGGCCGCCGGCACCTCGACCGCGGTCTGGATCGTGATCGTGATCGTGGTCGCCGCGGCGGTGGGGGGCGTCGGCTTCTACGCGGGGTACGAGTATCGGGGCTCTCCGGCGTCCTCGACGAGCCAGTCACAGAACGAGACCCTCTCGATTCTCGGGGCCGGGACACTCGGCGCATTCTTCCCGCCCCTCGCCAGCGACCTCGCGAACGAGACTCCGGGCGTCTCCGCGCCGGCGGCGACGCAGACCTACGAGGGTTCGCTGGACATCACGACCGCGATCACCACCTTGGACGCCAAGACGGATGTCGCGGCGCTCGCCGACTATCGCCTCGCGCCGCAGCTCCTGTATCCCACGTACGCGAACTACGAGGTTGTGTTCGGCGCGACCCCTGAGGTCCTCCTCTACAACTCGTCGATCTCCGCCTACAGCGGCATTAACACCCAGAACTGGGGTTCGCAGCTCGCGACCGCCGTCTCCACCCCGGGAGTCGCTCCGCTCGGCGTCTGGAACGCCTCGACCGACCCGAACGGCTACAACGAGATCTTCTCGATGATGCTGCAGGGAATGCTGTACGACAACGGGAACGTTTCCGCCGTCTACGGCCACTTCTACAACGGGGCGGCCGGCGGCTACGCGATCCCGAACACGCTCTGCCGCCTCGAGCACGAGAGCCAGGCCGCGCTGCTCCTCAAGACCGGAGTGGTCTCCGCGGTGATCACGTACCGCTCGTACGCGGTCGCGAACATGCCCGGCACCACCCTCAAGATGGTGCCGTTCAACCCGATCGTCGGACTCTCCGCCAACAACACGACCGCGTTGAGCGACTACGGCATGATCTCCACGAAGGTGATCGGATCCAGCGGTTCGCTCGTCACCAAGACTCCCGCGCCGATCCTCTTCGCCGTGGTCGTGCCGCTGAACGCGCCGAACGCCGCGCTCGGCGCGGCCTTCGTGGCGCTGCTGATTTCCCCACAGGGCCAGGCGGTGCTGAGCGCCGGCGGGGCGTTCACGCCGATCTACCCCGCGTGGACCGATAACCCGAAGGCGGTACCGTCCGTTTTGGCTCCGGACGTAGTGCCGATGCCGGCGTGGGCGAGCAACCTGTTATCCCCATGAGCCCGGGGGGCGCGAGCCCCCCTCGACGCCGGCGATGGCGGGGTGGATCCCCGTGGATCGTCCTCCAGCTGGTGCTGGCAGGTTCCCTGATCCTCCTCTTCGCCCTCCCGATCTACGCCCTCTTCACCTACGCCCCGCCGGCCGAGATCTGGGACGCATTCAATGACCCGGCCGTCCGCGCGGCGATCTGGCTCACGATGCTCGCCTCGGGGATCGCCGTCCTCGCGTCGGTCCTCTTCGCGATCCCGCTCGGCTACCTCCTCGCGCGCCACTCCTTCCGGGGCCGCAGCGTCGTCGAGGCGTTCGTCGCGATCCCGGTCGTCGTGCCCCATCTGCTCGTCGGGCTCGGCCTCTTCCTGCTCCTGATCCCCGGCTCGCCGCTCTACCGGTTCACGACGGCGATCGGCGTCCCGGTCTACGACACGATCTGGGGCGTCGTTCTCGTGATGGTCTTCGTCAGCGCCCCGTACACGGTGCTCGCGTCGGACCTCTCCTTCCGGGCGGTCGATGAGCGGACGGTCGAGGCCGCGCGGTCGCTGGGGGCCGGACCGGCGAACGCCTTCCTGACCGTCTCGTTCCCGATCGCGCTGCGCGGGATCGTTGCGGGCCTCCTCCTCACCTGGGCGCGGGCCGTCAGCGAGATCGGCGGCATCCTGATCCTCGCGTACTACGTCCTGCCGGCCGGCCCGTACACCGGTCCGCCAACCTCGACCGTCTCGATCCTCGTCTACGACCTCTTCCAGCTCGGCGACCTCCAGTACGCCGCGGCGGTGAGCTCGCTGTTCCTCCTGATCGCCTTCGCGCTGTTCCTTGCCGTGCGGGTCGGCGAGCGCTCGGGCTGGCTGCCGTGGCGGAGGGGGGACCTCGAGCCGTGACGCGTTGGGCGGTCGAGGGGGTCTCGTCGCACGTCGAGCGTTTCGCGCTCGGACCGGTCGACCTCGCGCTCGAGCCCGGGCGCGCGGTGGCCGTCCTCGGCAGCTCGGGCGCCGGAAAGACGACCCTCCTGCGCACGCTCGCCGGCTTCCAGCGCGCGATTGCCGGTCGGATCCTGAAGGATGGGGCCGACGTCACCGATCGGCCGCCCGAGAAGCGCCAGCTCGGTTACGTGCCCCAGGGACTCGGGCTCTTCCCGCACCGCACGGTCGAGCGGAACGTGAGCTACCCGCTCGAGATCCGGGGGCGCACCGACGCCCGGGCACGGGCGCGCGAGCTCCTCGAGCGGTTCGGGTTGACCCCGCTCGCGGCTCGCTACCCCGCCCGCCTGAGTGGGGGCGAGGCCGAGCGCGTCGCCCTCGCCCGCGCCCTCGCGGCGGAGCCCGAGCTCATCCTCTGGGACGAGCCGTGGCAGGCGCTCGACGTCGAGGCGCGCTTCGAGCTCGGACGCGTCTTCGCGGAGATCCGCGACGACGAACGTGTCCCGGTCGTGGTGGTGACCCACGATCCGGAGCTGGCCTTCTCCGTTGCGGACTCGTTCCTCGTCCTCAAGGGCGGACGCACGGTCTTCCAAGGTCGTCCGACGGAGCTGCTCGCCCGCCCGATCGACCCGTTCTCCGCCCGGTTCGTGGGGTACGAGAACGTCTACGACCCCGCGGCCCTCGCGACCGGCGGTCCGGGCTCGCTCGCCGCGTGGCTCGCGGCCCGCGCCGGACCGGGAGGGGTCGTGTTCGCCCGCCCGGTCCTGCCCGCGCTCGGCCCGTCCACCGGACGGTGGGAGGGGGTCGTGCGGAGCGCGCACCCCACCCCCGAGGGGGTGTCGGTCGTCGCCAGCGTCGATCGGCTCTCGGTCGCGCTCCGCATTCCTCCCCCTCTTCCCGAGGTGCTCCCGCCGGTGGGTTCCCGGGTGCGCTTCGACGTAGAGGACATGAACGTGCATCCCTTGGGCGCGATCGACGTCCCGGTCGCGGGGATCGGTCGATGAGCCGCACGAGCCTGGTCACGAGCACGGACGTGGCCCTCCTTCGCTCGCTGGCGACGGAGCGTTCCCTCGCCGGAGCCAGCCGCCGGATCGGGATCAGTCGCGATCGGGCGGTCTACCGGATCGATCGGCTCGCCCGCGCGTTCGGCGGCCCGGTCGTCGCGAGCCTGCGCGGGGGCGCGGACCACGGCGGGACGGTCCTGACGCCGCTCGGCGACCGGATCGTCCGCGGCGGGTTCGAATCGGTGGAGCTGCTGGATGCGCGACCCGTGACCCCGCTCGAGCCCCCGAACCTCCTGCGCGGGGTGTACCATCGCCGCATCCCGCCCGAGGTCCGCGTCGGGCGCTCCCTGCGACTGCGCGTCACGTTCGACGTACCCGACGGGACCCCGGTCTCGCTCCTCCTCGACCCGGAGTCGGTGATCGTCGCCCGGCGCCGGTTCGCCTCCAGCGCGCGGAACGTCCTGACGGGCCGCGTCGCCCGTGTGCGATCCGATCCCCGCGGGAGATCGGCCACCCTGTACGTCCAATGCTCGGGCACCCCGATCCGGGTCACGATCACTCCCGAGACCGTCCGGGATCTGAGGCTGCGCGCGGGGGTCCCGGTGTGGCTGTACGTGAAGGCGACGGCGCTGCGCCGGGTCGGTGAGCGCCGGCGGGCTACTCGCGGATCCCCTCGGTCGTGAGCGAGAACACCGCCTCCCCCTCGGGGAGGTTCGGCGAGTCGATCAGCCGCGCGATGCGCCGCGGGGGCTTCGACTTCCGCAGGTAGACGCGGTACGTCGCCGCGTGGGCGACGATGTTCCCGCCGATCGGGCGGGTCGGGTCGCCGAAGAGGATGTCCGGCCGCGCCGAGACCTGGTTCGTGACCACGATGGAGGCGTTGTACGTGTCCGAGAATCGCAGGAGCTCGTGCAGGTGCTTGTTCAGGAGCTGCTGGCGCGGCGCGAGCTCGGCCCGGCCGAGATATTCGGAGCGGAAGTGCGCGGTGAGCGAGTCGACGACCAGGAGGCGGATCGGCTTGTCGCGCGCGAGCTCCTGGGCCTTCTGGACCAGCAACATCTGGTGGTTCGAGTTGAACGCGCGCGCGACGTGGATGCGGCCGAGCGCGGTCTCCGGGTCGAGGCCGACTCCCTTCGCCATGTCGACGATCCGCTCGGGGCGGAACGTGCTCTCCGTATCGATGTAGACGACCTCGCCCTCGAGACCGCCCTGCGACACGGGGAGCTGGACATCGACCGCGATCTGGTGCGCCAGCTGAGTCTTGCCGGTCCCGAACTCGCCGGAGAACTCGGTGATCGCCTGGGTCTCGACCCCCCCGCCCAGGAGCTCGTCGACCGCCTTCGAGTTCGTCGTGATGCGTCCCAGCTTCTTGCGGCGCTCGAGGAGCGCCGTCCCGCTCTCGAACCCCCCGACGTCGGCCTTGCGGCGCGCTTCACCGATGATCTTCTGCGCGATCGCGGTGCCGATCTCCGCGGCCTCGGCGACGTCGCCGGGGGAGGCGACCGCGAGCTCCATCAGATCGGTGTAGCCGGCCTCGCGCAGCTTCTCCGCGGTCGTCGCCCCGATGCCCGGGAGGTCCTCGAGGTCGATCTGGGGCTTGGATTCGGAAGGCGCCTCGTCGGACGAGGCGGCGCGGACGGTGCTTTTCGCGGGCACTCCGGTCGAACCGGGACGAGGGGAGATAAGCGTGCGGGGAGAGGTCCCGAAACGCTGAACGGTGGACGGGCCCGGGCGTGCTCACGGCCGGTGAGCACGCGCCGTGCGTTCGGGGAAAGCAGGGCGAGGCAATCCGAGCTCCATGGACTCGGCCGCCACGAGGCTGGGATCGACGGGCCCGCCGCCTTCGATGCCGGCGATGTCGTGCGTCGCCGGCATCGGGCGGCTGCCGAACGGGCTCGTTATGCTCGCACGGAAGGACCTGCGCCGGCTTCATTATCGCTCGGAGGAGACGGGAGCTCGATCATGACCCCCGACGCCCTGCTCGCGAGCGCACCGGCTCCGTCCTCGAACGGCGGTCCCGTGATCGTCGTCGAGGGCGTCCGCCACTCCTACGACGGGAAGCGGAACGCGCTCGACGGCGTCAGCTTCTCGGTCCGTCGCGGGGAGGTCTTCGGCCTGCTCGGCCAGAACGGCGCCGGCAAGACGACGCTCGTCAAGATCCTGCTGGGCATCACGAACATGACCACCGGGGATGGCGAATTGCTCGGCCTGCCGGTGGGCACGGCCT
>Ga0187781_10000393_pt1 | contig 31056 bp, 34 predicted proteins | sample 0715_SJ02_MP02_2_FD_132447 | JGI IMG/M metagenome (GOLD analysis project Ga0187781, IMG submission 132447) | Tropical peat soil microbial communities from peatlands in Department of Meta, Colombia - 0715_SJ02_MP02_20_MG | ecosystem: Environmental > Terrestrial > Soil > Wetlands > Peat | place... | reverse complement strand
GCCCGTGCCGGCGTCACCACCGCCGTCGGATTGGTCTGTGCCGTCGTCCGTGGCACCGGACGTGTCCGGGTTACCAGCCTGTTCTTGCGACTGCATCTCGCCCAGTCCCAGCCCCGCCGTGAGGTCGCCGGCGTATGGGCCAGGGTCCGCAGGGGTGACGCCCATGCGATCCAATGCGGCCGCCGCCGAGACGGGATCGCCAGCGGCGATCGCATCACAGTTGCACGCGGCGGGGGTGTCGGCGGTGGCGGTGGCATCGGTGCTCGTCTGCGATTCCTCGGACGGTCCAAGTTCGGCAGACGCCGTCTCGAGACCGATCCCACCGCTACCCCCGCTGCCCGCGTCATTGCCCGCGGTAGCGGGTGGCGTGGACGAGAGCTCGCCAGTAGACTCCGAGCCGCCCGCGGACGTGCCCGGGGCGGGCGACGTGGCATCCGGCGCCTCTGGTCCCCCGGATGCTCCGCCGGATACGTCCGCCGTCTGTCCGCCCCACAACACCGCATCCGCACGGGCCACGATGGTCCACGAGGGAATTCCCAGAATACCCAGGAAGAACGTCGGCACCTGCGTCTTCGCCGTCATCGTCAGTTGCGCCCCGGTCGGTGCGGCGGTTACCGTGGTCGCCTCTAGTAGGCCATCGGTCTCAAGTTCCTGTCGCGCGACCGAGAGCGCCTCCGCGACGGCCCCCTGCATAACCGCGGTCGCGTCACCCGATCCATCGTCTGCCTGCGCGCTCCATCGCTGCGCCGAAAGCACGCCGTCGTCGAGCGAGTGTTCCACCATGGACCGAACGACGTACCCGTTGCGCACGTCCACCGCAGCGCCGGCGAATCCGAGAAGTACCGGCAGGAGCACCACAACGAGCAGCAGCACGCCGCCGGACTGTCCCGAACCGCAGTGGCCGCATGATCTCAAGCAGCGTGGTCGCAAACACCCGGTCGCGCTCATCGCACGTCCTCTCCGTGCCTGGAGACGCCCGGGGAGGAGCCGCTCTCGCTGTCGGCGCGCGGCACCGCCTCCTCGGTGCGCTCGCCGCCTTCGATCACGTCCACAATCCAAACGGACCCCGGCCGCGCCGGCGGATGCAGGCCCGCCGCCTGGGGACCTGCCACACTGCCGCGTGGTCGCCCAGCGGCAGGCCTCGCCGGCGCCAAGCGCGCCACGAGGGCGGAGGGAACTGGTGCTGCGCCCGTGCGGCCCGTCGCGCCGAGGTATGGGAGCAGTCCCAGCACGCCGAACGGAGCTTCGCCCGACGCGACACGCGCTGTCGGATGGACCGCGACGAAGACGCGACCAAATGCCTCCGCCAACACGAGCTCTCGTTCGTGGTCGCGGGGAACCGCTACCTCGAGTTCGGCGGACGGACTCCCCTCGGCGACCGACAGGCCTGCGACCGCCACCCGTCCCGAGCCCGATGCGACGGTGTCGCGCGAGGCAGCCACGTGCAAGACGGTCCCGGGGGCAAGCACCGTCACGAAGCCCTGCCCTCGCTCCGGCTCGAAGGCCCCGAGCAGGTCAACACGGCTCCCCGGGACGAGCTCGCCGTCAAACGTCGCCGGTGACGGGACCACCAGGTCAAGCGCACGCATGCCGGCGGGCACCCTGGCCGCCACGCCATAGTATTGAAGGACCGGGACCAGGTCGTGCCGCGTGATCGCTTCGCCCGGAGCGATTGCGCGGACGACCACTTGTCCCGCGACGTCCTCGGGCACGTATCGAAGCACGCTCGCCCCGGCCGGTCCGGATGGTCGCGCCACAAGACGCAGATCGCCCGCCCCAACCACCTGCCCCGGACGAAGGAGACGGCGCGCCACGAGGATCGGCACTGCCGCAGCCCGCGCACCGACCCGCCGGTGAACGTGCCCGATCGCGGAGGCGATCGCGATCAATAGGACCGAAACGGCAATCCAACGGACCCACCGGCGTCTCTGGGCGAGGATCTTGAGCGCGAGGGGGCCCAGCCGGATGACCCGGCCGTCAATTCCGGTCGCCACCGTTTCCACCTCCGTTCTGCTCCTGGACGAACGACTCCCAGAGGGAGTAGTAGTAGTTCGCCGTTTGCGACCAGTAGCTGACCTCTGCACCAGCTTGCTGGTCTTCCTCCGTCAGCTCGGCGATCTCCGACTGCTGGCCTTGCACCTCGCCGGCCTCGGCCTCGTACGCGGAGGTCAGTGACGCCACTTGAGTCTCGAGGGTCTCAATCTGGGCCTGCTGTGCCGCGACCTCATCCGCCTCGCCCCACCAAGGGGGGGGCACTTCCTCCACCGCGTTGGCCGCCTGTGCGGTCAGGCGCCGTCCGTTGAGCAGGGGTACGAACCACGGCGTCAACGCGGTGATCGGATACGCGGCCGACACGACGAGCGTGCGCATGCGCCCGCTGCAGGCGGGCTCAAGATAACTGAGTTCGATGTCGAGCACCCTCGGGTCAAGACGCGGCGCTGCCTCAAGAGCGGCTGAGAGCGCGGTGGCGCCGTCGGCGGCCGGCGGGGCGCCTGCACAATGACCGCCCCCGCTTTCCTGGATCGCCACCGCGCGGACGGCCGCTTGTGCGGCCGCAGCGACCATGCCCGCCTCGTGGAATGCCCACGCCCCGTCGATCAGCGCACTGGCGATTGCGAGCAGAATCGGTAACACAATCGCAAACTCGAGCAGAGCCTGACCTCGTTCGCCGTGGGGGAACGGTTGCATCGAACTCGTGGAGCCAATCTCCGCATCTGTGCCCACGACGTGAGCCAGTGCGTGCGCGCGGGCCGGAGCCGCGATGCCCCCGCGCGATTGCGCCGGGGGTGACGGCGCGACGGCATAACCCCGTCGCATCGCCTGCGCAACCTCAGTACTGCGCGAGCGTCGAGGAGATCGCCGAAAACAAGTCATTCAGGTTCTTGGAGAGGGCCGCCAGCACGGCTACCGCTCCCACGATCAGGATTCCGCCGATGAGCGCGTACTCGATCATTCCCTGTCCGCTCTGCCCCGCCCACGATTCCTCTGCACGCCGCGTCGATCCCGGCGTACGCGGCACGCACCTCACCTCTTTGTCGGTTCTGCAACCGAGACGTGGCGTCGTCGCTCGCATGCGAGGTCTCCCTTCACGGCCGGGGCTCCGGCTCGTCGTTCGTCTCAACGACTAACGGTGTGACGAAGATCACAAGGTCGGTTTCCTCGCGCTGGAACTGCGTCGAGCGGAACAGCGGCCCGATCACCGGCAGATCGCCGAGAAGGGGGAGTTTTTGCATCGACGCGCTGTCCTGATGCTGAAGCAGCCCGCCGAGCACGAGCGTCTCTGCCGGCAGCATCGACACGGTGGTTTGCGCTCGCCGGACACGGAGCGCCGGAATCGTGAACCCGCTGACCCTGATCGCGTCGGTGAAGTCGAGCGTGCTCACCTCGGGTTCCACCTGCATGAACACCCGACCGTCGTCCTGGTAGTCCGGGCGCGCGGTGAGGATGACGCCAAAGTCTTTGTACTCGACCGTGACCGATCCGTTCGGGCCGGCAATTGGAATCGGAACCTGTCCGCCAAGAAGCATGGAGGCGGTGGTCCCGGCCATCACCACGAGGCTGGGCTCGGCGAGGAGCTTGGCGCGCCCCTGCTGCACGAGCGCCTGGAGTTGGGCGATCAACAGATCCAGTCCCGCGGTGCCCGTTCCGGGACTTGTGATGAGCTGCAGGTTGTACAGTCCGCCGTTCAGCGATGGTGCCGCACCGGGTGCCTCCTCGCCCCCTCCCCACGTGACGCCCAAAGAGCGCGCCGCGCTGCGATCGAGTTCGACGACCTCAACCTGGAGCTTGATCTGCACCGGCCGACGAACGACTAACAAGTCGACCACGGTCGAGACGAAGGCGCGAGCGATCTCCTCCGCCCGCTGCCGATCCATCTGGGTTTCAACGGACCCGCTGAGCACGACAGCGGAGGACGACGGAAAGGGACGCTGGTAGCCCTGGGGGGAGCTTCCCTGGGACTGGATCCCGGTGGGATTACCCGCTCCCACCGACGGGAGGCTCGGACGGAAGTCCGGCGCCAGGCTTCCCGACTGGGACGCGACCGCGTCCTGGCCGGAGCCGACATGCGCCGAGACTCCGGATGGCGGGAGCCCACCGGAGACGCCGGGTCCGATCGATGCCACCGATCCGCCGGCCGACGCGGCGTCCGCGGGGACTTCCGTCACGGTGATCGCGGCTTTCGGGATCACCGTCTCGAAAAGATGCCGGAGTGCCGCCAATCGATCGGGGGCCGGGGTCACCTGGACCGCATATGCCCAGACGCGGTTCGCGCGGTCCCAAATATACATCGTCGTGCGACCGGCCGCCCGTGCGGTCGCCAGCAACTCACGACTGCTCACGGGCACGACGCCCAGCACCCGTGGATCCGCGACCGCCACCCTGACCAACCCCTCGACCGAGAACAGCCGCCCGGTCCCCTCCTCGAGCGTCACCCTCCGAGCATCGCTGGCGGCGACCGGCAACGGCAAGGCGGGCTGCGGAGCGGGAGCCGGTGAGCGTGCGGGAGCATCCGAGGCACGAGGGACCAGACCGCTCGTATCGCCGGCCGCCGCCGGCGCGGAGCGGGGGGCAATAGTCACCACGAGCACGTGCTCGCGCGAGAGCGTCGCCGTCGCCTCGGCCGGCGTGCGGGTTGCGATGTCGATCTCGGTTTGTCCGCCCGCACCGCGGGCTCGACGGACGACGATTCCAACGACGGGCCCGAACACGAGCTGGTAGGAGACCGGCTCGACCACCACACCGTCCAGAACGATCGCGACGCGCTCGGGAAGCGTAGAGATCGTGTAGCGAGTCGCTCGGCCGACAGCAATGCGGAGACGGGCGCCCTCGCCGTTGGGTTCGATGATCATGCCCCCAAGCGCGACCGGTTCGGACGCGCGCGCCAAGCCTCCCTGCCACTGGGCGGCCCAGACCGCAGCGACGGCCAGCGCAGCAACGAGCAAACGGCCCGTGCGCTTGGTCCGGCTGGAGCCCGGCGTTCGTAGATCTCTTGTCACCATCATCGAAGTGTCCGCATGTCAATATGCTTAGACGTCTACATTTATGACTATCTCAGCACATGACGTCAATCCCGAACGTGCGTCCTTGCGAGCGCGCAACTTCCCGCGTGGGCGGCGTGCGCCACCGCGCCGCCAGAGGAAAAGGCAGCGTCCCCAGCGAAATCTGCCACCGGAGTTCCTCGGAGGGAGGATGAGGTGTCGAACGCCTTCGAGGCGCAGCCGCAGGAGATGCTCGTTGTCGTTCTCGCCGCCGTTTGCGGAATCCTCATCGTTCTCGCCGCCCTGTACGTGTCGCGCAGACGGCGAGTTGCCGCGGCTCCGGCGGCCCTCCCGGCGGACGAGAGCATCCGCAGCGAACTGGGGGAGGTCCGGCACCGCCTTGCCGCGCTCGAGAAGAGCGTAGCGCAGATCACTGACCACCTGCCGCGGGCTGTTCAAGGTGTGGGCATGGTGAGGTACAATCCGTTCCCCAACATGGGCGGCAACATGAGCTTCAGCCTGGCGCTGTTGGACGGTCAGGCAAACGGCGTGGTGGTCAGCGTGCTCAACAATCGAGACAGCGCCCGCGTCTACGGCAAGCCGATCGAAGCCGGTCGATCGACGCACCCGCTCTCGGACGAGGAACTGCAGGCGCTCGCCGAGGCGCGCGGCCACCCGGGTATGAACGTCCGATGAGGGTTCGCCCCGCTTGCGTGTTTCAGGTCGCGCGGAGTCCCAATGAGGTGCGATGCGATTCCGGGATCGGCGTGATGCCGGCGAGCGGCTTGCGGATGCGCTAGAGGCACTCGGGATCCGCGGATCCGTTGTTATCGCCGCGATTCCCCGGGGTGGTGTAATTGTGGCCGAAGTCATCGCTCGGCGGTTCGGATGGCCCTGTGACATCATCGTGCCGCGAAAGCTCCGGGCACCGGGGAATCCCGAACTGGCGGTCGGGGCGGTCACCGGCGACGGCACCGTGTATCTGGACGCCAGGCTCGCGCGCGCGATGCGGGTGGACGATGCCTACCTGCGTGCGGAGATCGCCTCGCAGATGGCAGAGATCAAGCGCCAGGAAGCCCGGTATCGCGGCGGCAAGGCGCCGCTCGATGTGCAGGGACGCACGGCCGTGCTCGTGGACGATGGCCTTGCGACCGGCGCCACGGCGATCGCCGCGTCTCGCATGCTGCGCCACAAGCTCGCCCGCGAGGTCGTGCTCGCCGTTCCGGTAGGCCCACCGGATGCGCTCCGGCGGATCGAACAGGAAGTCGATCGCGCAGTCTGCGTGCTGACACCGGCCGAATTCACCGCGGTCGGAGGGTTCTACGAGGATTTCAGCCAGATCACCGACGACGAGGTTATCGCCTCCCTCGCCCGAGTCTGGGAACAGAAGGTGTCGTAGCGATGGACGAGACGCTCAAGCGCACACCGCTCTACCAGAAGCACGTTGCCGCCGGCGCCCGCTTGGTGCCGTTTGCCGGATGGGAGATGCCGGTCCAGTACGCTGGGATCATCGAGGAGCACCGGGCGGTGCGGACACGGGCGGGACTGTTCGACGTGTCCCACATGGGCGAGGCGGAGATCGCCGGACCCGGCGCCATCGGGTTCGTGCAGCGGCTCGTGACGAACGACGTGGCCAGGCTCGCGGTCACCCAGGCACTCTACACGCCGATGTGCACGCCGGACGGCGGTGTGATCGACGATCTGCTCGTCTATCGAGTGAGTGAGACCGATCTCATGCTCGTCCTCAACGCCTCGAACACGGACGAGGACCTGGCCTGGATTCGCGATCACGCCGGCCCGGATGTCCGCGTCACCGACCGATCGGCAGAGATTGCGTTGCTCGCACTGCAGGGACCGCGTGCCCCGGAGATTCTGCAACGCCTGACAGCGGCGCCTCTCGGTGAAATCAGGTACTACTGGTTCCGGCCGGACGTCCAGGTCGCCGGCCGAACCGTGCTCGTGTCTCGCACCGGGTACACCGGTGAGGACGGGTTCGAACTGTATGCGCGGGCAGCCGATGCGACGCATCTGTGGGATGCGATTCTGACGGCTGGCGCTCGCGAGAAGGTGGTACCCATCGGGCTCGGCGCGCGAGACACCCTCCGCCTGGAGGCCGGCTATCGGCTGCATGGCAATGACATGGACAAATCGATCACCCCGCTCGAGGCGGCGCTGGGATGGACCGTCAAACTGGAGAAAGGCGAGTTCATCGGCGCTGACGCGCTGCGGCGGCAGAAAGCCCAGGGGCTCACCCGCCGGCTCGTCGGGTTCACCCTGGAGGGGCGCGCGATCGCGCGCCACGGGTTTGCCATCCAGCGCGAGGGCGCGGCTGTTGGACAGGTGACCAGTGGCAGCTTCTCGCCTACCCTCGAGAAGAGCATCGGCCTCGGTTTCGTGCCGCCTGCCGACGTCGCGCCGGGGCAGCCACTGGCCGTCGACATCCGCGGTCGGGCGGTCCCGGGTGTGGTCACGAAACTTCCCTTTTATCGCCGAGGCGAAAAGACTGCAGGATAAAACAGCCGCCGCGACCGGTCGCCGACGCGACGTCGTGCACGGTGCGGCTGCGAAATCCCGGTTCGGGGGTGGTCGAGTGTATCCCAAAGAACTGCGGTACTCCAAGGAACACGAGTGGGCGAAGGTCGAGGGAAAGCGTGTGCGGGTGGGGATCACGAAGTTCGCAGCGGACCGTCTTTCGGACATCGTATACGTCGAACTGCCGAGCGTGGGCGCGGAAGTGAAGTTCATGGAGCCGTTTGGCGTCGTCGAGTCGGTCAAGGCGGTCAGCGACATCTACGCACCCGTGTCCGGCAAGGTCGTCGAGGTCAATGCGGCTCTCGTCGAGAAGCCGGAGACCCTCAACACGGATCCGTACGGTGCGTGGATGATGGTGGTGGAGCCGAGCAATCCGGCGGAGCTCGATCAGCTCCTCGACGCGGAAGCGTACACGGCCCACGTGGGCGAGGGCCACTAATGAAGTACATCCCCGCAACAGCAGCCGAGCGCGAGCGCATGCTTGCCGCGGCGGGCGTCCGCAGCATGGAAGATCTCTTCCGGGACATCCCCGAGGAGGCGCGCCTCACGCGGCCGTTGGACCTGCCTCCGGCACTCGCGGATCCCGACTTGCTCGCACATGTGCGCGAGCTGGCGGATCGAAACACGGACTGCGACCGTCTAGCGTGTTTTCTCGGCGCCGGCGCCTACGACCACTTCGTCCCGAGCACCGTGGCGCATCTGGCGCTGCGCCCAGAGTTTCTCACAGCGTACACGCCGTATCAGGCTGAAATCATGCAGGGCGAGCTCCAGGCGATCTATGAGTACCAGAGTATGATGTGCGAGCTGACCGGCATGGATGTCGCCAACGCCTCGATGTACGACGGGGCGAGCGCAACCGGTGAGGCCGCCTGCATGGCCGTGGATCTCACGAAGCGCTCCGAGGTGCTGATCAGCACGGCGGTGCACCCGGAGTACAGGCAGGTGCTGCGAACCTACACCGGCCACCTGCCAATCACGGTGCGGGAGCTTCCCGCCAGGGGCCTGACCTCCGTGGAGGCGGCCAGAGCCGCGATCACGGACGCGACCGCAGCCCTCATCGTGCAATCCCCCAACTTCTTCGGCGCCATCGAGCAGGGAGAAGCGCTGGCCCAGGCTGCCCACGACAAGGGTGCCCTGTTCGTGGTGGCGATCGCCGAGCCGATCAGCTTGGGGATCTTGCGGCCACCCGGGGAGTACGGCGCCGACATCGTGATCGGCGAGGGGCAGTCTCTCGGGAATGCCCTCAATTTCGGGGGCCCGTACCTCGGGGTCATCGCCACCCGCGAGCAGTACGTCCGGCGGATGCCCGGGCGACTCGTGGGAAGAACGGTGGACACGGCCGGGCGCCCGGGCTACGTGCTCACGCTGCAGACACGCGAGCAGCACATCCGCCGCGCCAAGGCGACGAGCAACATCTGCACCAACGAGTCGCTCAACGCGCTGATCGCCGCAGTCTACCTCGCGACGCTTGGCCGCCACGGCGTGGCGCATGTCGCGGAATCATGCGCCCGCAAGGCGCACTATGCCCGTGAACGTATCACCGGATTGCGAGGTTACGAGCTCGCATTCGACGCGCCGACGTTCAACGAATTCACGGTGCGGTGCCCGATGCCGCCCGCAGAGATCAACCGCCGGCTCCTGACGCACGGGATCCTGGGCGGGCTCGAACTCGGGCGGTTCTACCCTGAGTACGACGATTGCTGGCTCCTTTGCGTCACCGAGCAGCGTTCGAGGAAAGAGATCGATCGTCTCGTGGATCACCTGGAGGCACTACGATGAGCACCCCCACAGCCCCGACGCCCCTGACACGGCAGCGACCCGTCCCCGTCATCTTCGAGCGGGGGGCACCCGGCCGCATAGGGTATAGCCTGCCCGCAAGCGACGTTCCGGAGGTCCCGCTCGACTCGGTGATCCCCGCGGCGCATCGCCGGGCGCACCCCGCGGCACTTCCCGAGGTGAGCGAACTCGACGTGGTGCGCCATTACACGATCCTCAGCCACCGCAATTTCTCGATCGACGAAGGGTTCTATCCGCTCGGCTCGTGCACGATGAAGTACAACCCCAAGATCAACGAAGACGTGGCCCGCCAGGCGGGCTTTGCCCGGCTGCATCCGTACGCGCCCGAGGACCTCGTCCAAGGGGCGCTGGAGATGGTGTGGGAGCTGGAGCGCGCGATGGCCGAAATCACCGGTATGGATCGCGTCACGTTCCAGCCGGCGGCAGGTGCCCATGGCGAGCTGACCTCGCTCTTGATGATCGGCCGCTATTACGCGGAAAAGCGCGAGCGGCGGAGCACGGTGATCGTGCCCGACTCCGCTCACGGGACCAACCCGGCGTCGGCGGCCTTCGCCGGGTACCGCGTGGTCGAAGTCAAGAGCGACCACCGCGGCAACATGGATCTGGACGCGCTCAAGGCCGTGCTCAACCAAGACGTCGCCGCCCTGATGTTCACCAATCCGAACACCCTCGGGCTCTTCGAGGAGCACATCCTGGAGGTCGCACGGGCGGTTCACAACGTGGGCGCGCAACTGTACCTCGACGGCGCCAACTTCAACGCGATCCTCGGGATCACACGTCCGGGCGACCAGGGCTTCGACATTATGCACCTGAATCTCCACAAGACGTTCGCGACACCGCACGGCGGCGGCGGTCCCGGCGCGGGGGCGGTTGCCGTCCGGTCGCATCTCACGCCGTTCCTCCCCGTGCCCACGGTCGAGCGAGACGGACAGCGGTTCACGTTCGACTACGAGCGGCCGAAGACGATTGGCAAGATGCGGGCGTTCTACGGCAACTTCGGCAACCTGGTCCGCGGGTACGCCTACGTCCGGTCCATGGGGGCCTCGGGGCTCCGGGAGGCCTCCGAGATGGCGGTGCTCAACGCCAACTATCTCTTGGCCCGGCTTCGGGAGCACTTCGACGTCGCTTACGACCGGGTGTGCAAGCACGAGTTCGTTCTCTCAGGACGGCGCCAGCGCGACCGGAATCACGTCACGACGCGCGACATGGCAAAGCGCGTGCTCGACTATGGCTTCCACGCGCCCACGATCTACTTCCCGCTGATCGTTGAGGAAGCCATCATGATCGAGCCGACGGAAACCGAAAGCCTTCAAACGCTGGACGCGTTCGTCGACGCGCTGGTGGCGGTCGCACGCGAGGCCGAGACCGATCCCGAGTTGGTCCGAACGGCGCCGCATGACACGCCGGTGACGCGCCTGGACGAGGTGACGGCCGCCAGGAAGCCCGATCTGCGGTGGAGACCCGAGAGGAGCGGAGTGCCTTCGCGCGCCTGACGCGTTGACGCGCCGATGAGCGAAGCGCACCTGGCCGCCGGGGCGTTTGGCCTGGCGTCGGCGGCATCGTGGGGCGGAGGCGACTTCAGCGGGGGCTTCTCGGCCCGTCGCGCAAGCGTGCTCAGTGTCGCCCCGGTCTCGCGCCTCACGGGGATCGCCGCTCAGGTCATGCTGGCGCTCGCCTTTCGGGAGCGAGCACCATCTACGGTATCACTCCTGTGGGCGGTGGCCGCGGGGGTATCCGGATCGATCGGTCTGGTGGCGCTGTACCAGTCCCTCGCGGTCGGCAAGATGGGGGTGAACTCTCCGCTGACCGCGGTGCTCGCCGCATCGTTTCCCGTCCTGCTCGCGTCTATTCTGCAGGGCGCGCCCCCCGCGGCACGTCTCGCCGGCTTTGCGCTGGCGCTGGCCGGGGTCTGGTGTCTCTCCCGGCCCGCGGGAGAAACCGGACGGCCGCAGGGCCTTGGCCTAGCCGTGCTGGCCGGATTGGCCTTCGGCTGCTTCTACATCCTGATCTCGCAGATCCGCGGTCCGTCGGTGTTCTGGCCGCTCGCCGTCTCCACGAGCACATCCCTTGTGGTCATGCTCGGAGTCGCCGCGGCCAACCGACAGACGCTTTGGCTGCCGCCCGCCATCATCGGAATCGCCTTCTTGGCGGGGATATTCGACGCCGGCGGGAACGCCTGCTTTGTTCTCGCCGCCCGCACGGGACGCGTCGACATCGCGGCCGTGCTCGGGTCGCTCTATCCGGCGTTCACCGTCGTGCTGGCGCGCGTCGTCCTCAACGAGCGCCTCACGCGTATGCAGACGGCGGGGCTCTTCGCGGCCCTCGCTTCGCTCCCTTTGATCGCAGGGTAACGTACCGGCGTTGGGAGCCGCAGGCACAATGGGCGCCACGCGGCCCGCGGGCCGACCCCTCGCGTCTACTCTGCGTCCGGCAGCGACGCTTTCGGGTACGACCCGAGCACGCGCAGGAAGGTGGTGTGCTGGCGAAGCTGCACCAACGCGTCCCGAAGAGGCTCGACCTCCGCGTGGCCGTCCACGTCCACGTAGAACGTGTATTCCCAGGGCCGACGACGGGCGGGCCGCGATTCGATCTTGATGAGGTTGACGCCGCGCGTCGCAAGCGAGCCAAGAGCGGCATACAGCGTTCCCACCTCGTTCTGCACGACAAAGACTATCGACGTCTTGCTCCGATCCACATGCTTGGCGGGTATGGTGCTCAGGTCGAGAAACCGGGTGTAGTTGTTGGGCGTCGTCTCGATTGCCTCGGCGAGCACCTCGAGTCCGTATAAGGTGGCGGCGCGCCGGCTCGCGACTGCCGCACACCCCACCAGCCCCTGTTCACGGATCATCTTCGCGCTGCCCGCGGTGTTGTAGTATGGCACCAGCTCGATGTCGAGCCGCTTCAGAAACGTGCTGGACTGCGCCAGTGCCTGGGGATGTGAGTACACTTTCTTGATCCGGTCGAGTGCCTGACCCGGGAGCGCCATCAAGCAGTGGCTCACGCGCAATCCCAGCTCCCCGGTGATTACCAGGTCGTGTGCCAGGAGCAGATCGTACGTTTCGTTAATGCTGCCCGCAAGCGAGTTCTCCACCGGCACCACGCCCCGGTCCGCACCGCCGTTTTGCACCGTCTCGAACACGTCCGCGAACGACGCGCACTGCACGGTCGAGACCGTCCCGAACAACCGGTGGACCGCTTCCTCGCCGTACGCGCCCGGTTCCCCTTGGTATGCAACGCGCATGTTCACCCCACCGAGTGGAAGGCCTCGATCAGCCGCGCCCACCCCGCCCGATCGCCGGGGGTGAACGGCCAGTAGGACGCGACGCGATCCGCGAGGCCCTCATAGCGGACGCGGAGCTGGTGGCCGATTTCTCCGTACGACCCTCGAACGACGATCGCGTCCAGCACCGCATCCGGCACCTGCCCTGCCAGATCGCTCATCTGCCGCGCCGCTACCATCAGACGGAGCCGGTCCGCGACGTCCGCGTACCCGAGCACGTCGAGCATCGGCCTGTACGTGGGCGTCGAGCCGTAGAACGCGATACGGGCGCGCGCCCGCGCCGTCGCCGCGGCGAGCTCGTCTGGTGTCTCCCCCGCGACGATCATCACGGGCGCATGGATCTGCAGGTTCTGGCGGGTGCGCCCGGCCTTTGCGAGCCCTTCCGCGATGTGCGGCAGCACGAACTCTCGAAGATACGGCACCGAGTGCATCGGGTGCAGCATGAACCCGTCGGCCACCTCTCCGGCGAGCCGGCACAGCCCCTCGTTGACGCCCGCGATCAGAATCGGGATGTGCGGGCGGAGATTGGGTCCGGGGTCGAAGAACGAACCCATCAGACTCAGGTTGTAGAATCTGCCCTGGACCCGCAGCGGCACCCCGTCCTGCCACGTGCGCCAGATGGCCCGAACGGCATGAAGATACTCACGCAGCTTGGGGACCGGTGGATCCCACGGCATCCCAAACCGGCGCTCGACATGAGCCTTGACCTGTGTGCCGAGTCCGAGGAGGAACCGGCCGTCTGAGAGGCGCCCCAGGTCCCATGCGGTCTGCGCCGTGACCATAGGACTGCGCGAGAACGCCACCGCGACTCCGGTGCCCAGTTCGAGCCGACTGGTCGCGCGGGCTGCGATCGCGAGAGCGACGAACGGATTGTGCTTGGTATCGTTGGCCCAGAGACCTTGAAAGCCAACCTCCTCCGCGGCCTTGGCGATGGCGGGCGCATCCTCCAGCGCCTCCATGGCCAGAGCGCAATCGAGCTTCACCGCCGGCTTCCCCTTCCCGACACCGTTTGCACGCCCCGGACCGGCGGATGGCCCGCAGGCTCGCGTAGCGTCGAGGACCCCGGCGATCGCTCCGGCGTCGGGCCGACGCCGGAGCGCCGGTGTGCCGATGATCCTGGAGCGGCTACTTCCACGTCATCACCCAAACCTCTGGTTCGCGCGGTATGGATTGCTTCTCTACCGTGACAACGTGACCGGCCTGCTTCAGCACTCCGGCCCCCGCCGCGAACTCATCGACTGTGCTCACCGGAAAGCCGGGGTTTACGTCAGTCTTGTAGTGCATCGGCACGACGATGCGGGGGCGAAGCTGCGCAACGACGTCGTGCGCCTGACGGGCGTCGATCGTGTAATGTCCCCCAACCGGAATCATCAATACGTCCGGGTGCCCAACCGCCTTGACCGCGTCCTGTTCGAGTCCGTGGCCGAGATCCGCGAGGTGCACGACACGTAGGCCCTCCGCCTCAATGATGAAGACCGTATTTCGGCCTCGCTGCGTTCCCTGGGTGTCATCGTGATAGGTGGGCACGGAAGAGATCGTGATTCCGTCCACCTGCTCGTGAACTGTGCGCCATTGGCCGTCGGCGAGGCCGCGAATGACGCGAGGGTGCCCCTTGGCCATCGCCACGTTGGCGTGGTCTGCGTGGTCATGGCTTACCAAGACGGCGTCCACTCGAACTGCCGGGACGGGATAGCCCACTTTCTCGTCGTAAGGATCGATCAAGATGCTCGTCGATCCGCTCTCCAAAAGGAATGCGGCATGGCCAAGGTATGTAATCTTCATCGCAACCGCTCCTCCTCCGCAACAGGCGGCATCCTAAATGTAATCGCGTTTGTTACCGCGCGATCGCCCCGGGCATCGCAGCTCTGGCTCACGCGGCAGACCCGGCGCACTCGACGGACTCGCATCTTAGACCCATTGGTTCCGTTCTCTCATGGTCCAAATCCTCCGTATGACAACGCATGCCGCGACCCGCGGTGGCGGGAGGCACGGAACCAGCTCGTCCGACGCCCGAACAGAAGGGAGATGATACTCGACACAAGCGGGCATCGATGAGCCGAGCTGACCGACCCGGCCAGCCGAGCAAAATAGAGCAATTGCACGTCCAACAGAGCAACGAGGACCACGATCGACTTCAACGTCACTGGGCATGCCCCAATAGTGTATTCGTACATATGTTCGGTCGATATCACTTTGAATACCGTACATTCGTTCGCTATAGTGGAGCTAGAAAATGCCTGGTCGCCATCGGGGGGAGGACATTGGGCAGAGCACCAACGCAAGGGCTCACGGTTCGCCAGCAGCAGATCCTGGACTATCTTGTGCAAGAGGTCCAGGACAAAGGATACGCACCTTCTGTCAGGGAGATCGGGGACGCCCTCGGTCTCAAGTCGCCGTCTACCGTCCACCAGCATCTCGTCGCCCTCGAGCAAAAAGGATGCATCAGACGACACGGTGAGCGCATGCGGGCGTTGGAGGTAGTAGACAAGGCGCTCATTCAAACCGGCGAGAGCGTGCCCCTCCCGCTCGTTGGCCGGGTGTCCGCCGGAGCGCCGACTCTGGCCGACGAGCACGTCGAGGACCACATCGAGGTCCCCCGGAGGCTTTGCGGCGATCCTCGCGGATGCTTCTTACTCAGGGTACGCGGGGACAGCATGATTGGGGCCGGGATCATGCCTGAAGACCTGGTCATCGTCAGGAAACAGGCCACCGCTCGCGCCGGAGACATCGTCGTGGCCCAGTTGGAAGAGGAAGCGACCGTTAAAACGCTGGCTCTTGAGGAGGAAAAACCCCTGCTCCTGCCGGCAAATCCTGAGTACCAGCCGATCAGAGGCGAGTTTCAGATCGCCGGACGGGTCATTGCGCTCATCCGAGCCTACGAGGGGGTGCACGGATGATTGCCAGTTCGCCGCGCTGGACGGATCCAGTTCTCACGGCCGCCGGATGGAGACGTGCTCAAGCATCAACCAGCCGGGCGGCGCTTTCGCCCCGGCGCGTGCGTCGGAGGTCCTCGCCCGAGTGGGCGGTATGGGCTCCTGAACAAACGAAGCCGGGAATGACCGTGGCGGATGTGTGCCGTCTCTTCGCAGACGACCGCAGGCTCGTGCGGGTCAAACTGCTGCTGCTAGCAGGGCTGGTCATAGCAACCGCGGTACTCGAACGGGTGATGTAGCAATGACTGGGGACGTGGCCAGGGTTCCAAAGACGATCCACGCGTACGTCGCGGCCGCGGCGCCGATCAACGGTCGGGCCGGCGTGGGCGTGATCTTCGTGGACGCCCAGGGCCGTGTCCTGCGCCGGATCGGACGCACGATACCGGGGGTCGACAATCGGGATGCCGCGGTATTCCGCGGAATCCTCTACGCCCTCTGGAACTCTCGCCGCCTCGGCTCGCGCGGGATCATCGTTCATGCCGACACGCCAGAGGTGGTCGAGCAGATCACCGGGGCCCGCGAAGTAGACCCGGCGTTCGTCGGCCCGTACTTGGAGATCCGAGCGCTGTTGCACGCGTACCGGGCGGCCCGGGTCAAGGTGGACGGCACCGGGTGGGGACAGGAAGCCGCCACCGTGGCAGAGGCCGCGAGAGAATATGATACGGACGACACGGTCGAAGATCTGCCGCTCTGGGCAGGGCAGGCACCTCTCACACGCTCGACCGCATAGGCCCGGCGCCCGGCGCGGCCGGGCCGTCTCGCGGCGCCGAAGGAACGTCGTGACTCGTTTGCGAAAACCCTAGTAGTGACGCTGTGCCGGATTTTCCAGCCCTCTGCATCCGGTCGAACCGGCGCCTGCGTTGGAGAAGATGAGCGCTCAAGATCCATCTCAGCAGTATCTGGCCGAGGGAGAGGAATGTCTGGCCGTCGAGGACTGGAACGGCGCCATCGCGGCGTTCCAGAAGGCCGCCGCCGCCGCGCCCTCATCGGCGCATGCCCAGAGCAAGCTCGGCGTGGCGTACGTCCACAAACAGCAGTGGGATGAAGCTCAGACGTCGTTCCTGAAGGCGATCCAGCTCGATCCGCGCTACGCCCCGGCGCACAGCAACCTGGGCAACGTCTACCGCGAGCGCGGGCGGCTCGACGAGGCGGTGGCGTGTTACCAGAAAGCCATCGCGATGGATCCCGACTATTGGATCGCTCATCAGAATCTCGGGATCGTCTACAAGCAGCAGAAACGGGTCGCGGAGGCGGTGCGCGAGTTCAAGACCGCGACCAAGCTCTCACTACGTGCAGGGACGAAAAGCTATGGGCCGGACGTTCCACGAAAACGGACGGAGCGCGCCAGCCGGATGGGATGCCTTGGCTCCGCGGGGATGACCGTGCTGCTGCTCGTCGCGGTCGCCATCTCGGCGCGGCGGTGACCGGGGGAGTCGCGGGAATAAACGGCGTCCGGGATGAGTTCGTAAAGAGGCGGGGACTTATTTGGGGAAAGGAGCCAGGACATGGCATCGAAGCCTGCGAGCGTGACGGAGAAGTCATTCGATTCCGACGTGCTGAAGTCGAGCACGCCGGTACTGGTGGATTTCTGGGCCGCGTGGTGCGGCCCATGCAAGATGATCGCTCCAATCGTCGAGGAACTCGCGGGAGAGTATGATGGGAAACTGCGCGTGATGAAGCTCGACGTCGACGAGAACAGCGGAATCGCAGCTCGATACAGCATCATGAGCATCCCCACGCTTGGCATCTTCCGGTCCGGTGAGCTGGTGGAGCGGATCGTGGGATACATGCCGAAGGAGGCCCTCAAGAAACGGATCGACGCCGCGCTGGAGTAGCGATCGAACGGGATGCATCACACTCGTTGATCTCCGTATGAACGTGTGCTTACGGCTTGAGCCAGTGCCCGCGCGGACCGAACCGCCGCGGGCAAGGACTTCGACGCATCGGAGCGTCTCCGCCCGGGGGTAGCGACGCGATCGTGTGCGGCGGAAGGCGGTCTCCCGGTGGGCCGCCTTCCGCTTTTTCCGGGAGCCCACACTGTCGGCTTGGGGCTGGCGGTCACGGAGGAGCACCAGAAGTCGGATTGTCCCGAGGTCGTCGCCCGCCGCTTCTGGGCTCGCACCCGGGAAGAATATTGACAGTGTTATTGTCAGATCTATTGACACTGACTACGCCATATGGTAGCCTACCGATTGGGAAAAGTCCGAGGGAGAGACGTGAAAAGCAGATCGCCGGACATGCCGGTCTACGTCATCAGCATCGCAGCAGACCTCACCGGCTGCCACCCAAGGACGCTCCGGATCTACGAGGAACGGGGGTTGCTGGCACCGGTCCGGCGGCGCCGGATACGCCTGTACTCCGAGCGGGACATTGAGCGGATCAGGGTGATCAGGTTCCTAACGGAGGAACGTGGGTTGAACCTCGCGGGGGTGCGTTTGTTGCTGGAGATCCAGGAGCGCTACCACGAGGAACTCAACTGGGTGTTTGACGGAGGCGAGCCGGAAGCGAACATGGAGCCGTCTCCCCCCGAGGACGTACAGACAATACGCACTACCGAGAGTAAACCTCGAAAGCAAGGAGGACGAGGACGATGAGCATCATGCGTTGGGATCCGTTCGAGGAGGTGGGCACGCTCCGACGCTCGATGGAGCGTGTGTTCGACGACTTCTTCGCGCCACGACGCGCCTTGAGGGAGAAACCCGAGTGGACGTTGTGGGAGCCGCCCGTGGAGATGTTCGAAACGAAGGATGAGGTCGTGGTGCGCGCGGAACTGCCGAACATCGACCCCGATCAGATCGAGGTGACGGTCAGCGCCGACGCGGTCACGCTCAAGGGCGAGACGAAGCACGAGGAGGAACACAGGGACCGCAACTACCACCGGCGCGAGATTCGGTACGGCGCGTTCACGCGAACGGTGCCGCTCGCCGCTGAGGTGAAAAGCGGGGAAGCCAAGGCGATCTACAAGAATGGCGTCCTTGAAGTCACGATTCCGAAGTCGGAGCGCGTCAAGTCGACGCCGGTCAAGGTCGAGATCAAGAAATAGGCGAAAAGAGCGCCCCGGCCCGGCGTCCGCGAATCGCGGGCACCGGGCCGATACCCTGAACGCGGCGACCGGCGCCGCCGGGAGGAGTACGGTATGGCAAAGGTAGTCGGTATCGATCTAGGCACCACCAACTCGGTGATCGCGGCGATGATCGGCGGCGAGCCCACGGTCATTCCCAACGCCGAGGGGAGCCGGCTCACCCCCTCCGTCGTCGGCTTCACCAAGACCGGAGAGCGTCTGGTCGGCCAGATGGCCCGGCGGCAGGCGATCCTCAACCCCGAGAACACCGTGTACTCGATCAAGCGCTTCATGGGCCGGCGCTACAGCGAGGTGGAGTCGGAGCGCAAGATCGTCTCGTACAAGGTCGAGGAGGGGAAAAACGGGACCGCCGTGGTGAACATCCCCGCTGCCGGCAAGACCTTCACCCCGGAGGAGATCTCCGCGATGATCCTCCAGAAGCTCAAGACCGACGCGGAGGCCTACCTGGGCGAAAAGGTCGAGCAGGCGGTCATCACGGTGCCGGCCTACTTCAACGACGCGCAGCGGACCGCCACCCGCAACGCCGGGGAGATCGCCGGGCTCAAAGTGCTCCGGATCATCAACGAGCCCACGGCGTCGGCGCTCGCATACGGCCGGCAGCTCGAGCAGAAGCACGCGAAGACGATCCTCGTGTTCGATCTCGGCGGCGGGACGTTCGACGTCTCGGTGCTGGAGATCGGCGAGGGCGTCTACGAGGTCAAGGCGACGAACGGGGACACCCACCTCGGCGGGGACGACTTCGACGAGCGCATCGTCAACTGGCTCGCGGACGAGTTTCGCAAGCAGCAGGGCATCGACCTTAGAGCGGACCGGCAGGCGCTGCAGCGGCTGCGGGAAGCGGCGGAACGGGCCAAGATCGAGCTCAGCACCGTGGTCCAGACGTCGATCAACCTGCCGTTCATCACGGCGGACGCGTCCGGCCCCAAGCACCTGGACATGGTGCTCACCCGGGCCAAGTTCGACGAGCTGACCGCGGACCTGGTGGAGCGGTGCACCGGGCCGTTCAAGCAGGCCCTCGCCGACGCCAAGCTGTCCGAGAAGGACCTCGACGAGGTCATCCTGGTGGGCGGCGCCACGCGGATGCCGAGTGTACAGGAGCTCGTGCGCCGTCTCACCGGCAAGGAGCCGAACAAGGAAGTCCACCCCGATGAAGTGGTAGCCGTGGGCGCGGCGATCCAGGCCGGCGTGCTCGCCGGCGAGGTGCGGGAGGTGGTCCTGCTCGACGTCACACCGCTCTCGCTCGGCATCGAGACGCTCGGCGGGGTCAATACCACCCTCATCCAGAGGAACACGACGATTCCGACGCGCAAGTCGGAGACGTTCAGCACGGCGGAAGACGCGCAGCCTGCCGTGGAGATCCACGTGCTGCAGGGCGAGCGCCCGATGGCACGCGACAACCGGACGCTCGGGAAGTTCATCCTTGACGGCATCCCGCCCGCGCCGCGAGGCCTGCCGCAGATCGAGGTCACGTTCGACATCGACGCCAACGGCATCCTGAACGTGTCCGCGAAGGACAAGGCGACGGGCCGCGAGCAGTCGATCAAGATCACCGGGACCGGCACGCTCGACAAGAGGGAGGTCGAACGCCTCGTCCAGGAGGCGGAGGCGCACGCCACCGAGGACCAGCGCAAGCGCGAGGCCGCGGAGGTCAAGAACCGCGGCGACAGCCTCGCCTACCAGACCGAGCGCATGCTCAAGGAAGTCGGCGACAAGGTCTCCGCCGACGAACGGGGGAAAGTCGAGGCCGCACTCGCCGAGCTCAAGGAGGCCACGAAGACCGAGGACACCGAGCGCATCAAGCGGGCGACCGAAGCGCTCCAGCAGGCGAGCTACAAGCTCGGGGAAGAGATGTACAAGCGGACGACCGCGGGGGCAGCCGCGGGCGCCGGCGGCCCCGGCGCGCAGCCGGGAGGTACGGGGAGCTCCGGCGCCGACGACGTGATTGATGCGGAATTCAAGCCGTCCGACAAGCCGTGACGAGCGCGCGTCCGGGGCGGGCGCCGAAGCCTGCCCCGATGACGATGTTCAGATCGATCGAGGTGTCGGCATGATGACCGAGCACACGGGAAGGCGCCCGGAAGCGGAGGGTACGCCGCCCGCGGATCGCCCGGCGCGGACCGTAGGGGAGACGCAAGCGGACGAGGACCTCGCGGAGCTCTCCGCGGACGAACTGCGGGCGAAAGTGGCGGAAGCGCGCGAGAGCGCGGCGCGCAACCGGCAGCACTTCCTGCACTCCGTGGCGGACCTGGAGAACTACAAGAAGCAGGCTGCCCGCGAGCGGCAGGACGCGGTCGAGCGGACGCGGCGGCAGATGCTCAGCCTTGTGCTGAGCGTGCTTGACAACCTGGAACGCGCGCTGGCCTTCGCGGCGGAGCAGGACGGCGCGAGCAAGGCCCTCGTCAACGGCCTGCGGATGACGCACCGCCAGATCCTCGACCAGCTCGCGGCGATCGGCGTCCGACCGATCGAGTCGAGGGGGAAGAGGTTCGATCCGCGCCTGCACGAGGCGGTCGCCGTCGTCCCCCCGCAGGGCTCGGAGGCTGCGGGCGGGACGATTGCAGACGAGATCCTCCGCGGCTACCTGCTCAACGAGGACGTGTTCCGGCCTGCCAAGGTCACGGTGGTGGCGGAGCGGACGGCGGAGGAGCCCGCGGAAGGAGACGGCAGCGGCCGGGGTTAGACCGCGCCCGTTCCCGCGCGCCATCAGAGGCGGTGGAACGGGACAGAGTCCCGGTCACCCGGAGTGGGGCCGATGGAGTTCAAAGACTACTACAAGGTCCTCGGGATAGAGCGGAACGCCGGCCGGCAGGCGATCAGCCGGGCGTTCCGAAAACTGGCGCGCCAGTACCATCCGGACGTCAACCCCGGAAACGCGGAGGCCGAGACCCACTTCAAGGAAATCAACGAGGCGTACCAAGTCCTCAACGACCCCGAGCGACGGGCGAAGTACGATCAACTGCTCGACCTCCGCCAGCGCGGCGGCGGCTGGGAGGAGCTGCTGCGCCAGCAGCGCTCCGGCGCGCCCGGGGACGGCACGTACACCGTCTACACCGAGGGGGTCAACCCCGAGGATCTCGGGCAGTTTAGCGACTTCTTCCAGCAGCTGTTCGGGGGGCTCGGCGGGTCGCCGTTCGGCGGCCGCGGGCGGGGCCGCGGCGCGGGTGGACCGAATATCGAGGACCTGCTGCAATCGCATGGCCGGACCGCGGGCGGCGTGGGCGAGGCCACGGGCGACGTAGAAGGCGAGGTCGAGATCTCGCTCGAGGAGGCATTCCACGGCGCGACGCGGACGGTGACGGTCCCTGGCGACGAACGCACGAAGTCGCGGACGATCGAGGTGAAGATCCCCAGGGGCGTCCGCAACGGCCAGCGCATCCGGGCCGCCGGGCAGGGGCGGGGCGGAGACCTGTATCTGGTGGTACGCATCCGGCCCCACCCCGCCTTCAGGCGTCAGGGGGATGATGTCACGTGCGAGATCGAGGTGCTGGTGTGGACCGCCGCCCTGGGGGGCGACGCGCGCGTGCCGACGCTCGGCGACGCCATGACGATGACGATCCCGGCGGGTACCCGCGACGGCCGGACGTTCCGGCTGCGTGGCCAGGGCATGCCCCATGTGCGCGGCGGAGGCGCAGGCGACGAACTGGTGAAGGTGCGGCTAGTGCTGCCGGACCCGGTGACCCCGCGGGATCGCGAGTTGTTCGAGGAGATGCGGCGGCTGCACGAGACAGGTTCCGGGACGGCGTAGAGGACGCGGTCGTCGTTCCATGGCCATGAAGTTCGACCGCTTCACCGAAAAGACGCAGGAGGCGCTTGTCACCGAGCAGGCGCTCGCGCGGGACGCCGGCCGGCCGAGATCGACACGCGGCCGCTCCGGCGTCTGATCCAACGCGTCGTGGAGAACCCCGCTGAACCGCGGGACGCTCGCCGGAGGGAGTTCCGATCATCACTCGCGAACCGTCGCGTAGCTCCGGCGAAGAGGTTGTCGGTCGACAATGAAGCGACACTACACGTCCACCACTGGCGCTATTCGCGGTCGGCGTGCCGTTTCTCTCCAGTGCGCTTCGGCGAAAAAACGCTTAAGCCTCGGACCAGTCCGCAAGCAGGGGGGTGAAAGATGTCGATCGAAGCGACCTGGGCGCCGCACACCAAACATGGCAGGTTGACCGCCCAAAGCGACCTGCCCGACAGCGCGTTCGCTTTCCCGCGCCAGCGCAAGGAGCCGCTGACCGACGCGACGCATGTCCGAAACGCGCTGGCTCGCTTCCTTCAGGTGGAGGGAGTATCCGACGCCGAACGTGACCTGGCCTTCGCCAACATCAAAGCAGCGGCCGACTACTACGGCGTCACGGTTAGGGAAAACGACTGGCGAGAGCTCGAACGGGTTGGATGACGTGCCCGCCGATAACAGCGCGGGCCTGGATTGAGGCAACAGTGCGGTCCAGCGTGGTCCGGGTCATCGGCAACGCACCGTACAATCGGGGATACTGATCCCGTGGAAGTCCACGTTACGTTCCTGCCGGAGGAAGCCGGCGATTGTCACCGGCGCGCGGTCATCGACGTAGTTCGGACCACCACTTCGCTGCTCGTCATGGTGGAGCGGGGGTGCGAGGAGGTGCTGATCGCCTCCAGCGTCGAGGCAGCCCGCCGGTACCGCGGAGGAGACCCTGGCATCCTGCTCGCTGGGGAACAAGATGGCCGGACGCCAGAGGGATTCGATTTCGGGAACAGTCCTGCCGCGTTCGCGGCGACGAACCTAGCCGGTGAACGTGTCGTGTTCGCGACGACCAACGGAACGCGGGCGCTCCACCTCGTGCGCAGCGGAGCGGTCACGTTGATTGCGTGCCTGCGCAACCGCGTGGCGGTAGCCAAGACCCTGCGGGGAGAAGCGCGGGCGCTCGGGCTCGATGTCACGGTGGTATGTGCAGGACGGGAGGGGCGGTTTGGGCTCGACGACGCCTATACGGCTGGGTCAATCGTCGACGCGATGTGCGCCATCTCCGGGAGTGATGCGGACGGGTTCACCGACGCCGCGCTTGCGGCGCGTGCCCTATTTCGGGCCTACCCGGATGCGAAGGCACTGCTTCGGGTCGGGCGCACGGAACAGCATGTGATCCGGCTCGACCTGGCCGATGATCTGCGCGTCTGCGCCGAACTGGATCAGTCGACGGTCGTGCCCCGCATGGGAGAGCGCGTGCGGCTGTTGGAGCCGTGAAGACAGATCGAGCAGCACGAACGGTTCGGATCGTCGTCGGCGCGGCTCCGGTCGTGACGTTGGTGGCCGCGTAGCAGAGCGCCGAAGCCCTCAAGGTGATGGTCGGCGCGAAGCACGCGGTGTCGACCCAGCATGCATGTCGACCTCTGGCACGGCGATGTCTCGATCTTGCCGATGGCGCGGGATGCCGGCCGCAGTGTATGCGGCCGCCGCGAATTCCGCCTCCTCGAACACGGGTGACGCTGCGTCGCTCTGCGGCTGCGACGCCGTGTAGATCGCGCCGCCTTCGACCTTCGACCTGGATCTTGAACTGCTCGCCAGTACCCCCCGCGGTTCTTCCCAATCGACCGCAGCCCTCCTTGCTCGAGTTCCGCGTCGACGACCATGACGTGGTGGTCTCCCGCGACGGCCAAGCCATGATCTTCGGCACCGCGGATCCGCCGCGCGCGATCGACCGCGTCCGGCTTGGGCCGGGTGGTAGCCGCGTTATCCAGGCAGATCGTTGAGTTGTCGGCGGAGTGATTTTCCGACTCGTCATCGGGTTCCTGGCGGGATTCTCGCTCGACAAAGTGCTGCTGCCGGGACGTGGTGACGGGATTGGAGTCACGGCCACCGCGCTTGCGGCTAGCGTGGCCGAAAACTCGCGAAGAAATTCGCTCCGGGGGGCATCGTAAGACGAACGACATGTGCCCCATCCACGTCTATGAGATAGAGCTGATCGGTGCCGTCGCGCGTGGAGGTGAAGATGAGGTGGCTCCCGTCCGGGCTGAATGCCGGGGAGTAGTTCCGCCCGCTGGCGTTGGTCAGGCGGGTCTGATGTGAGCCGTTGCTGTTCATGACGTACAGCTGTTCCGATCCAGTACGAGTCGAGGAAAAAGCAATTCTCCGACCGTCCGGGCTGAATGCGGGCCCAAAGCTCTCCCCGGGCGGGCTTGTGAGACGTCGGACTCGCGACCCGTCGATGCGCATCGTGTAGATCTGTGATAGGCCATCGCGGGTCGACATGAACGCGATCGTCCGGCGGTCGGGGCTGAAGGCTGGGCGGAAGCTCTGCCCCGGGAGATCGGTGAGCCGCACCAGGTGCGATCCATCGATGTTGACGCGGTAAATCTGCCAGAGGCCGGTTCGGTTCGACTCGAACGCGATCGTCTGGCCAATCGAGTTGAACGCGGCCGCCGCGCTGCTCCCCGGAGGCGCTGTGATCCATGTCGGCGTGAGGGTATCGGCGTTGGTGACGTAGATCTGCCAGCGTCCGTTCCTCGATGCCGTGATCGCGAGCCGGTGCCCGTCTGGGCTAAACGTGGCGTGTAGGCTATCCGTCGCGGACGTGGTGAGCCGTCGGGCGCCCGCTCCCGTGGCGTTCATGATATAGATCTGGTCGCTTCCGTCGCGATTGGAAGTGAATACGATCTCATTCGGGCCCGGCCCCGCTGCGGCGTGCCACGCCGGCCATATCGGGACCATGAGCACGAGTACAGATGCCGTGAAGACGGCAAGGAGACACCATTTCGGGCGGTCGCGGCGAAAGCGACGCGCCGGGCTCGGGTGCGATTGATCGCGCATAGCCGGCAGCAGCGGCGCGGCGTAGTCCACGACGCACTGCACCTTACGTGACCATGCGCGCGCGCGCAATTTCGCGGCCAGCGCCAGCAACACGGCAATTCCGAAGGGCAGCACGCCGCATTCGGAGCATCGCGTCTGCGGCGTCGACCGTTTCCTCGGCTCGCTCACCGCCACTCCCTTGCCATCGTATTGAGCGCGCTAGCTTCGCGACGCTAAACCCCTGATTTCCGTGAAGAGAGGGAAAATCCTATTGCATATCGGTCCAATCACCTGCCGCCGGCCGTCCGCGCCTCCTCGACCCCTGCGGGACTGGGCTCGCTGGTGTGTAACTTTCCCGCCGCAGTTCCCCGGCGAACAGGTTAATGTGGACCAGTCGCAACTCGGCAAGACGAATTCGCACCGCAGGGGGTGTGACGGTGAGCTCGTCCGCCAGTCTTCCTTGGCACGAGACTACCTTGCGGAACAGACCGAAGGCAGGACACCGAGTCCATAGGGGCTGCGGGCACGAGGAGGCGCGTGTGACTGTGTCACGAATAGTAGCAAAGCAAGATCCGGATGAGCTCTTTCTCCGGGCGCCGAGCGGAGATCCTTGTGCGGGTCGATGTGGCTCCTGCCCGATGAACCGACAGTAGGGGTGGGGAAGATCCACGTCATCCCCAAGGACGTGCTCGGGAAACCGTTGACACCGGGCAGATCAATGATGTCGTGGTCGGCTGGCGCGTCCACCCGAGATCCCGGGCAACTGCATGCCGAGGCGGTCCTCCAGCAGCGGTCCGTCATCAACCGACGATACGTCGATCACGTCGGGCCGCCTTTCCCGGCCTGCCTGTCTCTCCACCGCCACTGTGCTTCGGGCCGAGTCCGCGTCGCATAGCATGAAGAGCAAGATCTGGAACGTCGGTCGATTCCGCATCGAGTTGCGCCGTCCGCTCGTAATGGGCATCGTGAATGTCACGCCAGACTCGTTCGCCGACGGTGGGAAGCATGACGATGCGGTCTCGGCCCTGCGCCATGCGGAGCAACTGCTGCACGAGCAGGCCGACATTCTCGACGTGGGAGGGGAATCGACCCGTCCGGGAGCGCCGCGGGTGCCGTGCGAGATCGAACTCGAGCGCGTGCTGCCCGTGGTTCGAGAATTGGTACGCTGGCGGGTGCCGGTTTCGGTCGACACCCGCACGCCAGAGGTGATGCGCCGAGCCCTCGACTTGGGAGTCGACATCATCAATGACATCCAGGCCCTGCGCGCTCCCGGGGCGATCCAGGCGGTGGCTGACAGTCCCGCTGGCGTGTGCCTGATGCACATGCGAGGCGACCCCGCCAACATGCAGGATCATGCGGCGTACGAGAACGTGGTGGCCGAGGTCGATGCGTTCCTCATCGAGCGGGTGCGTCTGTTGCAGCAGCACGGAATCTCGCGGGATCGTCTGTGCCTGGACCCCGGATTCGGCTTCAGCAAGAAGCTCACGCACAATCTCGCTCTGGTGGCCAGTCTGCGCCGTCTAGCCGTCCACGGACTGCCGCTGTTGGTGGGTGTGTCGCGCAAGTCCATGGTCGGGCAGCTCACTGGGCGGCCGGTGGGCGAGCGCCTGGCCAGCAGCCTGGCGGCCGCGCTGGCCTGCGTGAAGCGCGGCGCAGACATCGTGCGCGTCCACGATGTCGCGGCCACCGTCGATGCGCTCAAGGTCTGGTGGTCGGTAGAGTCGGTCGAGCTCGAGGGTGAACCCCGCTTGCAAGTGCCGGGCAGCGGCGAGGACGGCTTCTGGCCCGATATCGTCGAGGAGATCCCGCCTTGCTAAGAGGCAGGCTAGGTGCCGCGGCGTCGCTCTTGGCGGGGTAAGCCGTTCCTCAGCGTACCACAGCACTGATCAGCCGCCCGTATTCGGATCCGACCCGGGCACACGAATTGGCTGATCAGTCGCCCATCGTGCCGGAATTCGCACTGCGTCTGGACGTCGCCGCGGACAGGTACTGCGCCAAGAGGAATTGAGTGCCGCGCAGCCACGATCGGCACGGGCGGCCGGATCTCGGCCCATACGCTGGAGACCCGGAAGGAGGTGCGGATTCTCCACTACTGGAATCCCCGGCCGTGGAGGACTTGGCGCCGGGGGCTGAAGAACGAAGCTCGGGGAGTGTGACGGATGAGGCTGGCGGACAAGGTGGCCGTCGTAACCGGCGGGAGCCGTGGCATCGGGCGGGCCGTGGCGCTGGCGTTCGGGCGCGAGGGCGCCCGCGTGGCTCTGTCCTACCTGAGGAACGAGCAGGCTGCACGGGAAGTCGCCGCGGCCATCGGACTGGATCGCACGCTCGCAATCCAAGCCGACGTGGCCACGTTCGAGGATACGCAGCGGCTCGGCGACGCCGTGATGGCCAGGTTTGCCCGGGTCGACATTTGGGTCAACAATGCCGGGGCCGACGTCCTCACCGGGGATGGCGGCGAACTGAGCTTCGCCGAGCAGGTCGACCTGCTGCTGCGCGTCGATGTGAAGGGCACGATCCACGGCTGCCAGGTGGCGGCGGCGGTCATGCATCGACAGGGCGGGGGCAAGATCATCAACATCGCGTGGGACCACATCTTTACCGGCATGGGGACCCACCACGGCACCCTTTACTCCTTGGCCAAGGGGGCCGTCTGGGCGTATTCCAAATCTCTCGCTCGTAGTCTCTCTCCGGCGATCCGCGTCAACGTCATCGCGCCGGGATGGATCGAAACCGAGTGGGGGCAGACGCTCGCGCCGGATCTGCGGGAGCGCGTCGTCAAGACGACGCCCCTCGGGCGCTGGGGACGCCCTGAGGATGTGGCTGCCGCAGCCGTTTTCCTGGCCAGCCCCGACGCTGATTTCATCACGGGGCAGACCATCGTGGTCAACGGCGGAGCCGTCATGTGGTAGACGGCGCAGCTATGGGCGAAACCGGAGCCGGAGCCTCCGAAAAGATCGTCTTCGTCACGGGACGCCTGGCGGAGCGGGCGCTGCGGGGTGTGCTGGACGGGATGCGGCCCGCGTTTGAGTACGAGGTGGCGGTCATGCCGATCACCGTGGCCGCGCTGATGACGACCTCGTGGATCGCATCCCACCTGACACCACCGCGCCTGGCGAGTCTTGTGATGATTCCCGGTCTCTGCGAAGGCGATTTGGCCGTTCTGGAGGATCGGGCCGGCGTGCGCGTTGTCCGGGGGCCCAAGGATCTCCTGGATCTTCCCGAGCACTTCGGCCGGCCGACGGAGCGTGCGGGCTACGGGACTTACACCATCAAGATCGTGGCCGAGATCCACAACGCCTCGATTCTATCCCTCGATGGCCTACTGGCCCGCGCGGAGTACTATCGACAGGCAGGCGCCGATGTTATCGACCTGGGATGCGCCGTCGGTAATCGCTGGCCGCAGGTGAGCGAGGCCGTGATGCTGCTCAAGCAGCACGGATTTGCCGTGAGCATCGATACTTTCGACCAGGGCGAGATCCTGGATGCGGATGCTGCGGGGGTAGATTACGTTCTAAGCCTCAACGCGTCCAACCTCGAATTGGCGCCGCGCCTGCGTGCCGTGCCCGTGGTGGTGCCGGACTTCGACGGCGGGATGCCATCGCTTGCGGCCAACGTCGCCGCCCTGGAGCGCTTGGGGCTCCGCTACGTCATCGATCCGATCGTTGCGCCGTTGAATTTCGGATTTGTGGAGTCGCTGGAGCGGCTCCTCGAAGTCCGCCGACGCTGGCCGCAAGCGGAGGTGATGATCGGCACACACCACATTACCGAACTCCTGGACGCGGACACCATCGGCGTGAACGCTCTCCTCGCGGGGTTGGCGCAAGAGGTGGGCGTGACCTACGTGCTGACGACCGAGGTGGCGTCGTGGACCCGCGGTACGGTCCGGGAACTCGATATCGCCCGCCGGCTGGCTGCCTACAGCCACGCGCACGGCGTACTGCCCAAGAATCTGGAAGACCGGCTCTTGGTCGTCAAGGACCGCCGTGCGTCACGGTACACGCTGGACGAACTGCGCGCGCTCCATCGTCAGATCCGAGACCCAAACTATCGCATCTTCGTGACCGACGACCAGATCTGCGTCTTCAACGCTGAACGCTTTGTCACCGGCCGCGACATCCAGGAGATCTTCGGGCAACTCCAGGTCGAGGAGCCCACCCACGCCTTCTACCTGGGGCGAGAACTGATGAAGGCCCACATGGCCCTGATGCTGGGCAAAGCGTACACTCAGGAACAGCATCTCGACTGGGGTTACCTGACACCGCCTGCGCCGCCGACGCGACACGTGCGGCTGACGCAGCGGTGGTCAGGTCGCCGGAAACCCAGGAGCGATCGGGACTAAGTCCCCAGGCCGCAGACCCAGGGGACCATGCCCGACGCGGGAAGCGGCTTCTTGAGGCCGACGAACTCGAAGGCGGCCACCCGGCTGGCCGGCATACTGCTCAGCTGCCGGATCGCACCCCGGGTGAGCGCAATGGGCTCGTGCTCACACACGAACACCACTCCTTCCCGCTCGACCGTCCAGCAGTCGGTCCCACCACACAGATGGCACGGTATCTGCCGGCCATTCTGATCATAGAGCGTGTAAGTGACGACCGCATGAGTCTCGTCCTCGGGACCTCCCTGAGACGACCCGGTGCGAGACGTCGTGGAACTTCTCCCGTCCTCCGCGCTCGGTGTCACTCCGTTTCCCCTCCCCCGATGTAGGCATATTGTACTAAACCGAATTAATTAATATGCATAGCATTTCTCGAGATCTCCCGCAAGTCCCGGAAAGACCTTCGAAAAGACAAAAAGACAGGGGATGTGGGAGGCGAAATTGACCGGAATGAGGCGGACTACTGTTCGGGAGGCGGGGAGGCCTGCGGGTCGGGCCCCTTATTTACCGCCTGGGTATAGCGCTCGAGGAGCTCATTCTCGACTTCGGGCCGACCCAGAACCTCCGTGGGATCCAGGCGGAAGTAGTCGATCGCCTCCTGAAGGCGGCGAGTCCGGTCGTTCTCCTCGGCCCATCCCCACACCTGAAGCCAGCGAGTCATCGTGCGTCCTCTCCTTCCAGCGGTTCGAGCTCGATCTCGATGCCCTTCGATTCGGGCATGCCCGTCCCCCCCGTCGACGCCCCAATCAGGCGGTTCGCCGGCGGTCCGTAGGGCACGAAGGCCAAACCCTCGGGGATGTCGCCGGCCTGGCAGCGGAAGATCTCTTGACCGTGAGGCGAACGAACCCGGATCCGCGCGCCGTCTGCGATGCCCAATCGTGCCAGGTCGGCGGCGTTCACGGTAAGCGTCTGAACGATGGCCTGGTAGTCCGGATTCTCCTTGCCGATGTTGATCTGCTGTCCTTGCCTCGCCGTGCGCGCGGGGATGAGCACCAGACGCCCCGGCTTCCTATCCATCGAGCTCACGGTACACCTCCTTTGCGCCGGCCGCTAGCGCGGCCAGGCACAATTCCCGGGTCGTGCCTTGTGCCATGACCGTACAGACGGGCTGGCCGGCTTCGATCCGGTCCCCTGCGTGGGGGACGTCGCAGAAACCCCGCTCCAGCCACGATTCATGATCCGCCATGACGATGGGACGGCTGGCGAACACGATCGCCTTCCCCCAGTAGCCTGTGAAGGCGCGCAGCATTCCGGTCTCCGGGAGCATGCCATCGATGGCATGCAGGTGCGTCTCGAATACCGACAGACCGGTGGCCCGTTCGAT
>Ga0187781_10000392_pt1 | contig 31089 bp, 27 predicted proteins | sample 0715_SJ02_MP02_2_FD_132447 | JGI IMG/M metagenome (GOLD analysis project Ga0187781, IMG submission 132447) | Tropical peat soil microbial communities from peatlands in Department of Meta, Colombia - 0715_SJ02_MP02_20_MG | ecosystem: Environmental > Terrestrial > Soil > Wetlands > Peat | place... | reverse complement strand
AGCGGCTCAAGCAGGTCATCAAGGAGCTTGAGGCCTATCCCGGTGCGATCCTTTTCATCGACGAGATCCACACCGTGATCGGCGCCGGCGCCACCTCCGGCGGCGCCATGGATGCCTCGAACTTGTTGAAGCCGGCTTTGGCATCGGGCAGCGTGCGCTGCATCGGCTCCACGACCTACAAGGAATACCGGCAATATTTCGAGAAGGATCGCGCGCTGGTCCGCCGTTTCCAGAAGATCGACGTCAACGAGCCGTCGGTTCCCGATGCGATCGAAATCCTCAAAGGGCTCAAGCCTTATTTCGAGGACTATCACAAGCTCCGCTACACCAACGAAGCCATCAAGGCCGCGGTCGAGCTGTCGTCGCGCTACATCCACGATCGCAAGCTGCCCGACAAGGCCATCGACGTCATCGACGAGTCGGGCGCGGCGCAGATGCTGTTGCCGGAGGGCCGCCGCAAGCGGACCATCGGCATCAAGGAGATCGAGACCACGATCGCCACCATGGCGCGGATCCCGCCGAAGGCGGTATCGAAGGACGACGCCGAGGTGCTGCGGCATCTCGAAGATACGCTCAAGCGCGTCGTCTATGGTCAGGACAAGGCGATCGAGGCGCTGTCGGCGTCGATCAAGCTTGCTCGCGCCGGCTTGCGCGAGCCGGAGAAGCCGATCGGTTGCTATCTGTTCTCCGGCCCGACCGGCGTCGGCAAGACCGAAGTGGCCCGGCAGCTGGCAGCCACGCTCGGCGTCGAAATTATCCGCTTCGACATGTCGGAATACATGGAGCGCCACACCGTTTCGCGGCTGATCGGCGCGCCGCCCGGCTATGTCGGTTTCGACCAGGGTGGTTTGCTCACCGACGGCGTCGACCAGCATCCGCATTGCGTGTTGTTGCTCGACGAAATCGAGAAGGCGCATCCGGATTTGTTCAACGTGCTCCTGCAGATCATGGATCACGGCAAGCTCACCGACCATAACGGCAAGCAGGTCGACTTCCGCAACGTGATCCTGATCATGACCACGAATGCGGGGGCCGCCGATATGGCCAAGGCCGCGTTCGGCTTCACGCGCACCAAACGCGAAGGCGACGACATGGAGGCGATCAACCGGCTGTTCGCGCCGGAGTTCCGCAACCGGCTCGACGCGATCATCACCTTCGCCCACCTGTCGCAGGACGTCATCGCGATGGTGGTCGAGAAATTCGTCCTCCAGCTCGAGGCGCAGCTCGCCGATCGCGACGTGACCATCGAGCTGACCGACGAAGCCACCAAGTGGCTGATCGCCAACGGCTACGACGAGCTCATGGGCGCCCGCCCGATGGCGCGGGTGATCCAGGAGCACATCAAGAAGCCGCTGGCCGACGAAGTGCTGTTCGGCCGCTTGAAGTCGGGCGGCCACGTGCGCGTCGTCGTGGTCACCGACGAAGACGCCAAGAGCAAGCTTTCGTTCGAATACCCGGACGGCCCGGTGACGCCGCGGCCGGAAAAGCTGCCCGAGCCGCGCCGTGCCAAGAAGCGCCGCTCTTCGCCGCGGCGAAAGCCGTCGGGTGGTAACGGTCCGGGCGGCGGCTCGCCGCCGCGCCGCGGCTCCGTGCCGAAAGTGCCGCTGGTCAAGGTCTGACCGGCCGCCGCAAATCTGATGGAATAGGCCGCGGCGCCAGTCTCAAACCTGAGGCTGGCGCCGTTGCAGTTCGTGGGCAAACCACAGCGCCAGCGCTGGGAAGGCGACGGCCGTGCCGAGAAAGAGCGGCGTAGCGCCCAGCCGATCGATGACGACGGCGCCCACCGCAACGCCCGCCGTCTGGCCGAAATAGAGCGCCGAGGAAAAGATCGCAACCGCGGTGCCGCGCGCTTCCGGCGTCATCTGCGTGGCCTTGGTCTGCAGCGTATTGTGGAACATGTAGAAGCCAAGCCCGATCGCGGTGACGGCGATCGGCGCCAGCCACCAGGCCTGTTGGAATGCCAGCACGACATAGGCCGCCGTTATCAGGAAGCCGCCAATGACGATGAGGCCGGCCTGTCCGAGCCGGTAAACCAGCTGGCGGACAAGCCCTGCATAGATCAGTCCACCGACGCCGAAGCAGGCGACGGTCAGGCCGATGAGCGTGAGGCTCAAGCCGAAGCGCACATGCAAATTTGCGCCGATATAGGCGAACGCTCCCCAGGCCAAAGCCGCTTCGATGAAAGCCATGATGAGAATGATTCGCGCGAACGGATTGGAAAGAACCGCGGCATAGTCGGCGGCGAAGCCGCGGCGGTCGGACGCGTGCCGGCCGCGTGCGCGGGTTTTCGGATTGACGATGAGTTCGAAGATAAGCCCGACCGCGGCGAGTGCGAACATGCCACCGAGCGCGAAGAAGACATTGCGCCACCCGAACAGGTCGCCGAGCACGCCGCCCATGGCCTGGCCGAAAAGCTGCCCGAGAATGTAACCAGAGGCATAGCGCGCCAGGATCGGCTGCAGGCGGTCGTGAGGCGTCACGTCCCCGAGATAAGCCATCGAGACGGGGATCACCCAGCCGGCGACGGCACCGGTCGCAAGCCGCGCCAGCGCCAGTTGCGGCAGCGACGCCGCCGTTCCACAGAGCGTCACCAGCACGGCGGCAAGGATGCTGGCGATCGCAACGGTGCGGTACTTTCCGAACCGGTCGGCCATCGGACCGACGACAAACTGGATGGAGCCGTGGGTGACCGCATAGGCCGTGAGCACAATCGCGGCCACGCCCACGGTCGTTTGGAAATCGCTTGCGATCTGCGGCAACAGCGAATCGGTCACCCGCACCTGCGCCTGGCTGGCAAAGCCGGCCGCCGCGAGCAGAATGATGGAGCGGGCGGGCGTTTGGCGTGCCGAAGGCGAGGACGTTGGGAGTGCCAATGACACGCCTAAATTTGTTCGGAAACGGAGCCCTGGGGGAAGACGGCGGCGTTGACACTCCGCGCGACGCAAGCTTTCTAGCGCGCGAAACGGCAGAAGCGATAGAGCGATGATCGAGAACAGGTATGTCCCCGGCGCGGTCGAGGGCCGCATTTATGCAGCCTGGGAGGCGGCAGGCGCCTTCCGGGCAGGCCGGCTGGAGCGCGCCAAGGCGGAGCCTTATTGCATCGTCATTCCGCCCCCGAACGTGACCGGCTCGCTGCATATGGGCCATGCGCTCAACAACACCCTGCAGGACATTCTCTGCCGCTTCGAGCGCATGCGCGGCAAGGACGTGCTGTGGCAGCCGGGCACCGATCACGCCGGTATCGCCACCCAAGCCGTAGTCGAGCGGCAGTTGATGGAGCGCCAGCTCCCCGGCAGCCGCGAGATGGGCCGCGAGGCGTTCATCAGGCGCGTCTGGGAATGGAAGGCGGAATCGGGCGGCGCCATCATCGGTCAGCTCAAGCGGCTGGGCGCATCCTGCGACTGGTCGCGCGAGCGCTTCACCATGGACGAAGGTCTGTCGCGCGCGGTGGCGAAAGTCTTCGTCGAGCTTTATCGGGCCGGCCTCATCTACAAGGACAAGCGCCTGGTCAATTGGGATCCCAAGCTCAAGACCGCGATCTCCGATCTGGAAGTGCAGCAGGTCGACGTCAAAGGCCATCTCTGGCACATCAAATATCCGATCGAAGGCAGCGACGAGTTCATCGTCGTTGCGACGACCCGGCCGGAAACGATGCTGGGCGATGTTGCCGTGGCGGTGCATCCCGAGAACGAACGGCTCAAGCATCTGATCGGCAGGACGGCCGTGCTGCCGCTTGTCGGCCGCCGCATTCCGATCGTCGGCGACGACTACGCCGACCCGGAAAAGGGCACCGGCGCGGTGAAGATCACGCCGGCGCATGATTTCAACGACTTCGAGGTCGGCCGCCGGCACGAACTGCCGCTGGTCAATGTGCTCGATGCGGAGGCGCGGCTCGATCTGCGCGACAACGCCGCGTTTCTGCACGGCGTGCCGTCTTCGCCGGAGCTCGATGAGACTTTGTCACTGCACAGGCTCGACCGCTTTGCGGCGCGCAAGCGCATCGTCGAGCACCTTGAGGCGCGCGGCTTGCTGGACAGGATCGAGCCGACCGCGCACACGGTGCCGCATGGCGACCGCTCCGGCGCGGTGGTCGAGCCGTTCCTGACCGATCAATGGTATGTCGACGCCAAGACGCTGGCGCAGCCGGCGATCGAGGCGGTGCGCACGCGCAAGACGGTGTTCGTGCCCGCGCAGTGGGAAGCGACCTTCTACAATTGGATGGAGAACATCCAGCCCTGGTGCATCTCCCGCCAGATCTGGTGGGGGCATCAAATCCCGGCCTGGTATGGTCCCGACGGCAAGGTCTTTGTCGCCGAGAGCGAGGACGACGCCGTCGCCGACGCGCTCGCGCACTATACCGACATCGAGGAGATCACGGTCGAGGACGGGCACGACATCGCCGCCGATCCGCAGCGGCGCGCGCGCTTTGCCAATGAATATCTGCATCGCGATGAGGACGTGCTCGACACCTGGTTTTCCTCGGCGCTGTGGCCGTTCTCGACGCTCGGCTGGCCCGACGAGACGCCTGAGCTCAAGCGCTATTACCCGACCAGCGTGCTGGTCACCGGCTTCGACATCATCTTCTTCTGGGTCGCGCGCATGATGATGATGGGGCTGCACTTTATGAAAGAAGTGCCGTTCCCCAGGGTCTATATCCATGCGCTGGTTCGCGACGCCTCCGGCGCCAAGATGTCGAAGTCGAAAGGCAATGTCATCGACCCGCTGGAGCTGATCGAGGACTACGGCGCCGACGCGTTGCGCTTCACGCTCGCTGCCATGGCCGCGCAGGGCCGTGACATCAAGCTTTCCGCACAGCGGGTCGAAGGCTATCGCAACTTCGCGACCAAGCTCTGGAACGCGGCGCGCTTTGCCGAGATCAACGGCTGCGCGCGCGATCCGGATTTCAGTCCGCGCGACGCCAAGGAGACGCTCAACCGCTGGATCGCGCATGAGACCGCAAAGGCGGGCAGGGAGGTCAGCGCCGCGCTTGAAGCCTACAAATTCAACGAAGCGGCGGGGGTAACTTATCGCTTCGTCTGGAACATTTTCTGCGACTGGTATTTGGAGCTGGTGAAGCCTGTTCTCACCGGCGCGGATGGCGCTGCAAAAGACGAGACACGTGCCGCTACCGCCTGGGTGCTGGACGAGATCCTCAAGCTTCTTCACCCGTTCATGCCCTTTATCACCGAGGAACTGTGGAACGTCACGGCGGAGCTTGGCGCGGCACGCGAGCATATGCTGGCGCTCGCGGCTTGGCCCGAGCACGACGGACTTGAGAATGCATCAGCGGAAGCCGAGATCGGCTGGGTGATTGATCTGGTCACCTCCATTCGTTCGGTGCGGTCTGAAATGAGTATTCCGCCCGCAACCCAATTGCCGCTGGTGTTGGCGGGCGCTTCGGCGGAAACGCGAGCGCGGGCCGGGCGCTGGGCGGAATTCGTGCAACGCCTTGCGCGTGTCTCCGACATCTCTTTCGCCGAGACCGCGCCGCAGGGCGCCGTGCAGCTTGTTGTGCGGGGCGAGGTCGCGGCGCTGCCGCTCCAGGGCGTGATTGACCTTGCCGCCGAGCGCGCCCGTCTCGCGAAAGAAATGGCCAAGTGCGACGCCGACATTGCCCGCGTCGATCAAAAACTCGGCAATGCCGATTTCCTCAAGCGCGCGCCCGAGGAGGTCGTCGAAGGCGAGCGCGACAAGCGCGAAGAAGCGCAGGCGCGCAAGGCGAAGCTCGCTGAGGCCCTTGAGCGCTTGCAAGGCGCGGCTTGAGACGTGATCACGCATCTTCCGGGAAAATTCAGTGTCGTCATCTCGATCCTGGCCGCTTTCGCTGGCCCTGCTTTGGTTGATCGGTGTTGCCCTTCGCCTGGCGATTCTCGCGGTGCCGCCGGCGATCCCGGCGCTACGTGAGGAATTTCGCCTCTCCGGCACCGAAATCGCTGCGCTGAGCGGCGCGCCCATTGTCATCTTCGCCGCGGCGTCGTTAGCCGGCTCGCGCCTCGTCGCGCGCATCGGCGTCATCGCCGCCGTGATAGCCGGCCTTCTGTTGACGGCGCTCGGTTCGGCCGCCCGCAGCCTCGCTTTCGGCACGACAAGCCTGCTCGCCACAACCGTGGTGATGGGGGTTGGCGTCGCCGTGGCTCAACCCGCGATGCCGGCTTTGGTCGGGCGTTGGCTGCCGAAGCAGCTCGTGCTCGGTACCGGCGTCTATACAAACGGATTGTTGGTCGGTGAAATTCTTCCCGTCGCACTTCCGTTGCTGTCTCCGGCTCTTGCCGACACCTGGCGCGTCGCCTTCGCCGCGTGGGCCATTCCGATCGCCGCCATTGCCGCTCTGGTATTTGCGCTGGCGCCGCGCGCGGAAACGGGGAGCGCCGCCGCGGCCTCGGGACGATGGTGGCCCGATTGGCCGGCCTTCGACGTTTGGCGGCTCGGTTTGATCTTCGGCGGCGTCGGCCCGCTCTATTTCGGCACCAACGCCTTCTTGCCCGGGTACCTGAGCGAGGTGGGGAGGGCCGATCTCATCAGTCCGGCATTGACGGCACTCAATCTCGGCCAATTGCCGGCTTCGCTTTTGTTGATCGCCTTTGCCCGCTACATCGAAAGCCGCGCTTGGCCGTTCGTCTTCTCGGCCTTGGTCGGACTCGCCGGCATCGCCGTCATTGTCGTGACCGCGAGTGCCTTGACGGTGATCAGCGCGGCCGTGGTGGGCTTTGCCGCCGGCGCAGCTTTCGCCCTCGGCCTGACGCTGCCGCCGCTGTTGAGCAAGCCGGAAGAGGTGGCGCGTGTGGCGGCCGCCATGTTCACCATCGCCTATGCGTCGACGGTGGTGGTGTCGCTGCTGTGCGGAGTCCTATGGGATTTCAGCGCGACCGCCCGCGCGGCGTTCTTACCCATTGCCATCGCCACGATGTTGCCGATCGTTCTGATCCCGACCATTAAGTTTGAACGCAACTCGCGGGCCGGCGTGTGAGCGGCAGAGACTCTTCGCAGGTACCGAAGCATTTTGAACGGACAGGCGGATCGATATGCGCATCTTTCTTGCAGGAGCGACCGGAGCCGTCGGACGGCGGCTGACGCCCATTCTGCTTGCGGCCGGGCACCAGGTGACCGGGACGACGCGCTCGCCCGATGCCGCTCGCAAACTGGAGAACGCCGGTGTTCGCGCGGTCGTCGTCGACGTATTTGACGCTGCCGCGCTGGAGCGCGCCGCGATCGACGCGCAGCCCGAGGTCGTGGTTCACCAGCTGACCGACTTGCCCCAAGTCTTCGACGAGAACGAAGTGGCCGCCTCCTATCCACGCAATGCGCACATCCGCGTCGAGGGCACACGCAATCTGATCGCGGCGGCGCGGGCTGCGGGGGCCCGGCGCTTCATCGTGCAAAGCATTGCCTTCGCCTATGCGGCTGGCCGCGAACCGCACATGGAGGATGACCCGCTCAATCTCGCCGACGGGCCTCGTCTGGTGACGGTGCGCGGCGCTGCCGACATGGAAAGCCAGGTCCTCGCGTCGGGCATGGAGGCAATCGTGCTCCGCTATGGCTTGTTCTACGGCCCGGGCACCTGGACCGAGCAACCAAGCCGCAAGCCCGCGCTCCATATCGATGCCGCGGCCCAGGCGGCCGTGCTGGCGCTGACCCGCGGTGCACCCGGCATCTACAACATCGCCGATGACGACGGGGCGGTATCGATCGAAAAGGCCCGCCGCGAGCTCGGCTTCGACCCAGCTTTCAGGTCGCGGTTTTAGGGGCGGTCTTTTTGCCAGAGGTCTTTTTGCTGGAAATGCTGGCGGCAACGGCTGGAAAGGGCTTGCTGAGAAAGCGCGAGCCTTCCAGTCCATAGCGCCATGGCTTGTCGGCGGCTTTGGTAAGGCCGATTCGCACCCCCGCTACGACCTCGACCGCGCCGCTACGTGCAAACAGCGCAAAGGGTGCTTTGTCGAGGCCCAGTCCGTTGTCGGCCGCCGTAATGCCGAGCGCCTCGCAGACCCGGCCCGGGCCCGAACAAAGAAGCCGCTCGTCGGAAAGGCCGCGCCGCCGGCGCATCGCTGCGAGCCCTTCGGTCGGCTCGATCGCCCGGATCAGCACGGCGCTGGCCGAGCCTTCCGGTTCGCACACAAAGTTCAGGCACCAGTGAATGCCGTAGGACCGGTAGACGTAGGTGTAGCCCGGCGGACCAAACATGACAGCGTTGCGGCGCGTTGGGCCACGAAAGCTGTGCGCCGCGGGATCAGTGTGATGGTAGGCTTCCACCTCGACGATCCGCCCGCCCGCCCCCGCGAACAGCAGAGTGGTGCCGATCAGATCGGGTGCCACCTCGTGCACGCTTCTGTTGAAGAACGCTCGCGTCAGGCGCCTGGGCATCGGTGGAATGTTGCAAACATGTCGATCATGGTGAATCGAGGGTTAGCCTAAAGGCGCAGACGACAGTGAATCTGTGTCTATCCGGCAACAGCGCTGGAAGATTTAGTTGGCTCGCCCGGCAGCGCGGTATAGCGCCGCTTTTTGGCCATAGGATTTTTTGACATCGATACCGGTAGTCGGCCGCCGATCAGGATCGGCTGGCGTTAGTACTTCGGACCCCCTCGCGAGAAGGGCTCCGAAGCGCAGGCGAAGGGGGCAGTGCGTAGGCCCGTGAAGTGAGATGGACGCAAAGACCAATCTGAAATCGAGGCTGCCAAGCCGCCACGCCACCGAGGGTCCTGAGCGGGCGCCGCACCGCTCTTTCTACTATGCCATGGGCCTGACCCGGGAGCAGATCCACCAGCCGTTTGTCGGTGTGGCGACCTGCTGGAATGAGGCTGCACCCTGCAATATCGCGCTGATGCGTCAGGCTCAGGCGGTCAAACGCGGCGTTGCCGCCGTCGGGGCCACCCCGCGCGAGTTCTGCACCATCACCGTGACCGACGGGATCGCCATGGGCCATGCCGGGATGAAATCCTCGCTGCCCTCGCGCGAGGTGATCGCCGATTCCATCGAACTGACGGTGCGCGGCCATTCCTATGACGCGCTGGTCGGCGTCGCCGGCTGCGACAAGTCGCAGCCCGGCATGATGATGGCCATGTGCCGGCTCAACGTCCCCTCGATCTTCATTTATGGCGGCTCGATCCTGCCCGGCACCTTCAAGGGCAAGCCGGTCACCATTCAGGACGTTTACGAGGCGGTCGGCAAGCACTCGGTGGGCGGCATGTCCGACGCGGATCTCGACCTGCTCGAGCAAAATGCCTGTCCGTCGGCGGGCGCCTGCGGCGCCCAGTTCACCGCCAATACGATGGCGACCGTCTCCGAGGCCATCGGGCTTGCACTTCCATACTCGGCCGGAGCGCCGGCGCCCTACGAGATCCGCGACAAATTCTGCACACTGGCCGGCGAGATGATCATGGATTTGATCATCAAGAATATCCGGCCGCGGGATATCGTGACCCGCGCGGCGCTGGAGAATGCCGCCGCCGTGGTGGCCGCGACCGGCGGCTCGACCAATGCCGCCCTGCACCTGCCGGCCATAGCTAACGAGTGTGGAATAGAATTCGATCTATTCGATGTGGCCGAGGTCTTCAAAAAGACACCTTATATCGCGGATTTGAAACCCGGCGGCCGTTATGTCGCCAAAGACATGTTCGAGGCTGGCGGCGTTCCGCTGCTGATGAAGACCCTCCTCGACCACGGCTATCTCCATGGCGAGTGCCTGACAGTCACCGGCCGCACGATTGCGGAAAATCTCAAGTCGGTGAAGTGGAATGACGCTCAGGACGTGGTCCATCCGGCGGACAAGCCGATGCTCCCGACCGGTGGAGTCGTCGGTCTGAGGGGCAATCTCGCACCGGAAGGTGCGATCGTTAAGGTTGCCGGAATGGAGCGCTTGCGTTTTTCCGGTCCGGCGCGCTGCTTCGATGGCGAGGAGGCTTGCTTCGAGGCGGTCAAGAACAAGACGTACAGGGAAGGCGAAGTGCTGGTGATCCGTTACGAAGGCCCCAAGGGCGGGCCCGGTATGCGCGAAATGCTCGCGACCACGGCCGCACTCTATGGTCAGGGCATGGGCGACAAGGTCGCCCTGATCACCGACGGACGCTTCTCAGGCGCTACCCGCGGTTTCTGCGTTGGCCATGTCGGGCCGGAAGCCGCCGTCGGCGGACCCATCGGCCTGCTGCGCGATGGCGACATCATCGAGATCGACGCGGTGCAGGGCACGCTCGACGCCAAGCTGACCAAGAGCGAGCTTGAGCGGCGGGCGGGCGAGTGGAAGCCGCGCGGCGAAGAGTTCACCTCGGGTTATTTGTGGAAATACGCCCAACAGGTCGGTCCGGCGCGCCGCGGCGCCGTCACCCATCCGGGCGGGTCGGTAGAGAAAGAGTGCTATGCGGACATCTGACCATATCGCCCGCGTTGTCAGGGGCGGCATGTTGGTCGCCGTGGCCGGCGTATTGGGCATCGGCATTGTCGACGGCCCGGTGTCCGCCTTCGACGGCACGACCAGCCCGAGCACGGCGTCGCTGACGCCCGGTGACGGCTTGCGTGGCCCGGGCGCGCCGGAGAGCACGGACAAGGCCAAAAGCTTCACGGCGCTGCAATACGCGGCCGACCAGGGCCATCTAGTGGCGCAATGGAAGGTTGGCCGCATGTATGCCGCCGGCGACGGCGTTCCGCAGGACGACCAGCGCGCGTTCGTTTACTTCAGCCAGATCGCCAACACGCATCCGGATGAGCCCCCCGGCACGGCGCAGGCGCGCATCGTCGCCAATGCCTTCGTGGCGCTCGGGCACTATTACCTGAAGGGCATTCCCAATACCGCAATCGTGGCGGACGCCGGCCGGGCGCGCGAGATGTTCGCCTACGCGGCCTCTTATTTCGGCGACGCCGACGCGCAGTATCAGCTCGGGCGGCTTTATCTCGACGGCTCGCCGAGCGATCCGCGCCAGGCGGCGCGCTGGTTCCAGCTCGCGGCGACCAAGGGCGATTGCCGCGCCGAGGCGGTTTTGGGCGATATGCTGTTCCAGGGAAAGCACGTACCCCGGCAGGCGGCGCGCGGGCTGATGTGGCTCACGCTCGGCCGCGATTGCGCGGGCACCGAGGACGCCTGGATCAAGCCGCTCTATGAGAATGCCTTCCGCCGCGCCAGCGACGACGAACGGGCGATGGCGCTGGTCTTTCTGGAAGGCTGGCTGAAGGGCCGCCGCGAGTAGCTAACCTCATCCCGCTCGTCCCCGCGAAGGCCGGAACCCAGCCGTCCGCAGCCGCCAATTCCGGATTCCCGCTTGTGCCGGAATGAGCGGAAATCGGCGTCGGCTTGAGTGGATCAATGGATCAATGCGTGGATCCAATATCCAAATCCACCCATACCGGGACATGGTCCGACGGCTTCTCCCAAGTACGCACGTGCCGGTCGATGCCGGTGTCGGCCAGTCGATCGGCGGCCTGTGGCGACAGCAAGAGATGATCGATCCGGATACCGTTATTCTTCTGCCAGGCGCCGGCCTGATAGTCCCAAAACGTATAGAGCCCCGGTGCGTCGCTCGTGGCCCGCACCGCGTCGGTCAGCCCCAGGTTTAAAAGCGATTGAAAGGCCGAACGGGTGGGCGGCAGAAACAAGGCGTCGCCCAGCCAGTTTTGCGGATTGCGCACATCGGCCGCCGTCGGGATGACGTTGTAGTCGCCTGCGAGGATAAGCGGCTCGCCGAGCGAGAGCCGTTCATCCGCGTAGGCGAGAAGCCGTCTCATCCACCCGATCTTGTAAGGATATTTGTCGGTCCCTGGCGGATTGCCATTGGGCAGATAGATGCTCGCCACGCGCAATGCGCCGCCCGCGGTCGAGATCACGGCCTCGATGAAGCGGGCGTGATCGTCGGTATGATCGCCAGGCAAGCCGTTATTCACCTCGTCGAACGGAAATTTCGACAGCAACGCGACGCCGTTGAAGGTCTTTTGCCCATGGACCGCGAGATTATAACCAAGCGACTCGAACGGCTCGCGCGGGAAGGCGTCATCGACGCATTTCGTCTCCTGCAGACAGACAATGTCGGGCTGCCGTTCGGCGAGCCATGTCACCGCCGCGTCAAGGCGTTGCTTGATGGAGTTCACATTCCAGGTGGCAATGCGCACGGGCGAACGCCTTGTTCGTTTTCGTTGATGTGATCTTATCCAGAGTTTCAGGATCGCGCGCTCTTAAAGCGCGAAACTGGTCCCGCAGCCGCAAGAGGCGGTGGCATTCGGATTATTGACCTTGAACGACGATCCGATCAGATCGTCGACAAAGTCGATCTCCGATCCCGCCATGTAGTTGAGCGAGACCGGGTCGATGAGCACCGTGGCGCCGGCGCGCTCGATGACCATGTCGTCCTCGGCCTTGGCATGCTCGGTGTCGAACTTGTACTTAAACCCGGAGCATCCGCCGCCGGCCACGCTCACCCGCAACATGGCCCCGGTCGGCTCCTGACGGAGGATTTCACCAATCCGGAGCGCAGCGCGTTCGGTAACCGTGACGCCAGTGGTCATTCATCACCTCCAGCCGGGCCATGCCGATTCCCGCTGTATTATAGCGATAGGTAAGTGCGCTAAATGCCAACGTCAATTGCGGAAACCGGCCGAGCCATGGTGATCGAGGCTGGAAAATCTCGCGCTCCCTATGCCTGCGACCCGGGCCAAAGCCGCGGTCGCCTGCATCCGGAACCGGCCAGCAAGAGCCGCAGCCCGTTCCGCCGCGACTGCGACCGCATCATCCACGCGACCGCCTTCCGCCGGCTCAAGCACAAGACGCAGGTCTTCGTTTTTGACGAAGGCGATCACTACCGGACGCGGCTTACCCATACGCTCGAAGTCGCACAGATCGCGCGGGCGCTGGCGCGCGCGCTCCGCCTGGATGAAGACCTCGCCGAGGCGCTGGCGCTCGCCCACGATCTCGGTCACCCGCCCTTCGGCCACGCCGGCGAGCGCGCGCTCGACGATTGCCTGAGCGCCTATGGCGGGTTTGACCACAATGCCCAGACCTTGCGGGTGGTGACGGTACTGGAACGCCGCTATCCCGCCTTCGATGGGCTTAATCTGACCTGGGAAACGCTCGAGGGCCTGGTGAAGCACAACGGCCCGCTGGCTGACCCGCAGGGACATCCGCTGGGGCGTTATCGTGCGCACGGCGTGCCCGAAACGATCCGTGACTACGACAAGCAGCAAGACTTGCAGCTTTGGAGTTTTCCAAGCCTCGAAGCCCAGGTGGCGGCGTTCGCCGACGATATCGCCTACGACGCGCACGATATCGACGACGGTCTGCGGGCCGGGCTGTTCAGCCTTGCCGACATCTCCAGTGTGGAACTGCCGGGCAAGATCGTTGCCGACATCCGCGCAGACTTCCCTGGTCTCGATGACGCGCGGGTCGTGCACGAATTCATTCGCCGCCTGATCGGCCTTTTGATCGAGGATGTCGTTGCCGAGAGCGGGCGTCGCGTGGCTGCGCTCGCGCCGCATTCGGCCGACGATGTGCGCGCCGCTCCGTCCGCGCTGGTGGGATTTTCGCCGGCTGTCGCCGAGGCCGAGCGTCTCATCAAAGCCTTTCTGGAGGCGCGTATGTACCGGCATGAGCGCATCAAGCGCGTGATGAATGAGGCGGCGAACGTGGTGCGCGCGCTGTTTCGCCAATACGCCGAACATCCCGGTGACTTGCCGGCGGAATGGTCGCTGGGGCTTGCGTCACTCGACGCGCCGGCGCGCACGCGTCGCATTGCCGATTTCATCGCCGGCATGACCGACCGCTATGCGCTTGCCGAGCATGCCCGGCTTTTTGACTCGACCCCGGAATTGCGTTAGGCGCGCGGCGCTCCGCCTTGAGCACGATCCGGGGTGAAAACCGGTTTTCGGTCAAGATCATCGTGCTCTCAACGGACAATCTGGGCGGAGCCAGAGTGGAGATCGATGGGCACGCATAACATTTTCGCCGAAATGCTCGGGCGCATTCACCGCGCCGGCGATGAATTGGTGGCGGCAGGGCTGTTACCGGCGGGCATCGATCTATCACGCGCGACCGTCGAGCCGCCGCGTGACAAGAGCCATGGCGATATGGCGACCAATGTCGCGATGGTCCTCGCCAAGGATGCCGGCAGGAAGCCACGCGAACTTGCCGATGCGTACGCCGCGAGGCTTGCCGCCGACGAACTGGTCGCCAGTGTCGCAGTAGCTGGTCCGGGCTTCATCAATCTCACGCTTAAGCCTGCCGCCTGGACCGGCGCCTTGCGTGATGCGGTGCGGCTCGGATCCGAATTCGGGCAGACCGACATCGGGCGGAATGCGCTCGTCAACGTCGAATATGTCTCCGCCAATCCGACCGGCCCCATGCATGTCGGCCATGGCCGAGGCGCTGTATTCGGCGATGCGTTGGCCAATCTGCTCGCGTTCACCGGCCACGACGTGACGCGCGAATACTATGTCAACGATGCAGGCGCGCAGGTCGATGTGCTCGCGCGTTCGGCCTTCCTGCGCTATCGCGAGGCGCTCGGTGAAACGATTAGCGCCATACCGGAAGGGCTTTATCCGGGCGATTATCTCAAGCCGGTTGGCGCTGCGTTGGCGGCCGAATTCGGCGACGCTCTCACCAAGCAGCCGGAAAGCGAATGGCTGCCCGTCGTCCGCATGAGGGCGATCGAGGCGATGATGGAAGTAGTGCGCACCGACCTCGCCGCGCTCAACATCACGCACGAAGTTTTCTTCTCCGAGCGTTCGCTCGTTTACAGTGAGGTCGATCAGGTCGCAGCGACCATCGGGTGGTTGCGCGAGCGCGGGCATGTCTATGAAGGCCGCCTGCCGCCGCCGAAGGGCGCTCCCGTCGAAGACTGGGAGGACCGCGAACAGACGCTGTTTCGTTCGACCGCTTTCGGCGACGATGTCGATCGTCCGCTGAAGAAATCGGACGGCTCCTACACCTACTTCGCCTCCGATATCGCCTATCACGCCGACAAGATCAGGCGCGGATTTCGCACGCTGATCGACGTCTGGGGTGCCGACCACGGCGGCTACATCAAGCGCATGAAGGCGGCGGTCGCAGCGCTCAGCGACGGCAAGGCCGAGCTCGACATCAAGCTCGTTCAGCTCGTGAAGCTGTTGCGCGCCGGCGAGCCGGTGAAGATGTCGAAGCGGGCAGGGGAATTCGTGACCCTGCGTGACGTCGTCGACGAGGTTGGAGCGGACGCGGTCCGCTTCATGATGCTGTTTCGCAAGAACGATGCGGTGCTCGATTTCGACCTGGCAAAGGTGCTGGAGCAGTCGCGGGACAATCCGGTTTTCTACGTACAATACGGCCACGCGCGCGGCCATTCGGTGTTTCGCAATGCGCGCGAGGCGCTTCCCGACCTGCCGCCATTGACCGAAATGGTTAACGCGGCAAACCTGGATTTGCTGTCGGATCCGGCCGAACTCGCGCTGATACGGCAAATCGCGCTTTATCCGCGCGCAGTCGAAGCAGCCGCGGCCGCCCACGAGCCGCACAGAATTGCCTTTTATTTATATGATTTAGCCAGCGACTTTCACGCGTTATGGACGTTGGGCAACGCATCGCCACATTTACGCTTCATTATCCAACATGATCCACAAATGACGATGGCCCGCCTCGTGCTTGTACAAGGCGTGGTCACAGTACTTGAATCGGGGCTCGCGTTACTTGGCGTCAGTGCGCCGAGTGAGATGCGATAGCTCCGCGCCGCCGGGGGGCGGCAAGAGCAATCGTGGGGGATCGTTGCTCGATATCGAGGTGAAACGCCAGAATCGGAGCAAGTCCGATGGCTGATAACAATTTCCGGTCCGATCGCGGCCGAGATCCGCTTGCGGAACTCGCCCGCTTGATCGGACAGGGCGAACCGCCTTCCGGGGGCCATTCGCGCGAACCGCGTGCTACGGCGGCGAGCGACACCGATTGGGCGCCCGAGGACCGCTATCCCTCGTCGAGCTCCCGTAGCGGCGATGGTCGCTATGCGGCGGATCCGCGCGTCGAAGCGCGCTACGCTGCGCCGTCCGCTCCGTCGTATCCGGCTGCTCCGTCGTCCTCCGACTATTATGCGCCGCATCAGGAGTATTCGCCGCACCAGGCGCACGATCGCGACTACGAAGAGCCCGCCGGCAGCCGTTATTTTTCCGGGCCTGCGGCACAGTTCAACGGTTTCCACGAAGAACCCCGTCAGGGCTTGCAGCACTACGACGACGAAGGGCCGGAGCATCTGCCGCCCGCTCGCGACCTCGCAGCGTATCCCTCTGACGACCACGCATACGAGGGCGACGAGCAGTATTATGCCGAAGACGAGGCCGCTGCGGCGGATCATGATTATCACGACGCGCCGAGGCCCGGCCGGCGCACAGCTCTGGCCGCGGTGATGGCCGTTTTAGGCTTGGTGGTTGTCGGCACCGCGGGCGCTTTTGGCTATCGCGCCATGTTCGGCGGATCGGTTCTTCCGACGCTTCCGCCCATCATTAAAGCCAACAATGGGCCGAATAAGATCGCCCTCGACCCACAGGCCACCGCTGCTAACAATGCCGGCCAGGGGGCCGTGGCAACTACCGGCTCAACCGAGAACCTCGTATCGCGCGAGGAGCAACCGGTGACGATCGAGGCGCCGAGAGCCGCGCCGCATGTGGTTTCGACCATTCCGATCGTCTCCAACGGACAAGCGGCGATGCCACCCGGCATGAGCGGGACCCCGCCGGCGACGACTAGTCAGACCGGTTCGCCGTGGCCGGCGCCGCCGTCCACGTTGCCGGCGCCGACCCCGGCAGCAGCACCGGCAGCCGCACCAGCGGCGGTCTTGTCGGAGCCCAAGAAAATTCATACCGTGACCATCCGCGCCGATCAGACCGGAGCGGTTCCGGATGGCGGGGCCGGTTCGTCCTCTCCGACTGCTGCGGCCGCGCCCCGCGCCCAGAGCCGTCCGGCTGGGACGCCCAAGACGGTTGCGACGGGGGGCAGTGGGCCGATGTCCCTCGTCCCCGGAGGCCAGGGCGATACGGCACCGGCACCGGTGCGCACGCGGGTGGCGGCCGCTCCGACGGCCGCGGCTCCGGCGGCGGCGAGCACCAATCCCGCCGCGCACGCTTCCGGCGGCGGCAGCTATGTCCAGGTCACGTCGCGGCGCACCGAAGGCGAGGCGCAGGCCGATTTCCGGGCCATGCAGGCCAAATTTCCCGGTCAGTTGGGCGGCCGCGAGCCCGTCATCCGCCGGGCTGATCTCGGCGAAAAGGGCACTTATTACCGGGCGCTGGTCGGGCCGTTTGCGTCGGCAGAAGAAGCCGCGCAATTGTGTAGTGGCCTAAAAGCTGCCGGCGGGAACTGCATCGTCCAAAGAAATTGACGTCCGCGTCCTTGACCCTCACGGCGCTCGCGGGCTAAGCGGCCGCGATGCGCGCCTTCATTACCGGGTTCGCCGGCACAAAGCTTTCGGACGCTGAACGCGCATTCCTCCGCGAGGCCCGGCCTTGGGGATTTATCCTCTTCAAGCGCAACATCGCGGAACCGCAAGCGGTGCGCGCATTGGTGGATGAGGTCCGCGCGACGCTCGGGCGGTCTGCGCCGGCGCTGATCGATCAGGAGGGCGGGAGGGTGCAGCGGCTGACGCCGCCCGACTGGCCCGCCTATCCGCCGGGTGCGGCCTACGGCACCTTGTACGACCGAGACAAAAATGCAGGGCTTGCGGCCGCGAAGCTCGGCGCGCGGCTTATTGCTGCCGATCTCGCGGAACTAGGGATCGACGTCGATTGCCTGCCGATCGCAGACGTGCCGGTGCCAGGCGCCGATCCGGTGGTCGGAGATCGGGCCTATGGTACCGAGCCCGGCAAGGTCGCTGCCATCGCTAGTGCGGTTGCAAGAGGTTTGGCTGAGGGTGGTGTACTACCGGTGCTCAAACACATTCCCGGCCACGGCCGCGCGACCGCCGACAGCCATGCGAAGTTGCCAGTTGTCAACACCGGCAAAGCGATACTCGATGCCACCGATTTTGCGGCTTTTCGGCCGCTCGCCGGACTTCCGATGGCGATGACCGCGCATGTTGTGTTCACCGCTCTTGATCCGATCGAGCCTGCAACAGTTTCGGCAACTATAGTGCGGGACGTGATTCGTGATTCGATTGGCTTTACGGGCCTGCTGATGAGCGACGACATTTCCATGGGCGCCTTATCGGGATCGCTTGCCGAGCGCACGCGCGGCGCGATCGCGGCCGGCTGCGATGTCGTGCTTCACTGCAACGGCCAAATGGCCGAGATGCTGGCGGTAGCCGCGGAAGCCCCCGTGCTCGCGGGAGACGCGCTTCGTCGCGCCGAAGCCGCATTGGCAAGCAAGAAGCCACCGCTGCCGATCGATGTCGGCGCCAGCCGTGCCGCGTTTCTCAAGCTCATGGACGGTGTCTGGGAACCGGTGCAGGGGCATGCATGATCGCTGAAGACCAATTCGCGACCGAGCTTCCCGAACGCGATCCCGGCGAGCCCGCGCTCGTCATCGACGTCGAAGGGTTCGAAGGGCCGCTCGATCTTCTTTTGACGCTGGCGCGCCAGCAGAAGGTCGACCTCGCGAAAATTTCGATCCTGGCGCTGGCCGATCAGTATCTCGCTTTCATCGAGGAGGCGCGCAAATTGCGCCTCGAGCTTGCCGCCGACTATTTGGTCATGGCGGCGTGGCTTGCCTATTTGAAGTCTCGGCTGTTGCTGCCGCCGGAACAGCACGAAGCCGACGGCATCAGCGCCGAAGATATGGCGACGGCGTTGGCGCAGCGTCTGCGGCGGCTCGAAGCCATCCGCCATGTCGCCGAGCAATTGCTCAACCGCCCGCAGCTCGGCCGCGAGGTTTTCGCGCGCGGCCTGCCGGAACCGATTGCCGAGATCAAGAAGCCGGAATGGTCGGCGACCCTCTACGATCTTCTTTCCGCTTATGCCAGCCAGCGGCAGAAGCAGGCGCGCTCTTTTGTCCGCCTGCCCAAACGCACGGTGTGGTCGCTTGCGGAAGCGCGCGAAGCGGTGGAGCGGCTCATCGGCGTGGCGACCGATTGGTGCGCGCTCGACGAATATCTGATCGCCTACATGGCCGAGCCCTCGCATGCGGCGACGGTTCGCGCTTCGAGTTTCGCCGCCACGCTGGAACTGGTGCGCGAGGGCCTGCTCGAGATGAACCAGCAAAAAGCCTTCGCGCCGCTTTATGTGCGCAAGCGGCAAAGCGATGGGGTGAGTTCAGTAAGTAAGGGTGCGGTGGAATCTGGGAATGGATGACGGGGAGACCGGGATGATCGCCAATGTGGCGGAGATGCGTGTGGTTGTTGACAATACCGAAGCGGCAGAACGCGCGGAGGAATTGCGCATTCTCGAAGCGGTGTTGTTTGCCGCCGACGAGCCGCTCGACGAGAAGGCGTTGGCGGGACGGCTGCCGGCGGGCGCCGACGTGCATGCGCTGCTGCTGCAGCTGCAGCAGGAATACGCGCCGCGGGGCGTCAATCTCATGCGCGTCGGCGGCAAATGGTCGCTGCGCACTGCCGGCGACCTCGCCTGGATTTTGACGCGCGAGACGGTGGTCACCAAGAAACTCTCGCGCGCCGCCATCGAGACGCTCGCCATCGTCGCCTATCATCAGCCGGTGACGCGCGCCGAGATCGAAGAAATCCGCGGCGTGACCACGTCGAAGGGCACCCTCGACGTGCTCTTGGAAACCGGCTGGATTCGCCTGCGCGGACGCCGCAAGGCACCCGGCCGGCCGGTCACCTATGGCACGAGCGAAGCATTCATGTCGCATTTCGGCCTCGATGCGCTCACCGACCTTCCCGGCATCGATGAGCTCAAAGGCGCGGGCCTGATCGACAAATCGCTGCCGGCCGGTTTTTCGGTGCCGGTGCCGTCGGACGATCCTGCCTTGCGGGAGGATGAAGACCCCCTGGAACCGGGCGATCTCGATTTCGGGCTGGCGCCGCCGGCCGAACGGACCGAGGAATAGCGCAAACACTGACTTCCTAATGTCATTAATGCCGGCGCCTGCGGCCCGTTTACCGGCCTTTCGGGTTATGCTTGTTTTTGCCGCTTCCGACGCCTAGTTTCTCCTATGAATTCGCGTCCCTTGGGGTAGGCGCGGGCGCTGTTGCGCACGGAGGATTTCATGGGCTCTCTGAGCATCTGGCACTGGCTGATCGTCGGCGCCGTCCTGCTGCTGGTCTTCGGCGGCCGGGGCAAGATTTCGGACATGATGGGCGATGTCGCCAAGGGCATTAAGGCCTTCAAGCGCGGCATGTCGGACGAGGAAACCGCCGACGTCGCCAAGCCTGAGGCCCAAAAGTCGATCGACCATCAGGCCGAGGTGAAGCAGCGCGCCGAAAGCAAGGTGTCCTGACGTCTTTCGCGGCTGCTCCCAACCGGCAAAGGGCCGGCGGTCGACACGCAAGCAAGCGGTGAGCCGGCCGGGAAGTTTCCATGTTCGATATCTCCTGGACCGAGTTTCTGCTGATCGGCGTTGTGGCGCTGATCTTCATCGGCCCGAAGGAACTGCCCGGCGTTCTGCGTACGCTCGGACAGTGGACGCGGCGGATACGCGGCATGGCCGCCGACTTCCAGAACCAGTTCCAGGAAGCCATGCGCGAAGCCGAAATGGCCGACCTCAAGAAGCAGGTCGACGATATCGCGCACGACATCAAGAGCTATGACCCGCTGAAAGATGTCCGTGCCGACGTTGAAGCGGCGGGCAAGGACATTCAATCGTCGCTGGAAAAACCGTCGGCCGGGACCGCAGCAGACCAGGCGACAGCACAATCCGAGACGCCCGCGGCGCCGGAGGCGGCGGCAACGGCGAGCGCGCCGGTTGCGCCGGAGGCCGTCGAGCAGGCGGCGGCGCCGGTCGAGCCCGCGGCCGCCGTACCGGCGGCCGATTATTCGCGTGAAGCCGCTGTCGTCGCTGCCGCGATCGCGCCCGTCGTGCCGGAGACGGTCGCGACTGCGCCGAAGCCCGACGCGGCGGGACATGACACAGCGGGACGGCAGACTGCGGGACCTGGTGAATGACCCGCGACGACGAAGAAAAGGCAATCGAGGCGACCAAAGCGCCTCTGATGGATCACCTGATCGAGCTGCGCAGCCGGCTCATCAAGGCGATTGCCGCGTTCGCGCTTGCGGCCGTGGTCTGCTTTTTCTTCGCCAAGCAGATCTACAACGTGCTGACCTGGCCTTATGTGTGGGTGGCGGGGCCGGAAAATTCGAAATTCATCTATACCGGGCTGCTCGAATATTTCATCGTGCAGCTCAAGCTGGCGCTGTTCGGCGCGGCCTTCATCGCCTTCCCGGTGATTGCCGCGCAGATCTACATGTTCGTCGCGCCCGGCCTCTACCGCAACGAGCGTCAGGCCTTTCTTCCGTACCTGATCGCCACGCCGATCTTTTTTGTGCTCGGCGCCTCCATCGTCTATTTCGTCGTCTGGCCGATGCTCACGCGCTTCTCGCTCGGCATGCAGCAGCTCGGCGGACCGGGACAGGCGACGATCGAGTTGCTGCCGAAGGTCGAGGACTACCTGTCGCTGATGATGAAGCTCGTGCTCGCTTTCGGCATCGCCTTCCAGCTTCCGGTTATCCTCACGCTCCTCGGCCGGGTCGGCATCATCACCTCCGACCAGCTCAAATCGAAGCGTCGCTATTTCATTGTCATTGCGTTTGTCATTGCCGCCGTGCTGACGCCGCCCGATGTCTTGAGCCAGATGTCGCTCGCGCTGCCGCTGGTGGCGCTGTACGAGGGCTCGGTCTGGTCGGTGCGCTGGGTGGAGAAGCGCGCGGCGGCCGAACGCGCCGCGAGCGCCGCCGCGGCGACGGCGAAGCCCGCAGAGTGATTTCACTTCGTCATTGCCGGACTTGATCCGGCAATCCATGCAGCGGTCAGCAACATGGATGCGCGGGTCGTAGGCGAGCGAAGGGACGCCGTTCTTCGAACGGCTATGCCCGCGCATGACGAAAATGGGGTGCTATAAGGGCGTCCCGATTCCGAGAGTCACTTCATGCACGACATCCGCTCCATCCGTGAAAACCCCGAGGCATTCGACCGCGGGTTGGCGCGCCGCGGGCTCGAGCCGCAGGCGGAACGGCTGATCGCGCTCGACGAGAAGCGGCGCACGGCGATCCAAGCGGCCGAGGCGGCGCAGGCTCGCCGCAACGCCGCATCGAAGGAAATCGGCGAGGCGAAGAAGGCCAAGGACGAGGAGAGGGCGAAGGGGCTCTTGGTCGAAGTCGCGGCGCTGAAAGACTCCATTCCCGCGTTGGAGGCGGCGGAGAAAAAAGCGACCGAAGAGCTCAACGCTGCACTGGCCGAAATTCCCAATCTGCCGCTCGACGAAGTGCCCGACGGCAAAGATTCGGAAGACAATGTCGAGCATCACCGGTACGGCGCAAAGCGCGGGTATGCGTTTGCGCCCAAACAGCATTTCGAGCTCGGCGAAGCGCTCGCGCAGATGGATTTCGAAACCGCAGCCAAGCTGTCCGGCGCGCGCTTCGTTGTTCTGAAAAAAGGTCTCGCGCGGCTCGAACGCGCGCTCGGCCAATTCATGCTCGATGTGCACACCAGCGAACCGCACAATTATACGGAAGTCTCGCCGCCGTTGTTGGTACGCGACGAAGTAATGTTTGGCACCGCCCAACTGCCAAAATTTGCTGACGATCAATTTAGGGCAATCCGTCAACTTACGAAGGACGAGGGCAAGGACGCGCTTCGGCGCTTGCGCAACGAGGACTATGACTTCGATCCCAAAGAGCAAACCTCGGCGTACTTCGAGCAAATCGAGGTAATGGGCTCGCAGGGGACTGAGTTCAAAGAGTTTTTTACTGATCTCGGATGGAAGAGATTTCAAGAGCTTCAGCAGTTCGGACAATGGTGGCTCATCCCCACCGCCGAAGTCCCGCTGACAAACCTCGTCCGCGAATCCATCGTCGACGAAGCGCAATTGCCGATGCGGCTCACCGCCTGCACGCCGTGTTTCCGCGCGGAGGCGGGCGCCGCCGGCAAGGATACGCGCGGCATGATCCGCCAGCATCAATTCACCAAAGTCGAGCTCGTCTCGATCACCACGCCCGAGCAATCGAAGGACGAGCACGAGCGCATGCTTTCTTGCGCCGAAGAGATTTTGCGCCGGCTTGATCTGCACTATCGCGTCGTCACCTTGTGCACCGGCGATATGGGTTTTGCATCGCAAAAGACCTATGACATCGAAGTCTGGCTGCCCGGGCAGAATATGTATCGCGAGATTTCCTCCTGCTCGGTCTGCGGCGACTTCCAGGCGCGGCGCATGAACGCCCGCTATCGGACCAAGGAAGGCCGCCAGGTGCGTCATGTCCACACCCTCAACGGCTCCGGCGTCGCGGTCGGACGCGCGCTGATCGCCGTGATGGAGACCTATCAACAGGAAGACGGATCGATTGCCGTGCCTGATGCGCTTCTGTCATACATGGGCGGCATGACCAAGATAACGAACTAGGGAATGGCGGGTGGGAATAGCGAAGAGTAAGCGGGCAAGGAACTGCCATCCGCCCATTGCCGTGCAAGCGGGAATCCAGTCCGGGTCCCTGCCTTCGCGGCGATGAGCGGAGAAAGCCATTCGCAATCTCGCTATTCGCTCAAACACGGATTAGGAAATCAGTTTGCGGATTTTAGTCACCAACGACGACGGCATCCACGCGGAAGGGCTCAACGTGTGCGAGAAGATCGCGCGCGAACTGTCCGACGATGTCTGGGTGATCGCGCCGGAACAGGATCAGTCAGGCGTCGCCCATTCGCTCTCGCTCAACGATCCGCTGCGGTTGCGCCAGGTGGCCGAGCGGCGCTTCGCGGTGCGCGGCACGCCGACCGATTGCGTGATCATGGGCGCGCGCCATGTGCTCAACGGCAAGGGGCCGGATCTGGTCCTGTCCGGCGTCAATCGCGGGCGCAATGCCGGCGAGGACGTGATCTATTCCGGTACCGTCGCCGGGGCGGTCGAGGGGACGGTCATCGGCATTCCCTCGCTTGCGCTCTCGCAAGCCATTACCGGCCGCAGCGGCCGCCCGCCGTTCTGGGAAACAAGCTTGCATTATGGGCCCGATATCATCCGCCGCGTCATCGCTGCGGGCATCCCGCGGGATGTGCTGATCAACATCAATTTCCCCGATTGCCGGCCGGAAGAGGTCAAAAGGATCGCGGTCGCCGCCCAGGGGCGCCACGGGCAGGACCGCCTGCACATCGAGGAACGCAAGGACGGCCGCGGCAATCCCTACTACTGGATCGCCTACCGGCGGTATGGTCCTACGCCGCCCGAGAATGGCACCGACATTGCGGCGATCGAAGAACACTGCATCGCGGTGACGCCGCTACGCCTCGATATGACCGACGAGCCTTATCTGACCAAGCTCGCCGCATTGTTTGATTGATACGAGCATGATCCGAAAAAAGCCTGCCCCCGGACTTGATCCGGGGGTGGAAATCGGTTTTCCGAAAAAATCATGCTCCGCTGAGAAGCGAAGCGCTTGCGCGCTAATTCCGCTGGCGCGGCACGGCGGCTTCCAGCGCCTGCGCCAGTGCGTCGGCTTGGAACGGCTTCTGCAGCGTCGGCGTTCGGCGATACGGTTCCGGCACGCCGCGCTGACCATAGCCGGTCGCGAACACGAACGGCAGGCCGCGCTGCACCAACACCTCGACCACCGGCGAAATCGGCTCGCCATTGAGGTTTACGTCGAGGATGGCGACGTCGAATTCGGCCTGTTTGGCAAGTTGCAGTGCTTCGTCGATCCGGCCGGCTTCACCGGCAAGGGTGTGACCAAGGTCGTCCAGCATGTCTTGCAGCAACATGCGGATCATCAATTCGTCCTCGACCACCAGAACGCGCTTGCGCCCGGCGGGATTACCCTCGTTCATCCAGGAATCCATGTCCCCGCCCGTTGCTGAAGTTTACTTCGGCGGTCCGCGGCGCCGCAACAATCGAAACCTGGACCGAGTGGACCGACGCGCACGTGCAACAAACATAACGCATCAGCCGCGCAATCTGTTCCTCTTTCAGCCAATCTTTATCGGGAAACAGATACAAGTCGGCGCCCGCAATGCTACAAATACAACCGCCGGTGAAGGGGCGGCGTTACCGTGACGGATATCAGGTCGGCCGACGTGGAACGCATGGAGTTTCAGCTTGCGCTTCGCCGCCGCGGCATCAGCGATCAAGCGGTGCTTCGTGCCATGGACGAGGTACCGCGCGAGCACTTCGTTTCCGCGGAGCTCGCCGACAGCGCCTATGCGGACCAGGCGCTGCCGATCGCCTGTGGGCAGACTATCAGCCAGCCTTACGTTGTCGCCTATATGACCGAACAGCTTGAGATCGAGCCGCAGCACCATGTTCTCGAGGTCGGCACCGGCTCCGGTTACCAGGCGGCCATTCTTTCCAGGCTGGCGCAGGACGTAGTGAGTGTCGAGCGGTACCGGACGCTGGCCGATACGGCGCGCGAGCGCCTCAAGACTTTAGGCATTGGCAATGTCACCATCATCGCCGGCGATGGATTTGCCGGCGCGCCGGCGCAAGCGCCGTTCGACCGCATTATGGTAACCGCCGCGGCCGAAAAGGTGCCCGAAGCGCTGGTTGCACAGCTCGCGGAAGGCGGCAAGATGGTGCTGCCGCTTGGTCCGCGCGACGGCACGCAGCATCTCGTCAAGCTCACCAAGACGGCGCAAGGCCTCTCGCGCCAGAATCTGATCGCGGTGCGGTTTGTTCCGCTGCTGCCCGGGCAGGCACGAGAATTGTAACCATATTACGATCCTTACGACTTTCTTAGAGTCCCGGGCGGGGACTTAAAGGCCTGTTTACCTCAACGCGGTTTATTCGCTCGCTAAGGGTAATGGTTGCGTGCGGGCGAGTAATCATGTGCGCGTCGCGTCGTTCGGCCGTCTGGCCGCAAGTGGTCGCTGTTGCGTTAATGGGCTTGGCCGCGGCCGGCTGTACCGATTCGAGCCGTTTTTCCGACTTTGACCGCCCCTTCGGCGACGTAACCGGCTCCGTTCCTCCGTCCGGCAATCGCGTTGAAAGCCACACGCTGCCGCATCTCAATGGCGGTGACGGCGTGTCAGGCGGCGGCCGCGGCATGGGTTCGTATCAGCCCGGCAATGGCGACGTGACCGGCTCTCTGCCACCGCCGGCGCCCCCGCCGCCGCGCTTCACCTGGGAAGGCGGCACGCCGATCACGGTCGGGCCCGGCGACACGCTCGAGACGATCTCGCGCCGCTATGACGTGCCGGTCGCGGCCATCATGGAAGCGAACAGCATTACGCGTCCGGGAGGTATCCATCCGGGTCAGCATCTGGTGATCCCGCGCCGCCGCGGGCCGGCCACCGCGCTTGCTGTGCCGCCGACGCGGGTCGCCTCGTCGGCATCCGCCATGCCGTCGCCGGCACCGGTCGGCCCACCGCACACCGCGCTTACGCCCGGGTCCAGCGTGCACGTCGTGGCTCCGGGCGAAACGCTTCACAGCATTGCCCGCCACTACGGCAAGCCGGTTCTCGTGCTCGCCAAAGCAAACAACATCGCCCCCGACACCATGGTGAGGGTGGGCGAGCGCATCACCATTCCGGGTGGGGCATCGACACCCGTGGCAGCCGCGCCGGCGCCTGCGACAGCGGCTGCGCCGCGGAACGAGCCGCCGGTTGGATCGATGGCAGCCGCGGAATCGCCGCACAGCGCCAGGCTCGCCGCACCCGTGGCTCCGGATGGCGAGGAGGCTGGCGCCAAAGCGGGCGAGGCTGCCGGTAACCTGCCGGGCTTCCGCTGGCCCGTGCGCGGCCGCGTCATTGCCGGTTTCGGTCCCAAGCCGAACGGCTTGCAGAATGACGGCATCAATCTCGCCGTGCCGGAGGGAACGCCGGTCAAGGCCGCGGACGACGGCGTCGTCGCTTATGCTGGAAATGAGCTCAAGGGCTACGGCAATCTCGTCCTGGTTCGCCACAGCAACGGCTTTGTCACCGCCTATGCGCACGCCAGCGAAATCATGGTCAAGCGCGGCGATGCCGTGAAGCGCGGCCAGGTCATTGCGAAATCCGGTCAGACCGGCAACGTCACTTCGCCACAGCTGCATTTTGAAATTCGCAAGGGCGCGACGCCGGTCGATCCCTCGCAGTATCTCAACGGCGCGTGATTTGAGCCGCTGACCGGGCAGCGGCTGAGGCTATCCGCCCAACGCCACACCGAGCCGTCCCGCCAAATCCTGCACATATTGCCAGGCGACGCGGCCTGACCGCGCGCCGCGGGTCGTCGCCCATTCGAGCGCCTCGCGGCGCAATTCGTCGCCCGCAATCGGAATGCGGTAGCGGGATACATAGCCCTCGACCATGGCGAGATATTCGTCCTGGCTGCAGCGATGAAAGCCGAGCCACAGGCCGAAGCGGTCCGATAGCGAGACTTTTTCCTCCACCGCTTCGCCGGGATTGATCGCGGTCGAGCGTTCGTTTTCGACCATTTCGCGCGCCAACAGGTGCCGCCGATTGGACGTGGCATAGAAGATCACGTTGTCGGGCCGCCCCTCGATACCGCCTTCGAGCATGGTCTTGAGCGATTTATACGAGGTGTCTTCGGCATCGAACGACAGATCGTCGCAGAACACGATGAAGCGCTGGCGCGCCGGCCGCAGCATCGCCATCAGCTCCGGCAACGATTCGATATCCTCGCGGTGAATCTCAATCAGCCGCAGGCCGGCATCCGGGTGCGCGGCGCCGACGGCGGCGTGCGCCGCCTTCACCAGCGACGATTTGCCCATGCCGCGTGCGCCCCAAAGGAGCGCGTTGTTCGCGGGCAGGCCGCGCGCGAAACGCTCGGTGTTCTCGACCAGAAGATCGCGCACCCGATCGATGCCTTTGAGAAGTGACATATCGACACGGTTGACGCGCGCGACCGCCGCAAGCCGCCGCCCGTCCGGGTGCCAAACAAAGGCTTCGGCGCTGAGGAAATCGGGCGCCGCCGGCGGCGCTGGAGCGAGGCGTTCCAGGGCGTCGGCGATCCGTTCGAGCACATCGTCGGCGGCGGGCTTGGGGCTCGATATCTTGTCTGGTGCGCTTGAGCGCTGTGCCATTGCCTTGCTGCGGACGTCTCCACGATCTTTGTCCATGCTTCCACCGGTTAGGTCTTGCGGAGCGTGCGCCATTCCGGATGGATTCAGGCTCTAAACGTCAGTGGAGCATGATCTTTTCGGAAAAGCGGCCGCCACTTTGCGGACCATGCTCTAGCGGGCCTCTGGAACCCCCGCAAGCGTGTCGAAAGGTGGGTCCGTAGCGTTGCAATTAGGCCTGCGGCGGCTATAGTCCGCGCCGATTTCCCGCGCAAAATCGGCCCGAGACGGCGGCCGGTGGTCGCCTGAGCGGACCCGGAGGAGCAATGCTGATCACGCCCGCATACGCGCAAGGCTCGCTGTTCGGCGGCGATAGCGGCGGCATGATCACGTCGCTGCTGCCGCTCATTCTGATCGTCGTCATCATGTATTTCCTGGTTTTGCGCCCGCAACAGCAAAGGGTGAAGCAGCATCAGGCCATGGTCAAAGCGCTCCGGCGCGGCGATACCGTTGTTACCAATGGCGGGCTTGTCGGTAAGGTCACCAAGGTCGTCGACGACGACCAGATCGAAGTGGAGATCTCCGACGGCGTGCGCGTGCGCCAAATGCGCTCCATGGTGTCCGAGGTGCGCGCCAAAGGCGAGCCGGTGAAGGACGAGAGCGCGAGCTGACCGGCAGACCGCTTGCCGGCGCGGCGCGACCGTAACGAGGACAATCGCATCGATGTTATTTTTCTCGCGGTGGAAGGTGGTGGCCATCCTGCTCACGGCAGCGATCGTGTGCCTTTTCGCCGTGCCGAATTTTGTCTCGGAAAAGACGCTGCGCGGCTGGCCGTCCTGGGCGCAGCGCCACATCGTGCTCGGGCTTGATCTGCAGGGCGGATCGAGCCTCTTGCTCGAAGTCGATGTGAATGCGGTGCGCAAGGATAAGCTGCAGGCGATCGACGAGGACGTGCTGCGCATCTTGCGGCAGAATCGCATCCAGTTCACCGGCCGCGCCATCAAGGGTAATAGCGTCGAGGTGCGTATCACGCGTGACAGCGACGTCGAAAATGCCGTGAGCAAGTTGCGCGAACTTTCGCAACCGCTGGGCGGCGTGTTTGGCAGCACCGGCCAGCGCAGCGTCGATATTTCGGAGAGTGGCGGGCTGATCACGCTGACGCCCTCCGAGCCGGCGCTTGCCGAGCGCGTCCGCCAGACGGTCGATCAATCGATCCAGATCATCGAGCGCCGCGTCAACGAACTCGGCTTGGTTGAGCCCATCATCCAGCGGCAGGGCGCAAGCCGCATTCTCGTCCAGGTGCCCGGCCTGCAGGATCCCTCGCGGCTGAAAGAGATTATCGGCAAGACGGCCAAGCTCGACTTCCGCATGGTCGATGAATCGATGCCGGCCGAGCAGGCGATCGCGACGCATCCGCCGGCGGATTCCGAAATTCTCGACGGCGAGGGCGGACAAAAATATCTCATCGAGAAACGCGCGCTCGTTTCAGGCGGCGATCTCGTCGACGCGCAGGCGGGCTTTGACCAGCGCAACGGCCAGCCGATCGTCAATTTCCGTTTCAATTCGAGCGGCGCGCGCAAGTTTGCCGAGGTGACCAAGCAGAATGTCGGCAAGCGCTTTGCCATCGTGCTCGACAACAAGGTGATCTCGGCACCGGTCATCAACGAGCCGATACCCGGCGGCGCCGGGCAGATTTCCGGCAACTTCACCGTACAGTCGGCAAACGATCTCGCTATTCTTCTGCGCGCGGGCGCGCTGCCGGCGCCGCTCACCGTCGTCGAAGAGCGCACGGTCGGACCCGGCCTCGGTCAGGATTCGATCAATGCCGGCGAACGCGCGGCCTTTGTGGGAGCGGCGCTGGTCGTGATCTTCATGCTGGTGACCTACGGCTTGTTCGGCCTGTTCGCCAACATCGCCGTCGCCGTCAACGTCGCCATGATCTTCGGCTTGCTGTCGCTGTTAGGCGCCACGCTGACGCTTCCCGGCATCGCCGGCATCGTGCTGACCGTCGGCATCGCGGTGGATTCGAACGTGCTGATCTATGAGCGCATCCGCGAGGAAGTGCGCGCCGGGCGCACCGCCATCAGCGCGATCGATGCCGGTTTCACGCGCGCGCTCGCGACCATTCTCGATTCCAACATCACGACGTTCATTGCCGCGGCGGTGCTGTTCTATATCGGCACCGGGCCGGTGCGCGGCTTTGCGGTGACGCTCGGCATCGGTATCCTCACCAGCCTTTTCACCGCCTTTACGCTGACGCGACTGATCGTGGCCTATTGGGTGCGGCTATGGCGGCCGCGCACGGTACCGATTTAAACCCTAAGGTGTGACGTTCGTGCGCCTCCTTCGCATCGTTCCCGATAATACCAAGTTCGATTTCATGCGCTTTCGGCGCATCAGCTTTCCCGTGTCGGCCATCTTGTCGATCGCGGCGATCCTGCTCTATTTCGTGCACGGGCTGAATTTCGGCATCGACTTCGTCGGCGGCACGCTGATGGAGGTGCAGACCAAAGCCGGCCCCGCCGACCTCGCCAAGATGCGCAGCACCATCGGCGGCCTGAACCTTGGCGATTTTCAGCTTCAGCAGTTCGGCGCGCCGAACGACGTGCTGATCCGCATCTCCGAGCAGCCGGGCGGCGATGCTGCGCAGCAGGAGGCGGTGCAGAAGGTTCGCAAGGCGCTTGGCGAAGATGTCGAATACCGCCGCGTCGAAGTGGTGGGGCCCAGCGTTTCCACCGAGCTTCTCTCTTACGGCACGATCGGCCTTGTGCTCGCGATCGGCGCCATCCTGATTTACCTCTGGTTCCGCTTCGAATGGCAGTTCGCGCTCGGCGCCATGATCGCCAACGTGCACGACCTCGTGCTGACGGTCGGGTTCATGTCGCTGACGCGGATCGACTTCGACCTCACCAGTATCGCGGCGCTGCTCACCATTCTCGGCTATTCGCTCAACGATACCGTGGTGATCTACGACCGCATTCGCGAGATGCTGCGCCGCTATAAGCGGATGTCGATGCCGGATCTGCTCAATGCCTCGATCAATGCGACGCTGTCGCGTTCGATCGTCACCCATCTGACCGT
>Ga0187781_10000391_pt1 | contig 31142 bp, 24 predicted proteins | sample 0715_SJ02_MP02_2_FD_132447 | JGI IMG/M metagenome (GOLD analysis project Ga0187781, IMG submission 132447) | Tropical peat soil microbial communities from peatlands in Department of Meta, Colombia - 0715_SJ02_MP02_20_MG | ecosystem: Environmental > Terrestrial > Soil > Wetlands > Peat | place... | reverse complement strand
TTCGGTAGCGGTCGTGTCGATGGTCATATCCAATCGGGGGAAAGAAGCCGAGGCCATACGAACCTCCTCTGGTTCAAGTGCGCTGCCTGCGCGGGGCGAGTGGCGCGGATTATAGCAGGCAATGCCACGCCGACGTATCCGAAATGGATTTCCTTCCCTTCCTCTGCTTCCTTTGCTTCCTCTGCCTCCGTGCTTCCCTGCTTCCTTGCTTCCGAATTCCTTCGGCGTTCAATCCAGGCAACCCGCGATCATCTTACTAGTGGGAGGTTGGGTTGAGTTTTGCGGGCACGATTCGAATCGGTGGGACGGAGGCTGCACAGCGGCCTGCTGCTGCCCGATTTTGCCAGGGGAGCAATTTTCTAATCGCAGATCCGCGATTAGAAACTCACCCAAGCCCTTGCGAATCACAGACTTCAAAATTTCTAATCGGCTCAAAACAGGGGGGGGCCGCCTTCAGCATCTGTTCCGGCGTCCATTCACAACCCAGCATCCGTTGCATTTCTAACCGCAACAGTCGCCAATTCAAGATTTGCCCCAAGTCCTTCCGCATCATCGACTTCGCATTTTTCTAACCGCAACAAAATCAGCCGTTCCGCGTTTCGGACGCAGGTCGAGACGCCTTTTCACAGCTATTGCGAGCCGATGCCGATGCTGGTCGAAAGCGTAGCCGGACATAGGCGCGAGGGATCATGGCAGAGCCCGCGTGCCGACGGCTTCGCGGAGCTGCTCGACGGCGAGCAGGTACGACGCGAGTTGCTGGCGATACGCGAGCTGCGTGGCGCGGAAGGTTCGCTCGGCATCGAGAAAATCGAGCAAGCTCGCGGCGCCGCGCCGGTAGGCGTACTCGCTGATGTCGCGCGAAAGCCTGGCCTCATCGAGATAGCCGGAGCGGAAAAGCACGACCACTTCGTCATTGTCGCGCACGCCTTCGTAGGCATCGGAAACATCGCTCATCACCTGATCGCTGGCCGCGAGCTGAAGCTCTTCGGCTTGCGTGATTGCAAAGCGCGTGCGCGCGATTTCACCCTGGTTGCGATTGAAAATCGGAATCTGGAAGCTGCCGAAGAACGAGCCGGTGCTCGTATCGGCGATGTGGTCGTAATTGAACGTGCCGGTGACGTCCACTTTGCCGTTGGCTTTTGCGAGCAGGTATTGGCTGTTCGCCGCAGTCACGCCCTGGCGCGCCGCGCGCAGGTCGGGACGTTCGGCGATGGCTTTGGCCTGGAGCTCTTCGAGCTTGAGGCTCACCGGCTCGTAGTCAAACTTCCCAGCCACATCGAAATCCGCGGGCACGGATTCGTAGCCGAGAAATTGCCGCAGGCCGACGAGCGCCTGGACGCGCGCGAGGCGGGCATTGGCGACGTCCTGCTGAAATTGCAGGAGCTGAAGATGGATTTTCAGGAAGTCGCCCTGGCTCATATCGCCGATTTTGTAGCGCGATTCGCTGATGTCTACCGTGCTCTGGAAACTCTTGAGGTCCTGCTCGGCGAGATCGAGAGTGGATTCGGCGAGCTGCACATTGACGAATTGCGACGCGGTGGAGAAGACCAGAGTGCGCTCGTTATCGGCGACCAGCGAGCGCGTTTGTGCGGTCGCGTCGCGCGCCGCCTGCAAGCGGTGCTGGCGCTTCTTGCCGCGCTCGAAAAGATAGCTGATGCCGAGATCGAACTGCGCGGTCGTGTTGATGTAGTCCTCGCTGAATTTGTTGGGCTGGAAGATGGGGAGAAACTGCGCGTCGGCGGTGAGAACGGGATTCGGGCGCAAATTGGCGGTGATTTCCTCGGATTCGTTTTGCTGGATGGTGGTGCGCGCCGCTTTCAAAGCGTGATTGTGCGCCAGCGCCAATTGGATGGCTTCGTCGAGCGTGATGCGCACGGGGCCCTGCGAGGGCGGCGAAGGCGCCTGCGCGCGAGCCGGAATCGCGATGAGTGCGGCGGCCGCGAGAATAGCGAATCGAAGATATTTCGAGCGCATGGGTTTTTACCTCGCTTTGGAAGCTGCGAATTCAATCCGGGCGCGCGTGGAGGCGCGCCGGAGGCGTCAGTTGGAGTGCTCGAGAGCCTTTTCGACCATGGCCACGCATTTTTCCACGCGCTTGCGCAACGGGCCTTCGATCTCCTGCTGCCGCTGGCGCAGGGAGAACATCTCGTCGGCGATATTGAGCGAAGCGAGGACGGCCACTTTGAGCGAGTCCACCGTGCGCGTAGCTTCGGCCACCTCGCGCATTTTGGCGTCGACGTAGGCGGCGAGCTCTTTCAAGTACTCTTCGTTCTCGCCGGCGCTGACGTTGTAAACCTGGTCGTAAATTTCGATTTTCACGTGCTTGCTCCCCTGGCTGAGCCGAGGGCATTCTGTGCCAAAGGGAGCCGGGGCGCAATGGGGAGGAGGAGTGTACGAGGGCGCGAGAGGCTGCGACGTGGCGCCCCTACGGGGCTCGCGCGGCGGGTCGCAACGCAGTTTAGGATGGGAGCCCCCTGCTTTAGCAGGGGGAGCTGGATTTTAGTCCAGCGGAAAAGAATGCGAAGAAAGGGCGGGCTTCAGCCCTGGGATTTCTTAAGGCCCAGCGGTAAAGCGCTGAAATCAATCACGGGCCCTTGCCGGAACGCTCACGCGTTCCTCCCCCGCATGAATGCGGGGGCTCCCACCTTAAACAATTGCGGCGCGTCAGGCGCGCAGGATGGCGCCGAGCTTCTGTTCGAGGGCGGCGACGATGCGGGAGGAAAAATCGGAGAGCTGGGCGTCGGTGAAGGTGGCGTCGGCGCTTTGGAACGTGACGCGGATCATCAGCGAAAATTTTCCGGGCGGAACCTGGCCGCCTCGGAACAGATCGGCAGCTTCGATGCTCGCGAGTTCGGATATGCGGAGCGCGCGAATCGTCTCCGCCACCTGCGCGAACGTAACGCCATCAGCGAGCACGAGCGAGAAATCGCGCTCGACGGCGGGAAAGCGCGGAAGCGGCTTGAAACGCGCAGCCGCGCGTGCGGCTTCGATCCCGGCGAGCAGCAGGTCAAGGCGCAACTCGGCAAGGAAGACATCCTGGCGGAATTTGAGCTGGTCGGCGACGCGGCGAGAGAGTTGTCCGGCGAAGCCGAGGCTTCCGGAGTGACCGTGGCCATGCGCGAGCGCGATTTGTGCCGCTCGAGCGCTCGCGAGCCAGGCCGGACCTCCGGCCTGCCATCCGAAGCCGCCTGCGAGTTCACCGACGGAGTCGAGATCGCCTTTCAAATCGGCAAAGCTGAATTCGCGCGCGGGCTCGTAGATGCCTTTCTTGCGCGCAAGGCCTGTGGCACCGAGGGTGAGAACGGATGTTTCGACCGGCGCGCCGCCATTGTTCTTGTCGAGCGCGTAGGTCTTGCCGATTTCAAACAAGCGCAAATTGCGCTGGCCGTGATTGAGGTTCCATTCAAGCGCTCCGGCCATGCTGACGATTCCAGTCGAGCGCATCACCGAAGCGTCTTCGGCGAGCGGATTGCCGAGCACGGCGGGCGTCAAATCGGCGGGCCGGAAAATTTCATTGCGCTCGGCGTTGACGAGCGGAATCTCCACAATTTCCTGATAGCCCAGCGCAACGAGCCGCTCGATCAAGCGATCCTGCGCTTCGGCGTGCGGCAGGCGATGCGACGGAAGTTTCGCGGGAGGAAGCCGCGCGGGAAATTTGTCGTAGCCGTAGTGGCGCGCGACTTCTTCGATGAGGTCGATGCCGCGGGAAACATCGCGCCGCCAGGATGGCTGCGTGCATTCCCACGCGGCGACGAGCGAGCCCAGGCTGCCGCGATTCGCGTCCACGCGGACCGGATGGAAGCCGAGGGCGCCGAGGATTTCTTCGATGTCGCGATCGGAAACGTCCGCGCCCATCACCCGGAGCAATTCTTTGCGCGTGAGCGTGATCTTCCGCAGCGGTTCGCGGCGCGGATAGATGTCCACGACACCCGAGAAAATTTCGCCGCCGCCGGTTTGTTGAATGAGCTCGGCGGCGCGGCGCGAGGCCAGCTCGGCCGTTTCGATATCGACGCCGCGCTCGAAGCGGTAGGAAGCTTCGGTGCGCAGGCCGAGCGCTTTCGCGGTGCGGCGGATGGAGATCGGATCGAACCACGCGCACTCGATGAGGATATTGCGCGTGCTGAAGCTGATTTCGGTTTCCGCGCCGCCCATCACGCCGCCGATGCCTACGGCGCGCGCGGCATCGGCCACCACGCACATGTCTTTCGAGAGCGTGCGATCAATGCCGTCGAGCGTGCGAATTTTTTCGCCGGGGCGCGCGCGGCGCACGATGATGCGGTGCTCGGCCAGCTTGTCGAGATCGAAGGCGTGCAGCGGATGGCCCAGCTCGAACATCACGTAGTTCGAGATATCGACCACGTTGCTGATCGATTGCTGGCCGATGGCTTCGAGGCGCTGCCGGAGCCAGTCGGGCGAGGGCTGAATTTTCACTCCGCGCAGAATTCGTGCCGTGAAGCGGCCGCAGAGATCGGTGGATTCGATTTCCACGCGGACTTTATCCGCAGCCTTTTCGGCGCCTTCCTTCAATTTTGGATTCACCGGCTTGAGCGGCAGGCGGTAAATCGCGGCGGCTTCGCGGGCAATGCCGTAGTGGCCGAGGAGATCGGGGCGATTCGCGGTGATTTCCGCATCGAGGACGGCGCCCGCGGCGGAATCTTCCACGGAATCGACGGCGATGCCCGTGAGCGAAAGACGCGAGCGCAAGTAGGCCGCGGGGCCCGTGAGCTCCACGAATTCTTTCAGCCAGTTGTAGAGAACTTTCATTTGCTAGCAACGCCTCTGAGAGTGGCGGCCCGGGCACGGCATGCCGTGCCCCTACGGGAATTGGCGCGGGATGCGCGCGTCGTTCTAGAACATCGGGAAATCAAGCAGGCTAGCGCAACGAAGGGCGCAGGCGCAATGAAAACCGGCAACGCCATTCACTCCTTGACCCGAGACAAGGGGTCACCAAATGACCCGGAGACCTTTGTAGAGCTTGAACTGGTCGTCGCAAGTGACCACAGGAATATTTTCCGTCAAGGCTTGGGCAACGATCTGGCGATCGAAAGGGTCGTGATGCTGCCACGGCAGGCCAAAAAGCGTCCAGCCGTGCTCGGCCGTAAAGGGCAAGATGCGCATGCGTAGGTCTGCGAGGCCTGCCGCGATGTCGTCCGGCCGAAAATCGAGCTTTCCTTTGCCCTGCTTGATGGCCAGCTCGACAAGCGAAATAGCGCTCAATTCGCGGATGGCGCCGGATGCCTCTATGGCGGTCGCAGCTTTTCTTGACAGAAGCTCGGGAGAAGCGGCGGCCCAAATGAAAGTGACCGTATCCAGGAGAAGCCGCATTGCTAGCGCCCGTCGAGGAATTCCTGGAGCTCGGCCTCGGTGATGGGTTTCCACCAGTTTGAGTCGGCGAACGCCAGTTTCCCGCGAAGAGTCCCCAATCGAGGCGCCCGACCCGAGGTTTTCTTTGTGCGCACGAGATCTGCGACGGGGACACCCCGGCGGCAGATGGTGATGGATTCGCCGTCTTCTACAGCTTTGATGAGCTCGGGGAGCTTGTTTTTGGCGTCGGCTACGCTGACTTTCATGTTCCAATTATAGCCATTTGAGATAGCTATGTCCAGTGCGCCCCAAAAGGGTGGGCGTTTTAGGGAAACTGGCGCAGGAAGCGAACGTCGTTTTGGAACAGCAGCGGCAGCTCCGTGACGCCGTACTTCAACATCGCCAGGCGATCCACACCCATCCCGAACGCAAAGCCCGAGAGGCGCTCGGCATCGTAATTCACGAAGCCATAGACCGCCGGATTCACCATGCCCGAGCCGAAAAGTTCGATCCAGCCGGAATTTTTGCAGATGCGGCAGCCGGAGCCGCCGCACACGTGGCAGGTGGCGTCCACTTCAGCCGAAGGCTCGGTGAACGGAAAATAGCTGGGACGGAGGCGCGTCTTCGTTTTGGGCCCGAGAAATTCGCGGGCGAAATAATCGACGACGCCACGGAACTCGCAGAAAGTGATATCCGTATCCACCGCAAGACCTTCGAGCTGATGGAACATGTAACCGTGAGTGGCATCGGGATTATCGCGGCGATAGGTTTTTCCCGGGACGACGATGCGCACCGGCGGCGGCTGCTTTTCCATGGTGCGAATCTGCATGGGAGATGTGTGCGTGCGAAGGAGCTCATTGCCGCGCGCTCCCTGGATATAAAACGTGTCCATGTTGTCACGCGCGGGATGATGCTCGGGAATATTGAGCGCCTCGAAATTGTAGTAGGGCGTTTCGATCTCGGGGCCTTCGACCACGCTGAAGCCGATCGAGCCGAAGATCCGGAAAAGTTCCTCGTAGGCCTGGCGAACCAGGTGGCGGGTGCCGATGGCGCGCTCGACGCCGGGAAGCGAGAGATCGATGCGCTCGCGCGCGGTGGCGGCTTTGTCGGCGGCGGATTCGATGGTTGACTGACGATCGGCCAGAGATGATTCGACGTGCGCTTTGAGTTGATTGAGCTCTTGGCCGACGGCGCGTTTCAATTCCGCCGGCGCGGGCTTGAGCCAATTGTCGGTGATGAGTGAGAGCACGCCGGATTTGCGGCCTGTCCATTTGAGAACAAAGATGCGCCAATTCTCTGGATCGTGCGAGTGGACAGCAAGCTGCTTATCAAATCTTTCGCATACCTCGGCAAATTTATGCGCAACACCTTCGGGTGTCGTAATACCGAGCTGCGCAAGCGTTTGGGCTGTGGGATCAATTGTCATGATGCGGATGGGAAGGCCGCCGGGCGGACCTGGTCAAGCGCCCAGCTTACCGCGTCCTCGCCACTCAGATGACGCTGTCGACAGCGCAGGTCATAAATCAGGTGACAGGGCTCGCACATGGCTTTCAAGTGCAATCTGTCATCGCAGCTAGGAGTATGACAGAGATGCGCTATCGTCAGCCGAATCTTCACTTTCCCCCTGCGCCTCCGATGGGTTGCCCATCTCCCGTTAATTTCCTCACAACGGCCGCTATGTTTTAGGCACTCGCCGCGGCATTCGCATTGTTCGCTGCCGTCCATGTTTCTTGATCGGGTGCGAATCTCTACACCGATCTGCTTCCAGTTGGTCGGATAGCAACGCGCATTCCATTTCTTTGTTCGTTGGTTTGTTGGGAATTTTGTCTCGGCCTTTGTCGCATCGCCTCGTTTCCGACGAATGGTTTCCCACGCCTTATATGCAGCACGGCGCGCCCTCTCAGACGATTCTGGCGTGGGACACATAGATAGCTTCCTATGATGATGTCGGGTTGGGCGCGGCGGCCAGGTGCTGCTTCGCTTGCGCTGCCAGACCGGCAAATCCTTCGGCGTCGCGGACGGCCATGTCCGCCAAAATTTTCCGGTCGATATCGATGCCACCAAGTTTCAGGCCGTGAATCAACTGGCTGTAGGTGGTGCCGTTATTGCGAGCGGCGGCGCCGATGCGCTGAATCCAGAGCGTGCGGAAATCGCGCTTGCGATTCCGGCGATCGCGATAGGTGTAGCGCAGCGAGCGGTTCACCGCTTCCTTCGCCGAGCGGTAAAGCTTCCCCTTCGTGAGGAAAAAGCCCTTGGCGTGCCGCAGCAGCTTTTTGCGGCGGGCGCGGCGTTTCGTTCCACGTTTCACTCGAGCCATAAAATGATTCTCCTCTTGCGCGCCTCGACGGCGCTTTTTATCTCAATTTGAATTCGGAGGCAAACGGAGTCCGGCCGCCCGCAGATTTTCGGGGCAGCAGGACGGGTTTGTCTCGTAGGACTGCTTCATATCTGTCCCGAACGAATCGGGACATCCGGCCGGCAGGCACCCGTTACGCGCTGCCTGGCGCGGAAAAATCTAATCTTGCGTGCCAGTCGAAGTCGGCACTGCAAGCATCTTCCTCAGGGGCTGAAGCCCCGTACATTCAGGGCCTTGAATGTCGGAGCTAAAGCTCCGACCCCCTAAGCGGCAATCTATCAGATCACTTCTTCATCCGCCAAAGAGATGGCGGACTCAGAATGACGGCCACTTCTAAAAGCGGCTACTCGATGCCGTAAGGCAAAGCGCGGCGGACGTTCGGCGCGTCGGAGGGATTCACCTCGACGGGCTTGCCAAGCCGCCGCATGCGGCTCGCGGCCTTTGTGCCGGTAAAATGCCGCTTCCCGGACCGGTGGCGCATCAGCTTCCCCGTGGAAGTGATCTTGAAGCGCTTGGCGGCGCCGCGGTGCGTCTTCACTTTCATTTTCGTGTTCTTCTTCACAGGAACCCTTTCAAATTTTCAGGCCTGGCCGCCGGCCGCGGGCTGCGAGGGGCGCGTCTGGGCCGCAGCCGTGGCGCCTTTTTTCGGCGCGAGCAACGCCAGCAGGATATTCGCTTCCATGCGCGGCCCGAATTCCACGAGCGCGTGGTCGTTCACGTCTTTCAGCAGCCGGGTCATCTTCGCGCGGCCCACGTCCTGGTGGGCCATCTCGCGGCCGCGATGAAAAATCATGGCCTTCACTTTGTGGCCTTCGCCGAGGAAGCGGATGATCTGGTTCTTGCGCACCTGATAATCGTGCTCGGCGGTCGAAGGCCGGAACTTGACTTCCTTGATGTGCGAACTCTTCTGGTGCCGCTTTGCTTCGTGGGCTTTTTTGCTCTGCTCGTAAAGGAATTTTCCGTAGTCGACGAGCTTGCAAACCGGCGGCACCGCATTCGGCGAGATTTCCACCACGTCGAGCCCGGCGTCGCGAGCCGCTTTCATCGCGTCGAACAGCGACATCACGCCGAGCTGATTTCCCGCTTCATCAATCACGCGGACTTCCCGAGCGCGGATGCGCTCGTTCACTCGAAGACCACCACCACGCTCTGCGATAAACCCACCTCCTGGGCCGGTAATTTAAAATTTCGCCGCCCGTTTGCCGATCCGCCCGCAGACAGAAAAGCCCGCCGGGAGGACGGGCAAAAGAGTATAGCATGGGTTCCCGCGGCTCAGAATAGAGGCCCGCGGAACCGGGCGCGAGATTCCATTTTGGAAGGTGCCGATTCAGACGCCCCGCGCCCGCCCATCACATCAGATGCTCATGTGACGATTGCGTCGCGAAAGGCAGCAAAAGAATGAAAATCCTGGTCCTTGGCGCAGGCGTGATCGGGAGTTTCAACGCGGCGCGCTTGAAGGAATCCGGCCAGGACGTGAGACTGCTCGCGCGAGGGCGCCGCTTAGAGGAACTGCGCGAACACGGAGTGGTGCTCGAGGACTCCCAGACCGGGTGGCGCACCACGACGCAGATTCTGCTGGTCGATCGGCTCGGGCCGGAAGATGAGTACGATCTCGTGCTCGTCGCCGTGCGGTGCGATCAAGTCTCTTCTGCGCTGCCCATGCTGGCGCAGAATCGTTGCACCCCGAGCGTGCTGTTCCTCGGCAATCATCCCGGCAGCATAGAGGAGATGGCGCGGGCTCTGGGCCGCGAGCGCGTCCTGCTGGGGCTTGGCAATGCAGGCGGGTATCGGGAAGGCCACGTAGTCCATTTCATCTGGTCGCGACGATTGACGGTGCCCTTCGGCGAGCTCGATAACACGCCGAAGCCGCGCACGGAAGCGATCGCGCAGATGTTCCGAAGCGCCGGTCTTCCGGCGCGCGTAGTCAAGAATGTGGACGCTTACTTGTGGACTCATGCGGCTGGCTTGCCAGCGTTCGCCGGAGCGCTTTTCATGGCGGGCGGCGCCATGAAAGGGCTGTCGCAGAGGACGGACCTTCTCAAGCTATTGCTGCGAGGCTACCGCGAGGCGTTGCGAGCGCTACGCGCAAACGGTGTTCCCTTGAGGCCGGCCGCCACGCGGCTGGTTGAATGGATTCCGATGCCGATTCTTGTTTTCTGCGCGCGGCTTTTTTGCAAGTCGAAAGCTGCGGTTGTCGGAGGAGAACGGCCTGTGAATGCTGCTCCGCAGGAAATGAAGCAGCTTGCGGATGAGTTTCGCGCGATCCTGTGCCGGGCAGGTTTTCCGTCTCCGGCGAGCGATGCCCTGTTTGCGGAGGAAGATGCGCGGACGAGCGCGAACACGTTTCCTCGATTGCAATAATGCTGCACGCCCGCGTGTGACTTCAGATGCGATTGTAAAAATTTCGACGCGAAAGGCGGCAAAAGAATGAGCCAGACGATTTTGATTACCGGCGCATCGACAGGAATCGGCCGAGCCACGGCGCAGCTTTTTGCGGAGCACGGCTGGAATGTGGCGGCCACGATGCGCACGCCAGAAAAGGCAGCCGCGGATCCGAAGCATTGGCCGGCGCGAGCAAACGTATTTTTGACGCGGCTCGACGTGACCGATGAGGACAGCATCGGCGCGGCCATTCGCGATACGCTGGCGCGGTTTGGCCAGATCGACGCGGTAGTGAACAACGCGGGGTACGGATTGGTCGGGGCGTTTGAAGGCGCGACGCCGGAGCAGATTCAGCGCCAAGTCGGAACCAATTTAATCGGAGCAATGAATGTGGCGCGCGAAATCCTGCCGTATTTTCGCAAGCAGGGCCGCGGCACGATCGTGAATGTCTCCTCGATCGGCGGACGCCTGACTTTTCCGCTCTACAGCCTCTATCACGCGACCAAATGGGGCCTCGAAGGGTTTTCCGAGGCGCTGCAATTCGAACTGAAGCCGCTGAACATTCGCGTGAAGATTATCGAGCCCGGCCCGATCAAGACCGATTTTTACGACCGGTCAATGGACTTAACTAAGAAGCCGGGGCTCACCGCCTACGACGGCTACGTCGCACGGGCGATGCCCGCGTTGCAAAAGTCGAACGAGACCGCACCGGGGCCGGAGATCGTGGCGCGCGTGATTTACAAGGCAGTGACCGACGGTTCCTGGAAGCTGCGCTATTCAGCCAATGGCGCGCATTTCCTGGCGCTGCGGCGGGTTTTCCCCGAAAGCTGGTTTCGCGCGATCGTCGGCCGAGCGGTTGCCGGGTAAAGGCGGCGTCTCAGGAAGTGAATTCTAGGGCGCCTCTGGGCCCGAGAATTCGCGCGCGCAATTGTTCCTTCTCGCCTCGCTCGACGGAAATGCCGGCGCCCAGCCGATTGTAAACAGCGGCCAGGTCGTCCTGTTTCGGGCTGATGGAAAAAAAACGCTCGAGGCGGCAGCCGGTTGGCGCATCCACGGATGGATGCACGGAATCGCGGCTCCACTCGATGAAAAAAGGAAGCAAGCCGCCGCGATCGTCGGCGAGGCGGAACGATTTCCAGCGCAAAATTTTTCCATCGAGTCGCGCGCGGGATCCGTCGGCCGGGCCTTGGATAGGAAATCCCGCGTCGCTGACTTTCTTTGCGAGCGCGCGGATGTCGCCGGTGTGGATCGCCCAGCCCACGAGCCGTGGTTCACGCAGCTCGCGCAAGCCGGGAAACCACGTCTCGCCCTTTTGCTCCGGATCCGGGGCGAGAATCTCCAGGTACTGCCGCGGCCCAAGCGAGAGCAAACCATTTCGCGTGCCGCGGCCGGGGTGGACGCCGCCGAATATCGCGCGGATGCCAGCGCGATCTTCGACATAAGCGATGCCGCGATCGAGATCGTCGACTCCCAGAATCATGTGGTCGAACATCGCAGGTCTATTCTCCGCAGGTCGAAGATTCGCCGTAGCCACCAGCGCTGAACCGGTGACCACGAGAAACCGCCGGCGAGAAATTCTTCGCGTCAGTTGGCGCACAGCGATGGATTCATTGAAACTCTCGATTCGCTAGTTCACGGATTTGGAAGCCACTTCGGCGAGCAGGTCGGCGATGAATTGCGCGAGCGGGCGAGGGCCGAGGTCGCCCTTCGAGCGGTGGCGCACGGCGACGGTGCCGGCTTCGGCTTCTTTCGCGCCGATGACGAGCATGTAGGGAACCTTCTGCAACTGCGCATCGCGGATTTTTGCCTGAAGCTTTTCGTTGCGGTCGTCGAGATGGACGCGGAAGCCCGCGTCGCTGAGTTGCTGCTGAATTTGGCGAGCGTATTCGAGCAACTTTTCGCTCAGCGGCAGAATGCTCGCTTGCACCGGCGCGAGCCAGGCAGGGAAGGCGCCGGCGTAGAGTTCGATGAGGTAGGAAACCATGCGCTCCATCGTGCTGATGACGCCGCGATGAATGATCACCGGGCGATGTTCCTGGCCATCGGCGCCCACGTAGCCGAGATCGAACTGGTTGGGAAGATGAAAGTCGATTTGGATGGTCGAGTAGGTCTCCTGGTGGCCCATGACGTCGGCGAGTTGGATATCGACCTTGGGACCGTAAAAGGCGGCTTCGCCGGGAGCCTCGGTGTAAGGAAGGTGAAGCGAATCCATGGCTTCGCGAAGGACGCGCTCGGCGAGATTCCACATTTCGTCGTTGGCCACGTACTTATCCGAGGGTCCTTTATCGCGCAAGGAGAGGCGGTAGCTGTACTGCGTAATGCCGAGATCGCGATACGCCAGCTCGACCAGGCGCATGACGCCGGCGAATTCTTCCTTGATCTGCTCCGGAGTGCAGAAGATGTGCGCGTCGTTGAGGGTCATGCAGCGGACGCGGCTGAGGCCGCTGAGAACGCCGGAACGCTCGTAGCGCCACATCGTGCCGAGCTCGGCGATGCGCACGGGCAATTCGCGGTAGCTGCGCTTTTTGGACTCGTACACCAGGATGTGGTGCGGGCAATTCATCGGCCGCAAGACGAGCTCTTCGGTTTCGAGCTCCATCGGCGGGAACATGTCGTCGTGGTAGTGCTCCCAGTGGCCGGACCGAATGTAGAGATCCACTTTCGCGAGATCGGGCGTGTAAACGTGCTGATAACCCATCTGGCGTTCTTTTTCGAGGATGTATTCTTCGAGCAGCCGGCGGATGGTTGCGCCTTTCGGCAGCCAGAGCGGGAGCCCGGAGCCGACCTGATCGCTGACGGTGAAGAGTTCGAGTTCCTTGCCGAGCTTGCGATGGTCGCGGCGCTTGGCTTCTTCGAGCCGGTGGAGATAGTCGTCGAGCTCTTTCTGGTCAATGAAGCAGGCGCCATAAATGCGCTGCATCTGCGGATTGCTTTCCTTGCCTTTCCAGTAAGCGCCCGAGACATTCATCAGCTTGAACGCCTTGATGCGGCCGGTGGAGGGAATGTGCGGGCCGCGGCAGAAATCGAGGAATTTTCCGGTGGTGTAGAACGACACCATGGGCTCGGCGGCCTTTTCCTCCACCAGCTCGCATTTAAAAATCTGGCCGCTCTTTCGGTAGAGATCGAGCGCTTCGGGCTTGGGAATCAGCTTGCGCTCGTTGGGGATATCCCGCGCGGCGAGTTCGCGCATTTTGGCTTCGATTTTCTCGAGGTCGTCCTGGGTGAAGGGCTCCGCGCGGAGGAATTCGTAAAAGAAGCCGTTCTCGATCGGCGGGCCAATGCCGAGCTTGACGTTCGGGTACAGCTCGAGAACGGCAGCGGCCAGCAAGTGCGCCGCCGAGTGCCGGAACACCTGTACCGCGTCAGAGTCCTTGGCGGTAAGGATTACAAGCTTGGTGTCGTGCTCGAGCGGCAGCGAAAGATCGATCAGGTCGCCATTGGTGCGCGCGACGAGCGCGTCTTTGGCGAGCCGTGGCGAAATCTGCTGCGCGATTTGCGCCGGAGTGGTGCCCTTCGGCACCTCGCGAGTCGCGCCGTCCGGCAGCGTAATTTGAATAGTGTCCATGGCAGCGATTCTTCCGTATCGGAAACTATCCATCTTAGCGCGCTCCGTGAGCGGGTCAAGGCAAGAGCGCGGGCTCGGGCGTAGAATGCGAGTCGTGAATGCCAAGTATGAAATCCTGGAGCATCCCGCGGATGTGGGGTTTCTCGCCTACGGGGCGACGCTCAAAGAGCTTTTCGAAAATGCGGCGCTGGCCCTTTGCTCGCTTGCGTGCGAGCCGGAAAAAATCGAGGAACGGCTGGAGCGCGAAATTTGCGTCCGCGGAGCGGACATTGAATCGCTGCTTTTCGCGTGGCTTGCGGAAATCCTGGCTATTGCGGACGGTGAGCAGCTAGTGCTGCGGCGAGTCAGCGCGACCGAATTGCGGAAGCCACCGCCGGGCGTGGCGGGAATGGCGCGCGGGATTGCATACGGAGAAAAATTCGATCGCGAGCGCCACGCAGCCGGAACGTACATCAAGGCGGTGACCCTGCATCAATTTGCGGTCGAACGCACGCCGCAAGGATTTCGCGCGCGGGTGTTCCTCGATCTATAGTGCCGGCGGTGCCGATTCACTTTTTCCGCGCGGCTTCGAGCATGTCCCAGGCGGCATCGGGCAGATCGACGAAATCGTTGAACTCGCCGGCGCCGCGAAGCCACTGACCGCCATCGATTACCACGCATTCGCCGTTGACGTAGTCCGCTTGCTCGCTCAAGAGGTAGGCAGCGAGATTGGCGAGCTCCTCGTGGCGGCCGAAGCGTTTCATGGGGTGGGAATTTTTCGCCTTCTCCTCGAGTTCTTTGGAAGGGAGCAGCCGCGAAAAAGCGCCTTCGGTGGGGAACGGGCCGGGGGCGATGGCGTTGAGACGGATGTGATAGCGCGCCCATTCGACGGCGAGAGAGCGCGTCAGGGCCAGCACGCCGGCCTTCGCGCACGCCGACGGGACGACAAAACCCGAGCCCGCTCCCGTCGAAGCGTACGTGGTCACAATGTTAAGAATGTTTCCGGGTTGCTTCGCGGCGATCCATTTCCGCCCGAGCGCGAGCGTGCAATAAAAAGTTCCTTGCAACACGATCCCGAGGACTGCGTTGAAAGCATTGGGAGAAAGTTTTTCGGTGCGAGCGATGAAATTCCCCGCGGCGTTGTTGACAAGCGTATCGACACGGCCAAGTTCGTTTTCCGCTGCAGCAATCGCGTTTTCAACCGCCGCAAAATCGCGGATGTCAACCGACGCATACGCTGCGCGCCCGCCCTTTGCGCGAATCGCGCCGGTGGCTTCTTTGAGGGGTTCCTCCCGCCTGCCTACGAGAAACAGATTTGCGCCCAACTCGCCGAACCGCAGCGCCATCGACCGGCCGAGTCCTGTGCCGCCGCCGGTGATGAAAATCGTGCGGCCCTTCAATAAGTCGGGCTGAAACATCGGCGCGTCCTTTTCACTTGCCAGTGGGGAGAAATTCTTTGGGCAGAGGTATCTCGGGAGACTCCTGCTGCCAGTAGATGGTCACCACCCACCAGCGCGAGCCATCGAAAAACAGTTGGAAGCTATTGATGCCGCGCGCGAAAGGTTCGGGATCCTTGGGATCGCGGCGCGATTCATAGGTGCTGAATACCTGCATGATGTTGCCGTACCGCTCGGCGCGGCGCGCGGTTTCCTTTTCGTAAAACGAATTCGTCGCGAAGTATCGCTCGCCATTGGCAACGAATTCGTCCGGTGTCATCACGAAGGTGACAAACTCCTTGGGAGGGGCAGGAGCCGCGACACTTTTATCCTGAGGCGTCATTTCGCCCTGCTTCGGCCGGGTGGGAATAAGCCGCGCGCCGGGGATGAGAAGCGAGCGGAAGCGGTCCCAGTCGCGCTTTTGCCCGGCGGGACCGGAAATCACGGCATAGATTTCCGCAAGGATCGCGTCGGGGGAAGCAACATCTTCCGGCCTCGCCGCGGGCGGGGCCTGCGGTGCAGCAGATACTTGCGGAGTCCCGGAGCCTTGCGCTTCCTGCTTTGTTTGGGCGCCGAGGGGCAGCGCCGAAATAAATCCAAGCAAGCACACAACCGCTAAAGCAGGTTTCCAGCGTGACATTCCATTCCTCCTGACGGCCTGCCCCGGGCGCGCCGCAATTTACGCGATGGAGATAGTAAAACTGCCGGGGCGCAGCATAAGCCGTGCGAAGTCGGATGTCAAAATTCCGCGTGAAATCTCACGCCGGGAACAAGCACGGGGCCGCGGGCTTTGTTGTATCCGGGGTTGTTGATGTGCTGGAGATCGAGGGAAGCGAAGAAGCCGCGCCAGAGATGCGCAGTATAGAAGCTCTCGAAGATTTTTTCGTGGCCGTAAGTGAGCGCGCCATCGCCGAGCAGAAAGCCCAGGCCACCGAGGGCGAGATACTGGGCGTGCGCCGCGACGATTCCGTTCATGGTGAATGCAACACCGGCGCGGTCGTTGCGGCGGTTCCAGGCGTCGCCCTTCGAAAAGGCGCCGAGCTCGAAGGTGCGATCCACTTCCGTGTAGGCAAAGGATTCGTTGCGGCCGTCGCTCCACCCGAGACGGCTGAACACGCCGATGTCTTTCGTAATTTCCTGCTCCAGATTGAGCCCGAAGCCGTACTTGTGCCGGCCCTGCTGACGAGTGGCGATGATATTGGGTGGCGACGACGGATCCGCTTCGAAATCGCGGATCGCTTCCTCATAGTTGCCCATATTGGCGTGATTCAGGTAAGCAAGCAAACGAACCACCCCCGGACGGTGCGCGATCCGGCTTCCGCGCGCTTCCAGCTCCAAATTTTCTGCGCGTGCCCGTGCAATATTCGCATCCAGATTGATGCCGTTGGCAACTTTCGGCATCAAGGCTTCGGCGAATCGGGCCGTGAACCAGTGGTCGTCGTATTCGAGGATCACTCCATCCGTGTAGCCGCGGGTATTCGCAGCGTAGTCGTACGCGCCGTTTTGATCGACGGTCCAATTCGTGAATTGCAAATGGGTGTCCGACCCCCAGCTATTCAGGTCGAAGAAGTCCACGATGTCGAATTTGCCGATACGAAATTCGATCCGCCGGACCGGAAGCGACGTGGCAAGCGAGAGCGGCCCCCGCTCCGCCGGCGCCTCATCCGAGCTGAGCGGGATGATCTGGTGCAACATGAGACGCGCCAAATAAGGCGCCTTGGAGAGCTGCACACCCTGCACGGTCCGCACGGAGTCGAGGTCGGTATAACCAGCCAGGCCGAGAGCAGTTCCGATGCCGCCGCCCGTTGCGTTCTCGACGTCGGCGAGCACTTCCGTCGTGTGGGTCAACTGGTAGCCGGTGTAGAGCGTCAAGACATGTGTCGTAGCGGCCTGAAACTGCGGTGTGAGGCTGTTCGGTCCGGTGTACTTCGCCGGAAAAGCAGGATGCCATTGCATGATGATGTTGGCCTGCCCGGAAATCCAGTAGCGGCTGGATTCCGAGTGGGGGAAGACGGTGAGTGGATCATCCGCATCGTCCGGACTGGGGCTAGGATTCTCGCTCACCGGGGCGGTCGCCTGCGGAGGGGAGCTGTCCGACGCCGGGTTTTGCGCCAGCGCCTTGCAAGGCCAAAGCAGGCACACAACGAGCGGCCAGAAAATCGGAAGGCCGAATTGGTTGGTCAGGCGGCGCATCTTGAGATAGTCACTTTGCTCCGGTTGTCAGTGAGGCCCAGCGCGCCAGAGCAAGCCTTATATTGTGCCGAAAAGGAGATGAATCGCGCGTTAAAAGCCGCCTGTGCCGAAGCGGAACCGCGTCGGACTCGCCTTCGCAGTACCACGCGAGCCGGAGTTTGCCTCCATCCAGAATCCAGCGCGCACGCAACGCCCGCCCGCACGCCGCATTTCCATTCGCACGCGTGATTGCCTTGACAGAAGCGATCGCCTTTTGGCGGCGAGTGAATTTGGCGTCCAGCAAATCAATTTTGGGAACCTGCGCAAATGTCATCCGCATGGCCGTGGCCTCCTCTCTCGGGCCAATCCGATTTCGGGCTCCCGGCAACTTGGGCGCGATCTACTTCTCATGTTTTTTCGGTGCGGAATGAAGCGGAGGCTGGGTGAGAACTGCTAATTCCCGGAGGAAAAAGCGCCGGAACGGGCCGGCTCCCACTCGTCCAAGCTTCAGCACCGCGCCCCGTGAGAGATCCTTTCGGATCTCAGCCACGTTAGAAAAACCCTTGAATCGGGAGTTTCTGTTTCACCCGGTTCGGCATCTCTCGACGCCGCCGGGCAGTGGCTTCTGTGTTGCGCGGGAGCCTCGCCTACCGAGAGTCCCTGAATCTTCGATGTGCCGGCGCGGAAAAGTCTCGCCTCGCACACCCAAATGCAAAATAGTTCCTGCTCTGCAAAGGTGTCAAGAAAAAACCGCCCGAAATCAAAAAAAAGTAATAAAGAAATCGTAAGGAATTTTTGAAGTGAATGCGCAGGCGCAGAGAGCCGCACGCCGTGTGTGCGGCCCCTCGATCACAGTGGTGCAGCCGGAAACCGCAGGCATCCTGATTGCCCATCGAGGACATCTTTAGTATTCTCTGCGATTGCGCTCAAGTCAGGGGCATCGACCTACAGGCTCAGGGGTGGAGATTTTGTTCGGGAAATCGCGCTTTTTATTCGTGGCTCTTATCATCACGGCGGGCAGCCTTCCTAGCTGCGGTGAGTACATCAGCAATCCGTCGCCAGCCAGCGCGTCGCTGCAGCCTCCCAACATTGCGGCCGGCAGCCCACTCTTCACGCTGATGGTGATCGGCAGCAATTTTGCCCCAACCTCCATTGTCGAATGGTCCGGAACGGCCACGGGGGGAACGGCCACTCCGCTCACAACATCCATTTTCATGAGCCAGACAGAAATGACCGCCCAGATTCCTGCCTCATTCGTCCAGAACCCGGGGACGGCAAAGGTGACAGTTTTCACTCCGGAGCCAGGCGGCGGGACCACTGCTCCGCTCCAGTTTACAATCCTGCCGACGCCAAGCCCCGTCCCGTCAATCACTATGCTGAACCCCGCGGTGGGCATCGCAGGGGGATCGGGATTTGGTCTCACTATAACGGGCACTAACTTTGTTTCGACTTCCACCGTTAGCATCAATAATGCCAACCACTTCGCGACATACCTCGGCAGTACAACACTGATTACACAAGTCACCTCGGCCGACTTGGACGCCGCGGGCGATTTGCAGGTGATCGTGTTCAATCCGCCTATAAATCCACCGCCTCCACCGCCTCAGCCGAATGGCGGCGCTTCGAATCCTTTCCCCCTGCAGATCTTCAATCCGGCTCCCGTGCTCACGCAGCTTTCCCCCACGGGTGCGCAAGCCGGGGGAGTTGCAGCCACAACTTTGACGGTCACGGGTGCCGGCTTCCTAGCCGCCTCGCAGATTGAAATCAATGGAGGGCCGCGAAACACCATCCTGCTCAGCAACACTCAAGTGAGCGCTCAATTGACCGTCGCGGACCTTGCCGCGGGTGGAATTGACCAGATTCAGGTGTTCAATCCCGCTCCGGGTGGAGGCGCCTCAAACATTCTTCCTTTCGCCGTGAATCCCATCAAATCAGCGGGGCTGCCGATCCTGGTGGATCTCGCTCCGGATGGGAGCCAGGCGAACAATGGTGTCTGCGGCACAACCTGCGCGAACGGGATTCCGTCGTTCACCACAGCAGGGCCTTCGACGAATACTTCCGGGGAATCTGTAGTCTTCGCATCCACCTCGACCAATCTGGTGGCAGGTGGCCTCAGCTCTTCCAGCGACATCTTCCTAAGAAACACCTGTCTGGGCGGGGGCGCCACTTGCGTGCCGGTGACAACTCAGTTGAGCACTGCTCCCGACGGCACTCCGGCCAACGGACCGAGCTTCGAGCCGACCACGGACACCGCCGCAGCGAACGTGGCGTTCACTTCGACGGCCACGAATCTGGTCACGTCCGCTCCCTTGAATGGAGTCACCAAACAAGTCTTCTGGCGGCCCACCTGCTCAACTGCCAGTACGTGTTCGGGCGGGATCCCCACGCAATTGGTCTCGCTTTCCGCCGACGGCGTGAGCGCTGGAAATGGCGACAGCTTCAACCCCATGATCGATTCCAGCGGACGTTATGTTGTGTTTGCCTCGCTCGCAACGAACCTGGTGGCCAATCTGTCGTTTGATGGCGCGACGACACAGATTTTCCTTCGCGATACTTGCAGCGGCCAGGCAAGCACCACTTGCGCGCCAACTACTTTCCTGGTCTCCACGCCCGACGGCGTCACTCCGGCCAACGGCTCGAGCACGAATCCGGCGATTGCCTCCACGGGGATAATGTTCGTCACTTTCACCTCCACGGCCAGCAACCTCGGCGCAACCGCGCCGAATCCCGCAGGCGAGCAGGAAATATTCGTGCGCAGTTGCCCGAATCTCCTGACGACCTGCACGGCCGTCACTTCCCTGGCTTCCACGCCGGACGGCGCCACGCCCGCCAATGGCGTGAGTTCAGCGTCCGCGATTACCAACGACGGCCGCTTCATCGCTTTCGTCTCCACGGCCACCAATTTCGGCGTCAATTCCGGCGGCATCGCCCAGGTGTACGTCCGCGATACCTGCACGGGGGTCACCATCACCATTTGCAATACCGCGCAGCCGCCGTTCTTGGTTTCCTCCTCGGACGGGACCACCCCGGGGAACGCGCCGAGCGAACATCCCAGCGTGAACACTCCGGCCCTGAACACCAACAGCCTGGTGGTCGCATTTGCCACCCAGGCGTCCAACATCACCGCGAACACCGTGAACGGAGTCGAAAACGTGTTCGTTCGCAATACCTGCGCCGGGCTCACTGGCAGTACGGTGAGTTGCGCTCCCACCACGGTGCTGGCGAGCCAGGGCGGTGGGACTACTCCTGCCGCGGCGAATGGAGACAGCCTCGCCCCGTCGATCAGCCAGGACGGCCACACCGTGAGCTTCCTTTCCTCCGCGAGCAATCTGGTCCCGAACGACGCGAACGGCTTTGCGGACGTTTTCCTCGCCTCCACTACTTTCTGAGTTGAACCCATCTTGCTTTGTCGAAATCCTGCTCTCCAAGACGCTTCCGAGGCTGCGTTTTTCTGGAGTGCGGCTTGTCCTGAGCGGAGTCGAAGGGCGGCTTGACGCCGCTTTGGGCTCGTGTTCGCCCGCTAAAAGCCACCCACTCGACCGAGGCTTGACTCGGTCGGCGCGATTGACGCGTTCCGTAGGTTGGGATGTCAACAGAGCTGGATGACTTCTTTTCAAAAGGATTGGGTATTACTGTTGTGGACGCGCGGCCATTCGCTGGAGGACCGCCGCGCGCGTCGTGGCCAGGGTGAAGGTCAAAGATTCGCGCGGCACGTTTGAGACATAGGGGCCGATTAACCAGCCAAGCCCCGTGGGAATGTCGCGCGTCAGCGAAATCGACTGGGACTCGACGTACGTCCCGCCGTCTTTTTCTTCGAACCGCCAGTAGGTGTCCATTCGCCAGAGAAAGCCGCGGTCGTGTCCCACGGGCTCAAGCCGTTCGTCCGGCTGCCCCGCATCATCCACTTCCTGGATGCGCGTGCTTCGCGAGCGGCTCCAGGCGTGCTTGGAATCGGTGAGTTCGTAGTGAACCTCATGCTCCGTCTCAAGGACCGTCGTGATTACCTTCTTCTTGTAAAAACGGAACTCGACCTCGAAATCATTGCCGTTTCGCCGCAGGGTTTTCGACCGAACGACGTCTGGACGAAAAAAATCCTGGTGATGATCGTAGTCCTGCTCGAGCGCGAGAGTCCCGGCCAGTGTCGCCCCTGGTATGAACACGGTTCCGATCCAGTGATGGACGAGGCCGTCGGGGATTTCCATTCGCTTCCCGCTCTCGCGGGTCTCGAGGCGTTCGATCACCACTTTCCCGGTGCGCAGCTCCGCATCGATCTCAGCGCGCCGGGATTCCGGCAGTCTCTCGAACCACAGGAAGGGCTCGCGCTGGGCGATCTCCGAGTCAAACTGCGCTTCCGTCAGTCGGGCATATCTGTCGAAAGCTTCAATCGTTTGCGGTTTTAGATCCGCTACGGCTGCAGGCGCCGGAAGGATCGAGACGGCGCAAAGCAGAGCCAGAAAAGCGCGGCCCGCGCGCGCGCGCAATCTCTGCCCTTCGGTTCTGTCTGAATTTCCCATCAGCGATTCGGTGGCCCTCGAGTGCGTCGCTGCGCAACGTGCACATTCCAAGCGGATTAACCCACCGCCTCGCTGCGCACCCCCGTGTTAAAACGCACCACTCATGCCAAAGGATGTGCCAAAGGTAGGTTGACTTCGAGTGGACACAGCCCGTCCTGCCGACGGGGGTCAGGGAGGAAAACGCCAGCAGGAGGGCTTGGACGGGTTGGGAAGCGTGCCCCGGCTCCTTTAGGAACCGTCGTCCCCGCTTCGCAGCCCCCAACCCGCAATGGCACTCTGCGATGGCGACCCGGAATGAAACAATGGCTCGCATAGGATAAAATTTGGGTACGCGAGTTTTAGTACCCCTCTTCGTAAATAGCATAAAATAAGCGCTTTATACTGGAGACGGGGGTTTGCCCTGCAACTTCACTGCTCACTTTTCATTCCTCGTCGCGTCTGAGCGAACGTGCTTCCCCTTGACAATCTACAAGAGGGGTGGCAGCCTCTCCCCTCGAAGGACTAGGGGGCATATTTCGAAGGATCGCGGGGAAGGAGATGCGAAATGCAGTTCGCTAGACCTCTCCTGATGGCGCTCTTTGTTCTGGCGTGTTCGTCGGTCCTCGCTGGGCAATTGCAGCCCGGCTCTGCGGACTCCCGCTCTGCCGACCGCGATGCGATCCACGCCCATATCGACAAGATTTTCCAGGCCTACATGCACAAGGATGCCGCGACGATCCGCGCGACGCATGCGAGCCAATGGATCGGCTTCCAATCCGCTTCGACTACTGCGATCCAAGGAATCACCGGCTACATGAAAGACGTGGACGGCTACTTGAACGGCCCGGTGCGAATCAGTGACTACAAAATGATCGAATTCAACGTCGTCTTCTACGGCGACGTCGCTCTGGTCCCGTATGTTGCCGGCGTCACCTACGAATATCCGGGCGGCAAATTTACGCAAAAGCTGCGCGTCCTCGACGTGTACGCCAAACTTGATGGGGGCTGGAATCAAGTCGGCTCCGATACCCAGATCCATCCCGACTCGATTGCGGCGTTGATGGAAAATCTCCGCCCGCTCAGCCCGGCAGGAAAACAGGAATTGCTGGCCGCGCGCGAGGCGGTCTGGCGCGCATGGTTCGCCAACGACGCGGCCCGGCTCACAGAACTCATCGCGCCTGAGTTGATCGCCATCGAGGTCGGAGAAAAATGGCAGTCGCGCGACGATGAGCTTGCCGCCGCGAAAGATTTCGCCGCGAGAGGCGGAAAGCTTGTGCGGCTGGAGTTTCCGGAGACGGAGATTCAGGCGTACGGCGCGACGGCAATTCTCTATACGAAATTCAAGCTAGAAACCGAGGCCGACGGCAAGCAATCTTCGCTTTCGGGCCGCGCCACGGAAATGTTCGTGCGCCGCCAGGGAAAGTGGGTAAACGTGGGCTGGCACCTCGATTCGGGGAGTTAGCGGCCGGCTTTGCTATCGGAGGCGCGCATGAGTCCGTCGGTTGAAATCCTGCAAGGCACGCTCGACCTGCTGATCCTGAAGACGCTCGCGCTCGAGCCGATGCACGGCTGGGGAATCGCCCAGCGGATTCAGCAGGTTTCGCGCGACGCCTTACAGATCCAGCAAGGCTCGCTTTATCCCGCGCTCTATCGGCTCGAGCGAAAAGGACTGATTCAGGCGGAGTGGGGCGCTTCGGAAAATAATCGCCGCGCCAAATATTACTCGCTCACGAAAACGGGCCGCGCGCAGCTCGAAAAAGAAATGGCGGACTGGGAAAAGCTCTCTTCCGCCGTCGCCCTGATTTTGCAGCGCGCGTGAAGACGGAGCGGGGCATGAGTTTCCGCTGGTGGAATTCGATTCGGGAATGGGAGCAAGCCGCAAGCGAAGAGCTGCGCTTCCACATCGAGCAGCAAACTGCCGCGAACATCGCCGCCGGCATGACGCCGGAAGATGCGCGCCGCCAGGCGGTGCTGCAGCTCGGCGCCGTCGAAGGCGTGAAAGAAGCCATCCGCGAGCAGCGCCGCGGCTTCTGGCTCGAAACGCTGGCCGCCGACATGCGTTACGCACTGCGCATGCTGCGCAAGAACCCCGGGTTCACGTGCGTTGTGGTTCTCACGCTCGCTTTCGGTATCGGCGCAAACACCGCTATTTTCAGCGTCCTCGATGCCGTCATTCTCAAGCCGCTCCCTTACCCGCAAGCGGACCGTGTCGCGCTCATTTGGACAGACCTCAAAAGTGCAGGCCAGACCCGAGCTCCATTCTCAGCTCCCGACATGTTCGATATCGAGCGCCGCAGCCGCTTGATTCAAAGCGTTGGCGGAATTTGGGTTGGAAGCGCAGCTCTCACAGGAACTGGCGAGCCCGAACAGATTCGCATCGGCCTCGTGATGGACGATTTTCTTACCGTCCTGGGCGTTCCTCCCGCGCGAGGACGCTTGTTCGTTGCGCAGGACGCGCTCCCGGGGGCGGCGACTTCCGTGATCCTAAGCGATGGGCTGTGGCGAAGGCGTTTCGGCGCGGACCCATCCATCATTGGGCATTCTGCGAAAATAGACGGCCAGGAATGTACCGTTATCGGCGTGATGCCGGAATCCTTCCGCCTCATCTTTCCCCCGGACGCGGGCATTCCGCCCGATGTGCAGGCATGGGCGCCATATCCTCACGACCCGTCCATATTCCCGCGAGACTTGAATTTCCTTCGCGTGATTGCTCGCCTCCGCGCGGGAGTCACGTACTCGCAGGCAAGCCAGGAGGTCGCGTCCATCGCCGCGCAATTGCGCGCGGAAAACGTCGCCAATTCCAAGCAGGGCGAGGATTTTGAAATTCTGCCTCTCCAGCGCGATGCCATCCGCGAAATTCGTCCCGCGCTGTTGGCCCTTTTCGCGGGCGTCGGGTTCGTTCTCTTGATCGCCTGCACGAACGTAGCGAACCTGCTGCTCTCCCGGGCGGAAACCCGCTGCCGCGAAATCGCGCTGCGCACCGCGCTCGGGGCCACGCGGTCGAGAATCGTGCGCCAATTGCTTACAGAAACCCTTCTACTCGCTCTTTTCGGTGGAGCAGCCGGTCTGCTTCTCGGCTGGTGGGGGATGCATTGGGTGCTGTCGCTGCGGCCGAAGTCGCTCGGGGCGATGGAGGCTGTGCATTTCAATTTGACCGTGCTCGGTTACGCGTTCCTCGTCTCGCTCGCCGCGGGGATTCTCTTCGGCCTCGCGCCGGCGGCTGAATCTTCCCGCATGGATCTTGTGGACACATTAAGATCCGGCGGAAAAGGCCTTGTCTCCGGCAAGGGGCGGTTCCGGCGTTTGCTCGTCGCCGTCGAAGTGGCGCTCGGATTCGTGCTGTTGATTGGGTCCGGCCTGATGGTTCGCACGTTCGCGAGTCTTACGCGCGTTGACCCCGGCTTTCTTCCGGACCGCCTGCTCACTTTTCAGATCGCGCCGCCCGGCGCTCGCTACCCGAAGGATGCCGACCGCGTGCGTTTGTTCGAGCAGCTCAGAAAAAATATTGCCGCGGTGCCCGGCGTCGAATCCGCGGGCGCTGTGAGCCATCTGCCGTTCGATGACTCGCACAACTGGTACAGCTACTACTGGCGCGAAGGCGCGCCGCTCCAGGACCAAAACACATTGCTTGCGGATCATCGCGCCGTCACTCCCGGCTATTTTCACGCGCTCGGTGCGCCTTTCATCGCCGGACGCGACTTTGATGATTCGGACGACTTGACGCGCCGGCGTGTAATTATCGTGGACGATTTGCTCGCCCGCCGCACCTGGCCCGGCGAATCCGCAGTCGGGAAAAAGCTCAATGTCGAATTATTCTCGAACGGAAATTTTTCTCCAGGCCCGGCGGATGTCATTGGCGTCGTGAAACACGTTCGGTCGCTTCAACTCACCGAGGAAGGCCGCCCGCAAGTTTATGAACCTTACGCGCAGAGCCCCCGCGAGCAGCTCGCCTTCGTGGTGCGCTCAAGCGGCGCGCCCGAGTCTCTCGCGGGCGCGATTCGCGCGGAAGTGGACAAAATCGACCGCGATCTCGCTCTCGCCAAAGTCCGCCCCATGAACGCCTTCATCCATGACGCGCGAGCAGCCACTCGATTCACGATGCTGCTTGCGGGCGCCCTTGCGGTGCTCGCACTTGCGCTGGCTTCGATTGGAATTTACGGGGTAACAGCGTACTCGGTCGCGCAGCGGCGCAACGAAATCGGAATTCGGCGCGCGCTGGGGGCGCAGCCGCGAGAGGTTCTCGCTCTCGTGGTCTCGCAAGGAATGGTTTCGGTGCTGGCGGGAATCGTGCTGGGTTCTGCGCTTTCCTTTCTGCTCACGCCGGCTCTTTCCAGCCTGCTGTTCGGCGTGCGGCCCTCGGACTTTGCCACGTTTTCGGGCGTTGCGGTGTTTCTCTGTCTGGTCGGCCTGCTGGCCTGTTACGTTCCGGCGCGCCGCGCCGCCCGCGTCGATCCCATGACCGCGCTGCGGTACGAATGATTTCAGCGGAGGCGAGTGCGGTGAATTGGTTTTCGCGCAAGAAATGGGAAGACGAAGCAAGCGAAGAGCTTCTTTTTCACATCGAGCAGCAAACCGCCGCGAACATCGCCGCCGGCATGACGCCGGAAGAAGCACGCCGCCAGGCCGTTCTGCAACTCGGCGCCATCGAAGGCGTGAAAGAAAGCTGCCGCGAGCAGCGCCGCGGCTTCTGGCTCGAAACGCTGTGGGCCGATCTCCGCTACGGCCTCCGCATGATGTTGCGCTCGCCGGGATTTACGCTGATCGCCATCCTCACACTTGCTCTAGGCATCGGCGCAAACACCGCCATCTTCAGCGTGGTCGAAGGCGTTTTGCTGGCGCCGCTGCCGTATGCCGATCCGGACCGCCTCGTCGCCGTGTGGGAATACAACCGCACGATGAAGCACATCATTTCCGTGTCGTATCCCGATTTTCTCGATTGGCAGCGCACCTCCCGTTCGTTCGACCAAATCGCCGCACTCAGTGTGGAGGGCTACGACCTGACGAGCCCCGGAACTCCCGAGCACCTAGCGGGTGGACAGATTTCTGCCGGCTTTTTTCGCACGCTCGGCGTGAAGCTGGCTTCGGGCCGCGAGTTCTCCACGCAAGAGGACAGGGCCGGAGGCGCGCCGGTGGTGATCATCAACGACCGCCTGCGGAGAGAGCGATTTGCGCCGGGTTCTGATCCGCTTGGCCAGTCTGTGGTCTTAAGCGGCGTTGTCTACACCATCGTCGGCGTCGCCCCCTCCGGGTTTCAAATCATAGACAACGCCGACGTCTTCACCCCCATCGGCCAGGTCGATCCGCTTGTTTCAAACGATCGCACCATCCATCCGGGCATCTACACTTTTGCCCGCCTCAAACCGGATGTGACTCTCAGCCAGGCGCAGAGCGAAATGAGCGCGGTCCAGGAAAATCTGGATCAGCTTTACCCCTCACAGGAGCACGGCCTCGGCATCCAAATCGACCCGCTCAAGCAGGTCCTCGTTGGCGATGTCCGGGGTACGCTCCTGCTGCTCCTCGGCGCCGTCGCGCTGGTTTTGCTGATCGCCTGCGCCAATGTGGCGAATCTGCTGCTCGCGCGTTCGGCGGCGCGAAGCCGCGAGTTTGCCCTTCGCTTCGCGCTTGGCGCCAGGCGGGCGCGCGTGGTGCGCCAATTGATAACGGAGAGCCTGCTGCTTTCCGTCGCAGGCGGCGCTCTGGGGCTGATTCTCGCAAAGCCCGCGCTGCATGCCGTGCTCAGGGCTGCGCCCGGCGGCTTGCCTCGCAGCGAAAACATCGACGTGAATGCGCCCGTCCTGGTTTTCACGTTTTTGGTTTCGCTCGCGGCCGGGTTTCTGTTCGGTCTGGTGCCGGCGCTTCGGAGCTCGAAAACGGATTTGCAAGCGTCGCTCAAAGAGGGAGGCCGCGGCTCGACAGCAGCCCATCATCGCGCGCAAAGCAGCCTGGTCGTCGTCCAAGTTGCGGTCGCGCTGGTGATCCTCGTGGGCGCGGGCCTTTTGTTTCGCACAATTCAGCGGCTCGTGCAGGCAGACCCCGGTTTCGCCACGCAGCACATCCTCACCTTCAAAGCCGGCATTTCACCCGCAGCGGCCGGGTCACCTTCGAGCCAACGCATTGCCTTCCAGCAACTAACCGAACGCCTCCGGCAAATTCCCGGCGTCGAAGCTGCGGATATTTCCGCGCTCGTTCCCCTGAGCCAGCTTCACAACGCCGGCCCGTTTTGGATTGGCTCGCAAGCTCCCACGTCCGTCGCTGAGGCCCCGCGCGCTACGTATTACTGGACGGGACCGGATTACCTGCGCGTGATGCGCATCCCGCTGGTGCGCGGCCGATTTTTCAATTCGGAGGATACGCTCCGGTCCGAACGCGTCGTCGTAATCGATCGCGCCCTCGCGCGGACTTTTTTCCCGGACAAAGATCCGCTGGGCCAGACGCTGACGATCCCGCACTGGGGTTCCGCGCGCATCATCGGTGTAGCGGGCCACGTGAGCCACTGGGATCTCGGCAACTCGAATCGCTACACGCAAAATCAGCTCTACGCTTCTCTCTACCAGCTTCCCGACCCGTGGGTGCCGCTCATGTTTCCGGACGTGAGCGTAATTGTCCGCAGCCCGCTCGAGACGGCAGCTCTGCTCGCAGCAGTGAAAGCCGCGGTCTATTCCGCCGGAAGCGATCGGACGATTTACGACGTCCGCACGATGGAAGCGATGGCTTCTGCGTCCCTGTCGCCGCAGCGATTGCCCATGATGTTGCTGGGCGCGTTTGCAGGCCTGGCGTTGGTGCTGGCGTCCATCGGAATCTACGGCGTGATTTCGTATTCGGTCGCGCAGCGCGTGCATGAAATCGGGATTCGCATGGCGCTCGGCGCCGAGCGGCGGAAGGTTTTTCAGCTGGTCATCGGGCAGGGCCTGCGGCTCGCGCTCGCTGGAATCGCAATCGGCAGCGCCACCACGCTGGTCCTCACGCGAGTGGTGTCGAGCTTTTCGCAATTGCTTTATGGAGTGAGCGCGACGGACCCGGCGACCATTGTCGCCGTCTCCTTGCTGCTGGCTGCGGTGGCCGTTTTGGCGTGCTACCTGCCGGCACGCCGCGCCATGAACGTCGATCCCATCGTGGCCCTGCGCTATGAGTGACGCCGCCGTGAGGGGCGAGCCATGAGCTGGTTCTCGCGCAAAAAATGGGAACACGAAGCGAATGAAGAGCTCCGTTTTCACATCGAGCAGCAAACTGCCGCCAACATCGCCGCCGGCATGGCGGCGGAAGAGGCGCGCCGCCAAGCCGTACTGCAACTCGGCGCGATCGAAGGCGTGAAAGAAGCCATCCGCGAGCAGCGCCGCGGCTTCTGGCTCGAAACGCTGTGGGCGGATCTCCGCTACGGTCTCCGCATGATGGTGCGCTCGCCGGGATTCACGCTGATCGCAATCCTCACGCTCGGTTTGGGCATCGGGGCAAATACCGCGATTTTCAGTATCGTTTACGCGGCGCTCTTGAGGCCGCTTCCTTATCCCGCCCCGGATCAGTTGGTGATCGTGTACGAAGCGAAGCCGCAGCAGGACATCAAAAAAACAGGCACCTCCTACCCGAACTTCGAAGTGTGGCGCCGCGAGAATCACGTCTTCAGCGAGCTTGCCGGCAACGCGACGCATGAACTCACCCTGACCGGCCAGGGCGAGCCCTTTCTTGTCGAGACTGGCGTGGTGACGCCGGAAACATTCCCTCTTCTCGGAATCAATCCCCTGCTCGGGCGGACGTTTGTGTCCGACGACGGCAAGCGCGGCGCCCAGCCCGTGGTGATCTTGAATGAAAAACTTTGGCGCGACCGTTTCGGCGCGGATCCCAAAATTATCGGCAGCTCCATCAGCCTCGACAAGCGATCTTTCACGGTTGTCGGAGTCATGCCCGCCGGATTCCGTTCTCCGGTGCTCGGGCCCAAGCAGGAAATCTGGATACCTTTGGTGGATGATCCGCTTTTCGGCGGATGGATGGAGCGTCGCGCCGGCCACTGGCTGGTGGTCCTCGGGCGCTTGAAGCCCGGCGTCACGATCGCTCAGGCCCAGGCGGGGATGGCGCCGATCTGCCAAAGTCTCGCGACGGAGTTTCCGGCCGAGAACGAAGGATGGACGAGCCGCATCGCGCCGCTCCAGGCGGAACTCACGGGAGATGTCAAGCCCGCCTTGATCGTCTTGTGGGGCGCGGTGGGCCTGGTGCTTTTGATCGCGTGCGCCAACGTGGCGAATCTTCTTCTGACGCGCGCCACCGCCCGCAGCAAAGAAATCGCCGTGCGCCTCGCGCTGGGCGCCGGGCGCGCTCGAATCGTCCGCCAATTGCTCACTGAAAGTGCGGCCCTCGGCGTTTTGGGAGGCATCGCCGGAATCCTGCTCGCGTACTGGGGGGTGCAGGGCCTTGGAGCGTTCCTGCCCGGAGAGTTCACTCAATTCGGCCCCGTCGGCATCGAGAGCGGCGTGCTCGCTTTCGCGCTCGTGCTTTCCGTTGTCGCGAGCTTCGTCTTTGGCCTGGCGCCGGCGCTCTTCGCCGCCAAATCTGATTTGCAGTCCAACTTCCGCGAAAGCGGCGCGCGCTCGGGGGAAGGCAGAACCCAGCGGCGTCTCCGCAGCCTCTTTGCAGGCATGGAAATTGCGCTGGCCATGGTGGTGTTGGTTGCCGCCGGATTGCTCGTTCGCAGCTTCCTGCGCCTCACATCCGTCAACCTGGGATTCAATCCGCAGCGGCTGGTGAAGGCGGAAGTGGACTTGCCTCAGTTCGAGTACTCCACGGCGCAGCAATGGACTAATTTTTCCGGCGAACTTCTAGCGCGGCTACAAGCCCAGCCGGGTATGAAGAACACGGCGATCGCTATCCCCCTTCCTTTAGCCAACGGTTTCGTCAACCTCGGCTTTGCAATCGAAGGCGAGCCGAATTTGCCGTCTTCGAGAGCGCGCACGGCCGACTACGTTTCGGTAAGCCCGGAATACTTTCGCGTGATGTCGATTCCGCTGCTGCGCGGCCGCGGCTTCTCGCCGCAAGACATTCCATCGGCGCCGCGCGTCGCCATCATCAGCCAATCGTTTGCCCGGATTTATTTTCCCAATCAAGATCCGCTCGGAAAGCGGCTCGTGTTCGGTTTCCCTCCCAATCCCGACATCGCGCGAGAAATCGTCGGCATCGCAGGCGACGTTCGCGATGTTTCCGCCGCCCAGGATCCTGGCCCGATGATGTACGTGCCCTACGCCCAGGCTCCGTTTTGGGGCGCGGTGATCATCACGAAGACAAATTTGAGCGCGTCCGCCGTCGCCGCCGCGATTCGCCGCGAAGTGCGCCAAATCGATGCGGACCTTCCGGTCACGGACATTGCGTCGTTCCCCGATGCTCTCGATGCCACCGAAGCCGTGCCGCGATTTCGCACGCTGCTGTTCGGACTCTTCGGATTGCTGGCGCTGATTTTGGCCGCGGTGGGA
>Ga0187781_10000390_pt1 | contig 31149 bp, 33 predicted proteins | sample 0715_SJ02_MP02_2_FD_132447 | JGI IMG/M metagenome (GOLD analysis project Ga0187781, IMG submission 132447) | Tropical peat soil microbial communities from peatlands in Department of Meta, Colombia - 0715_SJ02_MP02_20_MG | ecosystem: Environmental > Terrestrial > Soil > Wetlands > Peat | place... | reverse complement strand
GCGCGCCGCCGGCCCTGGCGTTTCGCGTCGCAAGGCGCGGCATCCGGTTTCTCGGGCTCGCAACGACCCCCCGGCAGAGGCGCGAGCAAGGCCGGCAGCAAAAGCGGCTCGGTATCGATCATGCATGCTTGCCGAAGATGCGCCCAGGGACCACCTATCGCTAGGGCGCCTGGAACCGACCGCAGCAGGAAAGCGTCGTCATGCCCGACAGCAACGCCATTCTCGCGGCGGCCGATCTCTTCGATCCCGTGCAGCTCGGCCTCTACCGGCTGAGCAATCGCATCGTCATGGCGCCGATGACGCGCGCCCGGGCGCAGGACGGCGACGTGCCGAGCCCGCTCGCGCCGGAATATTACGGCCAGCGCGCGAGCGCCGGCCTCATCATCTCCGAGGCAACGCAGATTTCTCCGCAAGGCAAGGGTTACGCCTGGACGCCGGGCATCTACGACGCGGCGCAGATCGAGGGCTGGCGCGCGGTCACCCGCGCGGTGCACGACAAAAGCGGGCGCATTTTCCTCCAGCTCTGGCATGTCGGCCGCATCTCGCATCCCTCGCTGCAGCCGGGCCACGTCCTGCCGGTCGCGCCCTCGGCGATCGCGCCGCGGGGCAAGGCTTTCACCGAGACCGGCTTCGTGCCCTATGTCACGCCGCGCGCGCTCGAGACCGAGGAGATCCCGGGCATCGTCGAGGATTATCGGCGCGGCGCGCGCAACGCGCTGGCGGCGGGTTTCGACGGCGTCGAAATCCATGCGGCCACCGGCTATCTTCCCGAGCAATTCCTGCGCGACAGCGTCAACCAGCGGGTCGATCGCTATGGCGGCTCGCGCGAAAACCGCGCCCGCTTCCTGCTCGAGGTCACCGAGGCGGCGGTCGAGGTCTGGGGCGGCGAGCGCGTGGGCGTTCGCCTCTCGCCGGTGAGCCCGGGCAATGATCTCGCGCCCGACAGCGATACGGAAGCGACCTACGGCCATGTCGTCGCCGCGCTTAACGCCTTCAACCTCGCCTATCTCCACGTCGTCGAGGGCGTGTCGCAAGGCCCGCGCGAGGCGCCGAACGGCTTCGATCCGCAAATTCTGCGGCGCCTGTTCAAGGGACTTTATATCGGCAACAACGGCTACGATCTGGCGCTTGCGGTTGAGGCGCGGCGGCGCAACCTGATCGACCTCGTCGCCTTCGCTCGCCCCTTCATCGCCAATCCCGATCTCGTCGAGCGGCTGAGGACGGGCGCGGCGCTCGCTGCGTTCGACCGCAACACTCTCTATGGCGGCGGCGCCAAGGGCTATACCGATTATCCGCCCTTGGCGCCGGCCTCGCGCGCCGAAGGCGGGTGAGCCGCGGCGTCCTGCTGGAAGCCGCAAACTACAATTATTGGCTGTGCGCTTGGCGGCGCAGCCGCTGCGCGGCGCCGCCGCGGGGCAGCGGCTGCTCGTTCGCCAGCCGCGCATAGCCATGCTTCTCGAACAAGTCGTTGATCGCTTGCGCGAGCAGAGATTGCACGGTCGTCTCACGGTCGACCGCGAGCCGTTTCAGGGTGCGGACGACCTCGAGCGAAAAATAGCCGGCAAGTTGTTTTTGCCCGCTCCGGGAGGGCGGCGTCCCGGGAAGGTGGCTGGAAAGTTGGCTAGGCATCCTAAGGCGTCGGATTGGTGGTGGCTGGGCATCTCGTAGCTGATGCCGGGTTCGGAGTCAATAAACATTCATTATTTTGATGTGTCATCATTTCAATATTATATTTAATCAATATGTTGTAATAATGATATTTAACACTAAAATTATTCAGTGTTCCTCGATTTTCTATTGCGCCGATTCAGGTGAGCCGATATCGTAGACACACTTTGCCGCTGCATAATGAAAGTCGCGGAGGGGCTTCCGTTGCATGCGTGAACACATTGTCAAGGCCATCGGGGCTCACGCTCGGCGCAACCCGAGCAAATGCGCTTTGTCCGATTCGCGCGTCAGCCTCGACTACGGTGCCCTCGACCGCTTCAGCACCCGCTTCGCCCTGCGCCTGCGCGAGCTCGGCTGCAAAGCGGGAGACAGCGTGGTGATGCTGACCAATCGCCAGGCCGTTCTGGTGGCTGCGATTCTGGGCACCTTCAAGCTGGGCTGCATCCACGTGCCGCTCGATCCGCGCATGCCGGCGAGCCGGCTGGACTACATCCTGGCCGACGTCGCGCCCGCCGTCGTCATCACGGAAGAAGATCTGCGCGACACGGTCGCCCAGCACCTCCCGCCGCGCGGCGCCCCCCTCCTGCTGGTCAGCGACGTCGAACAACTTCTCATAGAAGATCCCGCGCGGAGCGAGGCGCCGGCGCCGCCGCTGCCGGATGTCAGCGCCGAGCTCGACGTTCCCGCCTATTGCGTCTACACCTCCGGCTCGACCGGACGGCCCAAGGGCGTCCTGATCGAGCATCGCAGCATCGTCGACTTCTTCGACGGCACGCCGGACGTGTACGACGTCGCCGAGAATTCGGTGTGCGCCAGCTTCTCGCCGATGCATTTCGACGTCTTTCTCATGGACATGCTGTTTCCGCTCGCCCAGGGCGCGCGCCTTTACGTGCATGACGACCTGATCGTGCCGGATCTGATGTTCGAGACGATCCGCGCCAACGGCGTCACCCACTTTTCCGCCTGGGGCATGATGCTCACCGTCATCGCCCAGGCGACCGATTTCGACTCGACGCCGCTGCCGCACCTGAAGACGGTTCTGACCGGCACCGACGTGCCGAACATCAAGACGGTCCAGCGCTGGTTGAAAAGGAATATCGGCTGCCAAGTGATCAACGCCTACGGCCCGACCGAAGCCACCTGCGCCGCGACAGCCTATCCAATCCGAAAGATCGAGCCGAACCGGCAGAAGCTCTATCCGATCGGCAAGGCGTTCAAGCATGTGCGGACCTTTCTGGTCGACGGCGACGGCAAGCGCATCGACGCGGCCAACACGCCCGGCGAGCTGCTGATCGGCGGAACCCACGTGATGAAGGGCTATTTGAACCTGCCCGAAGTGACGGCAGCCGCCATAACCTATCTCGACGGCGTCCGCTGCTATCGCACCGGCGACATCTGCACCTATCTGCCCGACGGCAACCTGCTCTACATCGGCCGAAAAGACAACGAGGTGAAGATCGGCGGCTACCGCGTGCATCTCAGCGAGATCCAGCGCGTGATCAACGGCGTGCCGAACGTGCAGGCCTGCGAGATCCTCACGCTCGAGACCAAGTACGGCGAAAAGGTCCTGGCGGCGGCGATCCTTCTCGACAAAGGCCGAGGCATTCAGGTCGATCAGCACGTCGATCTGATCAAGCGTCGCCTCGTGGAGGAGCTGCCGAGCTACATGGTGCCCCGCCATGTGATGGCCGTCGACGAGTTTCCGCAGCTTTCATCGGGCAAGACGGACCGGAAAGCGCTTCTATCGATGCTCGAACGTCAAATGAATCGACAAAGTCAGGAGGTGATGACCCCATGAAAACCGAAGCCATCGTAACCGAGATTCTGGAAAGCGTGATCGGGGTCAAAAACCTGTCTCGCGACGCGCGCTTTCTGGAAATCGGCGGCAACTCGCTGAACCTGATCGAGGTCCTGAAGCAAATCAAAGAAAAGACCGGCATCGCCCCGGCGCCGCGCATGTTCTTCGACAAGTCGGCCTCCACCATAGCGGCCATCAGCGCGGCGATCGACGCACAACGGGAGAACAGCCGCTTGAACGTTTCAGCCGCCGACTAAGGCGTAGTTTGGTTACAAACCAGGAGAACTCGCATGCAAGAGAACTACTATCTCAGCGAAGAGGAACTGAAATTCTTCTACGAGAACGGCTATATAGGTCCGTTCACGCTCTATGAGCCGGAAGAGATGAACCGCCTCTGGGAAGAGGTGCGTATGGATCTTCTGGACACCAGCACGGGTCCCTTCCCGAACAGCAGGCTCAACTACGATCGTCATCTCGACCTCTACTCGTTGAACCGGGCAATCAGCGATCCGAAGATCGTGCACCGCATGGTGAGCATCCTCGGTCCCGACGTGCTGAACTGGCGTACCGAGTGGTTCCCCAAATATCCGGGAGACGAAGGCACCGACTGGCACCAGGCGCAATCCTTCGTCGAATTCGAAGGCACGGAAAAGCTGGAGCCGACCGCGGAAGAACCGGGCCGGCCCTGGGAGCTGACGGCCTGGGTCGCGATGAGCGAGGCGACGAGGCAGAACGGCTGCCTGAAAGTGATGCCGAAAAGCCACCGCACCTGGTACTTCAACGAGAAGCGCAACATCATTTTCGAGCCCGAAAGCTACGTCAAGCAGAAAGAGGACGGCAAGGCCTACGGGTTCTATGGCTATGACTACGACAAGCTGAAGCTCGATCCGGACTGGGAGCCGGATGAGTCGCGGGCCGTCCACATGGAAGTGAAGCCGGGCCAATTCTTCATGTTCACCTCCCGGTGCATGCACGGCTCCAATCCCAACGTGACCAAGGACTCGATCCGCTTCGGCTGGGCGACGCGCTTCGTTCCGACCCATGTGAAGGTGTATTCGGGCCAGAAGGAATTCCGTCACTTCGGCGAAGTGATGCCGCTGGACCGGTACTCGACCGTGCTGGTTGCGGGCGAAGACCGCTATCATCACAACCGCGTGCGCCTGCCGATGCAGCCGCCCGTGGCCGCGGTCGCCTAGCAAGCGGCGCAAAACGCATATGGATACGGGTTCTCCCTGGTTTGTTTTCTGCACGGAGCAGAGGAGGCGCGATGCTCAATTTCGCCTCTTCTGCTTCCACTACGCGGGCGGCGGCGGCTCCGTCTTTCGGTCCTGGGTGAAGTTTTTGCCCGAACAGGTCGATTTGGTGGCGGTGCAGCTACCCGGCAGGGAGAACCGTATAGACGAGCCGCTTGTCCACTCGATGGAGCTCGTCACGACCCCGCTTGCCGACGCGCTGCCCCCGCTGCTCGACAAGCCCTTTGCATTTTTCGGGCACAGCACGGGGGCATTGATTGGCTTCGAGCTGGCCCGCGTGCTCCGGCGGCGAGGGCTACCCCAGCCACTGCTGCTGATCGCATCGGGCCAGGATGCTCCGCAAGTCAAGCCTGCGGTGGTGAGGCACGTGCTGTCCGATCCAGAGTTCATCGAGGTCATTCGTAGCTGCAACGGAACGCCGGATGTGGTTTTGAGGAATCCGGCGTTGCTCGAAGTGCTGCTGCCGCGAATTCGCGCCGATGGCGCGGTGTACGAGAACTATTACTACGAGCAGCAAGCCCTCTTGGATTGCCGGATCGTCGTTTTTCACGGTCTCGAGGATCACATGGCGAATGCCGCGGGAATCGCGGGATGGGAAGGGGAAACGCGCGGCGGCTTTCAGCGGTACAGCTTTCCCGGCGGCCATTTTTTCGTGCACGAGGAGGAGGAAGCCGTGCTCGAGCGCGTCAATCGCGAGCTCCAGCCGTTTTTGAGCGAACGAACCGACTCTGAAGGGAGGACAGAGACATGGCACATTGGAAAACAGACGAAGAACTGTTCGCGCTGATACGGGCCGAACTCGTCACCTGCCCGGTAAGCGACGTCCTGGAGCAACTAGGCCTTCTTTCTCCGATGCTGCCGCCCGAGATCCGGGCGTTGAGACGCGATTTGGTCATGGTCGGGCGCGCGATGCCGGTACAGGACGAGCTTCCGGTCCCCTACGGCACTCCGGAGCGCTTCGACTTCAAACCCTTCGGATTGATGCTCGAGTCGATCGAGGACCTTCGCCCCAACGAAGTATACATCGCCACCGGCGGGCCGATTAAGGTCGCGCGTCTGGGAGACATGTTGGTCGAGCGCGCCAAGAGAAGGGGCGCGGCCGGCGTGGTGGTCAACGCCCACGTCCGCGACGGCAACGGCATCATGGAGCTCGGCATTCCGGCCTATGCCCACGGCACCTACGCCTACGGACTGCAGCGCCGCCACAACGTGGTGGATTTCCGCTGCTCCATCAGGATCGGAGATACCCGGATCCGGCCGGGCGACCTGATCTTCGGCGACGGCGACGGCGTCTGCGTCATTCCGCACGAGGCCGAGGAAGAGGTCATCAACCGGGCCCTCGCCAAGTACCGGAAGGAAGGGCACGTGCGCGAAGAGGTCGAAGCGGGTCGAAGCATCAACGACGCCTTCAAGAAATTCGGCGCTATGTAGGAGATATAGGGGCCATGCGAGCGAACTACGTCTGGATGAACGGCGAAATTCTGCCTTGGGACCGCGGTCAAGTGCATGTGATGACTCATGCGCTGCATTACGGCACCAGCGTGTACGAAGGCATTCGAGCCTACGACGTCGGCGGCAGGGCGAACATCCTGTGCGGACCCGCGCATTTCGAGCGGCTGACCTATAGCTGCAAGGTCGCGCGCATTCCGTGCCCGTACACGATCGAGCAGTGGATGACCGCCGCATCGGACATATTGCGCGCCAACGAGCAGCGCAGCGCCTACCTTCGCCCCCTGGTTTTCCGCGGCGCCGCCGGGCTGGAGATCGACGGCCGGAAGTGTCCGGTCGAAGCCATCATCGCGGCGATCCCGTGGGGCGCCTATCTGGGCGAAGAGGCGATCCAGCAGGGCGTGGAGGCCCAGGTCAGTAGCTGGCCGCGCGTCGGCTCGAGCCTGCTCGCCAAGATCGGCGGCCAGTACGTCAACAGCGCGCACATCGCCATGGAGGCGCATGACAACGGCTTCGCCGAAGGCATCTCGCTCGACGCCCGCGGCTACGTGAGCGAAGGCAGCGGCGAGAACATCTTCATGGTCTACAAGAACGAGATACTCACGCCGACGCTCGCCAACAGCGTCCTCAGCGGCGTCACGCGCGCCTGCGTCATGACGATCGCCAGGGATCTCGGATACACCGTGACCGAGACGAACATCCCGCGCGAGATGCTGTACATGGCCGACGAGCTGTTCTTCACCGGCACGGCGGCCGAAGTGTGCCCCATACGCGCGGTGGATCGGATCCAGATCGGCGAGGGGCGGCGCGGTCCCGTCACGAAGGCGATCCAGGACGTCTTCTTCGGCATCCTGAAAGGGAAGCGTCCCGACAAGTGGGGCTGGCTCGCGCCGGTGAGGTGATTGCGCATGAGAGAGACGGCGATGACCGCGGTCGAGCGGCAGCCCACGTCGCCGTGGCTGATCACCCACGGCGCCGGGAACACCGAGCGCGTCCGGATGCGGCTTTTCTGCTTCCACTATGCCGGCGCCACGGCATCGATCTTCCGTTCCTGGCAGGAAGCCCTTCCGGAGGAGGTGGAGCTCGTCGCGGTCCAGCTTCCGGGCCGCGAATACCGGATGGAAGAGCCGGTGCTGACCAACATGGCGCAGATCGTGCCGCCGCTCGCCGAAAGCCTGCCGCCGCTGCTGGACAAGCCCTACGTGTTCTTCGGCCACAGCATGGGGGCGCTCGTCGGCTTCGACGTGATCCGGGTCCTGCGCGCGCAGGGTCTTCGCCAGCCGAAGCTGCTGATCGCCTCCGGCAGAAATGCGCCCCAGTTCAAGTGGCAGGACGCCGGGATCCAGGTGCTTCCAGACGACGAGTTCCTTGCCGCTGTGCGCGATTACAACGGCATGCCGGAGGCGTTGCTGGCCGAGGAGTCGCTGCGCGATTTGTGGCTCCCGCGGCTGCGCGCCGATCTGACCGTGTCGGCGATGTACGAATACGTCGAACAGCATCCCTTGGACTGTCCGATCGTCGTGATGTTCGGCGCGGAGGACGGCCTCGTCAGCGACGTGGGGCTGCGGGGCTGGCTCAGCCAGACCACCGGCGAGGTGCGGTTTTACTGTTATCCCGGCGATCATTTCTTCCTGCACAGCGCCGAACAACTTGTACTCGCCAAGGTGAACGCCGAGCTCGAGGACCAACTGGCTCAAGAGAGACTATCGTGACACGGGGGGTGAAGGAGATTGGCGATGACGAATCCTAGCAACGACACACCACCCGACGGCACGCAAGGTCAACCCGCGGAGCCGCAAGCGGCCGCGCCCGATTATGTGCGTATCCTCGACACCACCCTGCGCGACGGCGAGCAGGCGCCCGGCGCCACGCTGAACGCGGAGCAGAAGTTCGAGATCGCCGAGCAGCAGGCGCGCCTCGGCGTCGACATCATCGAGGCCGGATTTCCAGCCTCGAGCCCCGGAGATTTGAGCGCGGTGTATCAGATCGCGGCCAATGTCGGCCGGGCCGAGCGGACGAACAAGCACGGTGCAACGGTGGACCCGCCGATCATCTCGGCGATGGCGCGGGCCAGCCGCAACGACATCGACCATGCCTGGCAGGGCGTCAGGGACGCGAAGCATCCGCGCATTCACATCGTGCTCGCGACCAGCGACATTCACCTGCAGTACAAATTGCACAAGACGCGGGCGGAAGTCCTGGAGATGACGCGGCAATCCGTGACGCATGCGCGCAAGGTGTGCAACGACATCGAGTTCAGCCCGGAAGACGCGACGCGGACCGACTACGATTACCTGGTGCAGGTCCTCGAAGCGGCGATCGAGGCCGGCGCCACGACCCTCAACATCTCGGACACGGTGGGCTACGCCGTGCCGGAGGAGTTCGGCGCGCTGATCGGCGCCCTGCGCCGGCGCTTCGTCACGCCCGACAACGGCATCGTGCTGAGCATCCATTGCCATGACGATTTGGGGCTGGCCACGGCGAACACGCTGGCCGGGGCCGCAAATGGCGGACGGCAGATCCACGTCACCATCAACGGCATCGGCGAGCGGGCCGGCAACGCCTGCCTGGCCGAATCCATCATGGCGTTGCGCACGCGCAAGTCCGTGTACAACCTGGAAACCAATATCATCACGCAGGAAATTTGCCGGACGAGCAAGCTGGTGAGCGATTACACCGGCATGGTCGTTCAGCCCAACAAGGCGATCGTGGGCGCCAATGCGTTCGCGCATGCGTCGGGAATCCACCAGGACGGCATCCTCAAGAACCGGCGTACCTACGAGATCATGGACGGCTCGGACGTGGGCTTCGGCGAGAGCCGCCTGGTGCTCGGCAGGCTCAGCGGCCGCAATGCGCTGCGCACCAAGCTGGAGAGCCTCGGCTACCGGGTCAGCGCCGAAATGCTCGACCAGGTCTTCAAGAAGTTCAAGGACGTGATCGATACCGAGAAGGCCGTCGGCGACGCGCAACTGCACAAGTTGTGCATGGACCTGTCGCTTTCGAGGGAGGTCCGGCAGGAAGGCGGGGCTCCCCTTGAGACCGTGAGCTAGACGCCCGTGCGAGCGGGAAGAGCGTATTCGAGAGTCCTCGTGTTCAAGGAACCCTTATCATGACCAAGCGCATCAACTTCGGCGTCATGCTGCAAGGCCACGGCGTCAACATGAACGCCTGGAAGCACCCCAGCGTACCCGTCGACGCCAGCATCAATTTCAACTTCTACGTCGAAAGGGCGCGCAAGGCGGAGGCCGCCGGCATCGATTTCGCCTTCATCGCCGACGGCCTGTACATTCACGAGAAGTCGCTGCCGCATTTCCTCAATCGGTTCGAGCCGATGGCGCTTATATCGGCGCTGGCCACGATGACGTCGACGATCGGATTGGTCGGCACGGTCTCGACCTCCTATAGCGATCCCTTCACCGTCGCCCGCCAGCTCGCCTCGGTGGACACCATCAGCGGCGGCCGCGCCGGATGGAACGCCGTGACCTCGCCGCTCGAAGGGTCGGGCAGGAACTACAGCCGGCCGCATCCCGAGCACTCCCTGCGCTATGAGATCGCCGAGGAATATCTCGAGGTGATCAAGGGGCTGTGGGATAGCTGGGATGACGACGCCTTCATTCGCGACCGTGCGACCGGCCGCTTCTTCGACGCCGCCAAGATGCATCGGCTGAACCACAAGGGCCGCTTCTTCTCGGTAGAGGGGCCGCTGAACATCGGACGCTCGCGCCAGGGACAGCCGATCGTCATCCTGGCCGGGTCTTCGGAAGAGGGCATCCGCCTCGCCGGCATGCACGCCGACGCCGTCTTCACCAATGGCGGCGCCTTCGAGGACTGCCGCACCTTCTATCGCCGGGTGAAGGAAAGCGCTATCGCCCAGGGGCGGCGGCCGGAGGAGGTCAAGATTTTCCCCGGCATCGGCCCGATCATCGGCGCCACCGAAGAAGAGGCGCAGGCGAAATACGTCGAAATCCGCGATCTCCTGTCGATCGACGATGCGATCGCCTATATCAGCCACTTCTTCGAGCACGACTTCCGTAAATATCCGCTCGACGAGCCCTTCCCCGAACTGGGCAATGTCGGCAGCGACGGCTTCCAGTCGACCACCGACGGCATCAAGCGCGTCGCTCGCGAGCGCAAGCTCACGCTGCGGCAGGTTGCGCTCGAGACGGCGACCAAGCGGGCCCACATCGGCACATCGGAATCGCTCATCGGGACGGCGGAAAGAATCGCCGATGAGTTGATCCGCTGGGTGGATGGCGGGGCCGCCGACGGCTTCATCCTGGGCCTCCCGGTCACGGGTGTCGGGCTGGATGATTTCGTGGGGAAAGTGCTGCCGGCGCTGAAAGCGCGCGGATATCACGACATGGTGCAGCAGGGCACGACGCTCCGCGACCATTTCGGCCTGCCTTACCGCGAGAGCCGCTATGCCCGGCCAAAAGCGCCGGCGCCGGACAACATGGCGGCTGCCGGCTGACCAGTAATTTGAGGGGCGACGTGATCCGCATGGCCACCCTCTACGACGCGCCGCGACCGACCTCGCATCGGGTCGCGGCGCGCCGGCCGTCGGTTGCCGGCGACGACGCGGTTGCACGGGCCGTTCTCGATCTCGCGGCCGGGGTCAAAGCCGTGGAAACCAGAGATCGCTGACCCGCCTGATCCGGGGGCTCCAGCCATGGCGGCCGCGCCCGGGGCTTCGTTGCTTCCCCGAATTTTTGGGAGGAAGCGCCTGTCCATTTTCCCATGAAGATTACCGGCCAGACAGCATGACGACCGATTTGATTTTTCTTCTCCAGGCTTTTGTGATCGTAACCGTCCCGTTCGCCCTGTCGCGCGTGCTGCGGCTGAGCGGGATGGTGCCGCTCGTCGTGATCCAGATCCTGCTGGGAATTGCCCTCGGTCCTTCCCTCTTCGGACGAATTGCGCCGGCGGCCTATGGGATGCTGTTCAATTCCGCGACCTTGGGCCCGCTCTCGGGGGCCGCGTCCATTGCCGTGCTCTTCTTCGGCTTCATCACCGGCCTGCACATCGATATCGATACCTTTCGCGGCAGGGGCGCCGCCTTCGTCACGATCGCGGTGGCGAGCGTCGTCATCCCGACCGCTCTCGGCGTGCTGGGCGGCGTGTTCATCGGCATCCGCCATCCCGACGCCTTGGGGGCACGGGGCGATCTCTTCGCGTTTGCCTCCGCCATCGGCATCTGCCTGGGCGTCACGGCGCTTCCCGTCCTGGGCGCGATCCTGCGCGAAATGGGTTTGTTGGGCCGAAGGATCGCCGACGTGGCCTTGGGCGTTGCCGCCGTCAACGATGCGGCGCTATGGCTGCTTCTGGGCGGCCTTATGACGGTGGCCTCGGGCGGAGCGTCGAAGCAGCCGGGCATCTTCTTGTCGCTCCTGGTCCTGCCGATCTATCTGCTGATCATGGTGCAGGTGGTAAGGCCGCTTCTCACGCAAGCCGTCACCGCGCTCATGCACGACGGAACCATGGGCGAGGCGGCGCTCGTGGTGGTCGGCGCCGGCGCCATCGGATCGGCGGCGGTCACGCAGGTCATCGGGTTGCATTACGTCTTCGGGGCCTTCATCGCCGGGGCGATCGTGCCGCGCGAGCTGCGTCAATCGATCCTGGATCGCCTGCAAGTCATGACGATCGGCGTGCTGATGCCGTTTTTCTTCATGCTCACCGGGCTGCGCACGCGGATCGATCCGTCCTCGGCCGTCTTCGTCGAGATCCTGCTGGTAACGACGGTCCTCGGGTTCGTCGGCAAGGTCGGCGGCACGGCGATCATCAGCGTCCTCGTCGGTGAGACATGGTCGTCGGCCCTTTGTCTTGGCACATTGGTGCAGACCAAGGGCCTGATGGAGGTGGTCGTCCTGACGATACTGCTCGAGAACAACCTCATTTCGATTACCGCATTCTCGGCGCTGACTCTGATGGCGGTCATCAGCACGGCCCTGGTCATGCCGCTGTCGCACCTCCTCTTGTCGCGCAGGAAGGGCGAGGCAAGCTCTCATGGCGGCGAACGAAAACTTGCCAATGCCAGCGCCGTTCGGCACGGGGCAGCGCGGCCACCGGGTGGCTATCATGGCTGAAGTCGAGCGGAAAATCGGGGCGGGCGTCATCGAGGTGACCGTGGAGCTGCCGACCACAGCGGATGCCCGCTGGTGCATCGACGAATATTTCAAGGAAATCGCGCAGCGTTTCGAATTCGGCTTCGATCCCGTCAAGAGCAATCCCGCCAGCGACGAGGATATGAGCCCGCCGAACGGCTTCTTCATCGTGGCCCGACTCGACGGTTATCCCGTCGGATGCGCCGTGCTCAAGCGCAAGAGCGAGACGACGGCAGAGATCAAGAGGATGTGGACGGCGTCCTATGCGCGAGGACGCGGCGTCGCGCTCAAGGTGCTGCGGACGCTCGAGGATATCGCGCGGGAGATCGGGGTCTCGATTCTTCAGCTCGAGACGAACAAGGCGCTGAAAGAGGCTCAGGCGCTTTACCGCAAGGCGGGATTTCGGGAAGTCCCGCCCTTCAACGGCGAGGTCTATGCCCATCACTGGTTCGAGAAGCACTTGTAGGCCGGCGAGCACGGAGGCCGAGCCCCGCGAGAATTTCTGAAGTTTCCCCTGCCGTTGATCGTCAATAGCCAGCGACCGGAGTCGCCATGCATACTTTCTTCGAGGAACTGGGCCGCAATCTGCATGATCCCCTCAGCAGCCTGATCCTGCAGATTCTGGTCATTCTTGTCGTTGCGCGGATTTGCGGCGATCTGGTAGCTCGCCTGGGGCAGCCGCGGGTCATCGGCGAAATCCTTGCCGGCATTTTTCTCGGCCCTTCGCTGCTTCAGCCGGTTGCGCCGGCGCTGCACGCCTTCATCTTCCCCGAGGGCTCCATGCAGCGGCTGTATTTCCTGAGCCAGATCGGCATCCTGCTGTTCATGTTCATCGTCGGGCTCGAGCTCGACCTCAAGGCGCTTCGTTCCAAGGCGCGTTCGGCGATCGTCATATCGCAGGTCAGTATCGCCGTCCCCTTCAGCTTGGGACTCGGCCTCGCTTTCCTGCTATCTGCGGATTATGGCCCGCGCGACAAAGGCTTTTCCGCCTTCGCGCTCTTCATGGGCATCGCCATGAGCATCACCGCCTTCCCCGTGCTGGCGCGCATCATACAAGAGCAAGGGCTTACCCGTACCCGGCTCGGGACAATGGCCATCACTTGCGCCGCCGTCGATGACGTCACGGCGTGGTGCCTATTGGCGCTGGTGGTGGGATTGGTGCAGTCGGGCACGGGCATCGGAGCCGCATGGACGATCGGCCTGGCGGCGCTTTACACGCTTTTCATGCTGATTGTCGTGCGCGGCTTTCTCTATCGACGGCCGCGCATGACCGCGCATGATGCGCAGCTACGGTCCGGGCTTCTGGCGTTCATATTCATCGTCCTGCTGATCTCGGCCTGGATCACCGAGATGATCGGCATTCACGCGCTGTTTGGCGCGTTTTTGATGGGCGTCGTCATGCCCGACCACAATGGCTTCAGGGAGAAGCTCATCGCGCGTATCCACGACGTGACGACCGTCGTCTTGCTGCCGCTATTCTTTGCCTTCACCGGCCTGCGCACGCAAATCGGTCTGCTCGACGACGTGCAGTCCTGGTCGATTTGCGGGTTGGTGTTGCTTGTCGCCATTCTGGGCAAATTCGGCGGCGCCGCGTTCGCCGCGCGCACCACCGGCCATAGTTGGCGCACCTCCTGCATTCTCGGTGCCCTTATGAACGCCCGCGGCCTCGTGGAACTCGTCGTTCTCAACCTCGGCTACGATCTCGGCATTCTCGGTCCCAAGATTTTCGCCATGATGGTCATCATGGCGGTCGCCACGACAATGATGACGGGGCTGGTCATGCACTGGTTGAAGCCGCAAGTCGGCGACGAAGGGGAAGGAAGCGCCGGAGCCGTCGGCGACGGCAATGACAAATTGGTTGCGGGGCCGATGAGCCCATAGCGCTTCGGTTCGAACACACGAGGTCGCATCGCGACCATCGGCGCAAGCACTCCCGATATCGCCGGCTGCGCACACGTGAACGGGGGGCGCGTGCTACGCCCCCCGTTCCGCCGCAATGGCGACCATCGAGCGACCCTTGTCTGGTCCGCTGCCGACTCGACGGCGTTATTCGTTATGGATTTGCCTGCTGACCTGGTTCTCCTGCTGGTTCAGCGTCCGTTGTTCCTGCTTGGTGATGTGGCCGCCGTCTTGACTCGCCATGTCGCGCTCTTCCTGACGAATCTGCCGGTCTTCCCGATGGAGCGTCGCAGCCTGCGCCTTGGTCATCTGGCCGTCCGCCACTTTGTGCTGGATGCGCTTGTTCTGGTTCTTCAGGCGGTTGTTGACCTGCGTGCGACGCGGATGGTCTTTCTGCCATTGCGTTTCGGCCATGGCGCTGCCGGCGAGGCCGAGAGCGAAAACGCCGGCGAGGGCGGCGGCCATGAATCTCTTTGAGAACATGCGGAGTCTCCCGAGGTTGGCGACGCTTGGCCAGCGTCTCTGGAGAATTCTAGGAGGACGTTCGTAAACGCATCCCCAATCGCCGCCATGGTTCCTCCTATTGGATCGCGGGCATTTGATGCGTTTTTTGGCGAGTGGGCCGCGAAGGCGGCGCCTGCCGCGGCCGTTCGGATGTTGCACGTCCCTAGCTTTTACCGCTCCGCCTCCGCCGGCCGGCGCGCCGCCGCCGATCGGCCGGCGCCCCGCCGTGGCAGGCCCCGATGAAAGTTCGCCATCGCTCGCTCGCACAATTGGCTTCTTCGCCCCGCTTGCTGCAACGACCGCTGCGGCGGAGGCAGTGGCGGACGCCGAGCGTCGGGACGGCGCCAAGGTCGGGCGGCGCTCGCGTGCAATCGGCGCCGCGGGATTCTATGCTGGAAAGGCAGGCCAGCAAAGGAGCAGCACCATGCGCATCGCGATCATCGGCGCGGGCAATGTCGGCCGAGCCTTGGGCAGCGGCTGGATGAAGCGCGGCCACGAGGTGTGGTTCGGTCTGCGGACTCCCGCCGACGCCAAATACCGCGACCTTGCCGCCGCGCGCCTTGCGACGCCCGCCGAGGCGGCGGCGCAGGCCGAAGCGATCGTCCTCGCCACGCCTTGGCCGGCGACGGAAGCGGCGATTCGCGGCCTCGGCGATCTCTCGGGCAGGATCGTCATCGACTGCACCAACCCGCTCGGCATGGGGCCGGAAGGGTTGGGCCTTGTCCTGGGCCACACGATCTCGGGCGGCGAGCGCGTGGCCCAATGGGCGACGGGCGCCGCGGTCTTCAAGGCCTTCAACACCACCGGCGCCAACAATATGGCCGACCCCTCCGGCTATGGCAGGGCGCCCGTCATGTTCGTGGCCGGCGACGATGCAGCGCGCAAGCCGCTGGTCATGGATCTTGCGCGCGATATCGGCTTTGAAGCGATCGACGCCGGCCCGCTGCGGATCGCGCGACTGCTGGAGCCGATGGCGATGCTGTGGATCGACCAGGCCCTCAACCGCGGCGCGGGCCGAGATTTTGCGTTCACCGTGCTGCGCAAGGAGTGAGGGGCGACGGACGTGCCCGCGCCGCTCACGATTTTCCGAAGCGGTCGGCGTGGAAGGCGCGGGTTCCGTGCTAAGGGAGCCGGTTCGCCTCTTTGCCGCTCAGCCAGCGGTCGAGCCAGCGATCCACCGCCGTCGTCACGACCGGCACGCCGTCCGCGTCGGCGCCGCTCATCCTTGCCGCTTCGCGCCGCTCGCGGGTGGCTTGCCGATCCTCGCATGCCGCCTGCGTCAGCGTCTCAAGCAGGATTTCGAGGCGGATCTGCTGCTCCCGCTGGTCGCTCGGCGATATGGCCGAAGGCCACCCCAAACCCAGCAGAGACCCAAGCTCGACCAATTCGTCTTGGACGTCGCCGTCAAGCGCGTCGGCGAACAAAGTCGCGTAATGCGAAATGCTGGCATGAAGCGTCCGTCGAATATTCGCGACGACTTTTTCCGGCGACGGTGCTGGCATGGCCGCCCCTTGGGAAAACCAGGCCGAAAAGTAGGATCGCGAAGACTAATTATTCTTTAATCGCGCTCGACCAAGGCGCGGCCTCGGCCGCCGTGCCCTCATCGTGGACAGAGCGGCTTTTTTGCCTCGGGCTGGTCGGCGTCCTTGACTTTCCTTGTCTCCGACCCCGAATTGGAACATCATCGCCGAATTGTCGGCTCACAGCGGCGGGTCCACGATGAACACGGAGATCGACGAAATTGCGGAAGGCATCTTCCGTCTTTCGACCTATGTGCCGGAGATCGCCGCGCCCGCCGGCTTCACCTTCAACCAATTCCTGATCGCCGCAAAAGAGCCGCTGCTGTTTCATTGCGGTCCGCGCGCGATGTACCCGGCGGTCTCTCAGGCCTTTGCCAGGATCCTGCCGGTCGAGCGCCTGCGCTGGATCGGTTTCGGCCATGTCGAGGCCGACGAGTGCGGGGCGATGAATCTGTGGCTTGCCGCCGCGCCCGAGGCGGAGGTGATCCACGGCCACACGGCGTGTCTGGTATCGCTCAACGATCTGGCGGACCGCGCGCCGCGCAGGCTCGACGACGGCGAAGTCATCGATCTCGGCGGCCATCGGGTGCGCTACATCGATACGCCGCATGTGCCGCATGCCTGGGAATCGGGCCTGATCTACGAGGAGACCACAGGCACGCTGTTCTCCGGCGATTTGTTCGCGCAGGTCGGGCGGGGACCGGCCATCACGGAAGACAGCATCCTCGCCGCCGCGATCGCCGCCGAGGATGCGTTCAAGGCGAGTTCGCTGACGCCGGCGACGGGGCCGACCCTTCGCAAGCTGGCCCGGCTCAATCCTCGGCGCCTCGCCGTGATGCATGGTTCTTCCTATGCCGGCGATTGCGCGATGGCGCTCTCGGAGCTTGCCGCTTATTTCGACGGCGCCCACGCGGCCAGCGCTCGAAACGCCTGACGGCGCCCGGAGCATTAGGATTTCGACCGGCGGACCGCCGACCGCCTTCGGCGCTTCCGCGCGAGCTGCGGCGAACCCCAGGGCCGGTGCATGTCGCCGTTCGTGCCCCGGACGCCCTGCGGCACCGCTCAGTCGCCGATCGCCTGATAAGCCGCCGTCCAGAAATCGCGATAGACGCCGGAGAAGAGCGGGAATCGCGCGCGCCGGGTCATCAGGATCGCGACCGTCTCCTCCTTGGGGTCGGATGCCCCGGAGGTGCCGTAGCCGCCATCCCAGCCGAAGCCTTCGGGGGTCGCCCAGAGCTCGCCGCGACCGATGACCACCGGGACGCCGAAGCCCCCGCCGCGATGGTCCCATCGTCGCGGAAGGAACGGCGACGGCTCCTTCTGCCGTGGTGTCATCAAATGCTTGACGACGAGCTGGCTGCGCCTGTCGAAGAGATCGGCCAGGGTCCGCTTGCCCTCGGCCGCGTCGAAGACATGGGGTCTTCTCGACCTTGGCCCAGGCGAGCGCGCGCCGCTCGGCGCCGAGCCGGTCGCGCCGATGCGCATAGTCCTTCGCCTTCGCCAGCGGCGTCTTGCGCGCGGCGAGCCGTTCCTCTCGCGACACGATGGGGTTGCGCTGCATCGCGCGATCTCCGGTACGGCGGGCGGGCGCCCCCGGGTGCTCCCACGCTTTCGCCTTGACAATAACGTTGATATCAACATTATTGGGCCATGTCGAACCCAAGGGATCCGCCGCTCGCGCTGACGCATCAAATCCGGGACGCCTGCCTGTGCCTTCACGTGCAGCGGGCGGCGCGGTCGCTGGCGCGGCGCTATGACGACGCCTTGCGTCCGGTGGCATTGACCAACGGGCAATTCTCGCTGCTGACGTCGCTCCATCGTGTCGAGGCGGCAAGCATCGGCGGCATCGCGGCGCTTCTCGCCATGGATCGCACGACGCTCACCGCCAATCTCAAGCCGCTCGAGCGCCGCGGCCTGGTGAAGGTGACGGTCGATCCGGCCAACAAGCGCGGCCGGCTGCTGACGCTTACCGCCTCCGGCCGCGCCCTGCTTGCGGCGGCGCTGCCGCTCTGGCGACGCGCGCAGGCCGCAACCGAGCGCCTGATCGGCGAGTCCGGCGCTGACCGGCTGCGCGCCGGTCTGCGCGCGCTGTCATGATCGGACGATGAACGCCGAGGAGCGTTTCCCGCATTGAAGCAGGAGACCATGCAAGTCCAACCCTATCTGCAGTTCGACGGGCGCTGCGAGGAGGCGCTCGACTTCTATCGCTCGGCGCTTGGCGCCGAGGTGATGATGCTGATGCGCTTCAAGAACGCTCCGGAGCGCAGCATGATCCAGCCCGGCGCCGAGGAGAAGGTCATGCATTCGAGCTTCCGCATCGGCGAGACGACGATCATGGCGTCCGATGGAAGGTGCCTGGGAAAGCCGGCCTTTCAAGGCTTTTCCTTGTCGCTTGGAGCGGCGAGCGAAGCCGAGGCCGAGCGGCTGTTCGCCGCTTTGAGCGAGGGCGGACAGGTGCGGATGCCGCTCGCCAAGACCTTCTTTGCCGCGCGCTTCGGCATGGTCGCCGATCGCTTCGGTGTCTCCTGGATGGTCATCGCCGAGCGGTGAGGGCGCGTCTTCCGGCGCGTCGCGGGCTGGGCGGCTCGACCTGCTATCCTTGCGTCCGATGCGGGCGGATGGCCTGTCGCTCCGGGAAATGCCGGGCATCGCCGCCGCCGCGCGCGCGTCTTCGGCGGAGCGGTGCCATGGCGGATGCCCTGCGGCGGAAATCGGATGTCGTGCACAAGGAGCTGGTCCTCATGCTGCTGGCCTTTGCCTCGGCTACCACCGACGTGCTGAGCTTTCTCGCCTTGAGCGACGTCTTCACCTCGGGCATGACGGGCAATACCGCGTTGCTGGGCATGGCGGTGGGGCAGGGCCGCGCGCTCGCCGCCTCGCGCTCGCTGGCGGCGCTTTTGGGCTTCGTGCTCGGCGTCGTCGCCGGCACGCTGGCCCGCAGCCCCGGCGATCATCCGCGCAAGCTCGCCGCGGTGCTTGCGGTCGAGACGCTGTGCCTCGGCCTCTTCGCCGGGCTCTGGCATGGTTTCGACCGGCCTGCCGGAGCCGGCATCGTCTATGCGCTGATCTTCCTCTCGGCGCTGGGCATGGGCGTGCAGATCATCGCCGCGCGGCAGGTCAATCTTCCGGGTATTCCCACCATCGTCTTCACCAGCACCATTGCCAATGTCGTCATGCTGGCAACCGACGCGGTCGTGCGGCGGCGGGCCATGCCGGTCGACGCGCTGCGCCAGAGCGCGGTATTCGCCGTATATCTTGCCGGCGCCGTGCTCGCGGGCTGGCTGGCGTCGCGGGCGCTCGGCATTCTCGTCCTGCTGCCGCTGGGCGCCGTGCTGGGCGCCTTGGCGCTGCAGCTTCGGCCAAGTCCGGCGATAAGCTGATCCTCCGCCCTGTGCCGAGGCAGCGGCGGGGATTGCGCCGCGGCTGGCGGACCTCTACATCCAGCCCCGTCCTCAGCCATCCGCCCGCCCGAGCCCCGACCTGAGCGAGCCTCCACCTTCCGCCATCGCCATCTCCCGACGGTCCGAGCTCGTCGTTATCCTGGGCGGGCTCAGCGCCTTCGCGCCTTTGGCGACGGATATGTACCTGCCGGCGATGCCGCGGCTGGAGCGGGTCTTCGCCACCGACGCGGCGCGGGTGCAATGGACGCTGGCCGCGTTCTTTCTGGGCTTCGCGCTCGGCCAGGCCTTCTATGGCGCCATCGCCGACCGCTATGGCCGCAAGCCGTCGCTCTATGCCGGGCTCGTGCTCTATATCGGCGCTTCGGTCGGCTGTGCGCTGGCGCCCGGCATCGGCCTGCTCGCCGCGCTTCGCTTCCTCGAGGCGATCGGCGCCTGCGCCGGCGCGGTGATCGCCCGCGCGGTGGTCAGCGACCTCTTTACCGGCCAGGAAGCCGCGCGCCTCTTTGCCGCGCTGATGGCGGTGATGGGGATAGGGCCGATCATCGCGCCGCTGATCGGCGGCTATCTGCTGCTGTGGTTCGACTGGCAGGCCGTCTTCTGGGTGCTCGCCGCCTTCGGCGTCGCCTGTCTGCTGGCGGTCTGGCTGCGGCTGCCCGAGACGCACCGGCCGGAAACCGTGCGCTCGCTGGCGCTGGTCTCGGTGACGACGCGCTATCTCATGCTGCTGGTCGACCGGCGCTATCTCGGCTATGCGCTTTCCGCGGCGCTCGGCATGGCCGGCCTTTTCGCCTATATCGCCGGCTCGCCCTTCGTCTTCATCACGCTCCATCGCCTGACGCCGCAGCATTATGCCTGGCTTTTCGGCGCCAATGCCTTCGGCATCGTGCTTGCCTCGCGCGTCAATCACGCCCTGTTGCGGCGCTATAGCGCCGATGCTCTGCTGGTGGGCGCCAATCTGGCGCAGGTGGCGGCGGGAGTGCTGCTGCTCGCCGCGGCGGCGACGGGAGAAGGCGGCGCGCCGGGGCTGGCGGCGCCGCTCTTCCTTTATGTCGCCTGCGTCGGCATCGTCATGCCCAATTCGGTGGCGCTCGCCATGGCGCCGCACCGCCACGCCGCCGGCGTCGCCTCGGCGCTCCTGGGCGTGCTGCAATTCTCGCTCGCCGCGGCCGCGGCGGCGCTGATCGGCGCGCTGCACAGCGGCGGCGCGCTGCCGATGGCGGCGCTCATTCTCGCCTTCGGGCTGCTCAGTTTCGGGCTGCGCTATCTTCTGGTCGGCCGGGTGGCGCGCGGGGCCGGCAAAGGCCCGCTCAAATAGCGACCTCGCGGCCGATCTCGACGACGGCGTCGCGCGGCAGCTTGAAATAATCGGTGACATGCGCGGCGTTGCGCTGCATCAGAGCGAAAAGCGTTTCCACCCAGCGCGGCAGCCCCTGGCGGTCTTCGCGCGCCACCACCGTCTCGTGACCGACGTAATAAGTGACGTCGGCGAGGTCGACGGCGCAGCCGCCGGCGCGAGCCTGCGCCAGCAGGGCCGGAATGTCGGGCCGCTCCATGAAGCCGTAGCGCGCGGTGGCGCGCCAGAAGCGCGGCGCGATCTCCGTCACGCTGAGCCGCTCGGCGGCATCGATCCACGGCACCGATTCCGTGATCGCGGTGAGAACGAACAGCCGCTCGTGGAGCGCGCGGTTGTGCTTCAGGTGCCAGACCATCACCGGCGGCGCGTCGCGCTGCGTGCGCGTCAGGAACACGGCGGTGCCGGGCACCCGCGGCACCTTGCGGCGGGCGATCTCCGCCATGAAGGCGTCGATCGGCATGACCGTTTCCTGCAGCCGCGCGGCGACCGCTTGCGCGCCCAAATGCCAGACCAGCATGGCGCCGTAGACCAGCGCCGCCAGAACCAGCGGAACATAGCCGCCATCGCCGATCTTCATCAGGTTGGCGGCGACGAATCCGGCGTCGACGATGACGAAGGTTCCGGCGACGAGGCCCGCGGCGGGAAGCGGCCATTGCCAGATCTCGCGCATGGCGATGAACAGCAGCGCCGAGGTCATCAGCATCGTGGCGGAGACGGCGATGCCGTAGGCCGCCGCCAGATTGTCCGACTTGCCGAAGCCGATCGTGAGGCCAAGCGTCACCAGCATCAGCAGCCAATTGACCGGCCCGACATAAATCTGGCCGAAGCCTTCTTCCGACGTCTGGGTGATCTGCAAGCGCGGCAGCCAGCCGAGCTGGATCGCCTGCCGCGTCATCGAGAAGGCGCCGGTGATGATCGATTGGCTGGCGATGATGGTGGCGACCGTGGCGAGCAGCACCAGCGGCACCAGAACGGCCGAAGGGCAGAGACGATAGAAGATATTGCCCGAGCTCGGCGCGCCCTCGAGCATCAGCGCGGCCTGGCCGGCATAGTTGAGCACCAGGCTGGGAAAGACCAGCGCCGACCAGGCAAGCCTGATCGGCTTGGCGCCGAAATGACCCATATCGGCATAAAGCGCCTCGGCGCCGGTGACGCACAGGAACACGCCGCCGAGCACGAGGAAGCCGGTGAAGCCGCCGGAGAGCAGATAGGCAACGCCATGGCGCGGATCGAGCGCCGCCAGCACCGCGGGATGCCGCCAGATCCCCGCGAGCCCGAGAAGCGCGATGACCAGGAACCACAGCGCCATGACCGGACCGAAGGCGCGCCCGATCCGCGCGGTGCCCTGCGGCTGGAGGGCAAAGAGCAGCACCAGGATCACGACCGACGCCGGCAGGATGTAAGGATGGAAGGCGGGGGTGGCGATCTCCAGCCCCTCCAGCGCCGAGAGCACCGAGATCGCCGGCGTGATCGCGCCGTCGCCATAGATCAGCGCGGCGCCCAGCAGGCCGATGGCGATGATGGCGGGCCGGTGCCGGCGCTTGACGCCGAGCAGCGACATGAGCGCGAGAATGCCGCCTTCGCCGTCATTGTCGACGCGCATGGCAAAGGCGACGTATTTGACCGAGGTGATGGCGATGAGCGTCCAGATCACCAGCGACAGCGAGCCCAGGATCGTTGCGGGCGCGGGGTTATCGCCGGTGAGGTCGAGAACCGTCTTGAGGGTATAAAGCGGGCTCGTGCCGATGTCGCCGAACACGACGCCCAGAGCCGACAGGCCGAGCGCCGGGAGGCTCGATGCCGTCCGCCGCCGCCCGGCGGGATCGAAGGTGGTGTCGGTCAAAGCGCCCGTCGTGCCGCCGTTGGTCGAGAACCGCGACGGGCAGCATAGCCGATGGCGCGTTACACTGTCGCGAACCGTCTACCGGCCCGAGGATTGCCGCCCTCAGGGCAGGATGCGCCAGGTCATGGTGTTGCGCGCCCGGCAATCGGCGACGGAGCCGTAGCCGTCGAGGGCGATGACGACGTCGCCTTCGATGCGATGCGTCAGCTCGCGCGCCTCGATGCAGGTTTCGCGGTCGAGATCGGCGAGGACGACCGCGACCTCGGCGGGAAAGCGCGCCGTCTCGACGCGGACGTCGCGGCCGGTGAAATGCTGGCCGATGGCGCGCTGCACCTGCTGGTCGTTGCGGTTCCACGGCAGCGCGGCGGCTTCATCGGCGGCGGCGGTCAGCGCGCTCCTGATCGATTGCGCCGGGCTCTGCAAGGCCAGCGACAGTTGATTCCCCGCCATCAGCAGCATGGCGGCGGCGGCCAACAGCCGCAGCCGGCGCGGCGTGCGGGCAAGCGCGGTGCTCGCGGTCTCGCGGATCGATAAAGGCAACGGCGCATGGAGCGAGATCATCGACATCTCGAAACCTCATCGCAGCTCGTCACATGCGACAAGTCTAGCCTTGTTCGATTTAATCAAACGCTAAGCTTTGCCGATGTTTTAGCGGTATTCGAGTCAAATGCGCGACATTGAGCCGCGCATTTCCTGCCTTGTTGCCGATGTCGAACGGTCGGCCGAGGCGCGGGCGGGACAATTTCGTCGACGCGCGCCGAAAATTATCGGGCGGGCAGCGGTTCGCCGGCGAGCCAGGCCGCGCCCTGGCGGTAGAGCCGCTCCACCACCGGGCCCTTGAGGCCGGGCATGTCGCGCTTCACGGCGAAGCCGTTCTTGCGCTGGAGATAGGCGAGGTGGCGGTAGCCTTCGGGATATTCGGCGAGCAGCGCGGGATCGAGCACGAGCCTCGCCGCGGGGTCGAGCGGATCGAGCCGGTCCTTCTCATAGATCGGCTGGCGCAGCACCACGCCCCAGCGGTTCCGGCGCTGCTCGAAGAAATCGTAGAAGCGCCCGGTGCAGACGACGTCGCAGAGCACGCCGTCGATCGCGGCACGCTGCATGATCTGCACCTTGGTCTGGGCGATGGCGCGGTTGCCGCTGACGTCGATGGTGCTGCCGCCGAGGAAGTGCAGGATGTTGACGCCGCGCTCGAAGCCCTCGCGGCTGATCTCGATGAAGCGCTCGGCCGGGCCTTGGAACCAGGTGGCCATCATCCAGCCATCCTCGTGCCAGACGGTGCGGAAACGCTGCCAATCGCCGGCGTCGCGCCACAGCACCCAATTCTCCACCACTTCGCGGATCCGCTGCCGCTCGCGCGCCTCATCGCTCATGCCGGCCTCCTTGCCTTTCCACTATCGCCCGCGCCGCGCGACAAAAAAAGGGGGCGGCCGAGGGCCGCCCCGCATCGTTCCGACTGCGCCGATCAGACCGGCTTGAGGTTGACGGCGGCGACCTTGCCTTGCTGGCCGCGCTCAATCTCGAAGCTCACGCGCTGGCCTTCGTGCAGGCTGCCGATGCCGGAGCGGGTCACCGCCGAGATATGGACGAAGACGTCCTTGGCGCCGTCGTCGGGCGCAATGAAGCCGTAGCCTTTGGTGGTGTTGAACCATTTCACGGTGCCGATGGACAAAAGGTCCCTCCATGGATGATGGGCCGGCGCGCGGTCGCGCGACGGGTCAATGTCGTTTGGATAGGACCGGGTCGGGGCTCAGCAAGGAGCGAAGTGACGGGGCCGAGCCAAAGCGAAGTGACGGGCGGAAAGATAATCGCCGGCCGGCAAATTGCAAGCCCCGGCCGGGCGCGGCGCTGAATCAATTTTAGGCCTCGGGCACCGGCAGGCTTCAGGCCGGCTCCTGCCGCGCGGCGGCGCCGGCGACGATCCGCGGCTGATTCAGCTCCGTCAGCACCTTCAAGAGCTGAATGATCAGCCCGCGCAGCCGCTTGTCCTCCAGCGACATCACCGCGGCGAGCTGGCGGTGGAGCTCCTTGCCCTCGAGCGCGGATACCGTCGGCTCCTGCGCCGGCGCGGCGGGCTCGCCGGCGTCGGCGCCGACGCCCTCGAAGAAATATTGCTCGCTCACGCCCAGCGCAGCGGCGAATTCATGCAACCGGCTGGCGCTGACGCGGTTCTCGCCGCGTTCGTATTTTTGCACCGATTGGAAGCTGATGCCGACGAGCTTGGCCAGCTCGCTCTGGGTCAGACCGCGCATGACGCGCTGCAACCGGATGCGTGCACCGACATAGACGTCGATCGGGTGTGGGCCGTCGATGATGATGGTCCGGCGCCGTTGCCGCGGCTTTGCCGGCGCCTTGGTAGCGAGCCTGCTCATGGTTCTCCCCCGCTCTCGACCTCGACGATTGCCGCTGCTCCGCTCCCGGTGATTTTTTATACCAGCGCGAAACGTCATGTCGCGCACGCGCCCGTTGTAGCACTTTTGCCATCTTGGGAGATAGACGCTCTCTTGCTCGGGCGCGGTAATTTTCAACCGACGGCCGGTCGGCGCGCGAGCGCGGCCACCGCCGCTTGCGCTGCTGACCGGCCGGTGAGATACGCGCCGTGCGCGGTGGAGAAATCATTGGCCGAACAGGCCTCGCCGGCGAAGAACAGCCGGTCGTCGACCGGCGCGGCAAGCACCGCCCGGTCGCCGGCATGACCGGGCAAGGCATAGGAATAAGCGCCTCGGGCGAAGCGGTCGCCGGCCCAGGCGGAGGCGGCAAGAAAGGACACCCGGTCCCGGATGCCGGCGCCATAGATGCCGGCAAGCTCGTCGAGGGCGAAGGCGGTCATGGCCTGCGGCCCCTGGCGCTCAAGCTCGGTGGCGAGCCGGCCGCCGAAATAAGCCGAGATCATCGGCCAGCCATGCGGACGCGAAAGATAGGCGCCGGTCGCGGTGCGGTCGGTATGGCTTAGCACGTGACGGTCGATCGGAAAATCCTCGACGCCATTTTTGATGGCGAGAAACAGCTTGTTGGCGATGCCGAGCGGCAGACCTTGCGCGGCCGCCAGCTTGTCGGGGAGCGCCGGAGCGAACCGAATGGCCTCCGCCGCCAGCACGCTGCTCGACACGGTGACGATCGCGGCGCGGGCGCGCAGTGGGCCGTTGTTGGTGGCGACGGCCACGTCGGTGCCGCGATGGTCGATCGCCTCGACGATGGTGCCGAGGCGGGTCGGCAGGCTCGCGCCATGGGCGGCGATGAGCGTGCCATAGCCCTCCAGCACGCGCCAGTTGACCTCGCTGTCGGCATAACGCGCGTGGTCGAGGATCGACAAGCGGTCCAGCTCGACGCCGTTGGCCCAGCTACTGATCGCGTCCAGCAGCCCGTTCCACCGCTCGCCCGGGGCGAGCAGCGTGCTTGCCGCGGCGTCCTCCGCGCGCGCCGCCGCGGTCTCGAAGCGCTCCTCATAAGCGATGCGGGCTGCCATCCAGTCCGCCTGCACGGCGTCGCCGAAGCGGGTGGCAAGGCGGCTGCGCCAATCCGGCAGCCGCTCGTCGACGGCAAAGCCCGCGGCGCGGGCGATGGTCGTCCAAGGGTTGCGGTCGGCCGAATGCAGCCACTCGCAACCAAGGTCGACGGCGGGACCCAGCGCGGTCGGCACCGTCCAGGCGCGGCCGCCGAGCCGCTCGCGCGCTTCGAGCAGGAGGAACGAGAGGCCGGCCTCGGCCAAATACCGCCCGGCGGCAATCCCCGCCGCCCCGGCCCCGATCACGACGACATCGACCTCGCTCGCCATCCGCTCCTCGTTTGCCGGTCTCGGCCTCGACCCATAGAGCGTCCGGTGCGCGGCTGGCAACAGCAGCGCCAACCCCATGACACACCATCGGTTTTCCCGCGAGGTGCGCGCCGGCTTGAGTTGGCCGGGAGGTCTTCCATAGGGACGTGCCCGGAGAAGAAATCCGGGCTAAGAAGGGCCGATGCTCGACGTCGACGCGATTGCCGGTTTCATCCGCGAGGCCGCTGCCCTGGCGATCGTGCCGCGCTTCCGCCAGTTGCGGCAGGAGGATATCCGCGAGAAGAAGCCGGGGGATTTCGTCACCATCGCCGATCTCGAGGCGGAGCGCCTGCTCGACGAGCGGCTGATGGCAATGATGCCGGGCTCGGTGGTGCTGGGCGAGGAGGCGACGGCCAAGGATCCGGCGCGCCTCGGGCTGCTCGCCGGCGAGGCGCCGGTCTGGGTCATCGACCCCATCGACGGCACGGCCAATTTCGCCCGCGGCGAGCCCGGCTTCGCGGTGATCCTCGCCCTGGTTGCCCACGCCGAAGTCTGCGCCGGCTGGATCTATGATCCCCTCGGCGACAGCATGGTGCTGGCCGAGCGGGGCAGCGGCGCCTGGAGCGAAGGGCGGCGGCTTGCAGTCGACAGCGAGGCCAGCGCCGAACGCCTGGTCGGCGCCGCCTATGGCAGGACGCTCGCGGGGCCGCGCGCCGCCAAGGCGCTCGGCGACAGCGGCCGCATCGGCGCGGTGCGCAATCTCGGCAGCAGCGCGCTCGAATACAGCGCCGTCGCGCTCGGCCAGGCGCATTTCTCACTGCATTCGCGTTCGCTGCCTTGGGACCATGCGGCGGGCATGCTGATCGTCGCCGAAGCCGGCGGTCTCGTGGGCTTCCTCGACGGCGCGCCCTATGATCCGCGGATCGCCGACCGGGCGGTGCTGGCGGCCGCGAGCCGCCTGGCCTGGGATACGGTGTGCGCCGTCGTCGGCCGGCTGGCGTGAAGGTTTTGCAGTCGCTGCGGTAACCGTCGGCGAGGCAGGGGGCGTCGTGGCGCGCGGACACAATATCGGCCGGGCCATCCTCTACATGACGGTGGCGATGGCGCTTATCCCCTGCCTCAATGCCTCGGCCAAATATCTCGGAGGCGGCTATTCGACGGTGGAGATCGTCTGGGCGCGCTATGCCGGGCATTTCATCTATATGCTCGTCACCTTCTTTCCGCGCCGCGGCTTGAGCCTGTTCTACACCGAGCGGCTCGGCATCCAGGTGCTGCGCTCGGCGCTGCTGGTGACCGCCACCGGCGTCTATTTCGTCGCGCTGCATTTCACCGACCTGCCGACCGCCTCGGTCATCAGCTTCGTCTCGCCGCTCATGATCACCGCGCTCTCCTTCGTCATGCTGGGCGAGCCGGTGGGGCCGCGGCGCTGGGCGGCGGTGGGGGTGGGGTTCCTCGGCGCGTTGGTCATCCTGCGCCCGGGATCGGGGGTGGTGCATCTCGCCTCCTTCCTGGTGTTGATCAGCTCCGCCTGCAACGCGCTCTATCAGTTGCTGACGCGCGGCCTTGCCGCGCGCGATTCGGCCGAGACCTCCAACACCTATATCGCCGTGGTCGGCTTCGTTCTCACCAGCATCGCCGTGCCGTTCTTCTGGGAGACGCCGCGCTCGCCGCTCGACCTGCTGTTGTTCGTCAGCCTCGGCATTTTCGGCGGCTTCGGCCATTACTTCATCGTCAAGGCGCTGGAATGGGGTCCCGCGGCGGTGATCGCGCCGCTCAATTACGCGCAGCTCATCGGCACGGTGATCATCGGCTATGTCGCCTTCGACGAATGGCCGGATCTCGGCACCTGGATCGGCGCGGCGGTGATCATCGCCAGCGGCCTCTATATCTTCTACCGCGAGCGCGCGTTGCAGAAGCGCGCTAGAATGAGCGCCGCGACCGACTGAAGGGGAGGGCCATCGCCTGTGAGGTTCACCACGGAGAAGGCACAGAGAACATGGAGAACAGATGGTCGGCGCGCCTGGCTTCGCCTAGGCAGGCAAGGCGCGCCATTCTTTCCTTCTCCGTGCCCTCGTTGATCCGCTTCGCGGAGCAACCTCTGTGTCAATTTTTCCCGCCGGCATTTCGGCGGCATGGGCGATAGCCCCGGATTGAAGGGGGTTCGGATGCAAGGCAAGGTCTGCGTCATCACCGGCGCCACCTCGGGCATCGGCCTCATCGCCGCCGAGCGGCTGGCGGCCGAGGGGGCGCGAGTGGTGCTGGTCGGTCGCGACAAGGCGCGCGGCGAGGCGGCGCTCGCGCGCATCGGCGCGCGCGTGCCGGGCGCCCGTCTCGCGATCCATTACGCCGATCTGTCGCTGCTTGCCGAAATGGAACGGGCGGCGGCGGCAATCGCCGCCGCGGAGCCGCGCGTCGACGTCCTGATCAACAATGCCGGCGCCATGTTCACCCGGCGCGGCGTCACCGCGGATGGGCTCGAGCGCACCTTCGCGCTCAACCACATGGCCTATTTCGTGCTGTCGAACCGGCTGCGCGAGCGGCTCTCGGCGGCCGCGCCCGCGCGCATCGTCAGCGTCGCCTCCGAGGCGCATCGCGGCAACACGCTCGATTTCGCCGATTTGCAATCCGAGCGCAATTATCGCGGCTTCACCGTCTATGGCCGTTCCAAGCTCGCCAACATCCTCTTCACGCGCGAGTTGGCGCGGCGGCTCGCCGGCACCGGCGTTACCGCCAATTGCCTCCATCCGGGCTTCGTCGCCACCCGCTTCGGCGACAATAATGGCGGGCTCGTCCGTCTCGGCATTGGCATCGCCAAGAATTTCTTCGCCATCGCGCCGGAAAAAGGCGCCGAGACCATCGTCTATCTCGCGCGTTCGCCGGAGGTGGCCGGCAGCACCGGCGGCTATTTCGCCAAGAGCCGTCCGGCGACGCCGAGCATGGCGGCGCAGGACGACGCGGCGGCGAAGCGCCTCTGGGAGGAGAGCGCCAAGCTCGCAAAGCTGATGGTATGACGGTGCGCTTATTGCGCCATGATCCTCTCCTCTCCGCCCCCAGGGGCGGAGAGGAGAAGGCTTTCATGACCGTGGTCCATGTCGAGGCAAGGCTGTCGATCACGATATGTAAGTGCGATTACCTACCTCGCTGGCTCGGAAGTGAAAACGACTGGCCGCTCCCAGATGATGAGCACGAGGCAGCCTTCCTCGCTCACCACCTCGTGGCTCGTGCCCGGCGGGTTGATCACCAGCGCGCCCGCCTGATGGCGGCCGTTGCGGTCGGTCTGCGAGCCGCTGAGGACCAGCACATGCTCGTATCCCGCATGGAGATGATGCGGCACCCGCGCCCCCGGCTCGTAGCGCAGGAAGGCCGCCGCCGGGCCGTGGTCGCCGTTGCGATAGAGCCAGGACACCGCGATGCCGGCGCGCAAGGGCTCCCAGGCCGCGTCCGCGAGGCCGCGGGCCAGCGCCTGCGGCAGGATCATGGCTTTGTCCGTCACGTGGGATGTCCCGGTCAATGTCCTGCCATGTGGCGGCCGATCTCGACGAGATCGGCCTCGCCGATCGGCGTTTCGTGCACGAGGCGGCCATTAAACATGACGACGATGCGATCGGCAATCTCGAGGATCTCGTCGAGGTCGCCGCTGACCAGGAGCACGGCGGCGCCGCGGTTGCGGGCGGCGATGATCTCGGCATGGATCTGCGCCACCGCCGCGAAATCGAGGCCGAAGCAGGGATTGGCCGAGATCATCACCTCGACCCGCTCGCCCAGCTCACGCGCCAGCACCGTGCGCTGCACGTTGCCGCCCGACAGCATGCCCACCGGCGTTTCCGGCGAGCGCGTCTTGATGCGATAGCGCGCGATCTTGCCGTCCGCCTCTTCGCGGAAATGCCCCTTGCGCAGCCAGACGCCGCCCAGCGCGAAAGGCGGCCGGTCGAAGACGCGGAAGGCGAGGTTCTCGGCGACGCTCATGCGGCCGACGCAGGCGTTGCGCAGCGGCTCCTCCGGCAGGCAGGAGAGCTTGTGCCGGCGCATCTCCTCGCGCGTGGCATGATAGATCTCGCCGCCGATGCGGATCTCGCCGGCGCTTGCCTCGCGCTGCCCCGCCAGCACCTCGACCAGCTCGCGCTGGCCGTTGCCGGAGACGCCGGCGACGCCGACGATCTCGCCGGCGCGCACGGCGAGCGAGAGGTCGCGCACCGCCGGCTGGCCGCCGTCGTCGAAGGCGGCGAGATGGCGGATGTCGAGCCTCGCCTCGCCAAGCTCGTTGACGCGCGCCGGCGCCGCGGTCAGCTCCTCGGCGCCGATCATGCTGCGCGCCATGTCGTCGGGGGTGAGCTCGGCGACCTTGCCCTTGGCCGCGAGCCGGCCGCGCCGCAGGATCGTCACTTCGTCGGCAAAGGCCATGACCTCGCGGAACTTGTGGGTGATCATCAGCACCGTGAGCTCGCCGCGATCGGCCATGCCGCGCAGCAAGCCCAGCATCTCGTCGGCCTCCTGCGGCGTCAGCACCGAGGTCGGCTCGTCGAGGATCAGCAGGCGGCGCTCGAGATAGAGCTGCTTCAGGATCTCGCATTTCTGCCGCTCGCCGGCCGAGAGCGCCGACACCTT